>JAABUV010000365.1_pt1 | contig 68738 bp, 62 predicted proteins | sample 5559971 | NCBI WGS metagenome assembly JAABUV01 (sample SAMN10711881, study PRJNA513362) | rock metagenome | isolation source: Antarctica rocks | place: Antarctica: Victoria Land, Knobhead nord | collected 2015-12-19 | reverse complement strand
GGGTTTGCGTTCGACAACGAAGGCCCGCGCCATCCCGAGTACGTGCCCGCCTTCGCCCTCGGCTCGCGGCTCGTCACCAACGGCGAGTACCTGAAGTTTATCGAAGCGGGCGGGTACGAGAAGCCGGAGTATTGGCTATCCGAGGGATGGGGGACGGTACAGAAAGAAGGCTGGACGGCACCGCTGTGCTGGTGGGACCGCAAGGGCGCGTGGCAGGAGTTCACACTGGCCGGCATGGACGCGCTCGATTTAGATCTGCCCGTCAGCCACGTCTCGCTGTTCGAGGCCGACGCCTTTGCCCGCTGGGCGGGGGCGCGGCTTGCGACCGAGGCCGAGTGGGAGGTGGCCTCCCAGGGCGTCGCCCTGTGCGGCAATTTCGCCGACTCGGGTCGCCTGCACCCCGCCGCGCTCCGGCCCCACGACGCCGAGCCGGGGCGGCTGCACCAGATGTACGGCGATGTCTGGGAGTGGACCCGCAGCCAGTATTCGCCCTACCCCGGCTACAGCGCCCCGCCGGGCGCGTTGGGCGAGTACAACGGCAAGTTCATGTGCAACCAGTTCGTCCTGCGCGGCGGCTCGTGCGCCACGTCGCACTCGCATATGCGCCCCACCTACCGCAACTTCTTCCCGCCCGACGCCCGCTGGCAGTTCACCGGAATCCGTTTAGCAAAGGACCTGTAGACACCATGCCGCAGACCCAGACGGCACCGATGCCGCCCCCCGCCCTGCTCGACTGCGCGCCCGGCGCGGAAGTATTTCTCGCCGAGGCCCTGGCCGGGCTTCAATCGTTCGAGAAGACGCTGCCCTGCAAATACTTTTATGACCGGCGCGGGTCGCTGCTCTTCGACCGGATCTGTGACCTGCCCGAGTATTATCCCACCCGTACCGAGGCGGCCGTCATGGCGGACCATGTCGCCGAGATGGCCGCGCTGGTCGGCCCCGACTCGCTGCTCATCGAGTACGGCAGTGGCAGCAGTGTCAAGACGCGGGCGTTGCTGGACCACCTGCCGCGCCTCGCCGGATACGTCCCAATGGACATCTCGCGCGAGCACCTGCACCACACCGCCGCCGATCTGGCCCGCGCGTACCCGCACCTGGACATCCTGCCCCTCTGTGCCGACTACACGCAGCCGTTCACCCTCCCGTCTGCCCGCCGGCCCGTCCGCGCGCGCACCGTCTACTTCCCCGGCTCGACCATCGGCAACTTCCACCGCGACCAGGCGGGGGAATTTCTGGCCCAAATCGCCCAGGTCTGCGGGCCGGGCGGCGGCCTGCTGATCGGCGTGGACCTGCGGAAGGCGGCGGGCGTACTTGAACCGGCCTACAACGACGCCCAGGGCGTCACGGCGGCGTTCAATCTGAATGTCTTGGAGCGCATCAACAGCGAATTGGGGGGGGACTTCGACCTCGGCGGCTTCGCGCACACGGCCTTCTACAACGAGTTCGAGGGGCGGATCGAGATGCACCTGATGAGCCTGCGCCCCCAGACGGTGCATCTGGGGGGCGCGGAGATTGCCTTTGAGGAAGAGGAAACGATCCTGACCGAGTGCTCCTACAAATATGGGCTGGACGAGTTCGCCGCGATGGCGGCCTCGGCGGGGATGGCCGTCCGCCGAGTCTGGACCGACCCGGCACAGCGCTTCAGTGTTCAGTACCTGACGGTGCGATGAGATCGGGCCGCTCCAGCAGCAGCCAGTGGCGCGAGGGGGTACCGCCCGAGTAGGTGGTAAACGTCCGCATGGTGTGTTCTACCTGGTAGCCGTTTCCCAGCGCCCAGGTCTGCACTTCCCCACAGGCTTCTTTCTCGTCATCCGAACTGCCGGCAGCGAAGGCGTGTGATTTATCGAAAAATGGCATTTGCAGTACCATGTTTTACTCCTTAATTTGGATGCTCGAGGGCGGCTGCCCGCGAGCGCTCTAAGTGCGCTCGGACAGCCGCCGGAGGAGCCGGTTGGGTGAGGGCCTGGCGGCCTCGGCACAGGGTCCGTTCTGGAAAGGTTTGTCTGCGGAGCGGCCCTGGCAGCCCGTTGCGGCTACACCGAGATTATGCCGTTTTGAGCGCTCGCGGCTCACTGCGCGGAATGCGGGTTTCTTTTCGCGCGCCCCTTGCCCGCAACCCTGGTGGCACGACGCCTCCGCGTAGGTCAGGTTTCGGAGGGCCGCGCTCACATCGGCGGGGGCGAAGTCTTAACTACGACAGTTAGGCGCAAAAGGCTCTTTCTCGGCGTCAAGCTAGGTTGGCGTGACTAGGCCCGGCTGCTCACCTTGAGCGCCGGGCCTGTCTGCGTACAAACAGCGTCAGTTTGTGGGGGTCACGCGGCGGTCTTGCGCCGACGTGCCTTCAGCACCAGTCCTGCCATACCCAGCGCCGCCACGCCGAGGGCGGCACTCTGGGATGGTTCGGGCGCGGAGGAGGGGGTCGCGGGGGTGCCGTTGAAAAGCAGGGTACCCCCCTGAGTGGCGTACCGAGCGTTCAGAGGCGTGTTGTCTTGAAGGGTGCCGGTCAAGAGGTAGTCATTGAAGCCACCGCTGGACCCCTGATACGTCTCGGTCAGGCCCGTGCCGAAGATGTCTGTGGAGCCGGTGGCGTTGGCCTCGAGGGTCTTGAGGCTGCCGCCGTAGACGTTGTCGACGCCGCTCCCCAGGCTGTACAAGAGGGTGACGCTGCCACTGTTGAGGGTAGCCGTGCTTTGGTCATAGGTATAAAGGTCGTTGACGCTGCCCCCGTTGACGTTGACTGCGCTCTGGTTGTGGTCAAACACAATGCTCGTGATGCTGCCGCCGGTACCGATGGTGAGCGTACTCGTGTTGTAAACGCTAGCCGACTTGTAAGTGGTGGTAGCCGGGCCGGTGCCGCTGGAGAAGGTGACGGTGCCACTCGTCGAGGTTCCTGTGCTGTCAATGGTCGCGGCCCCAGAGGCACCCGAACCGGACGCGGAATAAGTGCCGACCATGAGTGTCTGTGCGGAGGACGGGGCGGACGACGACAGCAGGGCGCATAGTCCCAGACCGGCGTAGATGGCTGATCGCGCCAGGGAAGAGTACATGAAGGGAGAGTGCATGAAAGAACCTTTCTTTTCGACGTTCAGGCGGCTTGTTGTAAACACGATTTTACAACCAGACGCCCTTAGCGGTAAAAGCGCGATACTATACCGCCGATCACCGGGCAGTGTCTACCCACAACGCAGTCACACCCGGCCTCGCCCCCTCCTGCCAAGCGGCCGGATTCAAGCACTACTATACATGAACAACACGGCGCTGTCAACCTGTTATCATCATGGGCCAGGTCTGACGCTTGCAGTCCCTTCAGAGAGCGACGGTTGACGAGACACTGCCTCTTTAGGGGAAGAAGCCGTTCGGCTCACTGCGCGGAATGCGGGTTTCTTTTCGCGCGCCCCTTGCCCGCAGCCCCGGCGGCACGACGTCGCCGCGCGTACCGTGGACGTGCCGGCCATCAGCGTCTTCGCGGAACGCGCCGTTAACCCTCGTTCTAGGCGGCGTCCTCGGCGCGGGCGGCCCAGAGCAGGCCGCGCACCATCAGCGGCAGGACTTCGGGCTGGGCGACGATGTCGGCGTGGTGGCCCAGCGCATTGTAGGCGACCCGCCCCCGCCCGTGCAGGCGGGTCCAGATGACCGGCATGTCGAACGGCCCGTTAGGGACGTGCGGACCGTCGGCGACCGGGAAGCGCGTCACGGCCAGAGTCTGGTTCGAGGGGTCCGTGTGCAGATAATACTGCTCGCTCTTGACCGAAAACTCCAGCGCCGACCCCTGCGTGATGAAGTGGTCGGGGTTGGTGATACGCACCGCGTACTCGACACCATCGTTGCCGGGGTGGGCTACCCACTGCCCGCCGGTCATGAGCTGCCAGCCGGTACACTCGCGGAACGAGTCGCACATGCCCCCGTGACAGCCGGCCAATCCGGTGCCGCTGAGGACGGCCCCCTCGACGGCCTGGAACTGGGCGTCGGTGATCTTGCTCATGGTGACCACGGGGACGATCAGGTCCAGCCTTTGGAGCTTCTCGGCGTCCTCGAACGCTTCGAGTGTGCCCGCGACCTCGACCTCGAAGCCTCTGCCTTCCAGCTCCCGCGCGAAAATGGCCGCGACCTGTTCCGGCTCATGCCCGTCCCAGCCGCCCCACACGATGAGCGCCCTGCGCGTGTTCCCTTGTGCCAAGTCTCGTGTTGCTCCTCTGCGTGGATTGACGGGAGCGTATTGGCGGCATCAGGCGGCGATTCCTGCTCGGCGGGCAGGATTTCCCTGAGCCGGGGTCGAAATTCGCCGCCAAAGAGCAACCGTGATGACGTTTATATATCGTGTGATGGGCTTGGTGGCCTCGCTGAACCAGCGGCTTAGTCGCACACGGATCAACCTGGTCCCGCTGAACTGGGCGGCGATGGGCGGGCTGGGTGTCTTGCTGGCGATCTCGCTGGCGGGCTGGCGGGATGCCCATGCCAACGGGCAGATGCCGCGGACGATGACCGTGGGGCAGGTGCTGGCGCACTCGGGCATGGATAAAAACTACGTGGCGGTGCGGGGGCTGCTCGTGCCCGGAGCCGGCATCGACAAGAAGGGGGACAGCGGCTCGGTCGAGACCACCTGGTCGCCGATGCTCGATGTCGCGTCGAAGCGCGCCTTTCTGGTCGAACAGGACGGAGCCGGAACCGGCGGACAGGCCGCGCCCACAACGGTGACGGGGATGCTGCGCCCGCTGGACGACAAGCTGAAGTCAAAGATACAGGAGGGGGGCGGCAGCATCGATGGCGTCCCGCTGGACACCGACTACATGCTAGTGGAGGGCCAGAAGCCAGGCAGCGCGGCCCTCTGGGCGGTAGGGGCTGCCTTGTCGTCGCTGCTACTGGCCCTGTTCGTGATCACGTTTTTGACCAAGTACGTCGTCTTCCAGAAGGTGGACCGTGCGCCGGGCGCACTGCCGGGCGCGGAGGGCACGGACGTGGACCCGGCGCAGGGCGCGGACGTGCGCGTGACGGGCGCGTTCCTGCTGGACGGCAAAACTTCTCAGCGGTTCCTGGACATGCCCTCGGGCTACGGGACACTGGAGTCGGGTGAGACGATCTTCGCCTCCAACATCGACGCCTCGAACCGCTTCATGGGCATCACGACCGCCAAGCGGGCCGGGACGTGGACCATCGTCCTGAAGAACGGCAGCGCCCGTGTGGGCGACCACGGCCTGCTCTACGCCGGGATGGCCGTGCGCCCCGCCCTGAAGCTCTCCTACGTCGAGGCCGCCACGGGCAAGCCCGCCCAGGCGGTGCTGAGTTTCGGCACCGAAGGCGAGCGCGCCCGCGTCCTGGCCTTGCTGGAAACCTCCCGCCCCGCCTGGGGTTAGGGCAAGCCAAAGAGCGCGATTATTGGGGTTGTTGCTACGGTAGCTAAATCAATTCTTACCTTTTGCGTCAGGGGCCTCGCTCTGGCTGTCCCAGACGTTCGTGCGGCCGCTGCTGTCGGTGAGCGTGTTGCCGTCAGCGTCGCTGGTCACGGCGGACGCACTTGCGCCGTTCTGGGCGGTGGAGAGCAGGCGATTGTCGGCGTCAAACGTGCTGGGGGTCAAGGCAGAGCGAACCGGAAGGTAGCGAACACTGTTGGGAAGGCTATCACATCCGGGTCATGAGGCAAGCTTCCCTCGCTTTCCCACGGGATGACTTGCCCGAACGTTTCCGAAGCCAGTCGGATGTCAAACAGGGAGAAACTATGCACCGTGCAGCGGGTTGGCGGCACTTCCCGGTCAGGATAATAATCTAGGTTTGCCAGGGCGGCGATCCAGGCTCCTTCCCGAAGGTCAGCCGGTTTAACATGGGGCGGGCGAGACAACCTCTCACTTATATCCAAGGAGTAGCCGCAGTCCATGACGAGCGTATGCCCGCGGTGAGACTCTTTGTCGGGGAAAAGGTTTAAAGAGGGGGCCACATGGATTAGCGGCCCGACAGCCAGGTAGGTGCAAGGGCCGAACTGACCGGAACAGTGCTGGAAGACTCGTTCTTCCCTATCCGCGAGGGAGACGCCGAAAGGGGGCTTCTTCCCGACGATGTGACGGCAAAACGGTGACAGCCGGAACCCTGTGACAATTTCCTGACCTTTCCTCCGGGTCAGCCACCGAAAACTTGATCCCACAGACGCTGTAACGTATTCCGCTAACTGCCCGGAATCCACTCGGCCCATGGCGTTCCTCTTTCTTCCCAATCGAGAACAGCACTGACAACTCCTTGGTAGTGGTCTAATATGAGTTGTTTTCGAGCACTTGACAACAACTCATATTAGACCACTACCAAAGAGTGTTTTCCCTCAAGGCCGCAGGTACGACGCCCCGTTGACGTCGAACGTGCCGCCGGACAGGTAATCCGCCGCGTCCGTGACCAAAAAGCCCACCAGGCCGGCCACGTCCAGGGGCGTCGCCACGCGGCCCAGGGGTATCTCGGCGCGGATCTGCGCGCCCCGTGCGGCCAGGGCATCGGCGGCCATGTCCGTCTCGGCCCAGCCCGGCGCGACGCCGAAGCAGCCGATACCGACCGGGCCGAGTTCCACGGCCAGCGACCTGACCAGGTTGAGCTGGGCCGCCTTGGACACCCCGTAGCCCGCGTGACGGGCCTCGCCGCGCTGCCCGGCCCGGCTCGCGATCTGGATGATCCGCCCCCACCCCGCCGCCGCCATCGCGGGTGCCAGCAGGAACACGAGGTCGGCCCCCGCCCAGAAGTTGACCTGCATTTGACCATGCAGGGCGGCCCGCCATTCGGCCAGCGTGGGTGTTTCGAGCAGCGGCGAGGGCGCGTACACGCCCGCGTTTTGGACCAGAACATCCACACGCCCGCCCAGAGCTTCCAAAGCCTCACCGCCCAGCCGCTCGACTTCGCCGGGGTGGGCCAGATCGGCGGCCAGCAGCGTATGACCTTCCCCGGCGAGCGCCGCCAGCGTTTCGCGCGCCGCGTCGGCGTTCGCGTTGTAGTGAACGGCCAGGCGCAGACCGTCCGCGGCCAGTTGAACGGCGATGGCCCGCCCGATGCCGCGCGACGCGCCGGTCACGAGTGCGGTTCTCATAAGGCCGCCCGCGCCGCGCGGACCAGGCGCGCGGCCTCAGCGGGCGTGTCGGCCAGGGCCGTCAGATGCCCCATCTTGCGGCCCGGACGCGCCTCTTCCTTGCCGTACAGGTGCAGGCTGACGTCCGGGAACGCCAGCGCTGCCACCCAGTCCGGCGTCCCATCCGTCCACAGGTCGCCTAGGAGGTTTGCCATCGCGGCGGGGCGCAGCCGCGCGACCGACCCGAGCGGCAGGCCGCAGACGGCCCGGAGCTGCTGCTCGAACTGGCTTGTCGCGTGGGCATTCAGGGTCAGGTGCCCCGAGTTGTGCGGGCGCGGGGCGATTTCGTTGACCAGCAGCCGCCCGGCCCGCGTCACGAAGAACTCGACGCACAAGACGCCCACCACGTCCAGCGCCTCGAAGACGGCGCGGGTCACGGCCTCAGCCTCGGCTTCCAGAACCGCCCCCATGCCCTCGAAGCTCGGGGGGCAGAGAGACACGTCTAGAATGCCCCCCAGGTGGTGATTCTCGATCAGGCCGTAGTGGGCGAACGTCCCGTCCGTCCCGCGCGCGGCAACGACAGACACTTCCCGCTCGAAATCCACCCACGCTTCCAAAACACAGTCCGACCCGCCCAGCGCGTCCCAAGCCGCCCCGGCCTCGCCTGCCTGATGGATGCGCGCCTGCCCCTTGCCGTCGTACCCGAAGCCTGCCGTCTTTAGGATCGCGGGTGCCCCGATCTCCTCCAAGGCCGTGTGCAGACCCTCACGCGACGTCACGTGGCGGAACGGGGCACACGGGATTCCGTGTCGGGCCAGAAACGTCTTCTCGCGGAGACGATTCTGGGCGACGTGCAGCACTTCGCCGCCGGGCCGGACAGGGACGACTTGGCTGACAGCCTCGGCCGTTTCGGCGGGAACGTTCTCGAACTCGAACGTCACCACGTCCACCTGCCGGGCGAAGTCACGCACGGCGTCCAGGTCGTCGTACTCCGCCACGACCTCCCGGTCGGCGATCTGCCCTGTCGGCGTGTCCGTGTCGGGCGAGAACGTGTGGACACGGTAGCCCAGGCGTCGCGCGGCCAGGGCGAACATCCGCCCTAGCTGCCCGCTGCCTAGAACGCCGACGGTCGCGCCGGGGAGGATGGGATGCAGGGAAGAAGCGCGGGTCATCTGGAGCAATCCTTCGCCTTCCCTCAATCCAGAACCTCTTGTTGCAGCAGCCGCGCAGAGACAACCTTGGCTTGGGCGGCGGTCAGCGACGTTCCGCTTTTGCCGCGAGGAGTCAGAATAACCTGATCCGACGGCGAAAGGATGCTTTCCATCCCCTGCAAGCGGTCCCGCGCTAGGTCTCCCGGTACATGAGGAACCCTTTTAGCCGGTGCAGCAGACAGAGGCCCGCCCGGCAGCAAGGCGACCAGCAGCAACAACCAGAGCGTTTTCATGGCAGCGTGTCTCCCAAGACTTTCTCCGTCTGCTCTGACCGGAAGGCGCGCAGCTTTTCGCGCAGGTCTGGGCGGGTGTTCGCCAGAATCGCCACGGCCAGCAAGGCGGCGTTGGTCGCGCCGGCCTTGCCGATGGCGAGCGTCCCGACGGGGATGCCGGCGGGCATCTGCACGATGGACAGCAGCGAGTCCTGGCCACTCAAGGCCTGGCTTTGTACGGGGACGCCCAGCACGGGAACCAGCGTCTGCGCGGCGACCATACCGGGCAGGTGAGCGGCACCGCCCGCCCCGGCGATGATGACTTCGAGGCCGCGCCGTTCGGCCTCGCGCGCGAACTCGGCCATTAACTCGGGTGTCCGATGCGCCGAGACGATGCGGCACTCGTGCGGGACGCCGAACCGGGTCAGCGTTTCATCGGCGTGGCGCATCGTCTCCCAGTCGGAGCGGCTGCCCATGATCACGGCGACCAAAGACGGTGCCGCATCAATGGGGAAAGAGGTTTCAGTCATGGCGGCCAGTGTTCCCCCTGCGGCGCGGTAAGTCCTCCCCCTGACGTCCGGCCCCGTAGCAATCCCTTCCCGTATTGATGACAGGGACGCCCGCCCAAGCCTCTGCCGACAATCAGGGACGGCAAGATCGCACCCGCTTCAAGAAGACGGAAGCGGAGACGGACTCAAGGAAGACAACCATGACGCAGCGGCTCAAACGCTCCTACATACTCGTCCTGTGCGCCCTGGCGCTCTTCCCGCTCGTCGGGCAGGTCCTTCTCCAGATGGCCCTCGGGCGCGGGGCCGCCGACGCCGCTCTTGCGGCGCAGGCCGAGCGGCAACGCGCGCGGGGCCAAAGCCTCGCCCTCAGCGCCCTCGCCGTGCAGGCGGCAGAAACGCCCGCCCTGCGCGACGAGCGGGCGTCGGAGTTAGCGCAGACATTGAACGAGTGGGAGGCGGCGCGGTCCGCTCTGGCCCGGCAGACGGTTCCGATGGCACCGTCGGGGGAGGCACTGCACGCCTCGGCACGGGGCGTCCTGGCCGCACTGCCCCCGAGCGGCGACCCGCACCGTCCCGACCTGTATCGCTATCTGACGCCGCTGCTGCAAAGCCAGCGCGCCTTCGGGGACGGCCTGGGACAAATCGCCGCCGACGCCGAACGGGCGTCAGAGGCGCGGCGGACGGCACTGCAACGTCTCGCGGGCGGCCTGCTGGCTGCCACGCTGCTGGCCCTCGCCGCGGCGGGCGCGCTGGCCTTCCAAGGGGGCGCGGCCCGAACGCTGGCCGCGCTCCAGATGCTGGAAGAAGGCGAGGAAGAACGTGAGGCCGCATTGGGCGAGGCCGACAAGCAGCTCGCGCAGATGCGCCACGTTTTAGATAATCTCTCGACGATGGACCCGCTGACCGGCCTGCCCAACCACCGCTCGTTCCACGAGACCCTGGACCGCGAGATGGGCCGTGCCTTGCGCCACGGCGGTGCGCTGTCCCTGCTGCTGCTGGACGTGGACCGCTTCAAGCCCTACAACGACGCCTACGGACACCCCGCCGGAGACGAGGCCCTGCGGCAGGTCGCCCGCATGGTCGGTGAGACCGCCCGTGTCTGCGACGTCGCGGCGCGCTTCGGCGGCGAGGAGTTCGCCCTGATCCTGCCCGACACCGATGTGATGGGCGCGGTCGTGCTGGGGGAGCGCCTGCGCCACGCCGTCGCCGACGCGGACGGCCTGGAGCGGCCCCTGACGGCCAGCCTCGGCATCGCCACGCTCACGCCCGGCATGTGCGGCGTCGCCGAGCTGATCGCCCAGGCGGACCGCGCCCTGTGCCACGCCAAAGGCGAGGGCCGCAACCGGGTCAGCCACGCCCTGCGCCTCCCCGCCCCGCTGGAGGACGAGCGACCGATCTACGCCCGCGCGGTCTAGGCACGTCTACTCCCCCTCGGCCTCCCAGCAGGAGTAGAAGTAGGGCGTGGCGGCCTCGAACTCCGCCGCGCAGGTGTCCACCATCTTGTAAGACGGCTTCAGGCCAAGCTCTCGCACCCACCCGCGCACACGCGCCTCCTGAACGGCCAGGATGTCGGCCAGGTGTTTATCGGCGAAGCCTTTGCGCTTGGCGTCCGAGAGCAGCGCCTGCGCCTCCTCGCCCAGCGCCTCGAAAGGGCGGAACAGCGGCCACTTCTCCCGCAGGGCGTCTTCAAAGCGTACCAGGCGCTGGATTTTCGTCAGGAACCAGGGGTCCACGCCCGATAAATCGGCCACTTCCGAGACTAGCATGCCCCGGTGGAAGGCCTCGGCGATCAGGAAAAGCCGCTGGTCGGTCGCCTCGGTCAGACCCGCCTCGATCTCCATGACGCTCAGCCGGTCGGCGTTCGGCGGGCGCAGGCCGATCTGTCCGATCTCGAGGCTCCGAATGGCTTTGAGCAGGCCGCCCTCGAACGAGCGGTCAATCGCCATCACCTCGCCCGTGGCCTTCATCTGCGTGGTGATGCGCCGGTCCGCCCGCGTGAACTTGTCGAAGGGCCAGCGGGGAATCTTGACCACGATATAGTCGAGGGCCGGTTCGAAGCAGGCCAGCGTCTTCTGCGTGACCGCGTTCGGGATCTCGTCCAGGTGCAGGCCGACGGCGATCTTGGCCGCGACGCGCGCGATGGGGTATCCCGTGGCCTTGCTCGCCAGGGCTGACGAGCGCGAGACGCGCGGGTTGACCTCGATGATATAGTACGCGAACGATTTGGGGTCGAGCGCCATTTGGACGTTGCACCCGCCCTCGATGCCCAGCGCGCGGATGATCTTCAGCGAGGCCGAGCGGAGCATCTGGTACTCTTTGTCCGAGAGCGTTTGAGACGGGGCGACGACGATGGAGTCGCCCGTGTGCATGCCCATCGGGTCGAAGTTCTCCATGTTGCAGACCGTAATACACGTGTCCGCCCCATCGCGCATGACCTCGTACTCGATCTCCTTCCAGCCAGACAGATACCGCTCGACCATGACCTGGTTCCGGGGCGACAGCTTCAGCCCGCGCGTCCCGATCTCGACGAGCTGGCCCGGCGTCCGCGCAATGCCGCCGCCGGTGCCGCCCAGGGTATAGGCGGGCCGGACGATCAGCGGCCACGGCGCGTCGCCGTTGCGCGACAGCTCCTCCAAAGCCGCCTCGTCCTCGATGATCCACGACTCGGGCACCGGCTCGCCGATCTCGCGCATCAGGGCGCGGAACTCCTCGCGGTCCTCGGCCTTGCGGATGGTGGACAGCGGCGTCCCCAGCAGCGTGACATCGTACTTGTCTAAAATCCCCAGCTCGGCCAGCTCCGTCGCCAGGTTCAGTCCGGTCTGCCCGCCTAACGTCGGCACCAGGCCGTCGGGGCGCTCTTTGGCGATGATGCGCTCGACGAACTCGGGCGTCAGCGGCTCGATGTACACCGCGTCGGCGGTCTCGGCGTCGGTCATAATGGTCGCGGGGTTGGAGTTGACCAGCACGACCGAGACGCCCTCCTCGCGCAGCGCCCGGCAGGCCTGCGTCCCGGCGTAGTCGAACTCGGCGGCCTGCCCGATGATGATCGGCCCGCTGCCGATGACCAATACTTTATGGATGTCTGGGTTTCGTGGCATGGTTACTCGCTGGGGCGCGCTCGCGCCTTCTGCATGACGCCGTAGACGTATTCGGTCTTGCCCTCGGTGTAAGCCTCGCGGTCGCCGGGATGCCGGGCGGCCAGGGCGCGCTTTAAGTCTTCGTAGCGCCGTGCTTCATCCGGGTTCACCCGCAGGGAGTCGCGGAACAGCAGGCGGTCCCAAAACAGAAAGCCCTCGTTCTTCGGGTCCGGGAACGTCCCCGGCTCGACCATGTGGATATGGTGGGTGCGCGGCCCGTTCGGCGGCAGGCCCTTGACGAAAAACATATGGCCGGGGTTCGGATTGTCGCGCCAATAGGAGTAGCCCAGGGCCTCCAGCGGCGCAACGGCCCTCTCTCTCGCCTCGGCGACCGAACGCACTCCCACGAGCAGGTCAATGACCGGCTTGGCGCCCAGACCCGGAACCGCCGTGCTGCCGAAGTGCTCCACGGCGAGAACCAGATCATCCCCAAGCGCGGCATGAACCCGAGCGGCTTCGTGGGCGAACTGCTCCGGCCAGTGTGGATCATAGGCAACGAGGGCGATCTCGTCCTTTGCCTTTGTCAGAACTGCCTCCACAAACTCTGTTTTGCCGTCGCTGTAGGCCCGACGATCTTCCCGAAATCGCTGCGCCAGTTCCCGTTTCAGCGCACCGTAATGATGCACCTCCTCAGGGTTTGCCCGTAGGTAGTCGCGGAAGGCGAGGTGGCGGCGGAGTTCTGCGTTGCCGCTCGCGCAGACGTACAGGTGGTGACGCTTCGTACCGGGCGGCCACAAGAACGCCGCGCGTCCCGGTATGCCATTGTCACCCTCGTAAACGTACCCCAACGCCGCCAGTCGCGAGGCAGCGTCCGGCAGATCGGCCTCGGACGGTATGACGATGTCCAGGTCTATGATAGGCTTCGCGGCTAGTCCGGGGACCGCCGTGCTGCCGACGTGCTCGACGGCAGCCAGCGACGCCCCGGCGAAGGCCGCCCTGACCCGCCCGGCGATCTCCGCGAACTGCTCGGGCCACTGCGGGTCGTAATCCATGATGACGACGGATTCCATAAACTTTACCCCCGTGCCTTTTCGTCTTCCAGGCGCTGCATCACCCGGCCCGAGCAGATCAATTCCAACTCCAAGACGTGCCAGAGGAGCCAGCCGATGGGCATGTTCGTCTCGTGCCGGTTGGTCGCCGGGTCGGACGGCACGGTGCGGACCGCCCGCAGGCCGTCGAAGCCGAGCGGCTCCAGGGCGCGCGCGGTCACGGCGCGGGCTGCGGTCAGGGCCTCGGCCAGGGCCGTGCCCGTTGGGAATTCGTGCGGCTGCGGGCGGTACTCGGCGTACCCCGCCGCGAGGTGGCCAACCCAGTAGCGCTCGGCCCGGACGAAGTCCAGCACGACCTCGCGCAGGGTCCGGCCCCCCGGCCCCGGATCGCTGTCAAGCTGCCACTCTTTCAGCAGACCGACGGCGTCCACGAGTTCCAGATGGACATCATCCCAATGCGGATACAGGTCGTCGAGTTTCACCGCGCTAGCTTCTCGGGCCGGTGGGCAAGGCGAAGGGCGAACGGGTCGCGGCCAGCAGTCCCGCCAGCGCGTTGTACCAGGCGATGCCCGCCGTCGCCAGGCCTAAATAGCCGCCCAACCTCCCGAAGCTGTCCCCTGCGCCGAAGGCGTGGAGCGTCAGAAACAGGAACGTCACCAGCAGGAAGCCAAACAGGGCGATCAGCCCCAGGCTGGTTCGCAGCGCCGACAGAAACATGACCAGCGTGAAGATCGTCCAGCCCAGCAGGAAAAACGCGATGGCGTTGCTGCCGGCGGGAATCCAGTGCATCTGGACCGACGCCCCGAAGGCGAGCCAAAAGGCCCCGTAAGAGCTGAACGCCGTCGCCCCGAACGTGTTGCCGACTTTGAACTCCCACATCCCCGCGAGAAGCTGGGCCAGCCCACCATAAAACAGCGCCAGCCTGATCACGATCTTCACGGCCCCTTCGCCGCCCGAAAGCAGGTGCGCGTTGGCCGCGCTCAAAACAAAGGTCGTCAGGGCGAAGGCGCACAGCCCCAGCGGGGCCGGGTTCACGGCGGCAGCGGTCGGAGCGGCAGGCTCAATCACTTGCGACATGGTCGTTTTCTCCTCCTTTGGCATCACGATCATCGGGCTGGGCGGACCGTCCCGCCCAGGCAATCAAGACGGCTTGGAACGGCAGGCGGCCCCAGAGTATCCAGGGATTATCCGTGTAAATTTTATGTGTCGCCATGGTGACGTTCGCCGGGAACACGGCGGCGAACAGCGCCATCAGCCCCCACCCCGCGACTCGGCGCGTTCGGGGAAGGAGCAGGCCCAGGCCGCCCAGAATCTCGAAGAAGCCGCTGACCAGGACGAGGGCGCGCGGCGCGGGCAGCCAGTCCGGCACGATCTTGATGAACACCTCGGGCCGGATGAAGTGCAGCGTCCCCGAACCGACCACGGTGGCGGCCAGCAGCCAGCGGGAAGCATCTTTCAGGTAGGACATCGTTGTTTGCCCGTCTATGGTGGCGAGACATGGTACAGAATCAGGCGGTAGTCGTGGACCCGGAAGCGGGCGACGACATGGTCCGGGCGCACGACCTGAGGCGCGACGCGCGCCCAGAAGCGCACCGGATAAGGCGTCTGCGCGACCAGCACGTAGGCGGGATGGAGTTCCCCCAGCGGGTCGCGCCCATTCGCCAGGTCCGGCAGGACGGGGACGGCCCGCACTCGGTTGTCCAGGCACAGGTTCGGTGCCCAGTCCCCCGCCAGCGTCTCGCCGGGCCGGACGATGCGCGCCAACGCCCGCGCCGTGTCCCGCGTCGCATACCCCCGCGTTTCGTACCACCAAGCCCATTGCCCTATGCCGATGACGACCGACAGCACCAGCAGCACAGAACGGGCGCGGCGGACATGAGAGCATGTGCAGAAAGCCCCCTTGCCCCGGTTTTGACTTTTCTTGTGCCTCCAGAGCAGAGGCAGGCGGCGCAGGCTGACGGCAGCCAGGCCGGCCAGCGCGGGCAGCACTGCCAGGTCGTACCGGGTGGGCGCGTAGCGCGTCACCGCCAGGAACGCCAGGCCGGACGCGGCCCACAGCCACAGCAGCCGCTCCGTGTCTCGGCGCAGCGACGGGCGGGCGGGCCACCGTCTGCCGGAGATGAGGCCGGCTAGGGCGAGCACGGTCAGGACCGGTGAGCGGGTCAGCAGGAACCCCAGGACACTCCGGTGCGGGCCAAAGAGGGCGCGGCGGACATCCCCCAGCGCCTCCCCCGCCGAGCGCGGCCGGGACTGGTGCGTCCAGTAGTAGTGGTTCAGACGCCAGACTTCGGCCCCGTGATGAGCGCCCCAGCCGGCCCAGTACAGCCCCGCGCCCACGGTCGCGCCCAAAACATACCAAAAGGCAGGCCGCCCAGCCCGGCGCGCGAGCCAAATTAGGAGCGGCAGAGGCAGGAACAGCAGAAACGTCGTCTTGAACGCCAGTGCCCCCGCCGCCAGCGCCCCGGCCAGCGCCCAGCCCCAGGGCCGTTCCCGAGTGAGCGCCCAGAACGCGGCGCAGACGACCAGGGCGGCGGGCGTTTCGAGCAGCGCCAGGCGATTGTAGAAGAGGAACACGGAGTCCGTGCCCAGCAGCAGCAGGCCCGTCAAGGCGACTCGCGCGCCCAGCGCCCGACGCAGCCCGTCCCAGAAGAACAGCAGCGCGCCCAGCGAGCAAAGCGCGGAGACCGACCGCGCCTGGGTCAGACCCACCCCCCAGATCTGAAAGACGGCTCGCTGCACGGCGTCCAAGACCGGCGAAAGTGTCTCGGGGTGGAACTCGTCGTGCGTTTGGCCGAACAGCACGGCGTTGCGGGCGTGATAGGTGTAGAACCCCTCGTCGGTCCAGATGCCCGAAGTCCAGTCGAGCGAGGGCGGCGGGTCGGCGTCCAGCGCCAGCAGGCGCGGCAGGACGAGCAGGGCGACGACCGCCAGCCCCCACCCCATCCTGCCTACCCTGGGCGTCACCCTCACGCGCGGTGCTCGTCGATCATTTTTAGGAACCGGGCGAAGTAGCCCCGGCTGTCGGCGGGTCCGGGCGAGGCCTCGGGGTGGTACTGGATCGAGAAGACGGGCAGCGTCTTGTGCCGCAGGCCCTCTACGGTCCCGTCGTTCAGGTTGATCTGCCAGACCTCGATGTCGGGGTCGTCGAAGCCGTCTGCGGCCAGCGCGTAGCCGTGGTTCTGCGACGTGATGACCACCCGGCCCGTCTCCAAATCTTTCACCGGGTGGTTCGACCCGCGGTGCCCGAAGGGCAGCTTGAACGTGTGCCCGCCGAACGCGCAGCCGATGAGCTGGTTGCCCAGGCAGATGCCCATCGTCGGCTTGGCGTGGGACAGCACGCGCACGGCCTGCACGATGTCGCCCAGAAGCGCGGGGTCGCCCGGTCCGGGTGACAGAAAGACGCCGTCGGGGTCAGTCGCGAGTATGGTCTCGGCCAATGTGTCGGCGGAAAAAACCGTCACCTCGGCACCCAGAGCGGCCAGTGAGCGCAGGATGTTGAACTTGACGCCGCAGTCCAACAGGGCAATCTTATAGAGCGTCTCGCCCGTGGCCGAGGGCCAGACGTAGGGCGTCTCGGTCGTGACGCGCGCCATGAAGTTGACGTCCTCGTAGTCCGCCGCCGCGGTCAACACGTCATGGAGTTCCGAAGGCGTCTGCTCGGACGACAGCGCGCCCATCATCACGCCGACCGAGCGCAGCTTCCGGGTCAGCGCCCGCGTGTCCAGGCCCGCGATGCCGACCACGCCGTGCGTCTTCAGAAAGTCGTCCAGCGTCCCCTGCGAGCGCCAGTTGGAGGGCGCGTCGGCCAACTCCTTGACGACCAGCCCCGAGACCTGGACGCGGCGCGACTCGAAATCGTCCGGGTTGACCCCGTAATTGCCGATGATCGGGTAGGTCAGCGCGACCAGTTGCCCGGCGTAGGAGGGGTCGGTCAGTATCTCCTGATACCCGGTCATGCCGGTGTTGAACACGACCTCGCCGACGGATGTGCCGGACGCGCCGAAGGCGGTCCCGGTATAGGTTGTGCCGTCCGCGAGGACGAGGTGGGCTTGGGTCATGGTCTCTCAAAAACGTGATACTAGGCTGTCATACGAGGGCCGTTGTGGGGCGATCTGCCGCCCGCCCACGAACGTCATCACGGCCCTGCCCGTCAGCGCCGCGCCGTTCAGGACCGAGTTGCGGGACTTGGACTTGAACTGGCTCACGTCTACCGTCCACTCAGCGTCCGGGTCGAAGACGGTCACATCGGCGGGGGCACCGACAGTCAGCGTCCCGGCGGGGACGCCCAAGATGCGGGCCGGGGCCAGCGACATCTTCTCGACCATTTGTGAGAGAGTCAAGACGCCAGGCTTGACCAGGTGCGTGATGACCAGGCCCAGACTCGTTTCCAGGCCCAGCATCCCGAACGGGGCGCGGGCGAACTCCTGCTCCTTCTCGTGGGGCGCGTGGGGCGCGTGGTCGGTGGCGATGGCGTCTATCGTGCCGTCGCGCAGGCCCTCGATGATCGCGTCTTGATCCTCGCGCGTCCGCAGGGGCGGCGACATCTTGGCGTTCGTGTCGTACCCGTAACACGCCTCGTCGGTCAGCGCGACGTACTGCGGGCAGGTCTCGCACGTCACGGGGGCACCGAACTTCTTGGCGTGGCGGATGATCTCCACGCTCTCGCGCGTGCTGACGTGCAAGACGTGCAGGCGGCAGCCGGTCGCCATCGCCAGGAGGACGTTCCGGGCCGTGCCGATGTTTTCGGCGCTCCGGGGGATGCCGCGCAGGCCCAGCACGGTCGAGACGTAGCCCTCGTGCATCACGCCCTCGCCCGTGAGGTCTTTATCCTCGCAGTGGGCGACGTAGGGCAGGCCCAGCATCGCGCAGTATTCCATCGCCCGGCGCAGAAAGCCGCTGTCTGCGACGGGAAAGGCGTCGTCGCCGATGCCGACCGCGCCCGCGTCCTTGAGGTCCGCCATCTCGGTCAGCTCTTTGTTCAGGAGACCGCGGCTGACGGCGGCGACGACGTGGACCCGCGCCGAGGCCGATTCCGCCTGAGCGCGGATGTCCCGCACGGTCTCGGCCCGGTCAATCGGCGGGGCCGTGTTCGGCTGGCAGGCGATGGCGGTGAAGCCGCCGTTCGCCGCCGCCGCCGTACCCGAGGCGACGTCCTCCTTGTACTCCTGGCCGGGCACACGCAGATGCACGTGCATGTCGATCAAGCCGGGCGCGACGACCAGCCCCGCGCAGTCGATCACCTGGGCGTCCGGCCCGGCGTCGAGGCCCGCCCCGACCCCGGCGACCAGGCCACCGGCGAGGAGCACGTCCCCGATTTCGTCGCGGCCATTGGCCGGGTCCACGACCCGACCGTTTTTCAGCAGATAGCGCGTCATAAGTGTGCGGTGCCTAAAGTGTGCGGGGCCTAAATATTCTCTGACCGCCCGAAGCGCTCCAGGACGACCGCCATGAAGAAGTAACCCAATGCCAGGTCCAGCAGCACGAACAGCAGCCAGCCGCTCAGGAGGTTGGAGCCGGGGCCGGCGCTGCGACCGAACCCGTCCAAGTCGATGCCGTTGATGTCCGGGTAGGTCTGCTCGTACTTGATGTTCGGGATCGGCTGGTCGTTCTTGATCGCGTCGTAGGTAGTCTCGTCCGAAACCCGCACCTGGCCGAGATAGCGCTGGGTGGGGCCGGGCTTGGTCTCGCCGCGCGCCAGCGGCGGCGGGGCGCGGAAGGCGTACTTGACGAGGTAGGTGTGGTCGCCCACCTTGAAGGGGTTCGCGGTCGGCGAGACGTCTTTGCCGATGACGACCCCGTGCGCCTTGCCCTGCGCACCGTTGTAGACAATCGCGGGCGGCAAAAACTTGGCCGGGGCGACGCCCGCTAGAGGCAGGATCAGCACCAGCAGGATCGTCGCGATGACCAGCCCCCCGAGGAAGCGCAAGACGCGGTTGACGCTCATAGGTCTCCTTGATTGGCCCCCATCAGCCAGAACAGCGCCGCCATCCGCACGGCCACGCCGTTTGTCACCTGGTGGGTGATGACGGCGTATTGGGCGTCGTCGGCCAGCGCGGATTCGATCTCGACGCCCCGGTTCATCGGGCCGGGGTGCAGCACGGTGACGTCCGGCGCGGCCCCTTTGAGCTTCGCACGGCTGACGCCGAACAGGCGGGCGTACTCGCGGACCGAGGGGAAAAAGGCCGCATCCTGGCGCTCCAACTGGATCCGCAGGACGTTGACCACGTCCGCCCCGCGCAGACCATCCTCCAGGTTCGTGAACACCTCGACGGGCAGGTTCTCGGCCCCGGCGGGCAGCAGCGTCGGCGGGCCGATCAGGCGGACACGGGCACCCATTTTATGGAGTCCCCAGACGTTGGAACGGGCAACGCGCGAGTGCAGGATGTCGCCGACGATTGCCACGGTCAGCCCTCCGAGACGCCCCTTGACCTGCCGGATCGTCAGCAGGTCCAGCAGCCCCTGCGTCGGGTGCTCGTGAGTCCCGTCCCCGGCGTTGATGACCGGCTTGTGCGGCACGTACTTCGCCGCCAGTTGGGCCGCGCCGCTGGCCCCGTGCCGGATGACGAACGCATCGATTCCCATCGCGTCCAGGGTGAGAAGGGTGTCTTTCAGCGACTCGCCCTTGACCGCGCTGCTGGTCGTGCCCGTCAGGTTGTAGGTGTCCGCCGACATGATCTTGGCGGCGGCCTCGAACGACGTCCGCGTCCGCGTACTCGGCTCGAAGAACAGCATCGCCACCGACTTGCCGCGCAGGGTCGGCACCTTCTTGACGGGCCGGGCCACGACCTCGCCGAACGACTCGGCGGTGTCCAGCAGGTACGCGATCTCGTCCACATCCAGGCTTTGCAGGTCGAGTAAATCTTTACGCTTCATGTCACCAGCCGGAGCGAACGGTAAAGGCGGCGGACGACGGGTTCCAATACCCGCCGATCCGCCCGACGACCCAGGGCGCGGACGATGATCACGGCCCCGCCCTTCTGCCTAGGGACGGCGAGATACCAGCTAGACTCATCGCCTTGCTGTTCGGCATGGTAAATGCCCGACAGTTCGGGCGAGACGCGATACGGCGCTCCGTCCAGATCGCCGTGACGTTCGGCCCAGCTTCTGCCTTTGACGTATATGATCACGCTCAGGCTTTGCTTCCCACGGCTGATGTCCAGCTCCGTCCCGAGTCGCCCCCAAGAGCCGGCCATGTCCTTGTTCTCCGGCATATGCATCCCCGCCAGCGACTGCCGCCCCAGGACATGCCAGGGCGCGGGGACCGTCAGCGCGACCCGCTCTTGGTCGAGTGCCGGGGAGGGCGGGGAGAGGTAGCACATCCCGCTCCGGGCCTGAGCAGAAAGGCTCAAGGCTGTCAGCATCGTCAGAGCCAGCAGTCTCACGTCGCTTCCTTGTAGATCAGCACTTTGTCCTCACCGTCGAACTCGGTGAGCAGGACCTTGACAAACTCGCGGCGGCCCGTGGGCAGGTTCTTGCCGACGTAGTCGGGCCGGATGGGCAACTCGCGGTGGCCCCGGTCGATGAGCACGGCGAGCTGCGTGACGGCGGGCCGGCCCAGGTCTACGAGGGCACCCAGGGCGGCGCGGACGGTGCGGCCCGTAAAGGCCACGTCGTCCACAAGGACGAGGCGCTTGCCCTCGATGTCGAAGGGAATCTGCGTCGTGCCCACGCGCGGCTGGTAGGTGCGGAAGTCGTCGCGGTACAGGGAGATGTCCAGTGCGCCCACGGGGATGGCAGTGCCCTCGATGCGTTCGATAGCGTCGGCCAGGCGATGGGCGAGGGGGGCACCTTTCCGCAGAATGCCGACGACGGCCAGGCCCTCGACGCCCCGGTTCTTTTCCAGGACCTCGTGGGCGATGCGCGTCCACGCGCGCCGCATCTCGTCGGCGTCCATGACGGTGGCTTGCAGGTATGGGTCGGCGGATGCGGCTTCGGAAGCCATGGTGGGTGCCTCAGAGATTGGGCAGGGGAAGGGTGCGCATGTGGGACAGGGACGCGCCGGGGCGGGGCCTGGTCCGAGGAGACGCTGCCTTCCCCGCCTCACGGGACGGGATTAAAGGTGACGATCTGCGGCCATTATAGCGGCTGAGGGTGCCCGTTGTCAACCCCAGGCCCACGACGCGCCCGCACAATACTGAGAGGGAATAGGGCGGCAGGAGCACGGCACGGCCCGAGACGCGGCTGTGCGCGGGCGGGTCGTCCGGCGCGGGGAAGCCGCGCGCGCCCTGGGAGTGCCACACGTACTGCGCCGCCGAATACTGGTACAGGTCGGTCGGCCCGGAGAAAGACAGCGCGCGGTTCGTTTCCGGGCGGCGGAACTCGACCGCCACCAGGGCCGTGCGCTTCGGGTCCTTGTTCAGCAGCAGCACGGCCCACCGCCCGTCGGGCCGGTGCAGGGCGTAGGCGGTCACGACCGGCGCGCGGCGAGCGGCTTCGACCCGATAAAGGGCCTGCGGCCTGTCGGTGCCCGGCTGCGCCCACGCCCGCGTCAGCAGGCGCGCGGCGTAGTAGGTGGCGAGCGGGGCGCGCGCCCGCCGGTCGTCGCCGGACAGCAGCAGGGCCAGGTTGCCCCAGGAGTTACCCGACTCCGCCTCGCGCATGGGCGCGGCCGGCTCGTAGCCGTAGAGGAACGCAGCCCGCCCGCCCAGGGTGAGGAACTGGGCGGGGGTCTCGGCCCCCAGCAGCGCCCCCGGCCAGTCCATCTCGGCCCGGCCCGCGAACGACGAATAGCCGTACTCGCTGATCAGCCAGGGGATGCGGCGGGGCAAACCCTCGCGCCGGAGCCGGGCCAGCGCGCCTTCCAGCAGCGCCGGGGCTGACGCGAGCTGGCGCGCGCTGTCCGCGCGGACGTTGTCGAAGGGATACCACTCGAACGAGAAGAAGCCGAAATCGGCCAGCCGGCCCCGGCGCTGGAGATAGTGCAGGAACCGGCGCAGCCAGGAGCGGTCCCCGCGCGCGTCCGGCCAGGCGATCCAGCCGCCGACCGCCGTTTGGAAGCTCGGGCCACCCAGCGTCAGCGCGGGATCGACGCGGTGCAGCGCGTCCGCCCACTGGACATACAGCGCCCCGTAGTCCTCGGGCGTCACGTCCTGCCCGTCCGGCTCCTCGCCCAGCTCCATGCCCCCGACGGGGTAGCCGCGCGCCCGCAGGAACCGCAGCAGGGCGGCGGCGTTCTGCGGCGTGTCGTACAGCAGCCCGCACGAGGCCAGGAGCGGCAGCCCGCGCGTCAGGCCCGACTTGAAGACGCGGTCCAGGCCGGGCTGCTCGACGGACGGGTCGCGGTCACCGGCCCGGTGCCACGGGTCGGTGGACGACACGAACATCACGGTCTGTTTCTTGCCGTCCGCGAGATGGCGCACCTGGTCGTGGAAGCGCCCCCGCGCGTCCAGCGTCCCCGCGCTCAGCTCGCGGATGGCGTAGCCCAGGCCGTCCCGAACATCATGCGTCGCAACAGGCGCGGTCCCCGAGGCCCGAGTCATCCACAGCCGCAGAAAGCGCACCGGACGCGGCCCAGCCTGGAGGCGCAGGGTCACGGTCCCGCCCCTGCCCGCTGTCACTCGCCCGCCGGCAAACGTCCGCCATGCCCCCGGCCCAAACGTCGCGCTCAGGCTGTCCCTGTCCGGCCCGCCCGCTCCGCCCGACCAGTATTCGACCGCATACTCCACGGCATACGGCGTTGCCCAGGCGATCCGCACGGCGTTGATGGGTCGGGGACGGTCCAGCTTGACCACGACCCATTGCGGGTGCGCGGCATTGTCCTCCCCGGTGAAGCGGCGGTCGAGGTAGGGGTTGCTCTTCCAGAACGTCTTGCTGTCCCCGTCATCGAGCCGCGAGTAGCCGTCGTTGTTGGCCTGGTCCACCGTCCCGCCGCGCCGGGGCAGTCGATAGCCGTAGCATGCATCAAGGGGCCGCCCCGCCGTGTCCGCCGAAGTCCAGTAGCCCTCGGCACGCCCCCTGCCCTCGCTCCACTGTCCCTGCGGGTTCCAGTGCCACGCCTCGACGGCAAGCTCCGTCCGCAGCCGGTATGTCACCGCGCCCAGGCCTGCCGACCGCATGGCCCGCAGGTTGCCCGGCGTGTAGACCTGTGCCACCTCCCCCGCGTCCAGCCCGTCCACCCCCGCCCCCAGCGCCCGCGCGGCGATGAACGTGTTGACAGGCTCGGGTGTTACTTGGACGGTAACAGTTTGCGTGTCAGTAGCCTGGGCGGCGGCAGGATGGAAGAAGACTACGCCGCTCAACAGCGCAAGTAGAATGCCCCGAACTAGCTTCGCGGACTTCAAGCCAGCACCCGCTGCTCAATGATCGCTTTGATATCCTCGTGCAGCCCCGCCCGCTTGACCGCCCGCGCCAGCAGGTTTTGGAACTGGTCTCGGGTCGCGCCAGATCGAACAAATTCCTTGTGGATATGGAACAGGAGGTGCTTACCGTTGATGCGCCAGTATGCTGTCTCCAGAATTAGTAGCAGAGGCTCAATCAGCCCTTCTTTCTTGGATACAGCGGCTTCGGCGTCTACCTCAGAACGGCCAAGTTCCCGCGCCACCTGCGCGATGACTGCTTGGCTGTTTATGGGGAGCGTATGGCCGCTTTGGAAATACTTCTTCCGCACCGCCTCAGAGAACACCCAATTGGCCGCCATCATCGTGTGCAGGTCCCGGCACAACCCTAAGAGTTCGGCCTCCATGACTTGCGGATTAGGCGCGTCCGCGTCCGCACCAGAAAGTACGCGCACTTCTTCCGCAACAGCGACAGGCTCCAGCAGATAGTTCTCGATGCAGTAGCGCCGTAGAATGAACAGGTGCTCGTTGGGATTGGCAAGGGCCTCCTCAACCTCCGCATCCGAGCGAAAATCGCGGTCAATGATGCCGTACTCGCGGGGGTTGGGGCTTGTGCTCTGGGCAAGGATGCGGGCGAGCAATATCTTGACTCCGCTTACTCCTTGTGGTGTCTCCAGCGAGAAAAACTCCACCACATCGCGCCGGTCCCGATACCACTCCCGAAACACCGCCACGTCGGACGCGCCTTCCAGCAAAACCAGCTTGCGCGGCCCCAGTGCAAAGAGCACTCTTGTTAAGTCCGGCGGTAGTTCCCCAACGTCGTCCATGAAATTCCCCCGCTAGAACTGCGTGAGTATCCGCGCTGACTGTGTCCCAAAGGCTTCCAAAATGGTCAGGGAGTGTGAGGTGACAATAAGTTGGAACGGGATCGTCTTTTGCAGCCGCTTCAGCCCGTTAACAATCTGATGCTGGAACGCCGGGTGCAAGCTGTTCTCGATCTCATCGATCAGCACAATGCTATGTGGCAGCACACGTCGGCGCAGTTCCAAAAGTAGTATCAGAATGTTCTGCTCGCCGGAACTCATGTTCTCCAGAAAGTGTATGCCGCCGTTGCTAGCCTTGACTAACACTTTTAGGTCTTTACGCCTAATGCTAAATGTTTTCCCGTCAATGTTCAAATCATTAAGGAATTGGATGGCTTGCAGGTAGCTATCTTGTTCTACATAATCTAGCCACACGAGGTAGCTCTCGAACGACCCCTTGAACTCGCTGATGATCTGGTAGAAGTACACCCATCGGTACGCGACCTTTTCTATGTGAAGTTGGTTCCCTGTGACTGGCAATAGCACACGGGTATGTGGGAAGAACAGAACGGAAGGCACCGTCAGGTATGGCCGCTCTCCTCTATTGTCGTCCTCCGATATTATGTCAAAAGGATCAACATTCGCATGGGTTTCCTGTTGATGTATGCGTGCTCTGATTACGCTGACGATCTCGCCCTGATATTCGTCAGTGAAGTCACCAATCACACCAGATCGCCCGAAAAAGTTTTCAGGCAAAACAGTCCCGGTTGGCTTTTGCCCAAAGAACAAACTGAACTCTTTTCCATCCACAAGCAAGTCCATCTGGGCATATTCTGCCTGCGCTAAAACCGGGCGGAGGGGGGGTAGTTCGGAGAGTGGCAGCAGCATCTCCGCGAGGCCGACAATCAATTCCAACGCCGTGGTCTTGCCGCTGCCATTTGCGCCAGCCAGCACGGTTGTGGGGCTATCGCCGTCGGTGTTGAAGTGGATGCACACGTCGCGCAAGGGGCCGCAGTTGATGGCGCGCAGGGATTGGAGCTGGATTTTCACGGCGTTTAGCCCTCACGGTAACGATGTTTCTCAGAAGAACAGGAACGTAATTCTGAAGAACATCTTACCAAGTCCGGGCCGCCCGCGTCAAGGGAAGACGCAGGGCGGCTAGAAGGGGCGGATGATTTTGAGGGTGATCTTGCCGCGCGTCCGGGGGCTGTTCGGGTCGCCGAAGAGCAGGAACAGGTCGGAGCCGGCGCGGACGTGCTGGCCGAAGGAGAAGTAGATGTCGGTGCCAAGCCCCGCACCCTGGTCGGCCCCGGCCTGGTTGACCACGCGCACGCCGATGGAGCGCTCGGCGTTCAGCAGGTAGTTGCCCGTGAGGATCGCCTGCGTGGAGTGCGTCTCGCCTAGGCGCAGGCGGCTGTAGTTGAGCTGGAGCGAGAACGGGCGGGAGACGAGCACCCCCTGCGAGAAGGTCAGGAAGTTGTAAGGCTGGCTGGCCTGCCGCCCGACGGTGTCGGCGACCGAGCCGCGCTGGTAGAGCGTCCGCCGGCCCCAGCCGAAGGAGGCCTGGTTGGCGTGGTCGCGGAACAGGTCGCGCTTGGACTGGTCGATGTTCAGGTCCAGGCTGAGGCCCTCGCGCGATTCCAGATACAGGTTGCCGTTGACGTCGTTCTGGAAGAAGCCGCCCGTATGGTGCTGATAGGTGTCGGCGGAAAGCGCCACGTCGTAGAGGCGCAGCCGCCCCTTGTCGAAGTTGTTGTTCTGCTCCAAGTTGATCGAGCTGCCCTTGTTGTCCAGGTCCGGCACGAAGCCCAGATTCGTGATGAAGTTCGGGCCGATGTCGCCGTAGTCGGCGGTAAACGTCGGGTGGCCGGGCGTGGCGGTCGTGCTGAACTTGAAGTAGTCCTTGCTGTCCATGCGCCGCCCGCCCTGCCAGGAGGGGGTGTGGTTGGCGAGCAGGGTCCACTGGTCCGGGCCGACGCGGAAGCCGTAAGCCCCTTCGAGCTTGGCGACCTGGTTGGAGGGCTGGCCCGGCTGGATGTCGTTGACGTAGTTCAGCGTCGCCCGGCTGTACAGGCCGATGTCTTGGCTCAGGGCCAGCACGGCGGCGTTCTGAGCCTGGCCCGTCCCGCGCGTGTCGGTCGCGAGCAGGCCGACCGACGTGTCGCCCTGCTTGCCGGCGACTTTCAGCCCGCCGTCGAGCTGGCCGATCCGGCGCGAGTAAAACAGGTCCTGGTACGGCAGAAAGCCGTTCCCCTCGGCGAAGAAGGGGCGCCGGTCGGTCAGCAGCTTCTCGGTGTAGGAGAAGTTGATGCCCGTGACGTCCTGCTCGATGGTCTGGAAGTCCGGCTTGATGGTCGCCACGCCGGTCAGGGTCGTGGACAGCGGGTACTTGATGTCCACGCCGACCTTGCCCGCGCTGCCTGCCCCGCCCGTGAACAGCGTGTAGGGCAGGAAGATCGGGCGCGGCGCGAAGAAGGGCGGATGGATGTTGGTGAACTCGTGGATGTACGGCCCCTCGCCCGGCCCGGCCCCCGCGGGGGGCAGGTAGGGCCAGTTCTGGTACGTGCCCTCGCGGGCGAGGTAGCGGTAGAAGTCCATGCCGAAGGCGGTCGCGCCGCGCGAGTAGCGCAGCAGGGCGAACGGGACGGACATCTCGCAGGTCCATCCGTCGGTCGTCCGCCGCGTCGCCGCCTTCCAGTCGCCCGCCCAGGAGATATTGTCCGCCGTGCCGCCCTCGATCTGCTCGGCCTGCGTCCCGCGCGCATTGACGAAGAAACTGGAATAGTTGTGGCGGCTGTTCTGGCTGTCCAGGTCGATGCCCACGTAGTCGTCGCGGAAGACGTTGCCGTCGCGCTGGGTGGCGCTGGCCTGGATGTGCTGGGGCTGGCTGTCCAGGCAGTGGAACGCGACGTACAGGTGCGTCGCGTCCGCGCACAGCCAGACCTCGGTCTGGTCGGCGGACGAGACCGCACTGCTGCCGGCCAGCCGGTAGAAGCCCGACGCGCGCTTCGCTGTGCGCCAGCAAATGTCGTCGAGCCGCCCGTCGATCTTCGGGGGAACGGGGCAGGTCGGGACGGGAATCGTCAGCCGCGTCCACGCTGCGGGCGTGGCCGGGCTGGGGACGGATGAGGACATGACCTCGCCCCCCCCTGGCCCCACCCCGCTCCCAGCGGGGGCGGCGTTGTTGGAGACCGTGGGCTGCGTCACGGTCGGCGTCGGGACCACCTGCGGGGCAGATGCGCCGACGTGCGGTGGTGCCCCGTTGACCGGGGATGATGCCGCGCCGGGCGCAGCCGCAGGACCCGGCAGGGCCGGGGGGCTGCCCGCCGTCGCAGGGGACACCTGGGCGCAGGCGGCAAGCGGGCCGAGCAGAGTCAGGCCAAGCCAAAAGAGAAGCGGAGCAAATACGGGGGGGGCGCGCATGACACCTCTAGGATAACACAGAAACCGCTTGTTTGGGGCGGTAATTCTCATTCCGGGTACAATCTCGCCATGAGCGATCAAGAAAATATGCAGGAATATGGGGGCGTCGCGTGGCGCGAGTGGGGCGCGGAGGCGTTCGCCGAGGCAAAGGCGCAGGATAAGCCGGTTTTGTTGGACATCGGCGCGGTCTGGTGCCACTGGTGTCACGTCATGGACGAAGGCATCGAGGGCGACCCCCTTCACACGGGTACCTATTCGGACCCGGACGTGCGGGCGCGCATCGAGGCGGGTTTCATCCCCATCAAAGTGGACAACGACCGGCGGCCCGACATCAATGCCCGCTACAACATGGGCGGCTGGCCCACCACGGCGTTTCTGACCCCCGACGGCGACACGCTCTACGGCGAAACCTACGTCCCGCCGCCGCGCATGGTCGCCCTGCTGGACCACATCGCCGGCCTGTGGCGGGACAACAAAAATGACATCGCCCGTCAGGTCGAAGAGATGCGGCAGCAGCGGGCCGAGGCAGACGCGCCCACACCGTCCGCCCTGGACGCGGGCATGGCCGCGCGCGTCCTCGACTCGATCCGCCTGGGCTTCGACGCCGCCTACGGCGGCTTCGGCCAGACGGGGCACTTCGCCCCCAAGTTCCCCCACCCCGACGCCCTGCTGCTGGTGCTGGAAGAATGCGCGCGGACGGGTGATGCCGGCCTGCGCGAGATCGCCGAGAAGACCCTGCACGGCATGGCCGACGGCGGGATGTATGACCAGTATGCGGGCGGTTTTTTCCGCTACAGCACCACGCGGGACTGGTCCGTGCCGCACTACGAGAAGATGCTGGAAGACAACGCGCGGCTGACATCGGTGTACGCGCTGGCCTCCCAAGTTTTGGACGATCCCTATTACTTAAGCGTCGTCAAGTCGGCCCACGGCTGGCTGCTGTCCGACATGCGCGACCCCGACACGGGCGCGTTCTCCGGCAGCCAGGACGCCGATGCCGAGGAAGCCTACTACGGCGAGCCGCTGCCCGCCCGCGCCGTCATGCCCACGCCCTACATCGACCCCACGGTCTACACCGGCTGGAACGCGCTGATGGTGTCCAGTTTAGTGGCCCGGTACAAGATCACCGGCGAGCAAGAAATATTGGAAGCGGCCCGGAAAGCGTTCGGCTTTTTCGGGCCGCCGGCTACCCTGCACGAAGATTACGGGCTAAGCCTTGTCCACTGCTACGTCAACGGGGAAGCCCAGCAGATCGCGGGTCTGCTCGTGGACCAGGCTCCGGCGCTTCAGGCCGCCCTTGACCTGTATGAAGCCACCGGAGACCACTCCTACCGCTACGCGGCTAAGATGATCGCCAACGGCATAATCGGTGTTCTGGAAGATGAAAACGGCGGTTTCCTGGACAGCCGACCCTATGAGGAAGCCATCGGCGAGCTGGCGCGGCCAAAAAAAGACCTAGCCGAGAACGCCGGGGCGGCGCTCGCGCTCATGCGCGTCTCGCGCCTGACGGATGCCCCGCAGTACCGGATCGCCGGGGAGCGGGCGCTGAAGCTGTTTGCGGGCGAATACGCGGGCCAGGGGTACTTCGCTGCCGGCTACGCCCGCGCCGTCCAAGCCGCCCTCGCGCCGGGCCTGCACGTCACGGTCGTCGGCGACAGAGACGACGCGCGGATGCGCGGGCTGCTACAGGCCGCCTGGGTCCACATCGCCCCGGATAAGGCCGTCGAGCCGCTGTCCGTCGAAGAGGCCGTCAAGCGCGGCCTGCCCGCCGACGTAGGCGGGTTGCCCTACGCGAGCGTCTGCATCGGCACCGTCTGTCAAGCGCCGGTCACGGACGCCGAGACGATGCGGGGGCAGATGGGGGCGTGAAGAGAACCCACCCCACTCGCTCAGGCTCGTTTCCCCTCCCTGTTAGGGAGGGGCTTACGGAGCGAGGCCGATTGCTCCTCCAGCCCTTCCCTAGCAGGGAAGGGTGGCGAACTTGTGAGCCGGGATGGGTTTTTCTTTTTCTCTTCCTATCCCTCCTCTTCCTCTTTGCTCTTGCCCTTCCCGCCTTCGCCCAAACGCCCCGATTCCGCACTGCCGCCGACGCCCGCGCGTGGGGCGAGGCGCGGGAGCGGGCGGGGCAGTTCGAGGCGGCGGGGGCGGCGTATGAGGCCGAGTCGGTCATCCGGCGGCGCACGGGGGACCCGCAGGGAGCCGACGTGGAGCACCGGCGGGCGCAGCGTCTTCGCAGTGACGTCGCGCTGGCGGTAACGGTCCCGGTCGGACATCCCGCCTACCCGCTCGCCAAGTTCGAGCCACCTGCCGGGTGCTACGTCGGCGCGCTGGACGACTACGCAGGCCGGAACGACAACGGCGCGGACGCTTTCAGCCGCCGCCTGGGCCGTCCGCTGGCGTTGTGCTTCGACTACAGCCCCTACGGTGCCCCGTTCCCGCTCGACTGGGCGCGGCGGCAGGCGCAGGCGGGGCGGGCGATCCAGATCGCGTGGGAGCCGCGCGACATCCACGCCGTCCGCGACGACGAATACCTGAACCAGTGGGCCGAGGACGCGGCGCGGTGCGGCACGGCGGTATTTCTACGCTTCGGCGGGGAGATGAACGGCAACTGGACGCCCTGGGGCCGCGACCCGCCGGCCTACCGCCGCGCCTTCCGGCTGGTTCACACCGTCGTTGACCGCCACGCCGATAACGTCGCTTTGGTCTGGGCACCGGGGGCCGTCCCGACCTACAACTTGGATCTGTATTACCCCGGCGACGACGTCGTGGACTGGGTCGGCATCAGCCTGTACTTGGTCCGCTTCGCCGACGATAATCTGAGCCGCCCCGCCTGGCAGGACGGCCCGGCCTCGTTCATCGCGCCGTTCTACGCCAAGTATGCCGCCCGCAAGCCGCTCTGCCTGGCCGAGTGCGGCGTCTCGCGCCGCTCGCGCGTGGAGGGCCGTGACGCCGACGCCTTCGCCGCCGTCCGCATCGCCGACCTGCTGGACGCGATCAAAATCCGCTACCCCCGCCTAAAGATGTTCTGCTGGTTCACCCGCAACAACCTGGAAACGGCGCGCGAGGGCCGCCGCCTGAACGACTACTCCCTGCCCGAAGGCAGTCAGGCCCTGTCCGCCTTCCGCGCGTCCGCCTCCGACCCCCACTTCCTGAGCCGCCTGGGGGACGCGCCGCCATACCGCTACCAGGCCATCGCGGGCCGCCTTCCCTCCGGGTATACGGGGAGCCTCAGCGCCGCCATCGCCACCTACAGCCCCTACCCCACTCTGGAAGTTGCCCGCAGCGGCGTCACGCGCCGCACCGGCCACCCCTTCAGCCTGTTCCTCCCGCCGGGACGTGGCCCGGTCACGGTGTGGGTGCGCGACGGGCAGGGCCGGACGGCAAAAGCCATTTCTTTGGCGGCTCCTTAGAAGCGGCTAGGGGGATGTAAACCAGGCGTACCACGCCATGAGGGTCCACGGGTTAAGGCCCGTGGACGACAGCGCTCCCCATTCCTGGGATCGCTGACGGCAGCAACGCCTGGCCGCCTGGCCCGCGCAATCGCTGATCAGCGGGCGGCGGTGCGGGTCGGTGAGGAGGCGGCGGGCGGGGGGTCGCAGGCGACGGGGCGGAAGCCGGTGGTGTCGATCTCCACGTCGGCCAGGCGGGTCTCGCCGCGCAGGTAGAGCGTCTCGCCGGGCGTGGGACGGCCCAGGCCGGCGTAGGCCAGCGGCACGGACATTTCCAGCAGGCTGCCGCGCCAGGCGTAAGAGCCGCCGGGGACATTAGGAAGGGGCAGGCGCTGGCCGGAAACGGCGGGCGTGACCGTCAGAGTCCGCGCGGCGGGCTGGACCGTTCCGAGCAGGACGGGGCGCAGGGTCAGGGTGTAGGCGACCTCGGAGGACAGGGGGCGGGCGGTGTCCAGGCGGACATACAAGCTGCGGCTGTCGCGGCAGGCGAACAGGCGCACGGCGTCGGCCCCGGACTGGAAGGCACGCACCACGCTGTCGCCTTGGGGGTCCTCGGCGACGGGGCGCAGACCGGCCCAGTCGCCGCCGTCGGCGTCTACGCGCATCCGCCCGTCGGGGACGCGGGCGAGGGCGGGGGCATCGCCCCCGGCGTCGTCCAGCGTTCCGAACAGCTCGTTGCGGCGCGCGAACGAGAGCAGAAAGCGGCTGGTGATCTCGACCTGGCTATGGTAGCGCTCGATAGCGGCGTACTTGCGCTCCGTGTCGTAGCGGGAGAGCGGCAGGGCCGCCCAGCGCGTGTCCAGGGCCGCCATCGGGCCGGGCGGCAGCAGGGGCGCGTCCTCGTGCAGGCCCTGGGGGGTGGGCCAGTCGCCCCGGTGGACGAGGTAGAAGTGCAGCCGCGCGGTCTGCGCCCACCCGACGCCCCTCTGGCGGAGCTGGGCCAGTGCAGTACGGACGAACGCGGAGGCAGCGGCGTGGTCGGGATGGTCGTCATTCGGGTGCGTGACGTAGATGTCGGTGGGGCGCTCGGCCTCCATCTGGCGCGTGATGTCGCCCAGCAGCGTCGCCCCGCTATACGGGGCATGGGCCGTCGGCGAGGCGTCGTAGGGCGAGTGGTCTTGGGCGGTGAAGCCGGACAGGACGGGCGTGGTCGGTGCCCAGTGGTCGGTCCACATCGGCATCAGGCCGCGATCGGGGTAGCCCAGAAAGTAGACGTGGCCGGCGGGGATGCCCAGCACGGCCAAGGCCGTCCGGGCTTCGCGCTGGCGCAGGACGCCGTAGCGGACGAAATCCTGGGGCGTGATGACGACCTGGTGGAACTCGCGCTGGGCGCTGACCCGGAAGCCGTCGCCGTTGGTCAGCAGGACGACGCGGACGTCATCGCCGCGCAGCCGCGCCTGGCGCATCATGCCCGCCGCGCCCAACGTCTCATCGTCCGGGTGCGGGGCGAAGACGAGAATCCGCTGGCCCGGCTGGGGGGAGGGCTGGGCTGAGAGCCGCATCTCGGCCTCATTGGCGGCGTAAATGCGGTACGCCGCGAACAGGCAGAACAGGCCCGCGCCGATGAGGGGCAGGGCCACGAGGAGCAGCAGGACGCGCTGCCAGGCGCGCAGGCGCATCGGACGGCGGGCACGTCTCAGAAGGGGGAGCATGGCGCAGGGCTACTTTCCGCGCAGGACGGGGCGCACATCCGCATAGGCGGCGGTGATGCGCGGCTCCCAATGCATGACCCAGGAAAGCGGATCGCGGGTCAGCCGCCGCGCCAGCGTTTCGAGGTCGGGCCACTCGATCAGCGCGCGGGCGGCGGCGTCCAGGCCGGCGGCTTCCAGGATGACGGCGGCTCGGTCAATGTCGGTGGGCCGCTCGCGCCGCAGCAGCCAGCAGACGTCCAGTGTCGCATACTTGAACGATTTCAGGTTCCACCACACCTGCCGCGCCCAGTCGTCGCCGATGGCCCACCCGCGCCGCTTGAGCTGCTGGCGCAGCGTCCGCAGCGTGTCGGTGAACCCGTGCGTGATCGAGTCCACGGCGTCGTCGCGCGTCGGGGCGGGCAACGTCAAGTCGCCGTCCAAAAGACGGGCGAAGGCGAACTGGAACCGATAGAAGCCCGGTAGTGACTTAAACTCCTCCGTCGATAAGACGAAAAACTGGACCGAGGGGTAGAGGGCGCGGCAGTCGCGGGTGGCTTCCACGATGCAGCTCTCGACGGCGTTTACGACCAGCAGGAAGTCCAGGTCGTGGGCCTGGGCGGGCCGGTCCGCGCCGGACCCGTAGAGCGCCAGCAGGCGCAGGTTGCCGCCGAGCCGCTTGGCGGCGATCTGGGCAAGCTGCGGAATGACATCGGGGTTGGGCATGGCGGCTTGTGTCTGCCCCCGGCGGCGGGGCGGGGCGGCGAAAGGCAAGCGAAAGAATAAGTGGCGGAACGGGTGGGATTCGAACCCACGAATGGAGAGGTCCCCATTACACGATTTCCAATCGTGCTCCTTCGACCAACTCGGACACCGTTCCTTGAGGCCTTGCCCGCCCCCGCAGGCCGCGCACTCGCATTGTATCACGCGACGGGGCGGCGTGTCAAGTCGGAACGCAGGCGTAGGAACCCCCCACGGCGGCAAGCCGCAGATACGAAGTGATGCCGAAGGCATAGGGACGAGCCGGGGTGGATTCCGACTTGACAACCCCTCAATCGTTTTGCTATGCTCTTGGTATTCTGCTGATACCCTAAACTGCCTCTAAAGGAACCCGTCCCCATGCCACCCGCCAACGAAGCCGATAAAAACACCGTCAATGCCCGCTTCGCCGCCATCGCCGCCAAGTATCCCGACCGGCCCGCGCTGACGTTCAAGGCCGGGGGCAGCAAAGAGTGGGAGACGCTGACCTACCGCCAGCTCGCGGACCGGGTACGCCGGGTCGCGCTGGGCCTGCGGGCGCTGGGCGTCGGGCGCGGCGACCGGGTCGCCCTGCTGTCCGAGAACCGGCCCGAGTGGGTCATCGTGGACACGGCGACTCTGGCGGCGGGGGCCGTGTCCGTCCCCATCTACCCCACCCTGCCACCGGGACAGGTCGCTCATATTTTAGCCGATAGCGGCGCAAAGGCCGTCGTAGTGGAGAACGCCAAGCAGCGGGCAAAGATCGAAGAGGCGCGGGCGTCCGCGCCGGGGCTGGAGCTATTGATCGTGATGGACGGCGAGGCGGGCGAGGGCGCACATACGCTGGACTCGGTCATGGCGGCGGGGGACGCGGCGACGCCCACCGAAAGCTACGAGGCACGGCGCGCCTCGGTCACGCCCGACGATTTGATGGCACTGGTATACACGTCAGGCACGACCGGCAGCCCCAAGGGGGCGATGCTGACGCACGGGAACATGACGGCGGCGGTGGATGCGGCCCTGGGCAAGTTCCCAGCGTTCACGCCGCCCGACGACGTGTTCCTCTCGTTCCTGCCGCTGTCGCACGTCTTCGAGCGCGTCACGTCGTTCCTGTCCCTGCTGAACGGGGCGCAGACCTGCTACAACGACAGCATCTTCAAGCTGCTCGACAACCTGGGCGCGCTGCACCCGACCGTCTGGCAGTGCGTCCCGCGCGTCTTCGAGAGCGTCCACGAGCGCATCTCGGACGGCATCGCCAAGCTCCCCGACCGGCAGCGGACGCTGACCGAGTGGGCATTGGGCGTCGGCGGCGCGGTCGCCGAGCGGCGCGGGGCGGCGCGCGGGCCGGGGCCGCTGCTGGCCTTGCAGCACCTGGCCGCCGATAAATTAGTCCTGTCCAAGATTCGCGCCCGCTTCGGGGGGCGCTTGAAGTTCTTCGTCAGCGGCGGTGCCCCGCTGAACCCCAAGACGGCGACGTTCTTCCTCGCCATCGGCGTTCCTATTTTGGAAGGCTGGGGGCTGACCGAGACGACAGCGGCGGCCTGCGCGAACCCGCAGGCCCGCGTCAAGGTCTCCACCGTCGGCCCCGCCATGCCCGGCGTCTCGGTCCGAACGGCGGATGACGGTGAGCTGCTCGTCTCCGGCCCGACGGTCATGCGCGGCTACTGGAACAACCCCGAGGCGACCGCGGAGGTCATCGACGCCGAGGGCTGGTTCCATACGGGCGACATCGGGCACCTGGACGCCGACGGGTATGTCCAGATCACCGACCGCAAGAAAGACATTCTGGTGCTGGCGAACGGCAAAAACGTCGCCCCCCAGCCCATCGAGACCGACCTGCGCCACAGCCCGCTGATCGGCGAGGTCGTGCTGCTCGGCGACAAGGCGGGCACCGTCGGCGCGCTGGTCGTCCCGAACTTCGACGCGCTGAAGGCCTGGGCGAAGGAGCAGAACAAAGACGCCAAAGACGCGGAGAGCCTAGCCGCCGACCCCGCCGCCCGCAAGTGGATGAAGTCCGAGATCGACCGGCTGACCAAACACCTGGCCGACTACGAAAAGATCAAGCGGCTGGCCCTGGTCGGCCACGCCTTCTCTCAAGAAGGCGGCGAGCTGACCCCGACCCTGAAGGTCAAGCGTAAAGTCGTCGCTGAGAAATACGGGTATTTGCTGGAGAAGGACTAGGGAGGGACCGCAACTTCTTGCGCGGGTGGGTTCCGGCCCTAGAATCCGGGCGGAGGGGCACCCATGATGCAGGAAGACGCGCGCGAAGCGGCGAACAAGTGTGGCAACGCCCCTAGCCTGCCTGATAAGGAAATCCTCTGTGAACACCACCCACCCCGCCGTCCCGCGCCTGCCCCTCGTCGGGTTCGCCCTGCTCGCCCTGCCGCTCGCCCTGGCGGGTTGCCACAAAGACATCATCGTCGGCAAGTGGCAGGGCACCACGACCAGCAAAGGGCAAGCTGCCAAGATGACCTTCAACTTCACCCAGGACGGCAAGGAGACCATCTCCATGGAGACGACGGGCGGCCCGATCTCCATGACGGTCGGGGCAGGCGGGACCTACACCGTGAGCGGCAGCAGCCTGACGCAGAACATCACATCGGCCACGATCATGGGCATGACCATGAACCTGCCCGCAGACAAGGCCAAGCCGCAGACCGGGACCTTCACGCTGGACGGCGACCACCTGACGCTGACCACGCCGACCGACAAACAGGCGCTGACGCTGACGCGGGTGAAAGAGGCTGGCTCCTAGCGGGCCGGCGGCGGAGCCAAGACGCGGCTGATGCCCAGGCCGATCAGCGTCCCCAGGGCGGCCCCGCACAGCACCTGGTAGGGAAAGTGCGCGTGGCCCTCGATGCGCGACCAGCCGACGGCCACGGCGACGGCGTACCACAGCAGCCCCCAACGCGGATAGACCTGGGTGATCAGCCAGGCGATGGCGAACACGAAAGACGTGTGGCCGCTGGGGAAGCCGGTCGGGTCGCCGTCCGGGCGCGGCAGGCGCGTCGCGCGTTTCAATCCCTCGACGCAGGCCCCCGTCGCCAGAGCGACGGCGGGCGGCCACCACAGGAGATGCTTCTCGCCCCGCCGCCATCCGCGCCACAGCAGCAGCACGGCCCCCAGGCCGATAAAGGACTGGTAGAGGGTGTGGCTGCCGAAGTCACCCACAAGCTGGGCGGCCCGGACGTGCCACAGCGGGTGGGTGACGGCGAACACCAGGACAAAGCCGGCGAAGGCGGGCAAGGCGAGAGCGGGCCAGGCCAGGCGGCGTGAAGGACGAGTCATAAGACGTGTCACAAATGGCTACAGATCGGGCACCTGCCAGTCGATCTCGGGCCGGCCGAAGGACCGCAGGGCGGCGTTGATCTGCGAGAACGGGCGGCTGCCGAAGAAGCCATTATGGGCGGACAGCGGCGAGGGGTGCGCGGACTGGATGACGACGTGGCGGGCCGTGTCGATCAGTGGCAGCTTCTTCTGAGCGTAGCCGCCCCACAGGACAAACACGGCGGGCGCGGGGCGGGCACTGACGCGGCGCAGGACGCTGTCGGTGAACGTCTCCCAGCCCTTGCCCTTGTGGGAGTTGGCATCATGGGCGCGCACGGTCAGCACGGCGTTGAGCATCAGCACGCCTTGATTAGCCCATGACGCGAGATAGCCGTTGTTCGGAATGCGGCACCCCAGGTCATCGCGCAGTTCTTTGTAGATGTTGACCAGCGACGGCGGCGTGTCCACGCCGGGCCGAACGCTGAAGCACAGCCCGTGCGCCTGGCCCGGCCCGTGATACGGGTCCTGCCCCAGAAGAAAAACGCCCACGTCTTCATAAGGCGCGGCCTGGAACGCCGCATAGACGTCGTCTTGGGGCGGGTAAACCGTGCGACTTTCACGCTCCCCGGCCACGAACGTTTGCAAGCGCGGCCAGTAGGCCTGCCCGAACTCGCCGCCCAGTGCGTCCAGCCAGGACGGCGGCAGCGGCGGGGGCACAGTCGGGCTGGCATCGTCAAGGCCGTCAAACAGTGAAGACTGCGACATCAGTGTGTAGGCTCCGACGTGTTATGCACTACTTGCCCATGCCGCGCAGGTTTTGCAGGCACCGGGCCACGCATTCCAGCGGCGGGTAGGCGTAGGTCTCCTGCTCGACGATGTACCACTCCGTCCCGCCGACGCCCTCGCACAGCCGGAAGATCTCGGGCCACGGCACGAAGCCGTCACCCACGAGGGCGTCGGGGTCGTCAGGATGGAACTCCTTCAGATGCACCGTCAGCGCGCGGCCCGGATAGCGCTCCAGATACGGGGCGGGGTCCGCACCGCCGACCATCATGTTGCCCGTGTCCACCTGCATGACGACCTCGCGGCGCGTGTCGCCGAAGAAGACGTCCCACGGCAGCGCGTCTTCCAGAGGCTGGAACTCCTCGGAGTGGTTGTGGTAGCCGACCAGCATCCCGGACGGGGCGGCGCGCTCGGAGGCCTCGTTGAAGAGCCTGGCGGTCTCGGCCCAGGCGTCTATGGAGTGCGTCCGCTCGGCGTCCAAGCCGGGCACGATCAAATAGCGGTTGCCCAGCGTCTGGTTGAACTCAATGGTGCGCGGCAGGGCGTCGCCCAGGATGGTATCCAGCGCGGTGTGCGTCCCGCAGCACTGGAGGCCGTTGTCGTCGAGCATGGCGCGCAGCTCGGTCGCCGTGCGTCCGTAGTAGCCGGCGAACTCGACACCCGCGTAGCCCATGCGGGCGACCTGGGCGAGGACGCCGGGCAGGTCGCGCTCGCAGTCCTCCCGCACCGAGTAAAGCTGGAGGCCGATCGGCAGATTGGTCATGATTGTTTCCTTCGCGATTGATTTCCCGGCGGATGCCCGCTGCTTCGCGCGAACAGCCGTTTTTGATGCTTTTGATGCTATAGATCGAGGCGCACCGAAAGCTCATCGCGCGTCAGCCCGAAGTGGGCGGCAACGTCGAACAGCGCACTGGCGAGCGTGCCGATCCTCAACGGGTCGTGCAGCGGGATGGAGAGGTGGTGCTCCCCTTCTTGCTGCGTGGTCAGACGCAGGTGGTCGCCTTTCTGTCGCGTCACATTATAGCCGAGAGCGCGGAGGGCGTCGGCGAGTTGTTGCCCGGACGCGTCGCGGGAGAGCCTCATGCGGCCAGCACCTCATCGCGGACAAGGTGGAGGCGTAGGACGTCGGGGGCCTGGTCCGCGTCATAATGGCACTCAACGGCCTCGCGGACGTTCGCGCGTAGCCCATCCAATGTGTCCGCCTCTGTGAAGATGGACTGGCCGAGGGCGCGGGCGGTGTACCCGCCCTCCAGGGCTTCTTCCACTAAGAAGATCAATTCGCTCATTGCAGACTCCCTCTCACTGTCACTCCTCGGCATACTTCTCTTTCAGGCCGGCGACGACGGTGGGGTCAGCGAGCGTGGACGTGTCGCCCAGGGCGCGGCCTTCGGCGATGTCGCGCAGCAGGCGGCGCATGATCTTGCCCGAGCGGGTCTTGGGCAGCTCGGCACTGAACAGGATGTCGTCGGGGCGGCAGATCGCGCCGATCTTCTTGGCGACGTGGTCTTTGAGCTGGCCGGCCAGCTCCGACGTGGCGGCGACGCCTTCTTTGACGGTCACAAAGGCGGCGATGGCCTGGCCCTTGACCTCGTGGGTCCGCCCGATCACGGCGGCCTCGGCGACGGCCTTGTGGTCTACCAGAGCCGACTCGATCTCCATCGTCGAAATATTGTGGCCCGCCACCAGCATGACGTCGTCCACGCGGCCCAGCAGCCAGTAGTCGCCCTCCTCGTCGCGCCGCGCACCGTCGCCGGGGAAGTAGTAGCCCTTGTCCGCGAACTTGCTCCAGTAGACGCTCTGGTAGCGCGCGTCGTCGCCCCACAGCGTCCGCAGCATGGACGGCCAGGGCTTGGTGATGACCAGGATGCCGTTGACATCGGTGCCGCGCGGCAGCGTCTCGCCCGCCTCGTCCACGACTTCGGCGCTGATGCCGGGGAAGGGGTGCGAGGCGGAGGCGGGCCTGGCCGTGCTCAGGCCCGGCAGGGGCGTGATCATGATCGCCCCGGTCTCGGTCTGCCACCACGTGTCCACGATGGGGCAGCGCCCGCCGCCGATGTGCTCGTTGTACCACAGCCAGGCCTCGGGGTTGATCGGCTCGCCCACCGACCCGAGCAGGCGCAGGCTGGACAGGTCATGTTTCGCGGGCCACTCGACCCCCCACTTCATAAACGCCCGGATCGCCGTCGGGGCCGTGTACAGAATCGAGACGCCGTACTTCTCGATCAGCCCCCAGAAGCGGTCGCGCTGCGGCCAGTCCGGGGCACCTTCGTACAGGAACACGGTCGCGCGGTTCGCCAGCGGCCCGTAGACGGCGTAGGAGTGGCCCGTCACCCAGCCGACGTCGGCGGTGCACCAGTAGACGTCGTCGTCTTTGATGTCAAAAATATAGTTCGTCGTGGTCGTCACGCCCGTCATGTAGCCGCCGGTCGTGTGCAAAATCCCCTTGGGCTTGCCGGTCGAGCCGGACGTGTACAATATGTACAGCGGATCCTCGGCGTCCATCGGCTGCGGCTCGTGCTTGATGCTCGCGTCTTCCATCAGCCGGTGCCACCAGAGGTCGCGGCCAGACGTCATAGGGACGTGCTTGGCGTCGTCGGTGCGGTTGACGACGATGACCTTTTCGACGGTCGTCTCGCCCTCGATGGCACGGTCGGCGGCGTCCTTCAGCGGGACCTTGTTGCCGCGACGCCAGCCGCCATCGGCCGTGATCAGCATTTTGCTGCCGCTGTCGGCGATGCGCTCGCGGAGCGACTCGGCGGAGAAGCCGGCGAAAACGACGTTATGCACCGCCCCGATCCGCGCGCAGGCCAGCATGGTGATCACGGCCTCGGGCACCAGGGGCAGGTACACCGTGACCCGGTCGCCCTTCTTGATCCCCTGCCCTTCCAGGGCGTTCGCGAGCTTGCAGACCTCGCGGTGCAGATCCCAGTAGGTCAGGACGCGCGTGTCGCCCGGCTCGCCCTCCCAGACCAGGGCGGCCTTGTTGCGCCGCCCGTTCGTCAGGTGCCGGTCCAGGCAGTTCGCGGCGGCGTTCAGCTTGCCGCCCAGGAACCACCGCGCGTGGGGCGGGTTCCACTCGCAGACCGTGTGCCAGGGCGTCGTCCAGTCCAGCAGCGCGCCCGCCCGCTCCGCCCACCACGCCTCCGGGTCCGCAGCGGCTCGGTCGTAAACGCCGGGATCGCTGACGTTCGCTTGGGCCGTAAACGCGGGCGAGGGCGGAAACGTTTTTTGTTGGTCTGCCACGGTGCAATGTCTCCTTGTCTTACCTGATCGCTTACTCTTGGCGGCGCGGCGGAAAAATCCGATCCAGCGGCACGGCCAGGCCCGGCAGCACGTCCTCGCCGTCCAGTGTTTCGCTGACGGCAAAGGTGCGAGGATCACGCCCCAAGCGATGCGTCGTGATCGTGCGCTTTTCCGGCTCAACGACCCAGACCAGCCGCACGCCCGCCGCCAGCCACTGCTCCACCTTCTCCGCCACCCCTCGCCGCGTGTCGTTAGGCGAGCGCGTTTCCACGGCGAAGTCGGGCACGATCGGCACGTAACTCTTGGGCAGCGGGTCCGGCAGGCGGTCGTGGGCAACGAAGGCGAAGTCGGGCGCGAGGATGGTGTCGGGGTCATGATCCACGAGAAAGCCCGTCTCGGCGGCGAACGCTTCTCCTAAGTTGTCGCCATAGACAAGGCCGCTGACGTAGAAAGAGATGCGGCTGGTCGCACTCCCGTGCGGGCCGCCGCTGGGCGACATGGGACGCAGTTCTCCTCGGACAAGTTCGTAATGAAAGCCCTCGTCGGACAGGCGTTCCAAATCCCGCGCGGTATAGAGTTTGGGCGGTGCCAGGGTTGCGGCGGTCATGGTGGTTTACTCCATCGGGTACTTGAGGCCCCACTGGCGGCGCAGCTCGTCGGTCGTCCGCATGATGGACAGGGTCTCGTCGAGGGGCAGGATCGCGCTCTCGGCCTTGCCCGCGCGCAGGCAAGCCCCCACCTCCGCCGCCTCGTAGTTCATGCCCGGACCTTCGTAAGGGACGACGATTTTCTCGGTCTTGCCGCCGGCGCTGATCGTCATCTCCGACGGCTTCCACCAGGGGGCGTGGAGGGTGATCGAGCCGTCGGTGCCTAGAATGGTCGCCTCGTGGGGGGTGTTGATGCGGATGCCCGTGGTCAGCGCGGCGACCTGCCCGCCCGCGTAGAGCAGGGACAGGGCGGCCATCTCGTCCACCCCGGTTTCGCCCATCTGGGCGACGCCCGCGACCTTTGTCGGCGTCCCGAACAGCATGGACGCCAGGGACAGCGTGTAGACGCCCACATCCAGCAGGCCGCCGCCGGCGAGGGCGGGGTCGAACAGGCGGCCCTGAGGGTTGACGTCGGTGCGGAAGCCGAAGTCGGCCTGGAGCATCCGCGCCTCGCCGATCGTCCCATCGGCAACGAGCTTGCGGACATGGGCCATCGCGGGGAAGAAGCGCGACCACATGGCCTCCATGCAGAAGACGCCGTTGGCCCTGGCCCGGTCGATCACTTCGCCGGCCTCGCGGGCGTTGACGGTGAAGGGTTTCTCGCATAACACGGCCTTGCCGGCGTCAAGACACAGCAGGGCGGCGTCGCGGTGTGCGGGGTGCGGCGTGGCGATGTAGACCGCGTGGACATCCGGGTCGGCGGCCAGAGCCGCGTAGCTCGCGTGACGACGGGGGATGTCGAACTTGTCGGCGAAAGCGTCGGCCTTCTCCTGGGAGCGCGAGCCGACGGCGATCAGTTTGGCATCAGGGACGGACTGGAGGCCAGCGGCGAACTGGTGGGCAATGCTTCCGGGGCCGAGAATGCCCCAGTGGATGGTTTCAGATGTGATGGGGGCCAAAGATACAACCTCGCTGCGGTGACGTTTGGCACATCTTTCGCCGCCGCCAGGCTTCTTTCCTGCGTCGCGCGTGTCTCAGATGTGGTGATACAGCCGCTCCACCGCCCCGAACATGTCATGGTCCTGGTCGGGCCGGAGGAAGTGCTCCTTGCAGAAATCCGCCTCCCACGCCGCGATGTCCTCGTGGCCCTCACCCTGTTCCTCGAACGCCTCCAGCAGCGTTTCTTCGGGGACGCGGGCGGTGCCCTCCTGCTTGGTCACTTTCAGTATCTCGCGCTCCAGGTCTTCCAAACTCATGGTCTGTCCCTCCCTTTCAGCAAGTGGTGATTGCCAGCAGGGCGAGATACGACAATGCCTGCCCGCTTTCCTTCTTGCCCCGTGCGGGGTTGGGGAGAGATTCAGAACAGGCTGAGCTGGACCGAGACGTGGCCGGGCGTCCAGACGGCGGAAGGGGAGTCGCGCTTGGCGACGTCAAAGACGACCGGGCAGTTGGTCTCGACGGCGACGGTCGCGCGGGCGTAGCCCAGGGCGAGCTTGGGGGTGTTGTTTTCTTTGGAGAGGTGGGCGAGCCAGACCGTGTGCGGGCCGTGGCTGAGGGCGTGTTCGCAGAGCAGGCCCGCCGCCGCCTCGTTGGACAGGTGGCCGTGGTCGCCCAAGATCCGGGCCTTCATGTAGCCGGGGTAGTCGCCGCCGCGCAGCCGGTGGACGTCATGGTTGGCTTCTAAAACCAGCAGGTGCGCGCCCCGGATCGCCGCCCGGACGATGGCGGTGACGTGTCCCAGGTCGGTCAGGTGGCTCATCTTCTGGCCGGTGTCGAGGTGGACGACGCTGACGCCCACGGGGTCGGCGGCGTCGTGGGGGATGGGGAAGGTTTCGACCTCCAGCCCGCCGACGCGCCAGCGGTCCCCGACCGGCAGGACCAGGTGGGGCGTCTGCGTCTTGCGCCGGAAGAACGCCGCCAGCGTCCGCTCGTTGGCGACGAGGGGTACGCCGTGACGCTTGGCGAGGGCGTGGGCGCTCTGGACGTGGTCGGAGTGCTCGTGGGTGACAACGACGCCGCTCAGGTCTCGGGGGGCCAGACCCTGCGCGGCGAGGGCGACCGTCAGCTTCCGCATCCCGATCCCGGCGTCGATCAGCACGGACACGTCGCCAGCCCGGACCAGCGTGGCGTTGCCCGACGAGCCGGAGGCGAGGGCGTGGACGGTGAACGGGACGGACATAAGCCGATTGTACCCGACCGCGCCGCCGGTCGGCTGAAAACTTAACATTGCCTTAACATCGTGCCGCCCCGAAAGCCGCCATAATAGGCTGTCACTGACCCGCACTTATGGAAAGGACCTCCCCGTGAACAAAGACCGCCGCCTGCGGCTGGCCCTGATCCTGCTGTCCGCCGCCGCGCTGCCGCTCCGCGCCGCCGAGGCACAGACCACGCTCTCGGCCCTGCCCCGGTACGACCACATCGTGCTGGTGATCGACGAGAACAAGAACAACACCGAGATTCGCGGCTCCGCACTGGCCCCCTACATCAACAACACGCTGCTGCCGAACAGCGCCGACCTGACCCACTTCGTGGCCGAGACGCACCCCAGCCAGCCCAACTACCTGCACCTGTTTTCCGGCAGCAACCAGGGGGTTACGCAGGACGGCCTGCCGGGCACGCCCGCCGAGCCGGGGACACTGGCCGCCCCGCCGCCGTTCCACACGCCGAACCTGGGCCGCGAGCTGCTGAACGCGGGCAAGACGTTCGGCACGTTCTCGGAAAGCCTGCCTTCGGTCGGCTACACGGGTGAGACATATTCGGCCGATCCGGGCCTCAACGAGTACGTCCGCAAGCATAACCCGACCGTGGAGTGGCAGGACGACGCCGCCACCTCGGCCTCCAACCCCAACGCCCTGCCCTCGTCCGTCAACCGCTCGTTCTCGGACTTCACCACGATCACCGGCGGCCCCGGCGGCTTCAGCAGCCTGCCCGCCTTCTCCCTGGTCGTCCCGAACGAGCAGAACGACATGCACGACGGCTCCATCACCCAGGGTGATACGTGGCTGGCGAACAACATCGAGCCGTACCGGCAGTGGGCGCAGACCCACAACAGCCTGCTGATTTTTACCTTCGATGAGAGCGACCTCGGCATGCTCCAGGCGGACCCGAACAACCAGATCATCACCACGATCTCCGGCCAGGGCGTCGTGGACGGCAAGTACGACGAGGCGGCCATCTCCCGGTTCCGGCTGTCCAACGCCGCCACGCCCGACACCGCCATCGACCACTACAACCTGTTGCGGACCATCGAAGGCATCGACGGCACGGCGCACGACGCCAGCAACGTGGCCGCGTTCAACACCCAGACCGACATCCAGCCGATCACCGACATCTTCCAGGCCGGGCCGTCGGCTGCCCCCGAACCCGCCCCGCTCGCGGCCCTCGGCCTCACCGCCTTGGGCGTACTGGGCCTGGTTCTGAAGGCCCGCCGCAAGGCCCGCGCCGAACAGGCGGCACACCTCAACCCTGTGGGAAGTCTGAAGGAAAATCTTTTATGAGAAACAGCCGCGTTCCTATCCTCCCCCTGGCATTCGCCGCCGCCGGCCTGGCACTGGCCGCCGCGCCGCGCGCCGGTGCCCAGGACGTCTATGTCAGCGACTTCGACAACAGCCAGATTCTGGACTACACCCAGAGCGGCACGCTCGCCCGGACGTTCTCGTCGGGCGGCCTCTTCGTCAACCCGGACGGGCTGGCGTTCGTGGGCAACGCCCTGGACGTCAGCGCCCAGGACCCCGCCACGGGGTACGGGGTGATCTACCAGTACAGCCTGAGCAGTCCGGCCGCCGCGCCGACTCTGTTTGCGACCGACACCGGCGGCGTCCTGAGCGGACTGGCCTACGCGGGCGGCAACCTTTACGCCGCCGACAGCCAGCAGGGCCGGATACTGGCGTACAACACCCAGACGGGGGCACAGGCGGCTTCGTTCGGCAGCGGCACTCTGACCAGCCCGGTCGGGCTGGCGTTTAAGAACGGCAGCCTGTATGTCGCCGACAGCGGCGCGAACGACGTCGTCAGGTACAGCGACAGCGGCGCGTCCCAGGGCACGTTCATCACCGCCGGGTCCGGCGGCTTGCAGATGCCGGGCGAGCTGGCGTTCGACCCCGCCGGCAATCTGCTGGTCGCTTCCGGGCAGGGGACGAACAACGGCGGTGCCGTAGACAGGTTCGACTCCGCCGGCACCCCCAGCCCGTCGTCGGGCAAACCCGGCGCGGTCTTCGCCTCCGACCCCGGCCTGTTCAATCCCTATGGCCTGGCGGTCAGCCCCACGGGGGCGGTCTTCGTCGGCGACCGCAACAGCAACCAGCTCAACGGCAGCGGCGGCGGCGGCCACTTCGACCAGTTCGACGCGGGCGGGGCGCTCGTCCAGAGCGTCGCGTTCAACGGCGGCAACGGCAACCCCTACGGCCTCGTGCTCGGCCCCGCGGCACCCGCCGCCGCCCCTGAGCCTTCCGGCGCGGTCAGCCTCGCCGTATCAGCCGCAGGACTCGCGCTGCTCGGCCTGCGGCTTGGTCTCCGCCGGCGTTCCCGCGCCCAGCCCTGCTCATTGAAAGACGTGTCCTCATGAACAAATCACTCACCCCAAAACTCCTCCCAAGACTCTTCCGGGCGTCGCTGCTCGGCGCACTCATCCCTGCCGCGCTCCTGCCCGCGCGGGCGCAGGGGCCGAACCCGCTCGTCACCGGCAAGAGCATCACCCTGCCCAACGCCGCCTTCCGGCAGGCGGTCGGCAGCCTGCCGATGAACATGATCCTCGCGCCCGGCGGGCGCTACGCCCTGGTCACCGACATGGGCTTCCGGCAGTCGCTCTGGTCGATGGACACGGTCACGGGCCGGGGCGTCTCCCACCTGGACTTTCCTAACGGCGGCAGCACCGACCCCGCCAAGACGAACGGGCTGTATTACGGCCTGGTCGCCGCGCCGAACGGCGACGGGACGAGTACGCTCTATGCCGCCCAGGGCGACAACGGCACGGTCGCCAAAGTCACCGTCGGCGCGAACGGATCGCTGGCGATGGCAGGCACCATCACGCTCCCCGCCGGCTCGTTCGCGGCGGGCCTCGCGCTGGACGGGCGCGGCGACCTCTACGTCGCCGTCAACGAGAACTACGCGCCGGGCATGCCCTTCGACAACACGGCTTTCCTGAAGCCGTCGAGCCTGGCGGTCTACAGCACGGCCACCGGCCTGCCGCTCGGCTCGTACACGTTCAACGAGTTGTCCTTTCCCAACGCCGCCTATCCGGGCATCCCCGGCCTCGTCCCGCCCATCGCCGCCGGGATGGCGACCCCGCCGTCCTTCCCCCTGGCCGTGGCCGCGCTCCGCGACGGCTCCAAGATCTTCGTCAGCAGCCAGCGCGACGGCAAGGTCTACGTGCTGAACGCCTCCACCCCCGCCGCGCCCGCGCTGCTGACGACCTTGCCGACGGGCGCGCACCCGGTCGCCCTGCTGCTCAACCGGGCGCAGACGCGCCTGTACGTCGCCAACGCCAGCAGCGACACCGTCTCGGTCGTGGACACTGGCAGCAACGGCCTCCTGGACACCGTCCTGCTGCGCCCGACGGGCGCGTCCACCCTGGCCGGCGCGACTCCGACCAATCTCGCGCTCTCGCCCGACGAGAACACGCTCTACGCCACCCTGGGCGACATGAACGCCGTCGCCGTGGTCAACGTGGCTTCCCTGCCGTCAGCGGTGACGGGCTACATCCCGACCGGCTGGTATCCCAGCGCCGTGGCAGTCAACCCCGCCAACAGCCGCCTGCTCGTCGCCGACGCCAAGGGGACGCAGACGCGCAACCCCAACAAAGCGGCCCAGGGGCCGGGCGAGGCCAACGGCACCTACATCCTCAACATCATCGAGGGAAACGTGCTGACGTTCCCGGTCCCCGGCGCGAAACTGCTCGCCGCCGACACGCGGCAGGTGCTGAATAACAACGCCATCCCGGCCCTGGCCTCGGCCACTAACCCCCTGGCCGGCATCGGCCTCGGCGCGGGCAAGATCAAGCACGTCGTCTACATCGTCAAGGAGAACCGCACCTACGACCAGGTGCTCGGGGACCTGCCCCAGGGCAACGGCGATCCTTCCCTGACGCTGTTCGGCGACCGCCCCGGCGCGCACGTTACGCCCAATTTCCACGCCCTCGCGTCCCGTTTCGTGCTGCTGGACAACTTCTACGACTGCGGCGAGGCCAGCGGCGACGGCTGGCCCTGGAGCACGGGCAGCTTCGCCAACGAGTACGTCATCAAGAACCTGCCCTACAACTACAGCGGGCGGGGCCGCAACTACGACTTCGAGGGCAGCAACAACTTCTTCATCACCGGCGGCTTCCCGGCCACCGATCCCGACGGGCGTGTCCTGTCGCCGCTGTTCCCCACGGGTGCCCCCGCCATCCCTGATGCCGGGCAGGCACCCGCCGGCCACATCTGGGACGACGTGGCCGCCAACGTCAAGCTTGCCGGCACCGGGCTGACCGTTCCCTACCGTAACTACGGATTCTTCTACTCGCTGGCCCTGCCTGTGGGCGGCGGCATCAAGCCGCCCTCCCTGCCCGTGCCGGACAACTACCCCGCCGTGACCGGCGTCCAGCCCCCCGGCCATGACCTGGCGGGCGTCAGCGACTACGACTTCCGCGAGTTCGACCTGACCTACCCCGACAGCGACGCGCCCGCGATGGACGGCGTCGCTGCCAACTACAAGACTCTTTCCTACAGCAACTACCTGCCCACGTCGGGCAAGGCGTCCGCCCCCAGCCGCTTTGAGGAGTTCAAGAAGGAGTTCAGCGAGATGCTGCCGCCGGGGACGACCGACGACAGCCGCGTCCCGGCCTTCCTGACCGTGCGCTTCATGAGCGACCACACGGACGGGACCACGCCGGGGGACCCGTCCCCGCGCGCCCACGTCGCCGACAACGACTACGGCGTCGGCCAGTTCGTGGACCTGATCAGCCACAGCGCGATCTGGGGCAGCACGGCGATCTTCGTGATCGAGGACGACGCCCAAGACGGCCAGGACCACGTGGACGCCCACCGCTCGACCTGCTACGTCGTCAGCCCCTACATCCACGCCAATTCCGTTGACCACACGTTCTACAACACCGACAGCGTCTTGAAGACGATGGAGCAGCTCCTGGGCGTCCCGCCGCTCAGCCAGTATGACGCCGTGGCGAACACGATCACAGACTTCGACGCCGCCGCCGGCAACGCCGGTCCCTACGACGCGATCCTGCCGGATGCCGCCATCGTCGGCGAGCTGAACCCGAAGATGACGGCGCTGAAGCCCGGCAGTGAGGCGTACCGCCTGGCCCGCCTGGCCGCCCGGATGGACTTCAAGCACCCGGACAGCGCCGATCCCGTGCTGCTCAACGAGATGATCTGGAAGAGCGTCAAGGGCATGGACTCGCCCGTGCCCGCGCCCCGCCACGCGCTGGGGTCTCCCGCGGCCAAGATGCGCCGCCGTGACGGAGACGACTGAGCGGCCCGACGAAAGCACACAAGAAGACACCCGAGGGGCATGACACGTCATGCCCCTCTTTTTTTGTCGGAGGCCAAAGCGAATGAACGAGCCGGGGCAAATCGGGGGAAGGCTTGGGGCGGACGCAAGAAAAGGCCCGACGGGAGGCGGCAGGTTCGTCGGGCCTTGATTTCTTGGTGGGCGTCCTTGCTGATGTGTCCCCAGGGCGTACCTGCCCTGGGCTATTCAATGCGGCCGAGAGGCCGGGGTCAGCATTCGGGTTGCGTTATTCAGTTGTCGTCGCTCTTCAGTTGTGGTGTACAAGCGTGTACACCCCTAGTTTCGGCAGACGCGCGAGGGGGGGTTACTGCAAGGGATACGGGGTTTCCGCGTTTCTTTGCTGGTAGGATGTTTACGGGCCTGGCTGCCAGGTGTAGCCCGAGGCCAGAGACGTCTCCCTGCCCCCGCCCGCCTGCTTGCCGCCCGCAACCAGGACCGTCCCGGACGGGAAGACGATCAGGGCCTGATCGTGTGCGCCTTCGGGCAGGGCCGGGGCGGGGATGAACGTTAGGGTCTTGGAGTCGAACAGCTCGGCGCTGCCCGTAGTCGCCGCCAGCGGCACGCTCCAGCCGCCCGCGAGCAGGACGCGGCCACTGGGCAGGGACACGGCGGCGTGGGCCATGCGCGGCGCGAGCATTTTGCCGGGCAGCAGGATGAACGTCTCCGTGCGGGGGTCGAACAGCTCGGCCTGGTCCGGCTCGCCCGCGCCGTTCTGGCCGCCCGCGATCAACACCGTGCCGTCAGGAAGCAGCGTGGCCGTGGGCCGGTCACGGGGCAGCCGCATAGGGCTGCGCGTCGGGTGGAACCGGCCTGTGGACGGGTCATAGACCTCCGCCGTTGCCAGGCTGACGCCGGGACGCCCGACGTGCCAGTGCGTCCCGCCGACGACCAGGACGCGGCCGTCGGCGAGCCGGACGGCGTCCTGCCCGAAGCGGTCCCCCATCAGCGGCCCGGTCGGGGCGAACGTCCGCGTCGCGGGGTCGTACAGGTCAGCCTGGGCCAGCGTCCGCCCACTGTGGGTGTTGAACCCGCCGACGATCAGAACGCGCCCATCGGCCAGGGCCGTGGCGGAAAACAGCTCGCGCGGAACAGACATCCGGGCCGGGAGCAGCCGGAAGTCGCGGGTTTTGGGATCGTACAGCTCTGCGCTGTCGAGGCTGCCCAAGACCGTGTTGTAGCCGCCGGCAATCAAGACATCGCCGTCGGGCAGAAGCCGCGCCTGGGCGAAGTCGCGCGGCACGGCCAGACGGCGCCGGCAGGGGACGAAGCGGCGCGTGACCGGGTCAAACTCATCCGCCGTGGCGACGCAACGGCCCGTCGGGAATGCGTAGCCGCCCGCGATCAGACCGCGTATTCCACCGGCGAGCAAGGTATACGCAGGTGCCCAGCGCGGGTCGGACATAGCGTTGTGTGTCGGGACCCAGCCGGCCTGAGCCAGAGCCGGGCCGGCCGATGCCAACAGCAGCAGGAGGGTCAGGAGCCGGCTCATGCCCGCGCGGGTCCGCCCACGGCGTCGGCGAAGTCGTCGCAGGCGGCGGCGAGGCTGACGTCGCTTTGGGTCAGCCCGCCCGAGTCGTGCGTGGTCAGGCTGAGCGTGACCTTGTGGTGTCGGATGTCGATGTCGGGGTGGTGGTTGACCGACTCGGCGGTCTCGGCGACCTGGTTCACGAAGTCCATCGCACGGCTGAAGTCGGCGAACGCATAGGTCTTCGTGATCGCCTCTCCCTGCCGGGTCCAGCCGGGCAGCCGCTGGAGGTGGTCGGCGATCTCGTCTTCTGATAACTGGGCGACGCGCATGATTGAGGCTCCTTAAAGTCGAGGGCGCTTTAGTACCCGAACAGCAGGCCGGTGATGATGGGGTGATCCGTGTTGGCGGCGGACAGGTTGGTGTCGTGGATCTGGCCGTAGCCGACGAACAGCGATGTCTGCGGCGAAAGATAGACGCGCGGCTCGATCCAGTAATCCACGAAGCTGCCCCGGCCGCCGTGCCCGACGGCGGCGTGCAGGTCGGACTTCAGCTCCAGCTTGTGACCGCGCACCGATCCCAGCCCGGTGACTCCCTGGATGTCGGCGTCCTCGTGGTAATCCGAGTCGAGCTGATGCACATGGACGTAGTCCGCGAGCGAGACGGAGAACGCAGTCGCCCCGACCGGCTGCTGGAAGCGCAGGCCCACCATGTCCCAGCTCCCCATGAAGCGGTCGATCCGGTCCACGTAGTGCGCGGACTCGTGCCGGACGAACAGCGAGAGCGGCGCGGCCCCGAAGAGCTGGTGTGCGCCGGCCTCGAACGTCCCCACGAGCCGGTCCGGCTGGAACTTGCCGTGGGCGCTGTCCTGGAGCGCCTCCACGTCCACGTCGCCGAAGATGTACAGCGGCGAGCCGGCGGCGCGGACCAGGTTCGTTTCGGCGCTGTAGTCGCCGTGGTAGCGGTACGTGTGCGTGGTCGCGTAGTAGCCCAGCCGGATCTGGCCGTGAACCGCGCCGATCTTGGCGTCGGGCGCGGGGAGCTGCGGCCCCTCCGGCGTCTGCGCGGCGGCGGGCAAGGCCAGCCCGGCGGCGAGGGCGACGAGGCAAACGAGGGAGGACGAAACGCGGGTGCGGGATTGAGACGTGTGCATGGGGCGTCGCGGGGCTTTCTTGGGAATCTCTGCGGGCTGACCCCCCGTTGTATCACAGACGCCGGGTTTTGTCAACGCCCCGCCCGTAGCATTCAGGTGGGATTTTGTGGATAATCAGAGGCAACCGCCTGAAGACAGGCTCCAAAAAGAGGCACCCTATGAGCGACAATCTGACGAACGGCAGCGCCTCAAATGGCAGCGCCGCGAACGGCAAGAACGGCCACCTGAGTGCGGATTCCCCGGCGGGCGAGCCGCCGCTGACGACCCGGCAGGGGCACCCGGTCCACGACAACCAGAACTCGCGCACGGTCGGCAGCCGCGGCCCGATGACGCTGGAGAACTACCCGTTCATCGAGAAGATCACCCACTTCGACCGCGAGCGCATCCCCGAGCGCGTCGTCCACGCGCGCGGCGCGGGGGCACACGGCAGCTTTGAGGCTTACGGCACGGTCGGCGGCGAGCCGGTCGCGAAGTACACGCGGGCCAAGCTGTTCCAGGAGGCGGGCAAGAAAACGCCGGTCTTCGTGCGCTTCTCGACCGTCATCCACGGCGGGACTTCGCCGGAGACGCTGCGCGACCCGCGCGGCTTCGCGGTCAAGTTCTACACCGAGGACGGCAACTGGGACCTTGTCGGAAACAACCTCAAGGTCTTTTTCGTCCGGGACGCCATCAAGTTCCCCGATTTCATCCACGCCTTCAAGCCCGACCCTGTGACGAACATCCAGGACCCGAACCGGCAGTTCGACTTCGTCAGCCTGACGCCCGAGACGATGCACACCATCACCTGGCTGTTCAGCCCGTGGGGCATCCCGGCGAACTACCGGCACATGGAAGGCTCGGGCGTCAACACCTACAAGTGGTACAACGACGAGGGCGAGGGGGTGTTAATCAAGTACCACTGGGTCCCCAAGGCGGGCGTCAAGAACCTGACCCAGGCCGAGGCCAATGCCATTCAGGCGACCAACTTCAACCACGCCACCCAGGACCTGTACGACGCCATCGCGCGCGGCGAGGGTCCCGAGTGGGAGTTCTGCGTCCAGATCATGTCCGACGACGCCCACCCCGATCTGGACTTCGACCCCCTGGACGACACCAAGATCTGGCCCGAGGACACGTTCCCGCTGCTCCCCGTGGGCCGCATGACCCTGGACCGGAACCCGGTCAACTACTTCGCCGAGGTCGAGCAGGCCTCGTTCGGCACGGGCGTCCTGGTGGACGGCCTGGACTTCTCTGATGACAAGATGCTTCAAGGCCGGACGCTGTCCTATTCGGACACCCAGCGGCACCGCGTCGGGGCGAATTACTTGCAGCTCCCCATCAACCGGGCCAAGACGGAAGTCCACACCAACCAGCGCGACGGCCAGATGACCTACTACGTGGACCAGGGGCCGAACCCGCACGTCAACTACGAGCCGTCGAGCCGCGGCGGCCTGGTCGAGACCGCGCAGACAGGTCAGCAGCACACGCCGCAAGTCGAGGGCAGGTTGGTCCGCGAGGCCATCGAGCGCAAGAACCCCTACGGCCAGGCCGGTGAGCGCTACCGGACGTTCTCGCAGGCCGAGAAGGACGAGCTGATCGCGAACCTCGTCGGCAACCTGCAAAAGTGCAACCCGGACATCCAGGAGCGCATGGTGGGGCATCTGCTCCAGTGCGACTCGGAGTACGGCCGGCGCGTCGCAGACGGGCTGGGCCTGACCGAGACCGACCGCGCCATTTCCGCCGCGCGGGAAGTGTCCGTGCGGGCCGGCGAACTGGACGCCGTGCGGAGCTAACCCTTCCCGAAGCCAAAGCCTCCGACTCTGAACCAGAGTCGGGGGCCTTTTCTTTTCCGGGGCCACGTCTGTTGCTGACGTGCCGCTAGTGACGTGCCGCAGCGGCCAGGCCGGGGGCGTTGACGGCGCGGAGAGTGAAGGAGCCGGACAGAGGCTTGCCCGTGGCCGCGTGGATCGCGTGGTTCTCCACCCAAGCCCCGCTGAGGCCGTGCGGACCGGCCACCTCGCGGCTGGCAAACAATGTCGCGCCGGCCGGGTTTGCGTCGGCACGGCCCACCAGGGGGTCGCCCGCCGGCAGCAGCGCGAGGCCCGCGCCGCTGCCGTCCGAGAGCGTCATCCAGTGCAGGCCGCGCTTGGAGGCCCGGAACAGGATGTCGCCGGCCCGAGCCGTCCCCGACGGCTCGCCGAGGTGCCCGGCGGGATAGTCGGTGAAGTAGGAGTCGCGCTGCCAGGCCATCCGGGTCAGGCCGGCAGGCACGGAGAACTGAAGTCCTTCCTCCCACAGACCAACGTCCGGCGCGGTCCAGTTCAGCGTCCAATTCACAGTCATCTCGGCATCGGGCTTCAGATCGTAGGTCGAGACGAGCGTGCCCAATGTGGACCCGCCCACCGAGGCACGGACGGCGCTGGTCACGGCGATACGCATCCCGCCCCCCGCCCCCCGCCCTGCCGACACCGCGGCATTCTCCGTGACCGGCGGCTGCTTGGCGCGGTACATCCCCTGCTCACTGCCGGCTTTCGCCTCGCCCAGATTGAGGGTCGGGCCGCCCAGAAGCACGTCCCGGCCGTTGACGCGCCAGGCTTGAATAGTCCCGGTGTGCTTGTCGAACGTGATCTGCTGGACGGCATTGCGGACCGAGAGCGTGTCCGGGCCGTCCTGCGCGGTCAGGGCACCGCCCGACGCCAGGGCGGCAGGCGCGGCGGGCGGCGACACGCCCGCCACGGCCAGGTTGTACGCGATGACCTCCGTGCCGTCCGGGTGGAGGAACTCCAGTCGCAGTGCCGTCATGCCGGCCGGGGCCGGGAACGACGCCGTCGTGGACTGCATCGGCCCGCAGGCGAGGTGCATGACGCCACTTTGCGGATTGGTGCCGCCGCCCAGCGCGGTCCAGCGGCAGGTCAGTTCTTTCAGATCCGTGAACGAGTAGTGGTTCGTGATCGGGACCGTGCAAACCCCGCCCGCCGGGCTGACGGTGCGGGCCGCGACCACGACCGGGCTGTAGACGCTCTTGACGATCCACCACTCAGGCTTGGGGACCCGGTAGGCGCTGACGATGCCCTTGTTGTTCTCCTGACGCATATGGTCCGGGCCGTAGTAGAAGTCGGTCGTCGCATCGTCGTTCTTGTCGGCGACGCCCTGGCTCTGCCACTCCCAGATGAACGCGCCGAGGATGATCGGGGCTTTCCACAGCTTGTCCCAGGTCTTGATCAGCGCCTCGGACCACAGATCGGACGCTCCGGGATCGTAGTCTTGGACTTCCTTCTCGAAGAAGGTGTGTGGGTGCTCCGACAAGTTCGCGCCCCAGTTCGGGTTCTTTGCGAAACGGTCAATCGATTCGGGGCCGGGGTAGTGGTTGTCTTCCCAGGCCTGGCCTTTGATGCTGTCGGGGGTTCCCCCCGAGACGAAGGCCGGGCGGGTCGGGTCGGTCTTGCGGACGAGGTCGATTACCTGCTGCGAGTCGATCCCGATGGGGTTCTCGTTGCCTAGACTCCAGGCGAGGACGCAGGGCCGGTTCCTGTCCCGCGCCAGTGTTTCCTGGGCGCGCTGAAGCAGGTAGGGGGCGTAGGCGGGGTCTTTCACCTGGTCGTTGATCCAGCAGTAGGGGACTTCGTCCAGGATGTACATGCCCTTCTCGTCGCACAGCTCCAGGAAGCGCTGGGCGTGGTTGTAGTGGCTGGTCCGAATCGCGTTGATGTTCGCAGCCTTCATCAGCGTCAGGTCTTTGACCCAGTTGGCCTCGGTCAGCGCGAAGCCTTTGTCCGCCCAGAAGTCGTGCCGGCAGACGCCGGTGCATTTGATCGGCATCCCGTTCCAAAGCACGACGTTGTTCTTGATCTCGATCTGCTTGAACCCGAACCGCTGCTCGACGCTCTCGACCGGCTTCCCGTTGCTGGTCATCGAGAAGACGACGTAGTAGAGGTTCGGCTTCTCCGCCGACCAGAGGGCGGGCGCTCTGACCGGCGCGCTCATCGCGACCAGCGCGCTCCCACCGGCCCCGATGCGGCCTTGTCCTGCCAGCGTCACGGAAGTCGGACGCCCATCACTTCGCATCAGCTTGCCGGCAACGGCAACCGTCTGGCCCGGCGTCCCCGTGATGTGCACCTGGGTCGCCAGAACGGCGTCCCGGTAGTTCGCGGCCAGTGGCGTCCGCACGACGATGTCATCAATGCGCGTCTGCGGGACGGCGATCAGCGACGTGTCCCGGTAGATGCCGCCCATCGACTGAAAATCGCCGGTGTCGGCGTCGTAAGAGGGTGTGGTCTTCGAGACGCGCACGGCGAACAGGTTGGGCTGTCCCGGCTTGAGCAGCCCGGTCAGGTCCACGTCGAACGCCGTGTAGCCGCTCTCATGGTAGCCGGCCTTCCGCCCGTTGACGAACACCTCCGCGCCGTCGAGTGCGCCGTCGAAGTGCCAGTAAACGCGCTTGCCCGCCCACGCTGCCGGGACGGTGACGTACCGCCGGTACAGGCCGACGGTGTTGTCCACGCTGTCATAGGTCGGCAGCGAGTAGCCGGCCATCTCCCAGTTGGACGGCACGACCATGTTGTGCCAGCTCGCGTCGTTAAAGCTTGTCGAGGCGAACGCATCCCGCGCCGCCGCCGGCACCGCGTTGACGGGCTTGGGGGCGGGGGGCCGCCAGGCGACTTCCTGCCCGTTTTCCAGAGTGCGGATTTGGAACTCCCGCAGCGAGGCCCAGTGCGCGCCGGAGGTGCCGGTCACGGTGATGCGGACGTAGCGGACGTCGGCGGACGTGAGCGCGACGGGGCCGTCGCCGACTCCCGGCGCGGCGGTCCGGTCCGCAAGCGTCTTCCATGTTCCGCCTGTGTTACGGCCTTCAATGCGGCACTGGTAGCGGTCATCGGGAAACTCCCAGTTCAGGGCCACACCGGAGACGTGGCGCGTCTTCCCCAGATCGGCTTGCAGCCACTGCGGATAGTCGCCGCTGGTCGCGCACCAGCGCGTGTCCGCGCTGCCATCGAAAGCGTTCTCGGGGGGATTTTCGTTCTGGTGGGTTGACGCCGTTAGGTCGTGCCGGACGGCCGCAGACGGCTGAAACTGGCCCGCCTTGATCTGCCCGTAGGTCAGTTGGAACCGCCACACGCCGGTCATCGCCAGGTTCCACGGGTTGTGCGCGCGGAGCCGGTCCGGCGGCATCGGCGCGGCGGTCGGCAGCGGGAGCGGGAGCGACGCGGGCGAAACCCGCCCGACGTCCTGGGCGATGACTGGAGCGGCCAGCGCGGCGAGGAGCGGCGGCAGGAGAAGTGGGAGTCGTGATTTCATGGTTGCCTTTCGCGCTGATTTCTGAAATGCGGGCATATAAAATGCGGACATGAAGCGGAAGGGCTATTTCCCGATCACATGGAACCTTTGGTTGGTCTTGCCGTCCGCGCGCTGCTGATCGAACTGCACCCCCTGCGTCGTGCCGCCGGGATTGTCAAGAAGCAGACCACTGTTGCGGTTGGAGAACACGTAAGAGCCGTCGGCCTTCCGCACCGGCAGCCACTGGTCGTTACCCTGCGAGCCGAACTGCCATTGAACGACTTTCGCTCCGTTCGCCTTAGAAGCGCCGGTCACGTTCACGTCCAAGCCGCTGTACGCGTTCTTGATCTGGTAGTAGCCGGAGCTGGTCGGGATGAAGTTCCACAATTGGTTGGAGTTGCCGCCGAAGGGCCACCCAATGACGGTCGCGTCGTTGGCGGTGGAACCGCCGGAGACATCCAGCGCCAAACCGTTGGAGACGGATTGAATCTCGAATTTGCCGGCAAAGTCAATGTGCGCGACCCAGCCTGCGGCGATGGCCTGCTTGATGCCGGCGTCCCACGCATCGGCCATCTTTTGGTAACCGCCGTCGTTGGGGTGTAGCCCGTCGTTCAGGTCGGCTGTCGTGAGCGCACCCATGCTGACCATGGAGACATGCTTGCCGGCGTCCGCCCGCGCCTGCACGATTCCGGGGATTTGCGCGTTGTAGGCGTTGATGCGGGACTGGACGGTCGCGTCCGAGTTGCAGACCAACTGCGCCACCAGAACAGTCGCTTTCGGATCGGCGGCCACGATCTGGTCAATCAGGGAAGCCAGACGGGCGGGCGCGGTGGACACCTGGTAGTTGCCGTTCAGATCATTAGAACCGAGGTGCAGCGTGATCACGTTCGGCTGGTAGAGGGCCAATTCTTTCGTGATCAAGGCGGCAACTTGATCGATTCGGGCACCATAGTAGCCTTCGTTATCGGGGTCAAACATCACGCCGCTCCGCTGTGAGCCGACGAAATCTAAAGCGTCGCCTTGCTTGATCAGCGCATCCGATAACAGCCCCCGATAGCCGTTGCCCGTAGTGCTTCGGTAGCCGGCCGTGATCGAGTCGCCGAGCGGCATCAATCTCAAACCGGCGCTCTGAGCGCGCGTAGATGTCCCTGTCAGCAACAGGAGGACGCCCGCGAGCGCCGTCCCCATCAGACCAAATCTGTGTTTTCGCATGGTGAAATTCATCTCCCAAGGACTGACACGGTCAGAGTCTATCGAAGCAGCCAGCGCTGCTGGGGCCAGCCGTTCCAGCCCCGTTGGACAAGCGCTCGGCCGTTCGCGGCGGAGCTGGAATTATCCAGCGCCAAACCGCTCGCCTGGTTCCAGATCTTGTAGCTGCCATCCGGCTGCTGATTCACCCGCCAGCGCTGGTTTGAATCGCGGTGCAGCGGCCATTGAATCACCTGTGTGCCGTTTGCCGTGGAGCCGCCGGGGACATCCAGGGCCTGCCCGCTGGACTCGCTGATGATGTTCCAGGAAGTGTCTGCGTTCTGCGTGAAGTTCCACTTCTGGTTCCGGCTAGGGTTCAAGCCCCATTGAACGACGCCCGCGATGTGGCTGCCTGATGTGGTAAAGCCGCCGCCGCTATCAATCGCGATTCCGTTCTGCTTGCTGACAATCGCATGAACGCCGCCAATGTTATTCGGCTGCGTAGCCGGGGTGAATTGCAGCCAGGCGACCGCACTGACGAACTTAGAGGTGACAAGGGTGTTGTCACTGGGCGTCTGCTGGGTCCATCCGTTCCAGGCAACATTGTAATCGGTCCGCCGGCAGCCCCAAGCGGCGTTGGCGTTCTGCACCATCCACGGATAGTAAGCGCCCCACTGGCGGTTATCCCGGACGAAGTGCCCCAGCCCGCGTGCGAACGTGTCCGCCCAGGTATTCAGATAACCCGCGTTGTTGCTGATGACGCCGCCGGTCGTCAGGTTGTCCTTGGTGAAATCAATCGCCCTTTTGGCGTCGTTGTAGTAGTTCACGTTCCCCGTAATCTGGTAGAGCAAATTCGCGTACTCAACGAACGTTCCCTGGTTGTAGACAGCCGTGCCATGATCAACGGTCCCGTCTTGGGCAACGCCCGTATCGACCTGGCCGGTGCTTGAATTGTAGAGATGGTGCCATTCCCAGCCGTAGATTTGCTGCGCTTTGTTCAGGTAAGAAACATCATGGGTGCTCTGATAAAGCATGCAGGCCACGATCCCCAAGCTGTCGTTCGCCAAGGTCTCTTTGTTGATGCTGGCGCCGTTCTTACAGTACTCGATCTGCTGCTCCCAGATGCCGCCGTTGTTCCACCGAGTGTCCCACCCGCGGCTGAAGGCGTAGTTGAAACCATTCTCGGCCTGCGTCAGAAGATCGGCATTGCCCGTGATCTGATAGCCCCGCGCCAGCGCCATCGTAAACCACCCGATGTCGTCGTTCCAGCCGTCCCATTTCCAGGGCTGGTCCGCGCTCCCCGGCGGGGTTTGCTGAAGCCAGGTGGTACACAGGGTGTTCACCAGTGCTTTTTGCGCGGCACTGCCGGTGCGCTCGTAGGCGTCTTCCTCCCCCATGATGTCTAAGGACGCCACCCAGGTGCCGTCGGCGGCCCCATCACTCAGCGATTTCTTGTAGTAGGCGCTGTTCCCGGACGTTATCAAAAAGGCGCTGTTAAACGAGTTGATGGCCGCATCGGCGTCCCCCGCGCCGATGGCTGACGCCCGCTGAGGCAAACCAAGGCCGAGGACAACGAGCAAAGCCAGCAGCCCAGCGTGGGCCGCGATCTGTGTGTGCGTCAGGCACTTGGGTTTCTTCATGTTCATCGTCCCCTGGTGGTAGACTTTGAAAGAGTACCGGCTGGAACCGCTGTCAAGCGATTTTGTACCACAGCGAGAAAATAAGCGCATGCAGATAGCTCTGGAACCAGGGACGCTTGTTGTGGAGCCAAAACTACTTGCGCCCGCGCTCTTAACCTACTCCCTAGTTTGATGTGAGAGGCCGAGATTGCATTGTCGCCCGGCGATCAGCCGGCCCCGTTCGGTGACAGCATCGCGAGGATAAGATTGGGTGGGCGCGCTCCTGATGAAGAGACAACAAAGAGGTCGCACCCCGGTCACAGGTGTTGCTGTAGCCAGGGTGCGACATAGTCGTTGAGGCGAGAGGCACGTCTAATCGGCGGGGTTGCATAGGTTTTAGACGTTAGTTGATGTTGAACGTCTCAACCAGCCCTGTGTTGCCTGCGGCACCGAACTGGTCGGGGCTGACGTTGTTTGGGGCGGTGCCGCCAAATCTCCAAGAGACGGTCGGCAGTCTCAGGTATTTGACGTGACCGTCGCACGCCAGATAGTTGTTGGCCCGGCTTGGGGAGTTATCATGCCATTTGGCGAGTGGGGCGGCGTTGTCCGTGTTCCAGTCTGAGTTGCCCGCTGCGTTGGCTACGGTAAGGTTAGGGCTTTGGATCGAAGGATCGCCATTGACTCCATGGCTTCCATTGCTCCCACCCTCATAGACGAGGACCGTAGAGGCAGGCGTCGTGAACTGTGCCAGGGCGACGCCGCTTTCTATCCTACCATCGTTGCTGTTCCAGATGAAGTAGTTCATGCTGTACGAGACTTTGGGGGCCTGTGCGCTGTCATCGGGACAGGCATAGACGCCGGTCGACTTGACGAACGGGTAGATCAGGTTCGCCCAGCCGTTGGGATAGCCAGGATTCCCAGGGCCGCCGATGGCAGTGACGCCGGGAAACTTCTCGTCATAGTCCTGGTTGTACTGGATGAAGGCCAGGCCGAGCTGCTTCTCGTTGGATTGGCAGGAAGCGCGGCGGGCGTTCTCACGGACCTTCTGGAAGACAGGGAACAAGATAGCTGCGAGGATCGCGATAATAGCGATGACAACGAGCAGCTCGATCAGCGTGAAGCCCCGGTGCTGACGTTTCGGCGGCGGTGCGAGTGACATTTCGTTCTCCTTGAGTAGACTGGTTTCGGGAACAACCACCTGGGACCCTGTTGGCCTCAGCGGATCCTTCTGGCTGTAGCCTCACGGTGCCAAAGGCTTTGTTTGCAAGGCACCACTGAATATATCATTATTTGGAGCCTTTGTCAAGCGGTTCTGAACCGCAGCGATAAAATAGTTGACGACGCATATTTTGGTATCATAAACGGCCGGACTTGGTACCAAATGGGCCTGTGCCAGGGTTGTTGACCTACCCCGCCGCTCGGGATGTGCTGCTCGCGCTCACGACGAGACGTGCCGGGAGTTCCACCGACTTCGGCGGCAACAGCGGGTCCTTCATGCGCTGCATCAGCAGGTCCACGGCGGTGATCCCGATCTCCTCGTAAGGCTGCGCCACCGTCGTCAGGCCCAGGCCGTTCGGAAGGGCCGGGACGATGCCGTCAAACCCCGTCAGCGCCACGTCCTGCGGGATCGAGAGGCCGAGATGCCCGAGGCGTTCCGCCAAGCTGACCGCGACGTAGTCCGTGAAGCACGCCGCCGCCGTCGGGCGCTGTCCTTCCGGCAGCCGGAAAACAGCATCCACAACAGCCCAGGCACGGTCATCGTGGTAAGGCGGAATGGTAAGGATCATCTCCGTCAGGTCCGGGGCGTCCCCTCCGCGCATGGCGTCGAGGTAACCCTGGATCCGGTCCTGGACGGACTGGATTGGCTCATGGCGCGTGACATAGGCGATCCGGCGATGCCCCTGCGCGGTTAAGTGCCGCGTGACCTCAAACAGCGCCACGCGGTTCCCGATCCCGACAAAATCAACGTCGGCCCCGGCGATCTTCCGGTCGAGCAGGACAAGTGGGACGCTGCGGCTGACGTCCTCAACGAGATCGCGGTTGTGGCGGTAGGCATAGGGATAAAACAGCGCCCCGCCGAAGCCCTGGTCACGGACGTACCGTAAGTGTTCCGCCTCTTGCGCCGCGATCTCCTTTTCCGGCCGGAGCACGTCCCCCAAGTCCAGAAACACCGCATGGCAGCCTGCCTTCATCAGCGACTGGTTCATGCCCCAGAAAATCCGCTGCTGCGAGGTGCCGGCGTGCTCCAGCGGCCCGCCCCCGTGCTCCAGCGGCCCGCCCCCGTGCCACATGATCAAGGCGATCAGATTTGAGGCGGAGATGCGCGCGGGCTTGCTGCGGCCCCCACCCCGCGTGTCATCCGGCGTCTCGGTGTCATTCGGCGTCTCGGTGTCATTCGGCGTCTCGGGAGGCGACCAGTCCACGGTCGGGCGGCAGTTAGGGCGGTGGGAAACGAGGCCGTCCCGGACCAAGTGATCTATCGCCGTCCGCACCGAGCGCCGATGCACCCCGAGATCAGCCGCCAGCACTCTCTCGGTGGGGAGTAGACTCCCGGCGCTGTATGACCCCGAGCGGATGCGCGCGGCGAGGATGTCAGCCACGCGCTCCGAGGCAGGCCGCCGGTTGGTTCGGGCGGATGAAGTCATGAGTTGTGACGGATTAAATGCCATGAAATCAGCTCAAGGTGTCATCGGGGGTGCCGGCAGACCGGAAGGGCCGGCAACCGCATAATGGCACTGAACGCCCCATCGCCTCTGTTGACGGCCTGAATGGAGACAAATCGACGATTGATGCCCACTTCATCTCTGCATGATCAGCGCGTACAGCCCCGCCCGGTCCGGCTGCGCGGGGTCGTACAGCACCGTCACCGGCTGGCCGACGCTGAACCGCTTCCACTGGTCCGCGCCCACCTGCTCCTCGCGCTCCCGGCCGGTGAGCATCTCCCCCTCGGACACGGCGTAGCCGTAGTGCAAAAAGTAGCGAACCGAATCTTCAGACTCGGTGCGGGTGTGCAGGATCGTCCCCACCGTCGCGACTCCCGCCCGCAACAGGTGCAGCCGGTCCGCCGTCCAGTGGGCCAGTCGGCGCAGCAGCAGCAGGCTCACCAGCAGCACCAGGCCGCCGGTTAGGGACAGGGTGAAGAGCAGCCCGCGCGGGGCCGGCCCCCAGGGCTGGCTGGTCACGCCGCCGAACCAGGCCACGGACCGGACGGGGAACGCCTCGCCGACGGCATAAGCGGGGTCGGGGGCGGGAGGGGAAGAAGGCGCGGCACTTCCCCCGCCCGTGAAGCTCTCCCTCGTTGCCGGTCCGACGCCCAGGCCGACCCAGCCCGTGCGGCGCTGCGGCCCCTGCGGTCCGGGCAGGTCGGCGGCGTAGCGGAGCGCGACCGGGACCGGCATCCGCCCCGCGGCGTCCGAGGGCACGGTACGAATGGCGACGACTTTCCCCGCCGTCGTGTGCCCGGCCGCCGCGAGCCAACCCAGCCGCGCCGCTTCCCAGAGGGCGCGTACCCCCCCCACGGCGAAAGTCCCCAGCAGCAGCGCGGCCACCAGCAGCAGCCCCGTCAGCCGCAGCGGCAGCCGCGCCCTGCGGGGGGGCGGGGCGGCGACGGCTTCCTCCACGACATGGTCCACTAAAGCTTCCACACGTGTTCTCTTTCTACTTTCCTGTTGTACTCTCTTGTCTTACTCTCTCCGCGCTATCTCACTCCCTCCGCGTGAGCCGCCGGAGCAGTGCCGCGCCATCCGGGACGGTTTCGGCACCTGCCGCCAGCAGTTCGCCCCACAAGATCGATGCTTCGCCCCCCGTGAAATCCCGCGCCGCGATGCCGCCGGCCCCGCCCTCGACGCACAACACGGGCTTGCCGGCCCGGCGCAGGGCGAGGGCCGCCTCCAAGTTCGCCACGTTCGCGTGGCCGAACGGCACGTCCGTCAGCACGACCAGGTCGGCCCCGGCCGCCAGCCGGTCGGCCTCGGCCAGGGCCGATGCGGACAGCGGCGAGAAGGGCGCCTCGCGGGCGCAGGGGATGCCGACCAGGGCCGCCGCTTCGGCGTCGGTGTCCCCGTCGTTCAGGCCGCCCGCCGTGACGGAATCGCCCGCATGGTGCAGGGCCAGCAGCGGGGCCGCGCCGGTCCCGCCGCCGCACAGCACGTGGACGTGGCGCGGGCGCGCGGCCTCCCCCCAGACTCGGGGCGTCTGGCCGGACGGCGAGGGCAGCGTCAGTACCAGGGGCCGGCCCGTCGCGGGGTGGCGGCGGACCCAGACGTCCGCGTCGTAGGCTTCGGCCAGCAGCGCGGGCGTCAGTACTTCGTCGGGCGTCCCCTGCGCGATCACCCGCCCCTCCCGGAGCAGGACCAAAATGTCGCAGAATGCCGCCGCCAGGTTGACGTCATGCAGGACGGCGAGAACCGCCTTGTCCTGACCGTGTGCCAGGTCGCGCGCCAGCGTCAGCAGATCGGACTGATACCGCAGGTCGAGATGCGCCGTCGGCTCGTCCAGCAGAATCACATCAGGCTGCTGCGCCAGCGCGCGGGCGAAGAGGACACGCTGGCGCTCCCCGCCCGACAGCGATGTGACCGTCCGCTCGGCCAGGTCCGCCACGCCCGCCGCTCGGAGCGCGTGGGCGACGATGGCCTCATCCCCGGCCGACTCGCCCGCGAACGGGCGGCGCGGCAGGTGCGGCGCGCGGCCCATCCGCACGACCTCACGGGCCGTGAAGTCCAGCGCCACGGCTGTCTCCTGGGGGACCACGCCGACGGCCTGCCCGGCCCGGCGCGCGGACACGGTCTTGTACAGGTCGTCGGCCCCCAGCAGGACGGCCCCACACGCCGGCCGCAGCGTCCGGGACAGCGCGCGCACCAGCGTGGACTTGCCGGAGCCGTTGGGGCCGATCACGCCGACGAAGACGCCGGGCCGTAGGCCCAGCGTGAAGCCGCGCAGGGCGGGCAAGGCGTCAGGCCGGTATCTGACCTCGATGTTTTCCGCCGCCAGCCGGGGGTGCATGGCCTATTGTAGCAGATCGGGGCGCGTTGGGGTAAATCTCGGCATGGCGGCGGCGGAAACGGGGAAGGAACATGGGCAGGCACCGTCGAACTCTGGCGACGTGTGGCGCACGGCCTCCGCCGCGTGGCCCCATCTCGCGGATGAGAGAGTCCAATGGATCGTATTTGCCGGCGAGATCAAGCAGCGCATGACCACGACAGCCGATCAGTTCTACGGCGGCCCGCTCGGAGAGGACGCGCGCGAGGCTCTGGCGGACGGGACGCCCTCCCCCACCGAGTCCGCCGCGCCGGGTGCCTCCACGGACGACCTCGCCTCGTACATCAACCACCTGACGCGGACACGGCTGCTGACGGCGGCCGAGGAAAAAGCGCTCTCGCGACGGGCACTCTACGGGGACATGGCCGCCAAGGAGCGTCTGATCGAGGCCAACATGCGGCTGGTCGTCTCCATCGCCAAGAACTACCTCGCGAGCGGTCTGCCCCTGGAAGACCTGATTCAGGAAGGCGCGATCGGCCTGATGACGGCCACGGAGCGCTTCGACCCGCGCATGGGCTACCGCTTCAGCACCTACGCGACGCAGTGGATCCGCCAGAGCATCGGCCGCGCCATCGACAACAAATCCAAGGCCATCCGGCTGCCCGCCCACGTCTCCGAGTCGCTGCGGAAGATCGACAAGGCCCGCGCCGAGCTGCAGCGGACTCTGGGCCACGAGCCGTCCGTCGAGGAGATCGCGCGGCACACCGGCCTGTCGCTGAAGAAGATGAACAGCCTGCTCCAGACCACGCAGGAGCCTGTCTCCCTGGACATGACGATCGGCGACGACGACACCACCTCGCTGGGCAGCATGGTCCTGGATCGCTCCGCGCTGAACCCCCAGGACGAGCTGATCGCCCAGGAAATGCGCGGGGAGATCGAGGCCATTCTGAACACGCTGGATGACCGCGAGAAGGTCATCATGCGGAAGCGTTTCGGTTTCGATGAGGACGATAAATCCGTCTTGCAGCAGATCGGCGACGAGCTGCACATCTCGCGCGAGCGCGTCCGCCAGATCGAATCTCAGGCCCTGCGGAAGCTGCGCTCGGCGGCCCGCAAGAAGCGGCTGCGCGACTACCTGCAAGCGTAAGACAAGGGGCGCACGGGATATCCCCCTGCGCCCCTCCCTTCTTTTGCTTGCTTATTAAGCCGTCGCCTCACCGCTTTTATGCTCCAAGGCCGCCTCGAAGGCGTGGACGATTGGGCTGTCCTCACCGGAGTGCTGGTGCAGCGTCTCCTCCACCAGATGCACCACCGGGGCCTCGTCCGGCGTCTTGTCCGGGGCGTCGCTCGGTGCGACAGCCGCTTGCCCCCCCTGTTTCCGCACGAGAAGCACAAACGCCCCCACGATGGCGGCAAACAACAGCACGTTTCGGATACTCATCTTTATGGTTCCCCCTCGGCGCAGTTTACCCGGCCTTGACGGGTGGACAAACGGGCGGGGCATCAGCGGATGTGGAGCAGCTTGTGCGTTTGCAGTGACAGGCGCAGCAGCGCGGGGTGATCTTGGACGGCACCGATGCACAGCGCGACGGCCTGGGGGTTGAGCGCGTTCGGCTGCACGGAGGTCGTTCGCCCGTGCGCCCGTACCCCATCGAGGGCGCGGGCGAGGTCCGCGTCGTCGTCCACGACGTACTTGAACTCGTCGGCGTGGACTTCGTACCACGGGTGCAGACGTCCCCCCTGGGGCTGCTTGGGCGAGACGGTGACGTGGTCCAGCCCCCACGCGGGCCGGGGCCGCGTCCCGTTGGTCTCCATCTGCACGCTGTACCCCCGCGCGTGGAGGGCGTCGCACAAGCCTTGCAGGTCGTGGATCGTCGGCTCGCCGCCCGTCAGGCAGACCCAGCGGCAGTCGCCGCCGATCCGCGCGACCTCGTCCGCCAGCGCCTCGACGGTGTAGGTCTGCTTCACCCGGAAATCGGTGTCGCAGAACTCGCAGGCGAGGTTGCACCCGGCCAGCCGGACGAAGACCGTGGCCTGCCCCGTCCGCAGCCCCTCGCCTTGGAGCGAGTAGAAGACCTCGACGACCGGCAGCAGGCCCGCCCGGACGACCCCCATCGCCTCGCGCGTCGCCCCCGCCGGGTCCGGCGTCGCGCCCGCATAGGGCTTCCCGCTGATCGTCTCCATCATTTTCAGCATATTGGTATTGTACCCGAACCGTTTACGCCCGCCTGCGCGTTGAGAGGGCTATGATCCCACCGCGCAAGCGAACCCTCTGGTCCCATGGCGACCGGCTGATGATGATCGTGCTGGCCCTCGTCGTGACCGCCGCTGGGCTGGGCGTCTGGTCCCAGGGGCGGGACCGGATGCCCACACTGGTCGTGCCCACTCCGGCCATGCCGTCGCCGAACGCCTTCGACTTTTACAGCCGCGCCTCAGCCGCCGTTGTGGGCGATGCCATCATCAGCCCCAGTACGCCCCACCCGCCTCCGGGGCCGACGGCGGCCCAGGTTGCCGTGATCCAGCAGAATGCCGGAGCGATTGCGCTGCTGCACCAGGGCTTCCTGTACCCCCTCCAGGAGCCGCCGGTCCGGTCGTTCTCCACCATCCTGCCGCAGTACCAACACTTCCGCGCCTTGGCACGGATGCTCGGGCTGGCGGCGCGGGTGGACGCGGCGCGCGGCGACTGGGCCGGCGCGATGGGTGCCGGCCTGGACGACGTGCAGATGGGCGAGACCCTCCCGCGCGGCGGGTCGCTGATCGGGATGCTGGTCGGGGTCGCCTGCGAGAGCATCGGGCGGCGCCCCGCCTGGGGTTACGTCGACCACCTGACGGCGGCGCAGGCGCGCACCAGTGTCCGGCGGCTCCAGGCCATCCGCGCCGGGCACGTCCCGTTCGCGGACACGGTGCAGGAGCAGGAGTGGATGGGGCAGGCCGGGCTGCTGGAGATGATGCACCGGCGGGACTGGCCGGGCGATGTTATCGACGAGTACCAGAACAACAACATGAGAGGCGGCAGTCCATCGCTGTCGGACACGTTTTCAGCCTGGCAAACGTCGTCCGCCATCCGCCGGGTCGGCAGGCAGACCATCCTGTCCCACTATACACGCTACATGGACCAGGCCGTCGCCAACGCGCGGCAGCCTTACGCCGCCCATCCGCCGGACCCCGCGCTGCCGGACGATCCCATCAATCGGTTGATGTTGATGGATTTCGCCAGCCTGCCCTCCATCAAAATCCACGAAACACTGGCCGACACGCAGAACGCGCTGCTGCTGACCCTGCTGGCCCTGCGCGCCTATCGGCTGGAACACGGGGCGTACCCCGCCACGCTCTCCGCCCTCGCGCCCGGCTATTTGCAATCCGTCCCCGACGACCCGTTCACCCTGTCCAGCCCGCTGCGCTACAAGCTCAGTGGCGGCAAGTTCGTGCTGTATAGCGTCGGCCCGGACGGCAAGGACGACGGCGGCAGGCCCATCTTCGACGCCACCAAACCCGCCCCCTCGTCTACCCTGTCTACCCTCATCGACGACCGCTATCGGGCGCAGCCGGACAGCCGGGGCGATGTTGTGGCGGGCGTCAACCTTAACTGACAGCGAGGCAGTCACCGATGGTTTCCCAGCGCAAGCGGATTCCGTGGTCGCATTGGGATCGGTTCTTAATGACCGTCCTCAGCGTTGTGCTGGTTCTTGTCGTCTGCCTCGGCATCTGGTTTCACCGGCTGGAGGAAAACCCCGCCGTGTCTATACCAACGCCGCAGATGCCTTCGCCGAACGCTTACGACTTACTCACGGCTGCCGACAGTGCAGTCGTGGACGCCCGCAAAATTCGATGGGCCGTGGAAGAGGATGTGCTGACTTCGCTCTTCCCCAAGAACGGGCGCAGGCTCACGACCGCGCAGAAGGCCACCCTGCTCCGCGAGAACGCCGATGTCCTTCTTTCGGTGCGCCGCAGCCTCCGCTATTCCTACCGAAAGCCACCGATCCGGTCTTTGTCGGAGCGCGATTCGGAGGGAGCTAACTTCGGTGAGATTGCTGACCTGCTTGAACTGGATGCTCAAGTCAACAACGGACGGAAAAACTGGGGCGCGGCCTGTGAGGCGGAGATGGAGCTAAGAAACTGTATAGAAAGGTCAGTTTGGTGCCAGTCGCCTGAGCATCAGCGCGGACAAGGCAATCTGAATGAAGGCCACGCTTGAAGCGGGCCGCTCTTCATAATCTTTGGACAGCCGCCGTTG
>JAABUV010000364.1_pt1 | contig 69061 bp, 76 predicted proteins | sample 5559971 | NCBI WGS metagenome assembly JAABUV01 (sample SAMN10711881, study PRJNA513362) | rock metagenome | isolation source: Antarctica rocks | place: Antarctica: Victoria Land, Knobhead nord | collected 2015-12-19 | reverse complement strand
GGCTATTACTAGTTAGTATAAATTTAAATATATTATTATATTATATTACCTTATTAATATTTTATATATCTTATATATTAGTCCTTCTAATAACTAGTAACGTCTTATAATACTTATAAAAGTAGTTAGTAAATTTATTCTTATACCTCTCTTTATAAGAGGTTAAAGTATTATTATTATTTAACTCCTCTTATTTATCTTAAGTTTTATATAGACTTAGTTTTATAGAAGGGTCTAGAATATTAGTAAGGTTATATATTAATCCGCCTTTACCTTCTATCCTAGAATAATACTTAGCGAGTTTTACTAAGGCTACTTTATAAGTACGAATAATACTTACTTTACTAATAATCCTACTATTATATATTATTATTTTAGTACTATTAAAATATTTAAAAAAAGTATTATATAATTAGAATCCTAGATATATATCTATATTTATTATCTAAGAAACTATTAAGGTAAGTTAATAGATAGGATTTAATATATTATTAAGTAGTAATATAATTAACTATTTATATTTACTAAGGCTAATTATACTAATTTTTAAATTAATTATATTTTTATCTACCTAAGTATTAATAAAGTCACGTAGTAAAAATCTTGAATTTTTATAGGTATTTTCTAGTAACTAATAATAGATTACTACCCTTAAATAGATAGAAGAATTAGAATTATTATAATTACTAATTATAAGGGTTATATAATAATATAAAATTAGTCTATTTTTATAGTAAGACTAATTCTTAAGAAATCTAAGAATTATTCTATAAGGGATCTAATAAACCCCTTAAAGAGACTAGTAAGCCTTATATATTATTTCCCCTTACAGGTTAATATAAGGACGTGACGTAGGCTAAGCGTATACGTCGTATAGCCTATTCAGTTAGTTATAACAGTAGCCTACCTTATTATTACTAATTTAAGAGGGAGTATTAGAACTTAGGCTAGGTTAACCTTAGTAGTTACTAATTAAGACTAATTAGGGGGTCTTAGTAGACTAGTAGAGATTTCTTATAATAGTTATTCTATTCTATATAGTTATATCTATCTATTAGTTATTATAATACTATTATACTATACCTAAATCACGTGTAGATGACTTATTAACATCATACTATTCAACATATAACACGGTCTACACTTGCCCATTGTCGCCTCTCAGTCTCGCTGAACTTCATGGTCCATCTTTGATCTAGAGCATACATGATATTTCTATCAAGACCGCAGTATTCGATTTGATGACCGCTCAGCATTGTTTGTGATGACTGTGCTCTTCATATCACAGTTTTAAATCCCTTTTCATCGTCTGCTACTATGTAGACCTGAATGCTCCGCCAATCACATGCCTTTTAGCTGGAAGAAAGGAACAGTAGGCAATCGACATCGCTAGAACTGTTACTGCTATCGATATTCGCATAATATCGACATCACTTTCGCGGGGAAACCTATTTTCCGTATCGATTTAGGGGACGTTGGTGTTAGCTGGAACCTCTTAAAAACGGGTAGGACAATGGCATTCGCCCAAGCAGAACCAAGCTCCCAGCGGTCGCTCCTCACAATCTCCCTCACCACCTCCACCCCTCGCATCTCCCTTTCCTCTTTACCCAGCGATCCCGTCCTTTCCTTGACCGTGCATGCCCAGCGCACAGGTGCTCGGCCCATTTCACTTTGCACTGCCGCCTCCGTTCTCGATAACGGCCACCATGCACGTCACGACGGCCTCTTCTTAGGTGCGTTTTTACCCGTCACCAGTACCTCAGATCCCAAGAGGAGGATCCAGTTGCACTTTTTGGGCTCCCCGAATTATGGATCACAGCCCAATGCCCCCGCCAACTTGCTAGAGCGCGACTACTTGCGCTTCGAGACTGTCCCTAGCAAAGGCGAAGGTGAGCTAGCGGTGACACATGAGATTTCATTGGAGAGGTTATTTCGATATTCGGGTATGAAAAAGGAGGCTGTGGAAGTGGGAGAGACGTTTACTGTGAGGATGAATCCGAAGAGGCTTAAAAGCGTAGAGGGATGGTGGACCTGGGGAAGCTTGGAGGGGGAGTTGAGAGGTAAAAGGTTCATCCGATGGGAACGTCCTGACGAGGAGGGAGAGATTGGAAACCTGATGCCAGGCGATAAAATGCCAGATGTGGAAGGAATGGAAAGGGAGGGTTGGGTGTTCAGTGAGCTGTTTCGAGAGCTCATAGTAGAGGCAGGAGAGCACGCCGAAGTCGTTGTGGGATTTGTTGAGTAGGAAATCTCGTGATACAATGGTAGCGCTAGGCGGTGAAGGCTGAGCCGTACAATTAATGACATCGAAAGTCATGAGTCGGCCCAAAAAATTACAGGGATCAGGGCGCCGACGAAGTTTGGACCAACTCCCGGGAATTCGTGAAGGTAAATTGAGGATGTTTTGGTCCAGGCTATTGTGGTGACTTCTCACGGTTTTTGCACTTGCGCCATTATTTGATTTGTTCTATCTCATCTGATATCTTGCCTGATGTAGGTTTTTTCAAGGAACATCTTCTTAGGGTTTTATTCTCATGTTAGGTAGCCAGGGCTGCCTTTGTTGTTGTGATGGGACCTATGGGCCATGATAACGTTGCGGTTCTCGTGATTCTTTGAGTTCTTGGGGTTTCTATGATACCACTCGGGATTTTTTCTCTAATGAAAATCGGACTATCATTGGCTCATGACCTCTTAGCAAGATGCTAGGCAGGAATTGTAGGCGAGCATGACTTGTCTAGCAACTATAGAACATCTGTCATATAAATGTCAACATGGCGAGATCCATTTACAGACTAAAACGCAATTAAACGTGATTTATAATGACAGTCTACCTAACTGAGCAATCATAACGTCAAGCTAGCATACACATAACCAAACGAAAGCATACTAACATTATATTGTTTGGTAGGCCTCTTCCATAGATGAGCGTGCAAGGCTTAAGATGTGTATACAAGTCGATAGAAAGATACGTATCATTCCAAAAAACGGTCGATTGATCCCTTAAGAGTTCATCTAGCACTGTTAGCCAAGGACGAAACTCGAAAGTATCATAGCGTGCTGTTCGCTTGCGGGATTAGGCGATGCCGAATATGGCTGAGTGCGTGTGCAGGTCAGAGAAGGATGTGCTGGTCACAAAACTTCGGCATTCAAAAGGTCTACACACGCGGGGACGAGGTGCTGGAGGGGCTTTGCCAAGTAATCTTGTTCGATTTGCGTATGCCTGATATTGCGAATTTTCCTGCATGTCATACAAGTGAAGTGTTCATCTCATAAGCCACGGAACGGAACGGGGCCGGCAGGCGGGGTGGAACGGGTATTTTAGTGAATTTGGAATCGTACTTATTAGAATATCCGTTAGAATAAACCCCAAGAGGTTTAGCTTTCGAGGGTGTTACTTCTCACCACCTCAGCTTAAGGGATACTAGTACAGGTAGACCGGACTATACTGATATTAGTCCTGACGATATCCCCTGGTACAAATCATATAGCGTTATGTCCCGGTGAAATGATACTATCACCACAAAAGGCTTCCAAAAAAGCACCCTCGCCAGCTCCGCTCCCAACATCACCTAATCAATGTCGATTTAAGTCCCTTCATCACCCATCTCCCATAGCCATGCGCAGACGCCTCGACAGGAACGGCGCCCCTCACGCCGGTCTGAGTGCGGGTTTTGTACATTATCACCCAGGTTATGGCATTTCAGGAGTTCGCGATCGACCGCATGGGATGCGCTTGCTGTGCAACAGGATAAGAAGCTTGCGATGTATTCGTGTGGGGGCGAGCTCGAATAGCTCTGTACCTTGGTCGAGTAAGTGTTGTGTGAGAGAGTTGATGGAAATTATACGATTGAGCCACGTGGATGGTATGAATACTTTGAGCATGAAATACTATTTCTCATCCAAATGTATGGAGAATCGCAGAAAACGCATACCAACCGAAACCCTCGCTCACCGTTAAACGCCCCAGGCGCATGGCCTTATCCATACCCATCCCATAGTAGTAGAGAATATGTACAATACAACCCCTTTGCCCTATCCTATCCTACAGAGTCGTCTCTCTATGTTCAGTCCGTATGCCGCACCGATGCCCTCCTCTTCCTCTCCTGAGCGGCAAGAGTATCAGGCGTAAGGATATCGATACCGAGATTGAATTCTTGATCAGGCGGTTCGGGCAACGGCTGGCCGAACGCGAATTTCGCTCGCCCACGGCGATGTTTGCCGATAGCGGCGTCTCGGAGATACGGTTTGGAATAGAAGGACGTGAACGGCTTTTGCACTGCTGGCCCCGTCGGTTCCTTCTTGCGGTGCAATCTGACTTGCGCCGAGGGTGCCTTGGTGGCCGATGTAGCCTCCTGGCGTAATTGCCTCGCAGCCGAAGCGTCCACGTCACTGAGATTGGGAGGATCGCCATCGCTTTCGGTGCTAGAGCCTTCGTCATCTTCGTCTCGCTCCTCGTCCTCATCCTGCATCGACTCCTCTTTGTCCACCTTCCGCCGCTTCTCCTCTTCCTTCCACTCCTGGAATTTCTTCAACAGGACCCGGACCTCTGATATGAAGTAATCCCGTTTCGGCTCGTATGCTTTCTTCTCGCCGTCGGTGATGCCACTGATACCCATAACTCGGAGCCAGTCATGTCCCTTCAAGCCGTCCATGAGCCGCTCGAGCTGGACCTTTTCATGCATAGCCCTCTCCTTTTCGATATTGCGAAGCTGTTTCTCCTGCCGTTCTGCTTTCCGATGAGCTTTATGGTAGAAGGCGTCGGTCAGAGGATCCTTTTGGTTTCTGGCAGAATTGTCGATGGCGGATATGTTTATCCTGGTTGCGTTGTTGAGATTGGTGAACGCAGTCTCTGACAGCTCCAAGGTATGGGAGGAGCCATTAGGAGTGGTAGGATGCGAGCTTGAGTAGAATCGGATCTTGTTGATGGGGTTTGTGCGACTTGAATGTGAGGATGTCGTTGTGAGTTTGCCGTTCAAGGGCTCGTCTGTAATGTGTAGGATGGTGTCTGAAGTGAGGAAATCTGGTAATGTCAGCAATTGAGATAGCAAAGGGACGATATGCGACTTACCAGGCTCCTTGGGCTCGATGCTTACGAGCTCATCGTAGTTCGGAAAGTACAACGCAAGCTCGCTTTTCGATCGCGAGCCTCCGTCATGTGACCTCAGACTCCTCTTATCGGTCGGAAGGAGTGTAGTGGTAGTACTAACGAGGAGATTGTGGGTTCCGAAGGTGGATCCATTGAGGTGCTGGGTAGCGGTTGGATTGCCATTAATTCGTTGCTGGGAACGATCTGAACCTGGTGGGCGGGACGTCACCGCGTCCTTTGTACCGGGCTTGTCACGGAGGGGGAGGGATTTGCCCGACTGACCCTCTGCAGCCCCTTGTGGTTGTTCGGACTGCTTCGGAGGACTGGACTTCTGTTTCTTCACCGACGCGTTACTTAAATTATCCAAGCTGTGTTCGCGTGTGCGCTTTCCGCGACGATGTTTAGGCAGCGGGTTTTGTTGAGTGTCGGTCGGAGGTACTTCTCCTAGACTCGTTTTTTTGCGCGACGAGGAGCGGAGGGTTGGCCTTAAGAGGGCGGGCATAGTGTATTGGGGCTTGTAATATCATCTTTGTGATGGCTATGAATGTTTGGTAGACTTCACGACACAACAGGCATCTTCAAACGGTGGTGAATGGGTGTGAAGCATGATCGCGATCTGCTTCCCTTAAAATCTAAAGAGTGGCATCACTGAAGCCTGAACCCCCACCACCGGCGGGCAGCATCACTGATGGTTACTGACTGCAATCATCATCCCACAAACTACACAAAGCCACCAACGTGAGGTCACTTCATTTCGGTTACCTCAATGTTGACGGTAAGTACCAAACTTCGCCATTGCAAAAATTGCCCCGGTGTATGTTCATTATATCTTTCTCGTTACATTACTATTAATGTCATGAATATACTATGGTGAAAAGATTGTGCTTGCAAGTACGTCGATAGATTCAAACATGTATAATGAATTCGACACGAACCCTGCTCATACGGACTCCCTGTTCCCTCATTTGCTGTTGGAGGGGTTACCGTTGGGTTCACTCCGCCATTCCGGAATCATCATTTGAAAATGAATTCTTTTGTTACTGGTGCAGAAGAGAAGTCAGGGTTGAGAAGAATACAGCTTCCGGATGATTAGCCAGCATTTGGAGATCTTTAGGTACGGCACACACTTCAAGAAATATGCTAGTCCAACTCTCCTCTTCTCCAGGAAATTTGACCGGAACTTGTCTGACACAGTCATCAAAATTGGAGACTTCTTGAAGCAGGCCATGCTGCTTACATATCATGCTTTTCCGAGGCAACGGTGGCATAGCGCCATGTCCATTAGGAAATGTCACTAGAAGATTCTTTCGTAAATCTGAAAATTCCGTGTATCTAAGACTCGGCATGAACATCAACAGACCAGAGACTGATAGAGCTCTGCAACGACTGACCTCTTCCTGATTACAATGGAGCCTCCCTGATCCAAGTCAGTATGCCAATTCAAAGAGGAGCTCGAACGGTGTGAAAGCATATGGTGGTGTGATGAGAGAGGTCTAATCCAATTCTTTCGGCATTACAACTTCATGCTCGTTGAAGGAACTTGGTTCACCGACATCTAGTGTATCGATTCTGCAATTCCAGACAACGAATTTGCCAACGTTGGGTGTGGATCCAGTGACGAGAACATAATCATCAATCACCACGCCTCTTGCCCACGCCGGGCTGCTCACAAGGGATTGCTCTTCTGTATGATCTTCTAACCTGATGGGTGGTGGCTTGGCATTCCCAATCGAACAATAGGACTCGTACCGACGATGGGACCAGTATGGTGGCTCTAGCGCAATGGAGCTTCGAACAGCCTCACCTCCAACATCGCCTTTAGCGCCATCGTAATCTTCTGGCGACTGACTTCTATTTGTGAACTCCATCCATTCCCTTCAAGACCTGATGAGTAATATCCTATCGTCCGTCACTGGGATGAAAACGCCACGCAGATGTAAAGTTGAGCGCCTCGTATCGACTGGATGGAAATCGCATGGTTGGGGAAAAGCTCAAACCCTTAAGCACGGAAAAGTGGGGAGGCTAGCCAATGGTACCCGTAAAGTTGGCGGCTCTCTGCCAGATCTGCACTAGTTGGCACTAATGGCTAGGCCCAGATCCTTTTCTTATCGGCTTGAAGAGCATTGAACACCGACCAATCACTTTTTTGCTGTCCTGCTTTCCTGCTTCTCTTTCTCACATCTTCAGTAGACGGTGATATCTCTTATTCATAGTCTCGCGGGCATACAAGGCCCTACATTCGTTCCAATACATCACCTCTGTCGCTTCTCACTACACATGTTTTGACACAACAAGAGAATTGTAGGCTATTCCTCTCAGTGTGCCGCCTTGCATACAGGCGCTACCCCGCTCGAGCACTCAATCCTGGGGAAGCAGACACTGACAGAACCCAAGTGAATAGAAAAGACCTCCGAAGAACGTCAGAATGCATCCCACAAACACATTCGTTGCCCTTTGTATCGTCGGCCTCTTGCCGTTGGTCTCTGCCCAATCTATCGATCCAAGCACCGTCGATGAAGCCACCAAAGGTAAGGCTGACCCCCAAATCACAAGGAGAGTATACTAAAGCTCCCATACAGAGAAATGGTGCCAGGATCAGCAAAGCTCATGCCCTCTTCTCTGTTTGCAAACTCCGGGAAATTCGAAGACGCCAAAATCGAACACCTGCACACCCGTGAGTATGCCAGCCTCCACCTTCGAAGCTGCACTCTAACTTACCTCTTCCCATAGAGTTCTCTAGCCTACACCTGCGTCTGCTCCAATGGACAATCGCCCAACGCCTCGCAATTTTCCCAGACTATCCCATATTACGAGTGCACCCAAGCTGCAACCGACTGTGTCAATAGATGTGCTCAGGGCGATTCATCCTGCCAGAGTGCCTGCCGCTCAGACCATCCGTGTGGCGCCCAGGACCCAATCCGGGTCAATACCTCCACAATAAGTAGCATGGCAGCCACGAAAACCGGAGCCGGATCTGCCAGCACTGCAGACAGTACGGCCACTGGCTCGAACACCTATACAGGTTTCGGCAACTCGCCGACCAATCCAAGCAAGACTGGTGCAGGGCCTAAGGTACAAGCACTTGCTCTTGGCTTCGGTCGTACATATGGCCTGGCCATGGTCCTTGCAGGGGTGATGGGAGGCTTTGTTCTGGTGCTCTGATCGCCGGACATTCGGACCGTCATGCCAACTATAACGACACTCATTCCACTTCATTTTGACTCTGTCCTAATCATCTATGCGGCATCTTCAAGCATTGCATAGCGCATCAAGCGTCAGTCCTTACTGCATAGCGAGCGTTCAGATCCTGCATACGTCCCGGAGCGGTGACAGAAAAGTTTGGAAGGTCGTCCGTCACATCTGGTAATACCTGCCTTCTGGATGTGAGGAATCTTCATTACTGTCTTTTATGATAGCCCTTCAGCGAGCGAGCGAGCATTCTATCAGCGAGGATCTAGTCAGCGGCATTGAAAGCGAAAGATTGGAAAGAGGTATCAGGAAAGGATAACCAACACTAACGGATAGATGAACGTGGACATTGCCAACCGATTCTAGTCCTTCTTGAACGGTCCAATATGTCGTCAACCTAGCCAAAACCACTCTTCAAATCTTCAAACCATCCCTCCACAAAATCATCCACATCCCCATCCATACCCAAATCTCCAACCCCTCGTCCACCATCCCCCCCCCTACCCCCAGCCCCCTCCCATCATCTCCCCAAAATCCTCTCCTCCCTCCCCATTCCCATCCCACTCGCACCCCTCACCCTCGCCCTATCCCCCGGCAACGGCTTCAGCTCATCATTCGGATCGATCCCGACCTTTGCATCCGCTCCTCCCCTTCCATCCGTCCCTCCTTTCAGCGCATCATTGGGATTGGTATTTTGGTTCGGATTCAGTTTCTCGAGCAGCAAACGTGCGCGGCGGTCTTCGTAGGCGGCGACGTCTTCGGGGGTGAGGGTTATGGAGGTTGGAGGGCGGCGGAGCATGGCTGTTTGGTTTTTTGTGTGTAAAAGGGTGGGGGAGAAGGGCGAATGGGGGAGGAAGGGAGAGGTGGGGGATGGTTGGTGGAGGTTGGCACGGTTGGGTGGGAGGCTTGGCACGCTTTGACGAACAGGGTTAGTTCAATCTCACCTAAGTACCTATCGAATCACACTCGTCCCTGACCGGGTACTGCTCGCGGTTCGGTAATATTTCTGAGAGTTGATCGATGATGAACGGTCATGGTGACTACTACGTCTGAAGGATGCCAGACCCCTGAGCGGGAACAAAAGAGACTTTCCCCACTCCAATTTGGTAACAAATATTTGCTCATCTTCTCCAACATTAGCTCTTTTCTATTCAATCATTACTGTCAGTATACTCTTTTGCACGGTGCCGCAGAGTTATGTCGGTACTGGCATGATGCAATGCACCCAGCTTACGTACGTGCGTACCTACCTATCTAGCCTGATTCTAAGCCGAACGAGCGTCCACGAGGCTGTTGAGATCCAAGATATTATGTGTGAGTCACAGGTAATGTTCTCGAGCATTTCTCGCCCGCCACGAATACCAGAATAAATATTCTTTGCGACCTTGACACAGGCGTCCGTGATCAAGCAGGACTAGCATGGCTAGCGGTGCCAGCATGTCTGATACAAGGAAAATGAAGCGACTCGAGACGCAACTCGAGAAGCTCATCGTGCACGTCCCTGTACCTTCTTATGGCGCCGCCCAAATCTTAGAAAATCCAATCGACATATATCGCTCCTATCTAGCAAACATATTGGAGCCTATGCTCAAGGATGCCCGCTCACAGAATGTATACGACTCCATACAATACACGAACAGCCTATCCCATGGAGATCTTATTATTGTCATTCCCAGATTGCAATTGAAGCGGTCAAACCCAATTGAAGTTGCAAAAGACCTTGCCTCACAGGTGAATAGCCCCGATCCGTTCGGATTCATTTGCTCAAGGATTTGGTCGCTGACTGATGTAGTTTCCAACGCATCCCCTTTTCGAACCATCGACAGCTGTTGGCATTCGCCTGCAACTATTCTTTGAACCCAAGTCTTTACCGCCTCTACTCATACCCTACATCCTCGATCGATCGTCAGCTTACGGTCACAATCCTTCACTTGGATTAAAGCCGACTAAAAATGCCGAATCTACAAGGAAGAGACTTGTCATCGATTTCTCTTCGCCTAATATCGCGAAAGAATTCCATGCCGGCCATCTTCGAAGCACTATAATTGGGGCATACGTGTCCAATTTGTACAAAAGTATGGGCTGGGAAGTTGTCAACATGAATTATCTTGGCGACTGGGGCAAACAATTCGGGCTCGTCGCAATTGGCTGGAAGAGATTCGGGTCTGAGGAAGCTTTCACAGCAAATCCTCTATCTCATCTCCTGGACGTATATGTGAAAGCCAATGCGCTCTTCAAGCAGGAAAAAGATGCTGTGGATGCTGCAAGAGCGCGGAAAGAAGACACCTCTTTCTTGGAATCGCAAGGCATTTTCGCAGGAAGGAATGACTTTTTTGGTAGGCTGGAAGTCAGAGAGCCTGAAGCGCTTGCATTGTGGAAGAGGTTCCGAGACGTCAGCATTCAGCGCTACATTGAAGTTTATGCACGGCTGAATATCTCATTTGACGACTATTCGGGTGAATCACAAATATCTCCTGAGACTATAGAAAAGGTACAAACTATCTTGACCGAGAAAGGTGTCCTACAATTGGATAACGGTGCATTGATCATCGATTTCAAGAAGTACGGTGCCAAGCATCTTGATATAGCAGTGGTCCGCAATCGTCAGGGGTAAGTGATGCCTTCGTTTTCAACCTGGGCCTCTTCGTGTTGGCAAACCTGGCTGCCATGGGTAGAGCTTGTCAGGAGCTTCTTGAATAACAATTGACTACAGGACTACCACATATCTACTTCGAGACATCGCTGCCACTCTCGAACGCGCCGAGAAATACAACTTCGACCGGATGATATACGCCGTTTCTGCTGAACAAGACGTTTATCTACAGAGGCTATTCAAAACCATCGACCTGCTGGGCTACCCAGACCTGGCGAAAAAATTGCTGCACGTCAGTTTTGGGAGAGTCCAAGGGATGTCGTCCCGTATGGGTAAGGTTGAACTTCTCGGGGATATACTTGATAAGTGTGGGAGTAAAATGCATGAGAAGATGAAATCAAATGAAAACAAGTATAACCAAGTAGCCGACCCAGAGATTACGGCGGACAAGATCGGCATCAGTGCTATGATGGTACAGGATATGAGCGGCAAGCGAATTCACGACTACCCCTTTAATTTCGATGCTATGGTTGAACCTATTGGTGATACTGGCCCTTATTTGCAATTCAGCCATGCCCGATTGTGTTCTATCATACGCAAATCTGGATATACTCCTGATGACCTCGCCTCGGCGGACTACTCGCTTCTACAAGAAACGTCGATCATCGACACGATGAGATTGATGGCGCAATACCCAGATGTGACGGCGCAAGCCTACAAAACCCTCGAACCTACCACAATATTGACATACCTCTTCAAACTGAATCATCAGATCTCTCATGGCTATGAAATCATCAGAGTTATTGATATTCCTGAAGGCGCAGCTGTAAGTATAGCCAGGGCCGCCTACTATGATTGTGCTCGCCAGGTCCTCGGTAACGGGTTGAGATTGCTTGGAATCACTCCAGTTGAAAGGTTAGTCGCGAAGCCGCATCGGGAGGTCGAGCGCAGCTGACATGGAGACTAGGATGTAGCCTACGCGCAGCATTGCTTCCCTTCATTGCACGTTCCGGGTGAATTCCTTTCGGTGACTGTGATCTAAAAGCTGAGGATGTACACTCATCCAAATATTCTCTCGATGGTGTGAGGCGGTCTTATGACTAAGAAGCTGTTTCATCTTCCAGCTTTGGTGCCATGGGAAAATCTACCTCGACCGCACCATTAAGTGCAGACGGGTAAATCGAATCGGCTGCCAAATGGAGAGGAAATGTAGACCTCGACTATGAGGCGAGCCGCTTGGGGTAGGATGCGCTTGGTCCCGTGGGCGCCGCGGGTGAAGCTTCAAGCTTCAAGCTTCAGGGGTAGTAACTTAGGCTGTCCGTATTGGGTTGGAAGGTTATAGATACCTCTTTAGCACATAGTAACTGTCTAAGGTTCGAGTATGTGTCTGAACAAGCAGCTATCATGACTAATCTACCACTTGACCACGGGCTTTCAGAATTAAGTCGGACCCTACAGCAGTCTCAAATGGTAGGATCAGTGCAAATTCTCGACAACTTCTTGCTCGTGGAGTGAAGACAAGACCGGGCCCATGAGCCATGGCACCCTACAATTTCATCCTCCCATTGGCTTATGTCAAACGCCCTTCGGAAAATATCTAATACTCCCATCTCTTCAAACCCTTCCGGCATCCTCATCGTCGGCACTTCCAGCTTCTCACTACTATCTCCATCTGTCTTTACCATAGGAACTCAATCCTTCACAGCCAATCCTAAAGGTTTCCTTCTCGCCGACGCAACCATTCTTCCCGGTGCTGCCGCACGAACAATTTCCGGAACGGTGATCAGCCTCGGTCTGTCAGGGGCACTCGTCATAGGGAGCTCTACAATCTCGCTTTTAACTCTTCTATTCGCCATCTCTTCCATTGCCGTTTCCGAGGCCAATACCGCAATCTCGGCAGGCGATCCAGCCGGGACCATCATCGGCGTACAACCCTCTGATAACGAAAAGCTAGGAATGAGCACGGTTTCACTTCCATCACTTTTGACCGTCGATGGATCGAACGTCGAAGACCACCCCTCCCTCGCAACCGTAGACGGGAAGACAATACATCCGTCCGCACCGGGCTCAACCGTTGACGGGACGAGTGTATCTAAGACGTCAGCTTCTGCAGGTGGGCAAACGAAAGGGATAGGGGTATCTTTGGTGGTGTTGTGGGTCTCCGGCATTGGAGGCATATTAATGTTGATGTTGACTGTGTGATCTGTCGTGGCTTACCCATTGAGAGAGCCTTGCGCTTCATCATTGACAGGAGAGGGAAGGAGAACGGAGATGCGCGAATACAGGGGACAACCAGCAAGTGATCAGAGGCAGCCTGGTATCAACTGGGCTTCTGATGAGGAAGAGGACTTCATTCTCCAAGCCGCACAGCAACGCCGTACCCAACGCCTGAGGAGTGAGCGATGAAAGGGAACTATTTGGGTCATCCCTTATCCCAAACAAAACCCCTCTCCAAATCAAAACTCGACGACTTTCCAAAACGAAACCCTAATCGCCATTCATCTTCGCAGCCTCAACTACAAGAAACTCCGACTCTCCACCACCAATCCTCGCCTCCATCTTCCCATTGAACTCTATCGAAACTACACACAACCTTTCTACCCCGCGGCTCCTGATCCAACACATCCGGCCCCACCTCCTAACAACGAACCCATTGCGAAATTCGCTCGATACACCACAAGGTAGAAGCGTCGCAGGACGGTACCTACAGCTTACTGAGCGGGATCAATGATTCTTGCGATCTAGACATGGTACGAGCTGGCCGCCTCTCCAATGGAGTGACAAAAATTGTCTGTTATCTGTTGTTGTGCTAGATAGGTGAGTGCGCGGTAGAGATTCAGAACTCTCCGCGGCCGAAGGTGCTCCATGTCCCTGGAGAAATAGTGGAGAGCTAACTAAATATGATTGCTATCTAGTACCGCTTACCAGATTCAAAACGGTCCTCATGCCAATCCAATCTCTAGAACGAGTGCCATAACCCAGCTAGAAGCATAGAAGTAGAGATGATTCATTGATCCATTCACAAGAGCATCGGTCGTCAAATACACCCTCTCCTCATCTTTAAAAGTAAGTCGAGTATTCTCCAAATTGACCTATATACAACGTATTCCAAGGTTACCCGCACTTCTTCCACCTCTACCTCCACCTTTCCCGATCCCTTCCCCTTCCCCTTTTCTCTCTCAACAAAAACAGTCTCGAAATTACAAAAATACAACCTACCTATTCTACACACTCCACTGCATTGCACTCCACTCCACTCCATTCCATTCCGCTCCATATCCAAGTAAAATAGTCAAGTAAAGCCACGACATCCATCCATCCAACACTACCATACCTCCCTACGGAGTACCTACCCTTATCACCTATTCTCCGAAAAACCACGGATGAGATAGCTAGCTAAGGAATCGGTATCGAAAATAGGATACCATTCATGCACGATATTCTACTGGCCTATAACGACCCTCATCCTATCCCATCCACCATCCCCATCCCCTTCCCCCCCCACCAAAACCACCCAACCCATCCTCCTCCCCCCTTCCCAAAAAAGACCCGCACGCTCTCCAATCTCCAGCCTCCACTACACTTACAACACCACCTATAACACCATCCAATCCCATCCCATCTCATCCTCCACCTTTCACCAACCTTTCCCTCCACGTATTCTGGGAGTTTCTGTTTCTTTTGGGGTTTTTTGGTTGGGCGAACAATAGTCGACTAGACTAGACTCAATTATCTTGGGAAGGGAAGGGGGGGGCGGTATGCAGCTGGCTGTCGAGGCCGTCTGGCTGGCGGGAAATGCGGGTCTGGAGGAATAGGTGGGTGACGCTCGTCTACGCACGTGAGTTACAGTCAGGTATGTAATGTTTTTATCGAATGAAGTGAAGGAATCATATATCCATTTCCATTTCCATTTCCATTTGCATGTGTGAAGTGAGTGATGAAGAGGGGTGGAGTGGCACTATGATCGTCCAGGTTGGATAGACCGTTGGACAGGTACAATGGAGAGAGTGGTGATGGTGAACAGTGGGCCGTGGCTGAGTTATTTTCAAATGATTAGATAGCGTAGATTATATGAACGTAGAACGAATCGCTAGATGGGATATCACAAAAGATCTCGAAATCGAGCGATTCAGCAACGCTCCTAAGTCCGTACGGAATACAGCCAATTACGCCATAGCTTACGCAATTGCGAAATTATCACTCGAACGAATCATGACCGAATATACTGATCGACCTCTGGATTCCAGCTCGCAAGAACAAAACTGCTTTCCGAAGGTCTCTTCCTGATGGGAATGGCAGGCTTGACAGGAGCTTTGGGAGCCTCCTCGGCTTCATCGTCACCATAGTTGCTACCGTCGCTGCCGTTGACGCTAGGATGATCCATGTCGTTTTCGCTGGAGCTTGGACTCCAACCTCCGCTTCCAGCACCTTCGCTCGTCGATGGCGTGGTGGGATCTGAGACGGGGCTGATGTTGTGATGATTTGGCTGGATAGTAGTATCGTTTTGAAACGGGCTAATGTTGCTCATGTCGATCGGACTGACATCGTTGTAACTTTTATTGTTGAGAATTTCCCACGATGAAGCCCTGATCGGTTGTGGAGATTTGACGGAAATATTGTGGGGGATGGAGATCTTGCGACGGAAGGTGAATGAGTTGCTCTTAGCCGGGACAACATTGAGTGGACTTGGTTTGGCGCTGATGATGTTCATGTCCATGTCGGGTCCGAGCTCGAGAATCGAATCCCGAAGCGAGGTCCTGAGTGGCTGAAGGATGGGTTTGACCTTTCTCTTCTGCCCTGGCACCCATGGGGGCGTGCCGCCGATCTGGCAACACAAAGGATATGCCACCCCCTCTGTGTCCCGGACTTCTTTTGGTGCGCGAGTGACCGAGATTAGCGTCTGCAAAATTGAATATACTAGTATCCATCGGACTTTGCGGGCGTCAGCGCAAGACACGTTTGAATCCTCTCTCATAGTCCAGGACTTCTCGAAAGATTGATACTCGCGGACCAGGCTGCAACTCATCACTTCGTCTTCTTCTGTATTCCTTGCCGCAGATAGGGCATCTACGGCTCGAATCCGTCTATCCAGTTTTGCTTGCCGATTGCCGAAAAGCCTGCCGAATGATTTCGGGCGATTCAGCTGAGCAGGAAGCTTGGGTACTAGGGGCAAAGGGTGCGGTAGAGACGAATATTTGTTTCGCCTGTCGAAAGCTAATATGTTCTGGTAAACGCAGATGCCGCCATCGACCGGCTTGTTGTCCTGAATAGCGACCCCAGACGTTGCGTCCACTAAGTATTCGTATAGGTTGCGAAATTCGAAATACATGGAACAGTAGACGGCCCTGGGCAGGGAGCTACTATTGCGGCTTCCCGAGGTGGGCGGCCAGTAACCATGCTTATTGATATAGAAAGTATGAAGGAAGGACCTGAAACGCTCCAGATGTAGGTGAGCCTCTTTGCTAAGTCCAAGGTAGGCACCCGATAGATCGTTTTCCAAGAAGTTGCAAAGTGAAGCCCCGGCACGTTCCAATCGTAGATCCATTTCTAGGTGAGCCCTCGAGATGAAAGCCTGTGAGGTACGAGATATGTGCTGAAAATATGTCAGGGACAATAAAGGTGAAACGCGTTTTGTGTGGTAGGACACTTACTGCGAACTCTGCACTCTTATCCAGTGTTCCCCACATTCCAGCGCAATGCACAAAAGCGTCAGTCCAAAGTTCTGTAAGTTCAAGCTCTTCCGCAAATTGAAGAACGCCCAGAGCATGATCGCAACAGTCTCGGAAGTCCGTATAACCCTGGCTGTCAATGAAGGCCAGGATGTCATCCTCGTTCTGCTCTTCATTCGGTCTGAACTCATTCATCCGCTCATACAACGCAATTAGGGCGCCACCCAAGTAATCCCCAACAACGGGCTTGTCAAACATCCAGGCGAAGAAATTACGTGTAGTGAGGTGGTAGCGGAAGGCCTCTTCTCGGCTCAGATCTGTTGGGGCTGGGATATAGAGCTCATACTTCGCAGGCGGTGAAGGGTCCTCGAAATATCCAGGAGCATCCACAAAACTGTCGTACTCTGAGATCGATGAGGGTATGACAGGCACCACATTGGTGAGGTAGCGAGTCAGTAGAGGCCCGCAATTGCTGGACTCGATATCTGCATGTGAGACTCGAACAGAAGCTCCCCTTCTGGAGTGGCCTCGCTCATAGAAATGAACAAGACAGTCTCCACTTGCGAACCATAGCTCGGGATCCTAAGGTAGCGTTAGGTTACCATCGAGCTGTGAGGGATATCCGACATGTCATAGATGTGCTTACTCTGCGTATCGAATCCCATTTGACAGTCATTCTTCGATTGCCATCCCATCGTTTGATGCTGGTATTTCGAGGAATCTCATGAGTTATCGAGATTGGACGTTTCAGTTGATCTATCGACGTTCTCCCGGACTTCGACGAGTAGAGACTCAATTTCGCAACTCGCCGACTGATATTGCCTGGAGAAGAGCTCCTGCTGGCTGGATCAAGTTTGGTAATTTTGTTACATCGTTCAGACGATCCTTGCCTCGGCGCTGGCCGTACGGTTGAACGGGACCGTGATCTCGTAGACATGTCCAAGAGCGATGCGTCCAGACGCGCCGCTGAGTGAACTAAAGGAAGAACAGTGGGTTTTGTGAGCTGTTATGTTAATGCTGCAGCTTATTGAAGAATTGGAGAAAAGTCGAGGAGTTGTACGACGCCAGGATTTCCTCGAGAGGGGAAGTCGACAGTACATAGCAAATCGCGGAGCTCTCTTAGCTGGTTTCGTCGGTGTGGAGAGTGGATGGAGAACGTGGATCACTCAGAAATTCAACGAACTTGTGGCGTCATCGAGATCCCGACTAGGCATAGATCGGCAATCTTCTAAAGATCGGAAGGAGAAGCTACCGTTGCTGCTAACCCCATCTGTCATTATGCTCGTTGCACCAAGCCAATAGTGTGGCCAGCTAGACCGTATTGAGAGGCGTGATAGCTTCAAGCGCACCAGGGGCATCAATACTGATACTTGATTGGTCAATCTTTGGGACGGCATCTTTTCCATCTTCTCCTCTTTGATCCACAACTTGACGCACAGCGGAGATCATTTCCCTAGTAATATTGAATCCCATGCAGCTATCCCTCTATCCCTAAGCTCATGCAAGGCCATAAAACACCGATTCATCGTTTCGATGAACGAGACCCACGTCGGTCAAGTGCTTCCGTCGGAGAATTCACACATTCATCGAGTAGCGCAGCGTGGGTGATGGATCGTGCCGAGACTGATACGCAATCGTCGACGCTCGAGCTCCCACCGGCCGCCGAAGAGGTTGTGATGTTGTCATTGTATTTCCCTACAGTATCGACGCTTCCTGCCTTCTCGCCAGCGACCATTGTTGAGTCTCCAACATCACACCGAAATCTGCACCAACAATGGTATGCTAGGTTCGGAAGATAAAGTACCAGAAATCCTTACTGTACCTTACTGGACAATAATCATGCTCGCTTCCTGTAAGCGACTTCGGGTGTTTGGTGCTGCACTACACACTGTGGAGTCCAGTTCTTTGATAGAGCTTGCGCACCTGTTGTGTCTATGAAAGCTCCATGAAGTATCCGTGTCTGATAACGTGACGGCCATTTGCTCGTAGTCTAGCCTCACACCAATCCTACTGCGGCCAAACTCTACCATTGAACGTGAATAGAGAATAGCTCGAACAGACCACAGGATTTGACGCCGTAGGACACGCGTACAATATTTCGATCGCTGAAGACCTTGCGCACCTATGACTCCTGATCATTGCCCACTAATACCCACCAGCGTACCCACTCTTGCCTTGTCTGATCCAGAATGGCTCTGAGATTTGTCGCCTTTCGATACTACCTCTCCAATGCTTTGCATGCCCCGTCTTCCGGTTATGTCAGCGTGACTTCTTAGACTAGATCTCGGTCTTTGCAGATGGCCAGTCCTCGTCGATTCCCCAGAGAAAATGCTACTGCTACCAACTTTCGACGAGGGAAAACGGAGCGGTACAGACCGATGGCAACCACCCTTCATGTGCCATCGACATACCTAAGTCAGATGTCCTCTCCGCAAGCTTGTCGCATATCTCAGTCGCCATGTGTCTATCTCGGCCAATAGCCACAGCTCCCTTGAGTAAATAACACTCCTTTTTTCGCGTACCCATACGAATGTGTCTCCCTCCGTAGCCGCTCAGCATAGGTAGAGCTTCCATCTTCAGACCACTGGCCACAATCGTTGCATCTCTGCTTTACGACCGCGTTCAAAGCAGAACTACTCCCACACTTGACTGCGTACAGATCGTGTCGACGTAGGTGTCGACTTCCAATCTCGTCTCCTTGCGGTATGATTTGCAGTAGCATAGGCAGTGAGGGTATCTGGTCTACGCCTAGAAAAGGCTTCGCTATAGTGCACTTAGCACTAGCACATAGAACTAGCACAATGATTAGCTTGTGGACTGGTTCGCGTGAAACCTGCCAAGTGTAGAGGTGTAAGATTGAAGGGAGAGATGGAGACTAGTAAATGAAATTTAAGAGTGCCACCAAGCTCACCTTAAGATATACCTTATTGAAAACTGCAGAATGGAAGATTTGCAAGTCCGCAATGGGCGAACACGAAGGGGGAATCCCTGATCAGGGAAAAATTAGCTGATGCATTTCAACAAGAAAGCGGATGTATAAGATTGGTAAGCAATTTAGTGTCAGAGAGAAGATTGTGTTCGCCATGTGCTGCTTCATCCCCCTTGAAAGGTTATGTGCTAAAGCCAAAACGCAGCCAGGGTTGAACGGGAATCCGCAGGATGTCCGCCTAAGGATGACGATATTGGTGTTTCATCATGTCATGCGAAGACCGGGCAAAGAAAGCCAAGTATATAGAAGGTCTTACATTGACCGATAACTGCGACGTGATTTGTAGCGGCGTTCAAGTAGCCTGGATGACCGGCCACCATATTTTCTTCCCCGGGACAGAAGCACTCTCGCCGTGGTGGTCCGCACCATCATCGGCACTTGCTATTTCAGGGTGAGCGTGTGTAGACAAGAGCTGTTCAGCAGGCTCATCGCCGTAGTCCAACACTTGATCTTCAACCGTGGCAGAGTCGAGCTCTCGCACAAGCCGGCGAGTGGATATCTTCCCAGATCTGTCACCCAAGTCTTTGAAATCTCGCTTGCGTTTGAAAATCGGCGCTGAGGTCTGAGAAGTCCCTTGAGGATCAACGGGGCTGTTTCCGGGTTGATGCCTGTCAGCCCGTCCTTGGTCGTCCATCTCTGTCTCGTAGGGTATTACAGCTTCTGGTTTTGCGGCAGCACCGGAGACTGAATGATCAGATGGATCATCCCCGTCAGCCTCCGCATTCTCCTGGCGAACCTGTCTTTCCCGAAGTATAGAATAGATCTCGCTATCTCTGAACATTGCGATTTGGTCGTCTGTCAGGGTTCGCTTGTTGCCGTCAGGATAATACCCTAGATCGTCCTCCTCCTCGAACACTGTCTCTTGCGCTGCTGCATCCTCCGACCTATGGTCTGTGGGCACATTTTGTGTGGCAGTCACAGCAGACCCGAAATGTCGAAAGTGAAAAGCGTTGAGATCATCCTTAGCATCGCACGTTAGCTGTGTTTGATGTTGCGGGCAGGATGGAGGACAGACCTGCGTCACGGGAGGTATTTGGAGCATGTAGAGAGGAAGTAGGCCTGCATTGCAAGCCTTCTGACTGTGAAGCGTGTATAAATGGTTTAAAGAGGAGTCTAAGCGGAGAGGACTTGAGTATTCAAGTGTGATATGAAGCTAGCGACCGTTGAGTTGGCTAGCGCCAAGTTAAAGGGTCCTCGCTGCTACCCCCACGAACTTTTTGATACTCACATCTTCGGCTTTATGTAATTAATTGGTTCACTATAGAACATGCGGTGATCCGGCGCTGCTTTCGCTTTTCCATGTCCCTTCTCCCTCTCTACCAAGATCACGAAGAGACAAATTCGATTGAGGGATTGGGAAGCATGGAAAAAAGCAAGTATTGACCTTCAGCAGCTCGGTTTGATTTCGCTGGCTATAAGATCAACACTAACCTCTGAGATCTTCTAGGCGAAGCTGCACACGAATGTGTTTCCGAAGATGCCCTTGTGCACCTCAAATCCTACAAGTACTCCAGCGTTGACAAGTCACTGATCTCGAAATACATCTTATCATACTACGTATGTCAATACAATCGAGCGTTGGTCGATCAATTGCTTATCCCTCTTGACAGTGGACGGCCTTCGTCGAACTACTCCCACTATGGCTCGCTCCCAATATGGTGACTCTTCTGGGGTTCTTCTTCATCCTAGCCAATGTCATCTGCCTGGAGATCTTCATACCAGATCTGGTTGGACCGGTACGAGGACGCCCTTTCAATTGGTACCCCATGGTGGGTCATATACCTAGGATGCTGAACAAGCCCTAGGGTCCCTCATGGGTGTATTATAGTTTTGCTGTTGGGCTATGGATGTGAGCTGGGGTAAAAGAGTTACTGCAGAATTGGAGAGCTGATAATGGGTTGCGGGCTAGGTATTCGACCATGGACAACGTGGACGGAAAGCAGGCTCGCAGAACAGGACAGTCCAGTGGCCTAGGCGAGCTCTTTGAGTACGACTGGACCGTGTCGAGGCGAAAAAGGTGCTAATCTCAATTAGCCACGGCATTGATTCTCTGAACTGTACTCTGGCAAGTTTATGTGAGACAGCAGCTATGGGCTTAGGGTCTACACCGAAAGGCGTCTTCACCGCTCTGATACCCGTCTTGCCCATGTTCTTCTCGACATGGGAGACTTACCATACTCATACTCTCTACCTGGGATACTTCAACGGCCCGACTGGTAAATTCACGGTGCGATCGGCTGATTTTCGCTAACCGACTGACAGAGGGACTCATACTGGCCTGTACGTTCATGATCTCGTCAGGGTACTGGGGACCTCAGATATGGCAACGTCCCATGGCAGAACTGCTCGGCCATCCTGAGATATTCGGCCAATCGACCGTGATCGACGTATGGATCCCCATGCTCCTAGCAACTTTCTTCATCGCTCACTTGCCGGCCTGTGTATACAACGTTGTCAAGGCCCGTCGTGCAAACGGTCTTCCTGTAGCACCGGTCTTTCTGGAGTGGACGCCAATCTTCGTCTTCGTGGGGTCTACCGGCGCCTGGCTCTATTCGCCTTATTCGACCCTTATGCGTGAGAACAGGCTAGTGTTATTCTGCCTGACCATGTCCTTCGTGTTTGGCCGCATGACCACGAAGATTATCCTGGCCCATCTAACTCGCCAGCCGTTCCCATACTGGACCGTCATGCTAATACCCTTAATCGGAGGCGCCATCCTGGGCAATCTACCCCGTCTTGGCCTCCCAGCAGTGAGCGTTGGCGTCGAACTATGGTACCTGAGGGCATATTTCGTGTTCGCTCTAGTAGTCTACTTCCGGTGGGCGCTTCTGGTCATCAACAGCATCTGTGCCTATCTTGGCATCAACTGTCTCACGATCACGAAGAAGCCTGCGCCTGGCCAGAATCTGGCCTCGGCTAAGACTTCCAGCAATGGGTCCGTAGGGGAGAAGCAGGCGTTGCCGGGAAGTGTCCCGCGAAAGGGCGACTAGATGTATTGACAATCTCTGTGAGATCTACAGCGGTCGACGCTCATGTAGGCATACTGTGACCAAAGAGTATGGGCGGGTAACCAAGTCAAGGCATCATGGAAGTCTTACAAAAGTACAGTGTTCAGTAAGGGTGACAAGCCAGAAGCTTGCATATAGTCATGATGAATGTAGATACCATTTCGCTATCGACCTTCCTATTTCCAACAGTGTGAGAGTCTTGACGAAATGTTAGAAGGAATTATTTGGGAAGAGCAGGTTCCGAGACTTTGAATATGTACGTTGGGTTGCGCTTTCCAAATTCAGTACAGAATTCAACATTGTTCCCTATTTGATCCTATAGTGATATGATCTCCAGCCCGCGTTGCCGCTGGGATCAATGCAACTTATCAATCGCAAGCACAAACAGTTCAACGAAAGCATACCACAGCATATAAAGAAGAGTGAAATGAAATGGAATTATATTAATTACATAAAGGTATCCACACGCATGCTAAATATACCCGCTTTTTCCAATGCAGGCACGCACATAACAATATATGACGACAATTTCTAACCAAAAGAGCACACTTCCATCGATCGCAACCCCCAACCTACTTCTTCTTCCCGCCACCAAAACCCAATGACTTCGTGATACTCCCCAGACCCAGTCCACCGAGTAACTTGTCGATGCCCAATCCGCCGAGTAGACCGTTGACGATACCGCCCAGACCCAGTCCGCCGAGGAGTTTGCCAACGAGGCCGAGGACACCGCTGAGCAGCAGCCCAACAGCAGCTAGGATCTGGAAGAGGGGTTCGGTGAGGAGGCCCCACAGCGGGTTGAGTTCCTTCTTGGCATGCGGCATATCGTTGAGCTTCTTCTTCGCGTTCTCGATCGTCTTGACGATATTCGACGTCAGTTCTTTGAGGGAGTTGGCAAGGGCATGCTCTTCGGACGTGGCTTCGCCGGACTGGGAGCGGGCTTTGGCGGTGGCGGCGATGGAGCCGTCCGGGTCGAGGCCGCGGAGGGCGCCGTTGCATTCTTGGAGGATGCGGTTGCCTTCTTCGATCATGGGTTTGACGTCTTTGACGACTTCTTCTTCGTCGAGCTCTTCTTTTGGGGTGCGTTCGGCTTTGTCGAGGCGCTGTGGGGGGGAGGGGTGTTAGTTTGGTTTTTGGTTTCTCGTGTAGGTAATGATGATAGGATAGGATGGTACTTACTTCTGTGATGTTTTTGCATACGGGCTCCATTTTCTCTATGGTTTGTACGACGATGTTGTTCATCTTCTTCGCGATGTCGGCGCGGTGTGCCGCCTGGATCTCTTCTTCCGTAGGCCCATCATCTTCTTGGAGATTGGCCATCAGGGTACACTCGCCAACCTTGTTGCCGTCGTTGTCAACTACGTAGCCGTTGTCATCGACCTCAAGGCCGACCAGTGTTGGAAGATGACCGTCTGTGACCATTCCGAGCAGCTCACCGTTCTCATCTCGGACCTCGCCGTCTTTGTTGACTTTGTGGCCTGACATTGGGTTGACATTTCGCTCCTTCTCTTCTGGGGACCATCGAATGGCCTTGCCAATGCTGTTTCCAGCTTTGTCAAGAATCTCGCCGTCTTCGTCGACCTTGCGGCCTAGAAGCTTTTCGGCGTTGGGCATGGATTCCTCGTCAAGCTTGCCGACGATTTGGCCTGCAGCGTCTGTGACCATACCGTCTTTGGCCACAACAAGGTTCTCCCATCCAGCAAACGCCCCTTCAGGAGCTTGTGTGCCACCGCCGGGAAGGAGCTCTGCTTGGCCGATAATCTTCCCGTTGTCGCTCCAGATATGACCTTCACCGTCGACCTTACGGCCAGCTAGCTCAGCTGGGTCGCCTTCCGCAATACGTCCGAAGATCGTGCCATGCTCATCAACGACATTACCAGCCTTGTTGACGACCTTGCCATCGAGCGAAGAAAGATCCACATCCTCTTCTACAGGCTCATCATATGGCTCGGCGTGGCCTTTGACGTTACCATACTTGTCAATGATATCTCCATCCTCATCAACAGCACGGCCAACAAGTCGCTTCGCGTCGCCCTCGACAACAACGCCGACGGTGTTTCCATCTTCATCTTCAACCATGCCATCTTTGACCACGACACATCCTTCGAGGCCGGCGAAAGGACCTTCCGGCTTAGCCTCGCGCTCGTTTGGAGGGATAACTTCACAACGGCCGACAACACTGCCTTGATCGTTCCAGATCTGGCCATCCTTGTCGCACTTCCTGCCCGCTAGCTCTTTTGCGTTGCCCTCGACAAGACGGCCGATCGGGACGCCCTCAGGACCAACGACATTGCCTTGCTTGTTGACTGGGAGACCTTCGAGTATTGAAGTATCGAGAGGAGCTTCTTCCTCCACGTCAGGCTCTTCGTAGCGGTCGGCATGACCGACAGTGTTACCACGCTTGTCAAGAACGTCTCCATCCTCGTCCACGGCTCTGCCAACCAACTTCTTGGGGTCACCTTCAGTCAAAATACCAACCTTGTTCTGGTTTTCGTCTTCGACCCATCCATCAGGAACAACGATTAGACCCTCGAGACCTGCGAATGGAGCTTCCTCATCGTCGTCCTCTTGGGGTAGAGTTTGTGCTCTGCCGATAACACGTCCCTTTCCGTCCCAGAACTGGCCTTCAGCGTCACATTCGGCGCCCATCTTTGCAAGCTTTTTGGCGTCACCTTCAATAAGCTCACCAAGTGGGTTGCCATCGGCATCAACAACTTTTCCTTGCTTGTTGCATTTGCAACCTTCCAGGATTGACAGTGGTGGAAGCTCGGGGCCGGTCTCCTCTGCTTCACCCTCGGCAGGAACGAGCTCGACTTTGCCAATGACGTTTCCTTCGGCATCAAGGACTTCACCCTGGGGGTTAATCTTCTTTCCCTTGCAAGCTTCGAGGTCTCCCTCCACAAGTTTGGCAAGAGTTTCGCCATCCTCGTTGACAACATCACCATTCTTGTTGACTTTGTATCCTTCTAGTACAGTGAAGTCTGGGCCAGTATCTGCTGCTTCTTCGGCAACACCATCAGGGAAAGCTTCGGGGATGAGCTCCACCTTACCAATAACATTGCCGTCTTTATCGAGGACCTCTCCATTGGCGTTGATCTTCTTGCCTACCAGATCAGCCAGCTCGCCCTCGGAAACGCGGGCAATAGTATCGCCATCCTCGTTGACGACTTCTCCCTTCTTGTTGACCTTCAGGCCATCTAGAATGTCAAGGCCTGGGAGCTTAGGAGCCTCTTCTGCCTCACCTTCGCCTTCGCCTTCGCCCTCTTCTTCGCCCTCTTCGGCCTCAGGGACATCGAACGCTTCAGGAATCAACTCGACCTTTCCGATGACGTTACCCTCTTTGTCAAGAACTTCGCCCTGGCCATTGATCTTCTTGCCGGCACATTCGGTTATCTCACCCTCGGAGAGCCTAGCGATTGGCTCGCCATCTTCATTGAGGACTTCACCTTTCTTGTTGACCTTTAAACCGTCCAAGATGTCGAGGTCGGGCAGCTGTGGGGCCTCTTGAGCGGCTTCTGCTTCTTCAAGCTCTTGTACCAACTCTGGATGAAGATCTCTCATAGCCTGATCGGCGGCCTCCCCAGGAACAACCTCGACCTTGCCGATGACATTGCCCTTGTCATCGAGGATTTCTCCCTTTTCATTGGGCATCTTGCCAGCGCATTGTTTGACGTCGGAGTTTTCAGTAAGTTGACCGATCGGCTCGCCCTCTTCGTCGAGAATCTTGCCCTTCTTGTTGATTCTCTTTCCCTGCAGGATTGCGAGATCTGGTTTGAGACCTCCGGCGATGTCGTCGATGTCACGAAGGCCTTCGGTAGGTTCATCCGCTTTCTCACCAGCATCCTCTGCGGTATCTTTCGCGGCATCCTCAGCACCTTCGGCACCCTCCTTTAGTTTATCGGCGGCTTCTCCAGGGACAACCTCTGCTCTACCAATGACGTCTCCATCTTCATCAACGATCTCCCCATTTTCATTGAGAGTCATGCCAATGAGATCGTCTGGATTGCCTTCAGTGATCTTACCAAGTGGTGTCCCGTCAGGGCCCATGATATCTCCACCTTCACCAACCTCAAGACCATCAAGAACGTTGATATTGGGAAGACCACCTTTTGCCTTGTCTGCAAGCTCTTTGGCCTTTCCTGGAAGGACGGTGGCGCGTCCAATGACGTCGCCATCTTCGTCAAGGATTTCCCCGTTCTCATCCACAGTTTTGCCAATCAGGTCTTCCGGATCACCTTCCTCGATCTTACCTATGGGCTCTCCGTCGGCACCAAGGATCTCTCCGCCTTCACCAACTTCAAGACCCTTGAGTACTGAGAGATCAACTGGAAGCTCTTCGGCAGCGTCTTCGGCCGTGTCCTTGGCATCTTCAACGCCATCCTCAACATCTTCAGCATCGGGTGCAGCTTCACCAGCTTCGTCTGCCGCATCCTCGGCAGTGTCTTTGACATCACCGGTCTTTTCCTTGGCACCTTCGACCGTGTCTTCGGTAGTGTCTTTGGCCTCACCGGCCTTCTCTTCAGCACCCTCAGCTGCGTCGTCGGCGGTATCTTTAGCATCACCAACTTTGCCTTCGGCACCCTCGGCTGCGTCGTCGGCAGTGTCCTTAGCATCACCAGCTTTCTCTTGACCAGCCTCAGCTGTGTCGTCGGCAGTATCTTTGGCATCACCAGCTTTTCCTTGAGCATCCTTAGCCTTATTGCCAGCAGCATCCTTAGCTTCACCAGCTTTGTCTTGGGCACCACTGGCTTTCTCTTGAGCACCATTCGCGGCCTCTTTGCCTTTGCCAGCAAGACCGCCAGCGGCACCTTTGGCAGCATCGGTAGCCCCGCCAGCTTCGTCGGCAGTCTCTTCAGCAGTTTCTTCAGCAGTGTCTTCGGCACCTTCGGTATCACCAGTCTCTGTGTCTTCACCTGCGCCTTCACCAGCCTCCTTGGCACCGCCTACAGCGTCGTCTCCCTCGCCTTCAGCAGTTGAGACAGCGGAGCTTACGTCTTCGCCAGTTTCATTTCCAGTTTGGCTGACTTTGCCCACAGGGGCGTCAGTATCTTCGTTATCCGCTTCATCAGCTGGGTCGTTATCTTTCATATCTATCTTCTTCTCCGAATCATCGGTTGTGTCCTTGGCGGTGTCTTCAGCCTGCTTTTTGGTGTCGTCTGCTGGCTTCTTGTCTAGCTTTGGTGGTTTTGGTGTGTTGCCCTTGGATTGTTGACCGGACTTGGGCCTTGGTGGGAGTTTAGGAGATTTGGTATCTCCTGAAGCAGTACCCTTAGCTTTGTCCGCGGCGCCACCAGCAGCACCTTTAGGCGTATTAGTCGCTGATGATGCGGCTCCTTTCGGTGAGTCTTTGGCGGTCTGTGACTGACCAAGCTTTGAGGTCGACTGTGATGCTGGGTTCTTGCCAGATTTGGTGGGTGTTGTTGGCGCCTTCGCGGGAGTCTTACCCGCTGCTGGTGAAGGTGCCATACTTTTAGAGGAACGAGCTGTTTGAGGGGATGGAGTTTTCGAAGATGATTTGGAGCTCTCCTTTGGAGAATGACGATCGGGAGTTGGGGGAAAGGAGTAATAGGCGTAAGAGGCAGAGGAGCGTGGTCGGTCGCTTGTCATAAACGGAGCAGTATGATCAAGCAAGGGAGGAAGGGTGTTGAAAGGGTTTTACAGTTTGTACGTTGTTGCGTGTATAAAAGGGGGCTGGGATTTTCACTCATTTAATGTAATTCTCCGCCACTTGGACACTGTCGCGACGTCATGCGGTCACCTGTAGCAACGACAGTTGAATTGGGGGCAGAGCGCCTCAAAGTGTGGCTTCAAAACAAGAAATCCAGGCGGGGCTGGGATTGCTCTCAGGCGCCAGTGGGGACAATTGGAGCATTGCGTCACAAACCCCCGGTTTCATTGGGTTTCACCATGTCGCTGACCAATGAGAGTCTACCGGAGAAGGCTGACCAGGCCTTTATGGTCTTTGGGATCGTCGATTTGGACCAATCGTTCTGATGTCCGTTTGCCTCGGAAATGACTCTAGCCTGATTGGGGCCACTCGAGTGCCGCTTAACAGGGACTACTACTATGGAAAGAAGCAGCCTATCAGGATCAAGGCGCAGACATGGCCGATATGACAGATGGATGAGGTGGTGTTGAATCTGGCCTTCACCATAAATACACATGGCCACGAAGCCCCAGGCATCGTGAGCGCTGAATGAAATGCCATGCTGATTCTGACTTGGCGATAATCCGTAATGGAAGCCACAATCCACTTTCCGCAATACACGTGCGACATCATGGTAAAAGGATCTCATTTTCAAATCGTAAATGGTAAAACCTGTTTTTTGGCGGTTCTGGCGGCAGGATGTGGAGATGATGCGGCAGGTCTACGCGAAGTGCCGATGCATTACACAGTAAAGTATGCATAAATCCGAGGTGAGACTCAGCCATACTCCCCTGCCTGCCAAAACCGTTGCTGTGGCTGGGACAGTATTTTGAAGGTAACACTTGTCGAACCCTACCATTGTAGCCGAGAGAAGAATTCACCTACTTCCAGTGGTCCAAAGTTACTTCTAGTTCACGCCCTCTCCTACCATAAATATCGATTTTGATTACTGGTTTTCGCTGCAAGCATTATAGAGCGTCAAAAACTAAACAGGTCTTGTAGCAAAGTATTTCTTATAATTGGTCTGACTATAGGTCTATAAAGCGACAGTAATCTGGCCTAAAGGAACCCTGGGATAAGACCCCGGAGTACGGACATATAAAGCTCCGGAACGCTAACCCGTTAGGGCTAGACTGGAATTAGGTGAATTCTGCCGATTCGGTTCAGAGTTAGCATCGATGACAGAGGGTCTCAGGGTGAGAGGGTGCTCCGTAAGTGCGATACGAAGGAGAATAACGAGGCAATCCGTAGTTAATACTTCGTAATCCTGATCGTTTCGTATCAGAGACAGCACTCATGTCCTTTCGTTTGTCAGCTGTTGGCTAATTAGAACTTTGGCCTACCTTAGCCTCCCTCCACTCACTCCTACCTGGTTACTCCAGGGACCAATCATAAGCGAGCATCAATCACGAATATGCGGAACGCGCGTTAAGGGCATGAACACTCATGTTAGATCCTGGGTGTAGTTCTTGTGTTTGATACGCGGTTGTTTGATACCGTTACAGAAGTGTCTGTTCAATTCCATGGAATACTGATGAGGTGAAGACACTCTGACCTTGACGATCCTTCATTTGCACCAGCCCTGGTCATCTTCGGCCAAGGCCATGTCTGTGGACTTGACCGACCTTTCCCAAGAGATAATAAATCTCGTCGCTTCATACTTACAACGTTGGGAGCATGAAGACGAAAGGTTTAGCCCGCAAACAGGTCGGGCTTTGCTTCCAACTTACGCTACTATTTCACAGTCATGGCAACATGCGATAGAATATCGTACTTTCCGCAAACTTTCTATCAAAAGTACAGAAATAGAGGATTTCTCTCGAATCATGGTCAAACATCGCCGAAGACAGCTTAGACGGCTTGAATTCAACGTCGTACTTCCTACATATCCCGATTTGGCTTGTGCAAAGTTCGAGACCGAGATTGACAAGCAAGCTAACAACAAGACGCTCACCAAAGCCATCAAAGACCTTCTTGCTTTGCTTCGGTCTTGGCACGATGAACTTCAAGCGACTGGGGACGATAGTAATGCTCCCATTGAACCGTCATTACTTCTGTGCATCGTCGACTGCTATTCTCCCATGGACGGTGGATACCGAGGTTGGGAAAAGTACCAGGAGCATCGCCGCCAACGGGAGGACAACCGCCGTCACGATCTCTTTGAGCACCGATATGAGTCTTCTCTTCTCCAGCTTGACTCGGCTGAAGGGATTCAGAAAATACCACAGATATCGTGTTTCCTTGTATCATCGGGTTCGCGCAGCATTGAGCCTCGCTCACTTGCAATGATCGCTAGTAAATTCCCTAACTTGGACAACATTCGCTGGAGACTTAATGATAAAGAGAAGAGGGATCCTCGATTGAGGCAGCAGACCCGTTTCAGTGGGTCATTATTCCATCTTTTGAGCGTAACGGTCACTGCAACATGGGTTCTGGCTGACAGAGCCTATCGATACTCACAGACTTCGCTGAAGCCCTACCAATGATCCCTCAAGGCTCACTGAAGCAACTAGCATTGCATATCTCCTACAATCCCCCGGACAACCACGAGATGAAACCCCTGAGCGCCCTCCTGCCATCTTTCCCCACAACCGACCACTTGAGCCTTGCTATCCACTCGCTTTCACAGTCCGAGAAGCTGACCCATCTTGACCTGGATGGTGGATTCGTGATCTCACCGTCACTTTTCTGGCCAGACACCCAAACCAAGCCACCATCTTGGCCAAACCTCGTCTCGGTCATAGTCGTATTCAGCATGAACGCAGCCAACGGCGACTGGTACTTCACGCAAGATGACAATGCGAGTGTCTCATCAGAGGACAACGACGGCATCGAGACTGACGATTCGAGTTCTGAAGCCGACGAAACCACCACAGAGCAAAATCCTGACCCCAACACCCCAGACACCTACAACGAGAGGAACGTGGCCATCGCCGTGGGTGACGAGCCGTCACGCCTGTTCCGCTGGAGAGCAGACCCCGACAAGCTCAACCCGCTTTTCGAAGCGGCCGCGCAGGCTGCCGCCAAAATGCCGCGACTGCAACGCATGACCCTCAGAACGCAGGTCAGGCCTCGTCGGTGGTTCACTTTTGCGATGAGGTATTACGCTCCCGGCGAACGGACATCGGAGGTTGCTGGGGCAAGGGATTTTGACATGCCGAGGCTCGACTGGAGCATTGGTCCGTCGGGGTACGAGCCTGTGGAGTCGATCCTGGACATTTGGAGGCTGGCGAAGGGAGAGGTTCTGCAGAGTGTGGGGGAGCAGTACTGAGGCATATACTAGGAACTAGAGGGTCGCTATCTCAGTGCGAGATTAGCAACGAGGCCTATGTTTACCGTCGAGAGCGGCCTAACGGGCGTCATACTCCCTATGACCCTGGTGAGACTCATACGGCTATTTGGGCTAACTTATATATTCGTACTACACGAATTCGTCGCCCATTCTGAGCTTAATTACTGTCAAAGTCAAAGGTCGACTAGGACACCCCTGATTCGAGGCGCTTGTAAGCAATCCTACCTCCAAAGGAGATCAATGCTTTTGCAGACAAGGGAAAGGATCGTTCTTTTTGGGAGGCAATTGGGACCCGAATCGGAGCAGGCACGACCCACTTCGACTGACTGAAACAGGATGGGACGATACGTCTTCTTGAAAGTTATCTATAAGCTTCTTTGTCATATTTGAAACTTTGTGCTCACCCTACATGTTCTCATTCAAACCGCAAGAGTGACTGAAGTTCTACTCGAGACGAGCGAACTCATACTTCTTATTTCATGCTCCAGTCTCGCTACTGGGTGCGGCTGAGCAGTTGTTCTGAACATGTGGGTCGCAATCAGAGAATGCCCGTCCTCCTGATGAACCGAAGAAGTGAAAATTTGCGAATGGCACGGCAACCCCCGGCAGCTGCAATAGCAATGTTGGCTACTCGGCCACTCAGTCTAATTAGCAACAAACACTTACGGGCGCGGAGAGACTTGCTGGCCTCGCTTTGAACGTGATCGAGTCTTCTACTGCGACCCTTCAATCGCCATGCATGCATGTGCCATTAGACCACTTATTCCCACACTCGCAAAAAGGAGACAACGACGATTCAGATTTTAAATTGGAAGTGGATAACACCTGGGGAGATGGCAAGGCTGACACAGCCGATAAGGAGCCTAACGATGTCACATTCGGGTTTGTCGTCCTCACGTCTCCTGAGAAGGCGCAGACTTCATTACACAAACGAGATGGATCCCACGGGGAGCTCTTCAATTGCAACGACGCCGTCAGCGAAGATGAACAGGCCATACAGATGTTCTGTACCGATGTCTCCGAAACCAGCAATTGCCATAAGATCAGCTCCGGAGGATTTTTTTGCTGGCACTAGTTTGGAAATGCCACTTAGCTGTGACCCAAGCAAATACGCGGTGGCGAAGTCCATGGCTCCTGCCGTCGATCAAAGTCTGCCAGAGCGTTTGGCAAAGCGAGACAACGGCCATCAGCCTACCATATACGATCTGACGTTCAATTTCGAATAGCACCGCGTGTGCCGCGCCCTTGGTGATACATAGATGAGAGTTGACTTTAGCAACGAAGTGGTAAGTGATTTGGATGGCAGAAACTATCACGTAAAGCTATTTGCATCGTCAAATATGTCCACGGAATCTCATGCTCACAGTAACATTGCAGGGTTACTGGAATAAGATCGTTGCTAAAGCTGCAGAGACAAAGCGCAAACGTTCCCTTGCAGACTTCGGCGGCTCTCACAAAAGATAGCTTGAGTAAAAATGGCGGGACGATGTCCATCACGGAGCGTTGAATCATGAGGAGCTCCATGCACGGTGGTTTGGCAAAGACGTCCTCGATTGGGTCAAAGGACTATATAATGGAGGTATCAGGCCGGATTACACACATGACATTGACACGACTTTCACCGCAATCTTAGTAGAGGAGGAATGGGGCGTATGTAGAGTGGAAGGTGCTGACTTCCAAGCGAATCTCCTTGCTCAGGCGAAGACGAATGTGAAGGTCTCGAGAAGCTTCTGTCTGACCATCATCACCAAATTAGAGACTCCCTTGGATCTAAGCCAGTCATATCTTTACTTCAATAACAGGGGCGAGGTGTCTGCAACATTCACACTCGATGCTGTTGGCCGGGCCAAGCTCGAAACAGGAGACAAGGAACTCCTTGGACTACAGAATTTCCCTGGCGCTACGTTTGGACTACCAAAGCTCCTGACTTTAGGTCCGAACTTCAAGCTCTTTGGCGCTGTTGAGGCGTCAGTAGCCTTAGCCAGCCTTTTAGAGTCACGGATTGATATCGCTAAATGGGATTTTCAGTAGACGTAACCGGACCAAGGTACAGACGCGGGTCCCAAAGCTCTGAGCGATCCAAACAGAGACGGGACTGGAGACTTTCAAGCTTTAGAAGAGCCTTCCTTTGACTACTCTGTCAATGCTAGTTGTGAAATAGCCGCCTACCTAAGATTTACCTTTGAGTTCGGTATTACTTCGACAGGATGTGGATTGTAGGTGATGCAAAGTATCCAGTAGTCGCCGATGGCAGCTGCTGGAGTATCGGGCCAAGGCAATTGTCCCTTCACCTACGCTATCGATCTCGGTGCGGACCTTTACGCAGTAGTAGAGACACCAAAAGCCACCGGCTGGAAACCAATTCGGTTTCCCATTGCAGCTACTAACCCGGTGACTTCAAAGAAGGGTGGGCCATGCCCACAAACAGAGAAACGCAGTCTCGGCATATTGGATTTGTCTTAGGTCGTGATTTCCCAACCTAGCAGTTGGCGAAAGTATCAACAATAGCATCGGGCACCAATGGGGGAAACGAGGTGAGGTTTTCGGTAGAGTCTTTGCCAACGAAGACTATCGAAGATTGCGAGCGGCCCCACCCTTTCGAAGCATAATAGCTCATAATCTGAAACCTCTTTAGGCCCGCTCATAAAGCTCCTACCGTCTTGTTTCTTCTGTCCTCCAGGGACCGATACGGAGGTGAAAGCGCTGATGATATCGATGAGTCTGACGACCTTGGTAATCCAAACGGTGTGTCCAGGCGAGATAGTTCGGGACTATAGGATTATTATCTCATCGAGAAGCGAGCTGGAAAAGAGATCGAAATATGTTCTGGCGGACTGACGATTATATCCCCAATTACGATTCCTCTGGTGAGATTGTTCAGAAACAGACGAGAACCAAAAATTTACGGGTACAAGAATCCTGACCAATGTGATGATTATGACTTTGCGTTGGTTGGCATTCCTACTGATACCAGCAAATATGCGACCGAACACATCCTCGAGTTTCAAATTACTGGAGATCTTTCTTGAGGCCAAGAGCGATAAGGAGGGACGCAAATGGAACAACCCAGATGAAGAAGTAGTTGACTTATGTGCTTACATGGAAGCATATTGGGCAGGTAATATCATACTCAAGGTGGATGGCGAAGTAGGGAAGCCAATTGACCTGCTTGAAAGTATTCCCCGGCAAGGCCAATGGGTTTGCTTCCGAACTTGAGGGCCTCGAGAAATACGTAAAGGGGATGAAAGAGCGCGTGTGTATCCTCTGTGACCAACTCCCTAGACAATGCCCGTTTACTTGACGTGCAGATGTGGAGCCATAAGCAGCTCGTTGACGATGGCAGATGGAGAAGTATATCGACGATGACGCCCAGAACAATAAAGCTTTCGAGAAACTGAGAGATATCATCTCTGCCTGGAAATACCACCAGGACGCGACAATGAGGGACGTGCTCATAGATTAGAGCGACTGCGTCACTACCGTCATAGATCACTTAGACAGCAAGATAGCGAAGAAAAACAAAAATATATACTAAAATTGGCATCAAGGCTGCCTGGGACAGCTTCATGAAAGCCCGGGCGGAGACGGCGATGGCTAGGGCGGAGAATACCCTGGATACCTGGCTGAAGTATATGAACGATGCTTGGATAGAGGAAGACAAGAGCAGCGGGAATAAGGATAAGCGCAGCGGGCAAAAATAGCTACCCGAATAAGAGGTGGCAAACCGAATAGCAAGGCTTCAAGGCTTGCGAAGTTGAAGAAGGAGCGCGATAGTACGGAGACGGGGTCGAGCCCGCTTTAGAGGCGCAACGGAGTTCTTGTGTGGGATATATACTGTATGTTGGGATGACATGTCTCGGACAGCTTTAGAAAGAATGGATATAGAAGGCAGAACATCCTGAGATGTAGGGAGTTCTGGTCAAACCAGCAACGGCCCTTCGGGGCCTTGGGAATGCGTTTGGGTTTCAGTATAACATGTCCAGATATAGAAATTCTTGGTCCTTTCCGTTCTCATGCATCTCACAGAAAGTCATTAGAGTTCCGCTAAGGATAGATATATCGCAAAGACTACGAGAAGAGCAGGATACGGAGATGTATTCATATCGACGAAGAGAGCATCCGGTGCTGTGACAGCAGCACGAACGCAACCAAAAAGATTCGGGATGAAGACAGAAGCAAGGCGAAGAAAAGAAAGGAGGACGGAAGAGGAAGGGGGAAGGAAGAGAGGAAAAGAGAACCGGATCCTGAAACAAACACTGTTTTTGTTGCAGCTAGTTTCCATCAACAATATCTCTCTAAACGATAACTTTGGAGAGGAGATGCTAACTTCGCGATCATGTACAACATAGATGTGTAAAATTGAATACGTCGGCATTGAGCACTCCGGTGCATTTGAAAATCCTGCTTTTTTTTTAACATATCAAGAGTTTTAAGTGGTATTCTAAGCTTGGCACAATCGAAGAAGGATATTTGGTTGAAATCTACGTCTTCCTTCTCCTTTCAGCTACTCCCAGTTAGAATACGGGAAGCAGTACTCGGTCCGAAAGTAGGGGGATATGTCATCATAGACGGTACTTTTGGGGAGTAACGATCTCGATATCATCAGATATTGTAGCTTTGGAAAGCGGACTCATGGCGAAGGAGGTGCTTTGATGCAGCTTCCAATACATAACCCATTGCTCGCCTACTATCTGGCTTGTCCGAAGTAGACTAGCTTAGAATAATGCTATTGATCTTGGTGGCTTGCCTGGCTTTTCTGGACACTTTACCGAAATCTGTTTACCTCATTAAATGTCCTCCTGCCATGCTCAGGAAAAGAATCGTACCATATCCCATGACTTCAATGTTCATATCATGTCATCTCAAAGTCCAACCCAATGTCATTTGACCTTATCTACCTTACCCAAAACGGTATAGCGTAACCCTAACATAAACCAACGTCCGAACTATTCCTACAACATCCCTTCTCGACCAGCTATGCGCTCAAAGCTGCTCACCACACTCATTGACACTCTTCGACGCCCTCACATCCCCTCCACCACCTCCTCACCTCTCCTCCATTCCCCCCCCCTCCACAACCCCCCACCCCCATCCCTCCAACCCACCCTACTCAACCGCACCTTCACCACAACCCCCCACCCCCACAAAAAAGGCAACAACAAGCAAGAATCCAAACACACCACCCTACACAACCCATCCAAACCTCCCCCCCCCAACGCCTTCGATTTCACAGACTACTCCGCCTCCATCGCCCGCGCCCACTCAACCCTCAAATCCGACCTCGCGACCATCAAAGCCGGCGGCCTGAGTCCCGAAACCGTCGAAAACGTCCGCGTGCAGTTGGTGAAAGGCGAGAAGAAAGATGCAAACGCGACGGTGAAGGTGGGAGATGTAGCTTCCGTACTCGTCCGTGGAAGAAACGTGTGTGTATTAGTTGGGGAGAAAGATGTATGCACCACCTCCTCTCCCTTCCCCCATTGCCCTCTAACCTAATATTCCTACCTATCCAAACCCCCAACTAAAAAAACAACCAACAGCACATCAAACCCATCCTCTCAGCCCTCTATGCCCCCCCCACAAACCTCTCCCCAAACCCCTCCCCCACCGACCCCCTAACCCTCCTCATCCCCATCCCGCCCACGACGCAGGAATCGCGGCGCGCGGCGCAAGCCGTCGCGAACAAGAAGGGGGAGGAGGCGCTGTTTGCACTAAGGCAGGCGAGAGGGGCGCAGAGGAAGAGGCATCGGGGGCTGGAGTTGGGGAGGCTGGTGGGGCCGGACGAGCTGAGGAGGGCGGAGAAGGAGGTGGAGAGGGTGAATGGGGAGGCGGTGGGGGAGGCGAAGAGGGCGGTGGAGGGATGTAGGAGGGGGTTGGAGGGGGGGGTGGGGTGAGGTCGATACGGGGGGGAAACGGGTTGGGTGTGGGGATGTTTCTATATAGAGGGTATGGGAGAGCGAAGATGAAGATACCCTTCTTATTTTAGAGTAGAGATCAGTAGAAAGTCTACGAAGCATCTAAGAAGGACAAAGGGGTTTGACCAGAACGACAATTTAAAACCTATGACGGCATGTATCCTCCTATCTATTTCTCTCTAGCTAAGGAACAGATAAGGATGGCAAGAGGTTGGTGTCAACAGGACTTGAAGCCCTGTCGAATAGAGACGCCAGCAGATCAACAACGGCTCTTCGAACAATTCTCTATGGGCTGGCACTACGCTTTTAAGCACCTTGAGAAAATGCTGGCAACGCGCTAGAACAGATCGTGGATATCGTCGCCACCAAATTCAGGCTAAGTCCCCTCTTCTCCAGCATATGGTACGTACTCCTTAGCGGGTTGACATGGCCTTGGTTACCAACCGCTTCAGTGCCAATTCTTTCTTCTTGAGGTCGTCGGAACTAGAGTCCTCAACTTCCAATTGAGCCATGGCATCGCTCAGAGCAGTTTCAATCTTCTCCTTCGTGCCGCGCTTTAACTTGAGGGACATGGTAGGATCCGAGGTTATTTCCTCGACGCGGGAGATGTATGATTCGAGTTGTTGCCGGGCTTCAAACTTCTTGCTAAATGCATCGTCGGTGCTCTTGAATTTGGCGGCGTCTGTGCGGTTATCAGGACGAGAACGTGATATGGCTTAGAGATGCGATCACTTACCGCTGATCATGTTTTCGATTTCGGAAGATGATAGCTTGCCGACAGAGTTGGAGATTGTGATATTGGCACTCCTTCCAGAGGTCTTCTCGGTCGCAGTAACTTTAAGGATACCGTTAACGTCGACTTCGAAAACAACCTCGAGAACAGCATCCCCTGCTTTCATTGGAGGAATTGGTGCGAGAGTGAACTCCCCAAGAGAAGTGTTATCTTCACAATTCACACGCTCGCCTTGGAACACTGGGAACTGGACTGTTTGCTGGCTGTCCGCAACCGTGGTGAATGTTCTATTGGATGTGTTAGTATCTGCTCATGGTGACTAGCGAAATGCTGATGAAAATTCCACATTGGTGAGCTGATGAATTCTGCCTGGGTCGAACCGAGCTTGTGCGTTTCCAGATGAGCCGGCTTGGCAACGGGTAGGTGTACTTGCCCGGTCCATTGGCACGCGGTGAGCAAGATAAACCGGACACTTTGGTAGGGATCTCCGTGAAAAGTGTCCCGAATTATTTGGCTCACTGCGTGTAATTGGAAAAAAAACAAGGAGAGGGATTGAAAGGGACCATATCTTATCGGACGATACTCTGAGCTCCCCGCTCCCAATTAGATCCAGAGCTCCGTCCAGTCCAGCATGGCAATAGCAGGTACACGTACACGGTCCATTAGGAAAAGAACAGGGGAAGGGGATGGAGTGAAATGTGTCCTTTATGCCGACATTCTGAGGTCCGCGGTCCCAATAAGATCCAGAGCTCTGTCCAGCAAGGCAACGGCAGGTGCACTTGCCCGGTCCATTGGGATGGGAACAGGGGGAGGGAATGGAATGAAATGTATCCTTTCTAACGATATTTCAAGGTCCGCAGTCCCAATATGATCCAGAGCTCTGTCCAGCATGGCAATGGCAGGTGCACGAGCCCGGTCCATAATGAAATGAACAGGGGAGGAATAGGCCAAGAGAATGCAATGAGATTCACTTGCCTTTTTTTCAACGTAGGGACGCTGTTTCCACGAGGAACAACCGGTGCAAAGATATTACCTTCCATGGCAACACCTAGTGAGAGAGGAACGACATCTAAGAGGAGAAGATCAGCAGTATCGGCCGAGGTTGCCTTCCCTGACAGGATACCAGCTTGAACAGCGGCACCGTAGGCGACAGCCTCATCAGGGTTGATGCTCTTCTCTAGCTTTTTGCCATCAAAGAAGTCGCTTAGTAGTTTTTGTATCCTTGGAATTCGGGTAGAACCGCCAACAAGCACGATCTCATCGACCTTACTCTTGTCCAGGTTTGCATCCTTGAGCACTTGCTGTACTGGGTCGATGGTACCATTGAAAGCCTTAGCATTCAGGTCTTCAAATCGCGCACGGGTTATGTTGGCGTTGAAGTCCTCGCCGTCGAAGAGAGAGTCGATCTCCACCGTGGTTTGCGTACCGTTAGATAGTGTCCGCTTGGCCCGCTCGCATGCTGTCCGTAAACGGCGAAGAGCGCGAGCGTCTCCCGAGAGATCCTTTTTCGTCTTCCTTTGAAATTCCTTCTTGAAGTGGTCCAGGAGATTAGTGTCGAAATCTTGGCCGCCGAGATGCGTATCGCCAGCCGTAGCCTTGACGGTGAAAACATCTCCCTGAATATGTAGAAGGGACACATCAAATGTTCCTCCGCCAAGATCGTAAATGAGAACAATCCTCTCCTTCTCTGATTTTCCGGAGCCGAGACCATACGCGATAGCTGCAGCGGTGGGTTCGTTGATAATCCGGAGGACTTGTAGGTCTGCGATAGCTCCAGCATCTTTGGTTGCCTGGCGCTGGTTGTCGTTGAAATAAGCCGGTACAGTAATGACTGCCTTCTTGACCTTCTTGCCAAGCTTGGTCTCTGCCACTTCTTTCATCTACGGACATCTCAGTATGTGCAAGCGGAGCAGAAAGGCATCGAGCATACCTTCATCAACACCATGGACGAGATCTCCTGTGGGGAGAAAGTCTTGGTCTCTTTTAGATATTCAACCTGTACCATTGGGCTTCCTCCTCGGTCAACGACCTTGAACGGCCATGACTCGATATCCTTCTTCACGGTTGGATCGTCGAATCTCCGTCCAATAAGTCGCCTGATGAAGATTTAGCAGATAGCGATCGGTCTTCGCTCACTGGGTGACTGCATACTTGATATCAAAAATGGTATTTGCTGGGTTCATAGCAGCCTGATTTTTTGCCGACTCGCCAATTAACCGTTCCTCGTTTGTGAATGAGACGAATGACGGTGTTGTAAAGCTACCCTGCTCATTGGCAACTGCATCATAGGTCGCTCAGCTTCGTCATAGCATTTGACGCAGCAACATGGTACGTACTGATCTCGACATTGGTGCCTTCATAATTTGCTACGCAAGAGTATGTAGTACCTAGAGAATGTTCAGCAAAGTTAAAGGCTCGTATAGAACCAGGACTTCCTACCCAGGTCGATGCCAATGGCTCCCTCATAGACTTCGTCTGCCATAGTTGGGTGTTGAGGTGTTCTGATGGAGGGAAAGGTGTGTAAAGCGAGGGAGGAGGGTTTGTAGTGAGAAGAGCTCAAGTCAAATATTTGTCGGTGAATCGCAAAAATTTCGTGGGCGATCTCTCCGGGACACTAGCGCGCTATCTAGTATGATCTTGGGGCTAACTGGAGGTGGTTAGGGACGAGTAAGCTGTAATTCCCTAGCCCTACGTGGTCCTATTAGCTACCTTACTTCCAGGAAATCTTTGCGGAGCAATACCTATAGAGTACAGAATAGCTTCGATTCCTGATGGCGCTGATCTAATGGTGGTGCTTATGTCTTTTTCTGGGAAATCACCACTTGACCAAAAGGCTGATCAGTAGTACAGCACACCAATAATACGGTACTAACTTTGTAGTAACCCACGTCTGGAACAAGCTAGCCTACCAATATACCCTCAAGGAGCTTGATCCTGAAGACTTATGAATCGATGCCTGGTAATCATATCATACAGAAGAAGCATAAAACACGTCAACCGACAACGCTGTGACCCATCAATTTCCGAATCGCTGGGTATGGCATCTATCATCCAACTCCACGCTGTATGCGTCAAATATTGCTGTATCAGAAAAGGTCCTAATCGCAACTGTGGGATGAGCGATCAGAGTCGCACCGCTTATGTTTTCTGGAGATGAACGAGTACTGTAAACTTCTCAAAGTCAATCTCTTGTCCAGAACCCACCTTGGGTGCACCTCTCGGTGGTCCTGCAATAACCTCCACATCGATTGCACTGACGCCCGGGAGGACCCGAGTTTCGTATACTGGCCGCCTCATGTCGGGCTCTCCTCTCTGAGGGAGTGGCTGCAGCCTTGGATTGCTCAAAGTGCTACACGAGACAACGGTCTTGCTTGGCCGATGCATGAGACTTGATGATAGGGTAGGGGTAATTTTTAGGAAATAATGTGTGGACGGGATGGTGATGGTAACGGACTGCTGAGTGCGTCTTGCGGATGCGAGTATGTCAAGGCTGAAGTGATCCTTGATGTTGAGACCATCATGACTTCGGACATTGAGTATGGTAATGAGAGCATCAGAAATACCTGAGTGAATTAGCCATTTCCGAAGTAGTGGGAAGGCGTGCTCCTCACCTTTTCCAGACTGCCTAAGGCGTGAATTGAATGGTGTAGGGGAACTAGTACTTGCAGTACCAACACCATTGGCAAGTATCTGAGGATGAGGGTTGCCACTTGGTAGTCCTGAAGATAGGCTCATCGGCGGAGGCATATGAACGTTTGACGCACCCTGACTTTGCTGGGATTCAGAAAGGCCATTAAGTTGGATTGCGTTCAGTGCCGGTGTCTCGCCATGAATAGCTTCATCTTTAAGGCCAATTGATTGACCTATAGAAACACCGCTCTCATTGGATGGTCCATGCAGGGCTTTTGATGTTGAACCTGAAGCCGTTGCGTGACCATTGGCGCCAGCTCTGACGAGGTCTTGCTGCCGTTTGAGAGCTTCATTATCTACTGACATCGCTGGCGTACCGGCTCCCTTATGTCCACCGAATTTGAGAGTGATCTTTGAAGGTTCTGGAGACTTTGCAGGCATTCTAAGCTTCACCCTTGGCTGTGGAGGCTCGGCGACCACACGCTTCGCTTCTGCGAGACGACGGTGGAAATAGTCCTCAAGCTCTCCAGCTAGCTCAAATATAGGGCTACCGTCTTCGTTATAGACGCGCGCGTTCCCCCAGATTTTGCTAACCTCCTCTGCAAAGGCTGCCCAACTCTTGAAGAAGGTTGCCCCGGTGGGTTTCTCTCTGCCTCTGGTTCCACGGACAGCTTTCTGTACGCTCTTAAGAGATACTGGGTTCTTGATGACTTTATAGTACGCGACATTACTTCGGGGAGGGAATGGTATGAACGGTTCGAAGATTGGACTTTCATCGCTACGTAGACGGTCAGCAGATGAAACACTCCGTCGTTCAGGAGAACTCACGGGTCATCCTTGTAATTCATCAACTCGGTCATTATCTTTTCTTGCGCCTCTTGGAATGTATTGCCTTCGAAGCCTTGAAAAGCCCCCTCAGCGTCCTGTACCGCCGGCGTTGAACTAGCCCTGCGGTCAGTCGCAGCCGATGATGAACCTACATGCGTGACAAGCCGGGTCCGTTTGACAGGGGTTTTGGTGTCTAACACTGCATCCGGGTCGTCATCGCCGTCAGCATCCAACTCTTCAGCTGCCTCCTGCTCTAGCTTCTCTTTCCAATCGTCGGGTACGGGAGTAGTATAGGCCTGGTAGTCTTGCATTCTATATGCAGGATTCCGCTCTCTCATAGTTAGTGAAAGTATCTTTCGGATTTTCTCCGAGTCGGAGAAGATTTGGGAACTTTTCTTGTTGAATGATTTGGCATTGGCAATCATGCGTCGGAAGTCACCCTCCAGAGTTGTCATGCTTGGGTACTCGTGATTTTTCAATTTGGCCTACCGCACTTATCAGCATTATCTCATTGTGTAATATGAGAGGAGCTGCCTAGCAAGGCTATGCGACCAGGGTTCCGTTGGCGAAAGTAGAGAAACGCTTCGCACAGGGTTATACAAAAGACGACCTACCTCGATTGTTTCTAAGGCCATTGGAAGACCAATCTGCCGATAATATTCAGGAACCTTATTCTATAGGACCAGACGAGGATCTTAGCCAGTGCCCTAACATTGAGATATATGTATCGTACCCGGTCAGGTAATGTCAGGAAGTGTGTAGCAATGGCCCAATCCCTATTGCAAAGCTCTGTCAGCGGAAGTTTCCTAGGCCTGTTCATGCGCAGATCGCTTGGAAAGCACTGACGACTTGTCGCGGGCATTCTTTAGCTGCTTGATCAAAGCAAGACCCTCCTCCGTGGTCCCCTCCGCTGTCTCCGCTTCGGTGACCTTTAGGCATTACTATGTCAGTCATGATACTGCTTTGTGCCTTGCTATCAATGTCGCTAGGAGAGGGCGGAGCAAAGGAACGAATGAAGCACGGCACTTAAAATGTGACAAGTGAGGTCCTCAAGATTCATGGCCCTAGCGAAAGGCAGTGACCATGCCAGCTTTGTGACCCCTCGACCTCACAAGCTTTCACTTCTCACCACCCTACCCAACAGCAAAGCAACAACCACGCAATGTTACATACCGGCACTTTTCTTCGCTTTGAAGCAGGAGCATGATCGTGTTCGGCTTCCGCTTGGGAGAGCGCCGCCATTTTGCGCTTCGAGGTCATCTTGGATGACTGACGGTCGCAGGGTCACAGGAGATTATGGGTAACCTTAGGCCTGGGCGAATAGCACCACCTGCGCTGAACCTGAGGACGCCAATCGAAATATCAGCTCAACTTCGAACATGCGCCCTCCTGAGCGATGAGTGTAGCTGATTCGTGAGTGGCGGGCCTTCGCCCTTGAGCGTGTTTGGGGGTGTGTCTCCACTGGATTGTCCAGCAACGCGATATCGTTTTGTAGACCCAACAAAAGAGTTCGAACCAAATTCGAAAGTCAGTTAAGCAGATATTGTAGATTCAAGTCGCGATCGAGCGCAGAATGTAGCAGACTCTCACCAAGACCTGAAGCCCATCAATCGCTGTTTTGAGAGATCATACCCAATGTAGCCTAGCCGGATGCCAAGCGATTATCCTAGCGGGGCAGCGCGCCGAAATCTCCGAAGCCATTGGGTATTGTTTACCATTTTCTGGGCCCTGCACCTTCCCATGCATGATCTTTGTGCCCAAGTCACAATCCTTTCCTGTCCGCAGCATCCACATACCCACCACCACAGTACATGTACTCGCAAGAGCCCGCTTACTTCAATCATAGGAAGCTACGGCTTTCAAAGTCTGCGACGTTCCGTGCTGAAACCTCACGAGGCTGCAATCAGTGGACTCTGACTCTCTATTAGTGGAGTTTGGCACGTGTGGGCAGCTTAATATATGTCAGCAATCAGGACGACGTCTATGGATCACGATAGAAGGAACAAAGTTCCCAGGCTGCTCACAGAGCAGGAAAGGAATCGTCTGGAAGAGTTTCTAGACTCAATACACTACTCGTCGCGGTAGGCTTTCAGTGCACCTTACCCTGTATATTACGGCTTTTCTTACTTTTCTGATCCTAAGATACTCCGATGACGATTACGAGTACCGACATGTACAGTTACCAAAAGATATGATCAAGAAGATCCCAAAAGACTACTTTGATCCTTCCAAAGGTACATTGAAGCTACTATGGGAGGAAGAGTGGAGAGGGTTGGGGATCACCCAGGCATGTGCTTCGAAGAAGATGCGATGGCCATGACATATACTGATTGGGCTCGCAGAGCTTAGGATGGGAACACTATGAAGTACATGAGCCCGAACCGCATATCCTCCTTTTCAAGTAAGAAACCCTGCTGCGAGCCTGACAGGATCTGTCTGACGATGTAGGCGACCCATCGACTTCCAACCACAGCTGGCACAACACTGAGCAGTAGTCTTTCGATTTGATGAATTGCAATTGCCATACTGAGGTATATTCGTATACTTCAAGCCTAAGTTCTTTCTACTTGAGTGCGTTAGTATCGCCACTGAGAGTCGTCCTCATATACTGCCTTGCAGAATCTTAAGCTTTAGAACGGGTTGGAGCCGCCACTTTACAGCGTGACTACGGCCTTCCATCAGTGCAACATCTCAGTTACGACGGTATGCATTGACGGGTCGTACATACCTAGTCCTCTCATTGAGAAGAGAGACTTCAACATCGGGCGTTTTGGGGAGGGTTGGCGAGGGAGCCATGTGTTACGTTGTTAACTCTACTCTGTATCTAGCCGTCCACGAATCAACTGCAGCTATTGGAGAACGACCAAGACCAGGCTCAGAGTGCCAGGATTGACACTTTGCCATGCCTAACTGATGTTTTTAACCAGCCATTCCCTCCACTGCTCCCCTGTGAAGCTGCTGGATATGCTCCCCTCCTCGATGCCATTGAAAAGCACAGTCGGTGTTACATGGACGCCTAGCCGTCGGTTGAACTACATGTCAGATCAGCACTTAGTCTCTTCACGGACAAAGAGACGGGAGAGAGAAGGCTAAAGTGGGATATATGACTAGAGGAGAGGTGAGGGCTTTAGGGAAGGTCCTATTACTAGCGGGAGTTGGGTTTCCTACCTTGACCATTGACTTGATATCGTTCGTCACTTGATTACCGGCATTTAAAGTTCCGTCTTCGCCTGGCTTGTTTGAGATCTCCAGCAGCCCATACACCTCTCCCTGGTTCAGCCCCACACTCGCAGCGATGTTCGCCAATCGTTTATAGGTATCATTTCTCGCTTCGTTCACTACATTCACGTCGAAAAACTCTTTCTGTCTGTCGAAGAGCGCTTTGCTGAAATCCCAGAATTTATCTGGTGAAAGACGTAGCACCGCTGCACCAGCTTCGTGAACTAGGGTACTGGAAGGGTGCCATGGTTGGATCTGCTGGCGGAAGAGGAATCGCACTTTTGAGGGGTATTTTGTGGGCACGTCCGGAAGCACCTTGGTGTAGATGGTATCGAACATTTTTGCGGAGAATGGGCAGACGTAGTCGAGGTATAATTCAATTGTGTGAATTGCTTTGGGGGACACATTGGCGGAATATGCTTGGCCTGCGAATCTTGGAGCGAGAGCCATGTTTGACGTTGGAGAGGGGGAATCGGTCCAGTTAGGTATCAACTAATGTCATCAATCTGGGCAGTAGCAAATGTGGTCTACCTCTAGGACAACGATGAGCAATGATTGACCATCAGTAGTATCGTTTGCGATGATTTGCCAAATAAATTCCGCTCTTATACCGGAGTTACTCTGCTGGAGCTGCTCTAGATATCTCCTGCTGTGAGAAGAAACCATGATTGCTCAGACATTATAAGCGGCTGTTTCGGCGAAGCTTCTAAACGCCAGGTAGTACCCGTGAAGCATCTTCGACAACATCGTTCACTTCTCACCTACAGTCCGTTGCCCGACACACCTTTTAAGGACCACAACATCAGGTATCAGAGGAGCTGTAGAAGCCACCCAGTCTCAATCTACCACATCGAGCTCGGAGTAAAGGGCCTCCTCGCTCTTTGCGCCGGTAGCACGAAGTAAAGCACGATGAAGCGCAGCTTCCTCAAAAGACCTGTCTACTAAGGCAAAGATCGACACCTTCCCAGATCTCATACTCCAGCGGTCTATTCCTATGGCGCCGTTATTTGAAATCCTAAGCCCCCAGGTGCCTGAGTTGGGGTTCTCAGTCTCCCACCAGAAGGTTGAGCTTGACATCGATCTGCCAAGTCGAAGCCTTCGGGGTCGAACAGAGATGACAATCAGGCCCCACTCGAAGGATCTAAGATCAGTCCGCCTAAACTGCCGGCAATGTGAGCTCAAGCACCTCACCGTAAATGGAAAATCATCCTCTGGTCTTACGTACAGGGATCCCTACAGCCGCACGACATTGCCGTGGAAGGCGGGAGCTCATCAGTACCATATGCTACAGCAAAGGATTGAGGGACAGCTAAAAAGTCCGCCTGAGGAGGAATTGATCATCAATCTGCCCAAAAGTCTCAAGATAGAGGAACTGGACCCTTTCTCGGAGGAGGCACAGACGACGTTCTTGTCCAAAGGTGTCGGTAGTAGCAAAGGTGATGGGTCAGCTACTATTCCCGAGCTTCTACAAAGCAATCGCTTCGTCCCAATACAGGTCAATATAGAGTTCATAGTTAAGAACATTCGAGATGGCATGCAATTTGTGGGCTGGGAAGACGAAGATCTCCGATATCCTCATGCTTACACAACTAATTATTTGTCTCCTGGCACTGCATGCTGTCTCTTTCCCTGCACAGACGATCTCACCTCCCGGTCTACGTGGGAGATCTCTGTCAAATGTCAGCGAACGGTTGGCGATGCTCTCAGAAGCTCGAAAACTCAGCCATTGGTGAATAGTGTAAAAGGTTCGCCGAACGCCGAAAATAGCTCACATGCTTTATCTGGCGTGAGGAATCAGTACGCCAATTTCAGCGAGGAAGATCAAGCTCTAGATCTCGCGGTCATCTGCACTGGAGATACAACCGATGAAGTAAGGCAACAGATGTGTCGTCGGATATTGCTGATTACCATAGATAATTGATCCCCTGGACCCTACGAAGAAGACTACATCTTTCATATGCGCTACAGCGATCTCGGTGCAGCACATTGGCTTTGCCATTGGCCCTTTTGAGCATGTGGACTTGGTAGAGTTTCGTGAAAGCGACGAAGACGATAGGCTTGGACAGAACGCCGTCCCCGTGCATGGATTTTGCTTGCCGGGCCGAGTTGACGATGTCAAAAATACTTGCCTGCCTATGGCGAAGGTAGACGCCTTCGAATAACGTTTTACCACGGCCAACTAACAATAATCTAGGCTGTAGATTTCTTCACCATGAGCTACGGGGCTTATCCGTTTTCGGACTACAAGCTCTGCTTCGTTGACGATCTATCTGCAGATATTCTTGATACTGGATCTCTGTCAATATGTAGTAACCGGCTATTGTTCCCAGAAGAGATCATTGAACCTCTGGACCAGGTAACCCGCCAGCTTGTCCGTGCTCTTGCTGCCCAATGGATCGGTATCAACATTGTGCCGAAAGACCCTTCTGACTTTTGGGTGGTTGTGGGCATAGCATTTTTTATCACCGACATCTTCATGAAGAAGCTAACTGGGAATAACGAGTACCGATACAATCAGAAGCGAGCGGCAGACCGAGTGGTCGATCTTGACGTCAATCGTCCGTCTTTATATGACCTTGGGGCTCTCGTCACCCTCGATTCTTCCGAGCTTGAGTTCATGGAGCTCAAAGCCCCTCTCGTGCTTTTTATCTTGGATCGGAGGCTCACGAAAGCTGGCGGATCCTCTGGACTTTCTCGAATCATTTCCAGAATATTTTTGAATGCCAAAGTGGGTGACCTACCTAATGGTGCTCTCGATGCCCCTTACTTCATCAAGACATGTGAGAAGCTGGGCCATCTGAAGCTTGATAGCTTTAACGCTCAGTGGGTTGAGGGTGCTGGATGCCCAAAGTTCTTAGTCACGCAACGATTCAACAAGAAGAAACTTGTAGTGGAGATGCTCATCCAGCAGAAGCAGTCCGAAGATGTCAGAGATCCAAATTTGGAGAGCAGCACGTTCATGCGGGACGTCAAAGAGGATCGGAACGCTGTCTACGCTGGCCCCATCCAACCTGCATTTACCGTGAGCTTCTCGTGCAGATCATCAAGGCTGGGGCTGACAATGGCAGGGTCCGATGACCATACGTATCCATGAAGCCGATGGCACACCCTATGAGCATATCATCGAAATTAAGGAGAAGACAACAACGTTTGATATACCATACAATACCAAATATAAGCGTTTGAAACGAAGTCGGCGGCAGAAGGAAAGAACCGCGGCTACTACAGGTATGGACTCGTTCGGAGGTGGCGGTGACGATGTTCTCCTGTATTCGCTAGGTGACATCCTACAAACGGAAGAGGAAGTCAAAGAGTGGGGGCTTGATGACTGGAGCAAGGAAGAGGAAGAAAAAATGAGCCAAGAATCATACGAGTGGATTCGTATGGATGCGGACTTCGAGTGGATCTGCAAGATGTCGATATCTATGCCGGCTTGGATGTGGGTATCTCAACTACAGCAAGACAGGGATGTTGTAGCCCAACTAGCGGTATGTTTACGGTGTACTACGATGGCTGTGCCCTCTAATATTCGCCAGTCTCTTCAATACATAGCAATGGTTCAGCCACATCGCCTAGTCTCCACAATCCTCACCCGTACGTTAATGGATCGCCGATATTTCCATGGTATTCGCACAGCTGCAAGTGAGATCCTCGCTAAGAACGCAAGGGAGGAAATTCAGTGGGTTGGTCGAGTCCACCTCGAAAAAGCTTTTCAGGAACTCTTCTGTTACACTGACTCGCCAATGACTCGCTCGAATGATTTCTTTGACAGGGCGTCGTACTACATCCAGTGCGCGATACCCAAAGCTGTCTCAAAGATCAGGAACGCGAATGGTCATACCCCTTTCGAAGTCCGGAATTTTTTGTACGAGAAACTTAAGTTCAATGACAACTCAACCAACGAAGTAAGTTGCGCAGTCGATTTTAACAGCACTTCGTCTCTCATGCTCACCAGGTTTCCGACTGCTATTACCTTGCGACTCTTATGAAAGCACTGGCCGAAGCTTTGGCGGCAAAGCGTCCCACATCGGCTTTCGAAGAAAGTGAGGATGATCGGGACGACGAAGCTTTCCACAACGCATGTCTCGATGAAATCGACCGATACCGACGCATTGATGAGTGGATCCCATCTTATCACAATATCTTGTCAACCACGGCCTTGGATTGTAAACAGACACTCGCCAAAGCGGGTGTGCTTACTCCTAGGCCAGTGGATTTTTTGCAGTACACGCCAGATGAGACCTCGGAATATCTTCGTCTTAAAGCTTTCGAAAACCTTATGGGATTGGGCTTGATTCAACAGGATGCAATTCTCCGGTGGTTCTTATTCGTGTTGGGTACTGATCCCTCACATTATGTCCGAGATCAAATGCTACGCATTCTCAGCAGGACTTTGGGCTCCATCGCCATCGGCGAGCAACTAGATGCCGCCAAGGCGCAAGCAGCACAACAAGACGGCCTTGTGATTGAGCAGGAGGCAAGCACTGAAGCCCGGGCAGCCGACCTAGCACGGAAGCAGACCGTCGAAGGCGCTCTCGGTGCGTTGAAGTCTGAATTAACTACTAATCCGGTGCTGGAATCCGGAATGTGGAACGCCATCACATCACCCGCACTCTCACTGCGACAGATGAGTGAACTGCTCGATATCTGTGACATTCTCTATACTCCCGAGACCTCCATGATCGTCGCTCTCAGATATCCCCGCTACTGGAGATGCACAAAAGTCGGCAAAGGCAAACTCCTGTTCTGCCGCTCCTCCCGAATTCGAACAGTACGAATGCCAGAACGTCCAACGCCATCTTCCATCATCCACAACTCATCTCCGAACATCAAGCGCGAAAACAGTAATCCAAACACAGCCATGGCCCCGCCGCAAGGCCACGCACCTTTGAAAATCAGACTTGGCGGGCCCAAAAAACCTGTGGTGCCAAGTGGACCTTTCACTCCTGCTGCCGTGCAAAGTGTACCGCCCAGTCCGACGTCAGCCTCACAAAGCGACGTACCGAAATTGACGATCAAATTGAAGCTAGGGAAACCAAAGGCTGGTAGTGCTGGAAGTCCGCCTTTATGACCTCTTGCACGCTTGTGACTCTAATATCGCAACGACTCTGGGCGTTGTTGGAAAAAGTTCTTTATGATACCCATAGACGCAAAAGAAGTACTTTCTTGGAGATAGGTAGGATCAGATCCGATAATTATCCATTTCTTGAGCCTTACCCGCAAACAACAATTAGAGCCGGTATTTGCTTCAATGGATCATCTATCCTGGCGCTGGGCGAGCACGACTGCAGCAGCTACCCAGCGGAATCCAGTAAGTTCTTGGTCGAGATCTCACACATAGTAACATTTTCGAGTCGTTAGTGCCAACGTTTCCGTAATGAACAACATGGACAACAGTCTTCACTCTAATACTTAGTGAAGCAGATAAATTGCCTTCGCCTTCCTGTTGTCGCAATAACAGATTCAATTCATTCCTCTGCTATCACCAAAGCCGTGCCTGCTTTCCCCCCGAATCAACACCCAAATCGCATCCTCAACCCGGTCGTGTTCGCCTGCGTATAATCCATGCTCCCAGCCGCCTTGCTAGAATCCGAAAAGCTCAAGCGGAAATTATACTGCAACTTGCAAACCGGCGACACGCCCTTCACAACCGCCACGACCTTCTCCTTTCCCCCCACCTTCGGCACCTCAAACCCCCCCACCAACGCCCCGGTCAACGGCCCAATATTATTCCAATTCGGATCCGAATAATACTCCCGATGCCCATCGAACTTCTGCGGTATATCCCCATCGATATTGAAAACATCCACCCGCTTGTTGCCCCCCGACACGCTATAGACGTCTTTGGGATCGAAGGCAAACTCCAACGTATAGGCCCCCGTGACGGATTGTCCGCTGCAGCGGGTGTCGGCGGGACCGGCGAGGTTTTCGAAGGTGGCCACGAGGTCGTGCTGGGAGGCGGCGTCGGCAGCTTGGCTAAGGCTGAAGTCGGAGTGGATTTCGGCGCAGTAAGGGGGGCCGGTGGCGCAGCGGGGGCCGGTTTGGAGGGTTTCGGACTGGCGGGAGGGTTCTTGGAAGATTTGGAAGAGGGCGAAGGGGGATTCGAGGTGGGTGTAGTTTGCGTAGTGGGCGCGGGTGTCCAGGGCAGGGGAGGGGGAAGGAAGGGCGTGGGTGAGGGTGAGGAGTTGTGCGAGGAGGAGGAAGGGGAGGGGCGCTGTGGTTGGGGAGATCATTGCGGGTTGAAGTGTCGGGATGCTTGGGAAAGGGGTTTTAGTTGTTGTATGAGGGCTTTGTGGGGAGGATTTTCTTGATAAATCTCACTGCGGGTGGTTGGTATCTTCAGACTCCGATCAAATGGTAGGAAGAATGCAGTCTTATATACCTACGCTCGTGGAGTCAGCACGCGTACTCCGTATGCCTCTCCTGTCGTATCCACCACTAAATATCCATTCGGTGGCTTTTCACGACACGAGAGAACCATGGCTCGTAAAGTGTAAGTAAAGATATAAACGACTCGTGATCTTGGGGTTACATCAGCTTAGTAGTAGAACGTGGGTGGTGCCAAGATGTGGCTGACGTGGATACGGGGTCGGGCTGGAAGGGGTGATTATTGGCGAATTTCTTACTGTTTTTGGGGTTGGGGTTATGAGAGTTGTGGAGGCGCTAGGTGGATGGTGGAGGGTACGGTAAGCATTACTCGTCTCGTGTGAGTTTGGTCGGTTTATTACCTTGTCAAATTCAAGCGATTTTATGTTGTAGATGGATGTGGTTTGCATTATTAGATTTCCAGGTAGATATGTACTATGTAGAATAAAGGCTCGTGATGATAATCTTGTAATTTTACGGAGTAGTAGCCTACAAGATTTGGACGTACGTATCGTTAATATAAGCAAGCGTATCAAAACCATATCGTACATATCCTCAACCAGTAAATCCAATCTTGTCCCTATCATCATCCGTCAATCGTCCCCACTCCAACAACAATCGAAACATATAAATCTCCATATCTTCCTTCCGCAGCACCCTCTCCGACCACAACCGCCCAGCCTCCGCTATCTCCTCTCCAGCAGCAACATTCTCCTTCATGATACCCTCCACAGATCCCGACGTGCTAGCCGCGCCCATGAAGTAGATCAGCGTGCTGAACAGACCATGCAACCTCACGTCCACGGGGACAAAGTGCTTCCACGCCGTCAAGCGGCCGTCCCACCACGATCTGAAGATGCCGGTGCGGAACGGCAGGCTCCGTGACTGCAGGAAGGGCAGGAAACGCCCACTGAAACCGGCGCCGTCCATATCGAAGAGGTAGCGGTAGCGCCAGTGCTCTTGGAAATCGGTCGGAGGCGCGAAGCCGAATTCGGCATCTTGGGCGGCGCCGTCGTTGTCCCAGGCGCGGGCTATGCCGTTGACGATGGAGATGTCGAGGCTGAGGTTTAGGGCGGATATGGGGTTGGAGGTGAGGGTTTGGTAGGCGTATCTGCCTGGGATGGAGGGATGGGGGAGGAGGATAGGGAGAGTGGGGCTGTATGGGTCCATGGTTAGGTTGTTGGCTAGATGGACGAGACGCTGACGTGTCATGCCTTTCCACGTCCCTGCTCGAGACACGCCTTCGGATGTGGCGCCGCGCCAGAAGAGAGTGCTATCCTTCTGGGCGAAAGGTAGGTCGGGGCTCGAATCTGGATCTGGGTCGTACTTGATCTTGTCCATGTAGTTCCATGGGGACGGATAGAGTATGTCAGCATAGCCTTCGACTTTGCTTTGGGAGAAGATGGGTAGGAGCTCGTGGGAGGGCTTGAAGGCGGCGGGGCTGAGGTAGAAGCCATGGAGATGGCGGAGATCTGGTTGATGGCATGGCGAAGCGGATAGTGTCCAATTGCTGAGGAAGACGCCATGAGAATGCGGCACGGCACAGGAGGTGCAGAGAGCAGAAGAGTCCCATGTATGGGCTTTCTGGGCGTAGGAACTGGGTGGGCAGGCCAATGATCCTTCATCAAAAGCGTTGGTGCGTGAGTGGTCTTCGAATAGCCTTGAGGGTTGGGAGTCCTCTGGCATCTCCCAACCCATGGCTCGTTTGGGACTCCACCGATGATGGACGTTATCCGCAGATGGGTGGACTGCTCGAAGCTTCTGCAAGTCCCTGAATGGAACTGCAACCCGTGGCTCATCGTTGAGATTGAATGCCACATCCATATCAGGCAGAAAGTGAGAAAAGCCTTCTACCAATGCAATGACACCATCAAGCATCCATCGGTGGGTCGGTAAGAAGTTGGGCCCTAGTCTTGCATGGCCATTGCGTACTTTCACTTCGGAAACCTCATTCCAAGGATCAGAGATGACTTCTCGTGTGAGCTCTCGTATTCGACCAGGCGATATGCCCCAGAACGGCTTCAAGTCGTCCATCATGCTGTCAAAGTCGTCAATAACGATCGAAGATCTCTCGGTGGCATATCGATACCATGCGTCGAAACCAGGAGGTGGGTAATGCTGATATCGCCGTCGGTATTCTTGGACAGTCTCAGCCAGTGTTTCGCTGCGGGAGGCTTGATCAAGCCAATCCTTTGCTTGTTTGGAAGCTTCGTCCATGAGCATCTCAACAGGATGAGTAGGTAATGTTGTCCTTGGTTGCGGAAATTGAAACCACCCAAGAAAGACTAGCATGGTTCCCAGAAAACCATAGATCAAGAGTGGTAGTCGTGGGGCGAGGTGCTTTGAAGGTTGTCGTGGCCCATGCATTGAGTGTAACACCGTATGCATACATACTGCAGCACCAACGAAAAGGAGTAGAAGAGAGGCGACTGCTAAGATAGGAGTTGGAACAGGTAATAGCTGGAGATCTGTCCATGAAAGGCTGAAACCAGCAGTAAAGATGTGAACGGTAAGCACAAACATCGAGAGGTGTATAACGCTGTGGTATACGGACTGCTTTCCCATTAGTGTCGTGACATGGCTTATAATCCGATGACTTACAACGTGAAGTGCAGCAATGACGGAAACCGTAAAAATCATAGAAGCCCATGCTATGCTACCTGCGTATGACCAACCGATCTCGGAGAGCTCCACCCAGTAAACAGAGTTCACAATAAGTGCGATGGTTCCACCGGTGAAACACAGACCAGAGGAAAGCTGCATATAGTCAATGCCACATGTCTTAAGGCTCATAAACGTCATTGAACTTACGAGAAAAGTGTGCCCAATGGCAGCTACCGCACCTCCATCTTCCACAGGTTTAACTAAACCTGATGGATTGAAGATCTTGTGGGAGCTGAATAGTATATAGCAATCCAAAAGAACGGCCAGTAATTGAACCAGCAACGTATTAGCTCGCGTAGTTGAGGACAGTGGGCAGATATATGTTGATCTTGGAGCTGCCAGCGCAGAAGGTTGGAGAACATTTGCGAAAGTCAGGCAAACTGCCGGTACGAGGGAATTTTCGCGATCGAAAAAGCCGAAACGGGTTTCTACTGAGTCTCCATTGCTTTCGGAAAGATTGTCAGCACTTGCTCGCCTGCACTTTCTATACCAGTAGTCGAAAACAGCTAGAATTGACGGCACATATCCCTAAACATTGTTCAGCCGACATACGATCTTTGACACCAGAATGACCCTACCTCATAACCTGATCGTACGCATTGTCTATTCAGCAGGGTCACACTAAAGCAGCTAATTCGCAGCCAGATAGCAACGGCCACGGAGATCAACAGTAATTTCCTGTGTCGGACACTAAAAGGTTGAGTGGAATCCCACTGTTGCGCAAATGCATAATCAGAGACTTTGTGTAAATCCAATATATCTCGAAGTGGCAGATTTGATCCCTTGTGGAGAGTACCCGAAGAAGCAAAGGAACGTGATATCTTATTGTGGAAGAATAAAATGCTGATCCCAGACAAAAAGAGAATCAAAGTCGCCGACTGCGTCGGTCGGCCTGTTGTTCGTCAATACATGTTTTACCCCTCGAATAATTCATTCATACCTGGAAGCTGTGACCTTTCATATGTCACCGTGGTAATGCTCGTAGCGATGAGAAGGACGCTGACCAGTTATCAGCGGTTGAGACTACTCTACGTTAACGGTCTCGGTATCGGCGCACGTACCCATGAGAGACCAAAGCAAGTCTGCTCAGCATTGGACAGGTTTCAGACCCTTATCAGTACTCTGCGCTATTCCGCTGCAGCATTCCTGCTGGATTGCTGGATCTGGATACTTGGCAAAACCTTGGCATCAAACACGCAAGGAGATTCCCTGAGGCTGAAACATGCCATGCGGCGGCTATTTGATCTGCAGGATCAATGTCGGCCCGACAGCCAGTCATCGGAGGAAACTTTTCCCGAATGCACAGTTTGACGGATTCAACGGACATAGTGCGTGGGATCAATGCATGAATGTACGCTCAGATGATGGTCGAGGCTTGCTTCCGCTACCTGTCTGTACAGCCAGTAGTATCAGTGTGAATACTGGGGCATTCGCCAGGTAACCATGCCGAAAAAAGCAGTGTGTGTAGATTATCTTCCGATGCAGGCATGGACGCTTCAAAGCTGATTGTCTCGCAGTGACGCGAGGATACCTACCCTCATACGCAATGCGGTCCAGGTAAGACATTGATACCGAACAGAGCCAAAGCTGTACTAATCCAGCATGCCCATAGGAGAAAAAACGGAGCTTCTTTATCGTGGTGGGAGATAGAGCCAAAGATGTCATCGTCCATCTCCATTATATCATGTCAAGCGTCGACATCAAGCAGAATAAGTCGGTATTGTGGGCATACAAGAAAGATCTCTTGGGATTCACCAGTCATCGGAAGAAGCGAGAGACCAAAATTAGGAAAGAGATCAAGCGTGGTATTCGCGAGGCCAACACTGAGGATCCATTTGAGCTTTTCCTTACGTTACATAATATACGTTATGTCTACTACAAAGAAACCGAAAAGATCTTAGGTAACACTTATGGCATGTGCATATTGCAAGACTTCGAGGCAATTACTCCGAACCTTCTTGCGAGGACTATAGAGACTGTCGAAGGTGGAGGAATGGTCCTTCTGCTCCTGAAGGGCATGAACAGTCTGAAACAGCTCTACACCTTATCAATGGACGTTCACTCAAGATATCGAACGGAAGCCCACGATGATGTAGTGGCTCGCTTCAATGAACGCTTCGTGCTGTCACTTGGTAGCTGCGATTCATGTTTGTTCGTTGATGATGAACTGAACGTCCTGCCGATATCAGGAGGAAAGAATGTAACTCCACTGCCACCTCCAGACATAGACGATGAAGGAAAGACAAAGGCGAGAAAAGAGCTTGATGGGATCAAAGAGAGTTTGGTCGACTCGCAGCCTGTGGGCTCCCTAATACAGATCGCAAAGACAGTAGATCAGGCAAAGGCGCTTCTGACATTTGTTGATGCAATCGCTGAGGAAACACTGCGAAGTACTGTCACCCTGACAGCGGCAAGAGGGAGAGGGAAGTCCGCCGCTCTAGGAGTAGCAATCGCAGCTGCTATAGCGCATGGATATAGTAATATTTTCATCACATCTCCTAGTCCTGAAAATTTGAAAACGTTGTTTGACTTCGTCTTCAAGGGATTTGATGCACTCAAGTATCTCGATCATGTTGACTATACTATCATCCAGTCGACCAACCCAGACTTTAACAAGGCGATAGTCCGAGTCAACGTCCACCGCCAGCACAGGCAAACGATTCAATATATCCAACCGCAAGACGCTAACAAATTAGAACAAGCTGAGCTGGTCGTCATCGATGAAGCTGCAGCTATACCGCTACCTCTTGTCCGGAAGCTGATGGGTCCATATCTCGTCTTCATGGCTTCGACCATCAACGGCTACGAAGGGACAGGTAGATCATTATCTCTGAAATTGATACAGCAACTCCGAGATCAATCGCGAGGAATGCCTAAGCCAGTAGGTGCAGGCGACGCTCAGGTAACTGATCGATCAAGTGGCAAGGCTGCAACCAACGGAGACTCTACGCCTGCGCGAGGTCGGTCGCTGCGAGAGATCACGCTCTCGGAGCCGATCAGGTATGCACAAGGAGACTCGGTTGAGAAGTGGCTGAACAAAGTCCTGTGCCTCGATGCTACCTTACCCAGCTCAAGACTCAACAATCAAGGTTGTCCTCATCCTTCGAAATGCGAATTAGTACACGTTAACAGAGATACCCTTTTTTCTTTCCATCCCGTTTCCGAGAAGTTCCTACAACAAATGATTGCGTTGTACGTTGCCAGCCACTACAAAAATTCTCCGAACGACCTTCAACTGATGAGTGACGCACCCGCTCATCAACTCTTCGTCCTTGTTCCACCACTCGAAGATGACAGCACTCGACTACCGGAGCCACTTTGTGTCATTCAGGTTGCTCTCGAAGGCCAGATCAGCAAGCAAAGCGTGCTGAGTGGCCTCAGCCGCGGCCAAAGAGCCAGTGGAGACATGATCCCATGGACCGTCAGCCAGCAATTCCAAGACGAAGAATTTGCCGGCCTATCCGGAGCTCGAATCGTCCGCATCGCCACGAACCCTGAATACACTAACATGGGCTACGGCAGCCGCGCCATCAGTCTCCTCACCGATTTTTACGAAGGCAAATTCGCCAATCTTTCCGAAACGGAGCCCACGCAAGCGGACTCACTCGTCCGTGTGACAGACGCCGAACTGGAAGCCAACACCCTTCATTCCGACAACATCAAAGTCCGCGACATAAACACCATGCCTCCTCTCTTCTCCCGCCTCTCAGAGCGCCGCCCCCAGATTCTAGATTACCTCGGCGTCTCCTTCGGCCTCACCCCTCCCCTCCACAAATTCTGGAAACGCGCCTCCTTCGCCCCCGTCTACCTCCGCCAAACCCCAAACGAGCTCACAGGCGAACATTCCTGCATCATGATCCGCACCCTCGTCTCCAACAGCACCAACACAGACAACGCCTGGCTCGGCGCCTTCGCCCGAGACTTCCACAACCGATTCCTAAAACTCGTCTCCTTCGAACAATTCGCCGCCTTCCCCTCCATTCTCGCCCTCTCCATCATCGAATCCGCAAACGCAGGCGCGAAACTCGACACCGCCACCACGCCCTCACGCCTCACCAAATCCGACCTCGATGCCGAATTCATCTCCCACGACCTCAAACGGCTCGAAACCTACGCAAACAACATGCTCGACTACCACGTCATCCTCGACATGGTCCCCAAGATCGCCGAATGGTACTTCGGCGGCCGTCTCGCCCCCGCCGTCTCGATGACAGGCGTCCAGTCCAGCATCCTCCTCTCCATCGGCCTGCAGAAAAAGTCCCTAGATCACGTGGAGCGCGAGCTAGGTCTGCCAACCAGCCAGCTCCTCGCCATGTTCGTCAAGATCGTCCGGAAAGTCTCTGCGCATTTCAGACATCTGCTCGAAGGCGCCGTCATGGAAACTCTACCCCAACCACCCCCTCCACCCCCAACAACAACAGCCGAAGGCGACAACAACAACGACGATAACATCCCCACAAACCCCTACACCCCCCTCACCACCCCCCTAGCCGACGAACTCCACGCCGGCGCCCTCGCCATAAACGCCGAACTGAAGGAAGAACAGCGCGCGCTCATCGACGCGTTACCGCTTGATAAATACGAGATTGAGAACGGAGGCGTGGTGGGGTGGGAGGAGGCGGAGAGGCAGGTTAGCAAGGCGCATAAGAAGGGTGCGGGTGCGGGTGTGGGTGGAGATGGGAGTTTGACTGTGAGTGTGAAGAAGGAGGGAAAGGGGAGCAAAAGGAAGGGAGAGAGTGCGGAGGAAATTTGGAGGGAGGAGGTTGGGGAGGGGGAGGCGAAGAGGATGAGGAGGGGGATGGGGAGGGAGAAGGGCAGGTAGGGGGAAATAGGGGGGTATATAGCGCGATTAAGATCCAATGTGTAATGACTTAAGGATACCGCTGTGCACCCCATTGCGCCAAATATGATATCTAAGTATCATGATCGTTCCTTCTCACTTCAGGTAATTAATTCATGCACGGTCAACAAGGCCCAGACCCGATATCCTGGTATACCCACCAGTCCAGTCCAGTCCACAATCCACGAAAATCCCACCCCCTACCAATTCCCCCCCCCCCTTACTCAACATACCCATCATCATCAAAAACAGACACATCGAACGAACACCCACCATTCTATATCTAGAACCAACTCTCTATATATATACCACCCAAACCCAAACCTAGATCCATATAGAATATAAAACATAAAACCCACACGACCCTCATAGATAGCGCAACTCCAACCACCTAACCTCTCGCGTTCCTCCCCTTTGGGCGAGGAATCTCATTCGAAGATCTGGAAGACTATAGCTACTTATGCATACCGGTTTCTGACACCTGCGGCATTTTCTTGCAGGGTGGATTTTGGAAGAGGCTGGGTTTGGTGCATGAGTGTTGATATATCGATGATAGGATGAGGAAAGTCACGTCACTGACCGGTCAGACATGCTCTGGTTTTAGGCTGCAGGTTCTCTTCTTTGGGGAGTGAGTGTCTTTGCGGAGATGGCGAAGGTTGCTTCGTTCTTGGAGAGGATCAGAGAGTGTGGTACGCGGGCTTGCTGTATCTTGCGCCTCGTATTGAAGTTGTTATCGACTGAGACGGTGCTTCTATTATCAGGCCAGCGGCTCTCAGGAGAGGAGAACTGATTTGGCTAGAGACCGATTGAACAGATACCCGAAGAGGATGGCTGAACCAGTGGCGCGCAACAGTGTTTTGTCGTGTCTGCTGATGGAAACTCAATCCGTGGCGTGGGCTAGGCTGGAGACTGGTGTATGTCGTACTCGCTGGTGGACTACTACTCCAAGGCTCAGAGAGTTGTATTTGCGGTTCTGCATAGAGATGTAAAACGATTTGACGGCGAAGTTGTACAAGTCTTCTGGAGATGGCGGTAGAGATTACTCGGTGAGAGACAATAAATAGTAAATCCGGAGCAGCGTCTTGAATGGTCTTTGAGAGGTAATGTATGGTTGATTGACGCGTGCTCGCAGGGTAGCACAGATATAATCAGCATGTTCGTCCCGGGAGCCATGTATTTTCATCATCGAGCCGTTCCTACAGGCTCTCCTGTAACCCCACTTCCCTCCAGCTCTTCAACAAACCTCGCCTGCGCAATCGGATTGCCGGACATCTCATGACGCAGAATGTTGCCGTCTGTCTCAATGGGGGTATCGGAGGCTGTCATTTCGCTCGCGTGGTATTTGAGTTGTTTTGGCATTGAACCGGTATGTTTGCCCAGCTGAATGACTCGCCATCTTTTTCGGCTCCGCAGCCAGAAGAGCAGGCCAGATATAAGTGCGATTGATCCAGCCGCGGTCCCGATTCCGATACCTGCTTTCGCAGCAGGGCTGAGCCCGCTACTTGATTTCTCGGTATTTGGCGGCGATGCAGATGTGGAGACTGCCGGACTGGATGTCTGAGAGGCTGCTGAGCCTGTAGTGCTCGAACTCGTAGCTGAGGTTGTCGCGTGTGTCGTTCCCGAACTCGTGACTGAGGAAGTTGGGTTTGGCGGACTCCAGGTCACAGTACTGCTACTAGACTCGATCTGAATGGTGAACTGGGCACTGTTCAGGTTGTTCTTCGCTAAATTCTTTTGAGCACCGATGTTGAAGTGGCATTCTTGAGGCACTGTTTCACTGAAGTTCAGGTGAAAAAGGCGATTTCCGATTGGAGGTACGGACTGATTGTACCCTATGCGGCTATTAGATTGTTGTTGAAGTGAAAGGCAGATGGGACTTGATTACTCACGTGGACCGTATGCACCGCCACCATTCGCGGTACACCACAGTATCAGATTTGGCGAATCATATATGGTGGTCCAGGACGCGTTCAGGACGTCGATGTAGTTGAAGGTAGGATTTGTCTTTGGGTCGGGGTACAGCCACGAGTTCTGACCAGAGCTCAAATATGGGAGAAAAGAGAAGAGCACAAGATGAAAGAGCTTGAAGGAGATCAAAGCCATTGAGACTGTGAAAGGGAGATATAGGCACAGAAAATTTCAATCGAAGCGTTCGAGTACATCGGAAAAGTAGAAGAGAAATAACCAGGATGCCGAAAATTAGAGACAACACTATTTTCTTGAGGCCTTGCCATCCTACCTATGGAGGGACACAAATAGGATCCTTCGATACGGCTGAGCTTGTTACATTGAGAAAGCTGAAGATCTGAAACAAGCATGGCTTTTTAAGTGTGGGGCAGTGCATGTATTTCAGGTTGTGACTCCGATTACCACCAACACGTCGAACTCTTATTTGATGTCAGGGACTGGTACGGCGTCGGTATGACACAGATTGTAGTCGCAGTACGAATGATATTAAAGGCTATGATGTTGGAAATTGCCTGCAGAAAAGCGAGATATATGCACGCGCCAAGGCCACGCTTGTCCCTATCCAGCCATAGAATATGCTGACACGACGATGTTGGAAGTCGTAAACTCCTTCAAATCTGAGGAGTCGCTGGCGTGGCTAGCAGTCTGAAGGCAGAGGGGAACATAAGGTGGTGGACTCCAGTAACCACAAGCCTATACCGCAGGCCCATGCCACTTAAACTTCGGAGAATTTCCTATTCTGAGCCACACCAAGGCTGGAGGCTGATACATCACAAACCCTGTTCTTATCCTTGGAGCGGCTCGTAGGCGGACCATGCTACCACCTTGGGTCCACACCTAGTGATGGTCCACGCCCATTGTTTCCGCAATCATTGATCCTAGCATCCGGGTTTCGTGATCACCATAATGGGTATGGACCTACCAACTCATCCCCAATGAGTCTGCCAGAAGACAGCCGAGGCTCTCGATGTATTGAGAGATGTTTACTCCACAAAACTTCCCGTCTATACCAGGAATCTGCAAGGCGTTGGACAAAAGGCCAATAGAAACGACACGGCCTTCAAAGAGATTCATCCACCTACATCGAGAGCTGGTTGCATTGCCACCAATATAGGCATTGATCGTGCCTTAGATGTTGTATACAGGGGCTCAATTGCATCCTATTACATAACGTCCAAAAGTCGCTCCTTCAATTCAATATGATACAAGAGTGACTTAGTACAGCTTATGTGGTGTCCAGAATCTAGACGGTGCCGTTTCTTCAATAGCCGGCGTAAAAGACAAAAGCGTCGGCCTGCGGATAACAGTTGCAGGGTCATGCCGGTACTGTGGATCCGAGAAAGTATTATAGCCTTGATAACGCTCCTCATAACCATGAGCAAGTAATTCGGCTGGATATGAAGTACCGTGCTCTGCGATTATGTTCTCTTCGGCGTCGCCCCAGCCGTCCTCGTTTAGGTAAGCTTCCTCTTGCAATCTAGAATTAGCCGGAGGCGACATGCCATGCCTCTCGTAGAACGCGGAGTCTGTACGATCGTCAAGGTATCTCGAAGAGTCTTGACGAGAGGGTGGCAGAGAATCATCAGGCTTCCTATACTCACCGTCGTTCATACTGTTGTGCATTGCCGAGTATTGGTCATGGTCGATCGCAATGGGGGTCCCTAGTTGCTGTCTTTCGTAGATATCACCGTATCCATTCCACGCGCTTCTCGAGTCAACTTTCCTACTGTAGGGACTCAGCAGTAGCTCTCGCGTGTCATCTCCCCATTGCGGTCGCTTCGAAGAATGGCTACTGGGTCCAGATGTGAGCTGCATTGACCTTTGATCCTTCGATACCTCGATTCCATGATCAGACTGAAGATGTGGTATGTCACATTTAGTGTGAGGTCCTGCTGCTATTATGGGCGGTAGAGCACCGTGGTTAGATGCAGTACGTGGAGTATGGCGCGTTTGATCTGCAGGCGTAATTTCGACGTCTTTGGTATGGTTGGGCAAGAAATCTGTCATCCCAGTGGCTATCATTTCGACTTTACGGTCCATCGTTCTTGCATCGTGGAGTAACGCTTCAAGAGCAGTATCAAGCGGATTCATTGCGGTATCAATTACCATATCAGAGGGTCGTGGAAGTCCAATAGCCTCTGCGTCGGACTCGGCCCTGTGTGCCAGCATACCATCTATAGAAGGAGATGCTAGATTGCCACGATGTAGATCTGGGGACGTATGGGTCTGTGCCCTTTCCGATGTGCCTTCTACTGAACCCAGTGTATTGAGTCCCGAAGCCTGTACAGTCTCTTTGATCTCCCGATCCTGGCTTCTCTGTTCAATTTTGCCACTGCATTTGGCTTTTGGTAGCGGGGAGTGACCTTGACATTGGCCAGGTCTGCTCCGGGCATTTCGCACTGAAGTAACACTAGTCCCGGTACGATGCTTCTCAAGCAGAATTTGCTCAACATGCGACGTAGGGAGAGCTTGACGAGACGGATCGGCCTCAAGAGATACAGGATTCAAGCACCTTGATGGCTCCATAGGGGAGAGATTGTGCTTGTTCAGCTGAGTCGACCCTTGCGAGGGAGCTCCGCTTTGAGACCAGGAGAAGTAGCTTGTCGACCGAGTCGGTGATCGAGTCAGCCTTCTTTCAAGATCTCTGACAGCTGGACTACCCAATTTTTTGGTGGGGGATGTAGAGACGGCACCGCAGCTTCCAAAGCCGAGAAACGGCGTGCCGGGCAAATCGACAAAATCTGAAGGTGAGTCACGTGTTCGGGTTCTCCTGTTTGACTCTCGTTGCTTTGGCCCGTCTGGGCGGTCTGATGGATGTTTGTCTGGGACCTTTGTCGATGTGAAGTATCTCGATATCTCAGCCTCGGTATCTGCTGGCTGAGTGGACTTTCGTGTTTTGCACTTCTGCGCTGGCCGAGTATCTACAGGTTTGGCGATTTCAGTGGGCTTTCGTTGACGGGAATTGAGGAACGACATTTCAGAGAAGGCAAGGTCAGGCACTAAAGACAGAAGGGATCAGTGGAGGTCAAGCATATAAGGGGCAGATGCTGCTCACAGCCTCTTCTTCTGATTGGCGAAGACGCCCTGCCTTTGCCAAAAAGGCCCAACGATTTTGATGATTGCAACTGAAGTCCTGTCAGCGTAGTCCAAAGATACGCGCAGTGCATCGCCAAGTCATACCGTCAAACGGTCATGCGAAACATTCTGTGCAGAAAAGTCATCCATGATGGCTGCCCCCAACTTAGCCTTCCGCTTGTGCTTCTTGCACTTCCTATCCTTGCCCTCGTGTTCACTCGACTTAATCTTCTTCTTCTTTCCCTCATTAGTGCCTTCTTTGAGCTGATAGTGGTCATCCCGTGTCTTGTGCCTCGGCCGCCTCATGTAGGATGCCGCAGGCTTTTCCGGTAATTTGGACATCGTCGCAGGGCTCTCCAAAACGTGCTCTGAATGACTTTCAGGGTATATCCGCCCGCTATTCCCACACTCCCCTTTCTTCATGGGAAGATCGGCATCGCTCTCGAGATCAGTTTGCTCCCGGATCTCAGCAGGTTCCAGATAGGACTCCGTAGAGGACCTGCGGCGCCTTCGTTTTCGTGGCCGACTTAAGGGGTCCAAATTCATGTCCTCGTCCTCGCTCCGGTCTCTAAAGGTGCGAAATGGTGCGTGTAATCCTAGTTTCTCGGCAAGGCCAGGTCCATCTGGTCTCTGCACAGTACGCGCTTTGGTATGCCTGTGAGTCCGTGCTTCGTTCGACTTGGATGTCTTACCCCTGGCGGGTCCATGCTCCGAGTCCTCCATGTTGTCCCTATAATGCCTCGGACTCTGGTCTTCGCGGCGATCAGCATCCTGAGTCTTAGGTGGTGCTGCTCGCTGCAACTCAATGCCTTTCGTCTTTGGACCATGATGTGTTGAATACTGTTTCGCTTTACGATCATGCTGGCGTTGCTCTCGTTGTACATTTGGTCGTATTTGCCTTGGCCTTGGTGACTTTGTCTCCGCATCGTGAAGCCAGCTCCGGATGGCAGCTCTTGGCGACTCGCGTTCGTTACTAGACATGTTTCAGTCGTTCGACGAGATGTCTTGAGCGTAGTGATTGGGACGCAGCTCTTTGCCTGTAGACTGGGCAAGTATCCATGCAGAAATGGAATAGGGAAATTACTATGACACTGTTCGGAAACTCCATTTTACTAGTCATTTGGAAAGGAGCGATGGACATGGAGAAATCATGAGCTGGAGCAGGTGCAACAGATGCGAATCCAAGTTGCCGAATTTTCATATTGCTGATAGAGTCTGAATTTGGGATGTACTACATTCTGGTATTCAGGTGGTTGATGATCTGTCAGTGCAAGAGATTGATCGGTAGGGCCTCAACCCATCCCTTGACTCCGGGCCACCAACCAAGACGCATGCAACATATGCTTACCCCGAAGCCTGTGCTATAGAATACAACCTCTCATGTATTCTCTAGAGCGCATTATTACTCCATACTCCGTCTTTACCAACGTATAAGGGATATCCGGTGGCGCGGGCTAAGCATTACCTTACCCGTGGGTTTGCGGGTACATTTCGAATAACTCGAAGTAGGCATATGGGCAGGTACTTATTCTACGGAACAATACCCGCTTTTCTGATGAGGCCGATGAAGGGTCCAGCTAAGGTGATGAACATCATCGGCCGGACCCTCTTCGAATCGAAGCTAAAGTGAGTAATTCGGAGCGGCAGGTTGCATGGTCGGCGTGCTATTGGCCCCATTGAGTGATCCTGATCTCTGAGCAATAACCTCGCAAGGTAGACGGCATGATGAGACCTGCAACTTCATCGCCGATGGCGAACTGATATGGGTTGATTAGGAGATTTCCAATAATGGCAGCTGCTGCTCGGTAAAGTGATGTTACGGTCGTATTTACTAGTAGAAATGATCTCACCAAAGGAACGGGGAAGTGACAGGGCCGTTAGCGTGAAGTCGCCTGATAGCCAATCATCCAGTCACCCAATCAATTAGCGTGACGTGGTAGTGGGGCCAGATTCATTTTCTTTCGACAACATCCCACCCTCTTCCAACCTCTTCTCTTCCTACCTTACATTCTCCCACCTTCCCTAATCTTCAACCAAACATCTGATCGCATCTTGCTGATCAGTTCATCATCTCATTACCTGTCGCCCGCAAATCTGCGACAACCAAACCCAGTCCGAAACAGACAACAACACCCCCTCAGAAGGATCCTGCCATGTTCGTCCGCTGCTCCTACACTGACTCTGCAATGCCCAAACACAACTCTCCTTGCTCTTGCTCCTGCTCGCCGGTCATGTACCACATCGATGTTTCCGTGTTGAATAGTTCTTCTGCATCTTGTGTTCCATCAGAGGAGGTGCGATTTGCGTGAAAGGCCTGAGATTGAGAATGTGTTAGCCGATCATCTGATCGAAATCTCATCACATCATGTCGAAGCTCTTTATTGGGTAAGTGTCTTCAGGGTCTGGTTCTACAGTGCTCAGCATTGATGTGTTCCTAGTGGCCTTGCATGGCACACCGACGACGGTGCACTGCGTCAAAAGTTCGAAGAATTTGGTCAGGTTGAGGAAGCTGTAAGCTACAGTCCCTCGCTCCTCGCACCTAGACTGCAATCTGACTGTTTGTTTCACAGATCGTTGTCAAGGACCGTGATACTGGTCGAAGCCGTGGCTTCGGCTTCGTCCGCTACAGCCAAGACCAGGATGCCGATGCTGCAATCCAGCAGATGAATAACATCGAGTCAGTATTAGTGTCAAATCGAATTCACGCCCGAACCTGATGCTAAACTTTCCCAGATTCGATGGTCGTACCATCCGTGTTGACAAAGCATCTGAGCGTGGCTCCGGCGGTGGTGGAGGAGGCGGAGGTAGCTACGGCGGGGGTCGTGGTGGCTACAACGCTGGTGGAGGAGGAGGAAGCTATGGTGGAGGTGGAGGCGGATACAGTATGTGAATATTCCTTGTCTCACATTCTCATACTAACCTGCCTAGATGGTGGTGGTGGAGGCTACGGAGGGCGCGAAGGTGGAGGCTATAGCGGCGGCGGTGGCCGTGGTGGTACGTTGGATCATATTCACTGTCCACATGCGCTGACACTTCATGCAGGCTATGGTGGTAGTGGTGGTCAACACTACTCTGGAGGAGGGCAGTCCTACGGCGGCGGTGGATCAGGCCGCTCAGGTGGCTATGACCAGCAGCAGGGTGGAGGAGGTGGAGGCGGCTGGTAAACTCGCCTCGAGCCTTACACGACCTACATTTGCGCACGACAATGTCAATCAACGGACCGACGAATAATCAAGCAGACGAGATCGACCGACAGCAGCAGAGAGGATACGATTGTGCGAAAATATTTGGCAGCCTCGATCATTTAATGTTGGACCATCCATGCATCAGCAATTGGACCAGCATCTATTGAAGGAGCTTCCCTGGATACTTTCTCTTTTCAGACCTTGAGGTTGTCTGTTAATCGCAGCAATCTATCGCGCAGGCGCAAAGGGCGTGGGGGCAGAAAGAATTTTCTTTGCTTCAATCTTTTCAAGTCCATCATCACCACAAACATATGAACGACTCACTCCAGCACACGATATCCGAAATCAAAAGTACCACCTCAGCACGATTCCTTTCACTTCAATTCCTCAGAATGGCTCGAAGTTCACGATCAGTCACGATTGAAAGACAAAGGGTCTAGCCCTACGTCTACACGATAGTATTCACAGATAGCATGCTCCTGCAAAGACTTTCCATGTAACGGCGTTGCCTTTGATATGTGTCTGCATCGTGATAAGGCTGTCGTATTAAGGTCATCGTGGGTACTCACAACATGATCAAGTGACCCTCTCCGTCTCCTCAACCGGCTGCCCGCCCTCCCCACTCCTCGTTCTCTCCACCTCACTCTCCACCGCAATTTCAGCAAGCTGGTCTCCTCCCTTGCCCTCCCCCTCCCCCATCAACAGCCTCACCCTCCTCGCCAAATCGCTCACGTGCCCATCCCCACTCTCAGGCGCCAACCCGTCCAGCGCCTCCTCCAGCATAAATAGATACTCGCTGTTCTTCCCGCTCGGGCCCCTACTCCTCGCTATCACGTCCGCCACTTCTTGTGGGTCTTGCCGGCCGAGGAATTGCGGATTGGTGGGGAGACCGATGTAGACTATGCAGTTTTGGATTGTGGTGGGAGGATCTGGGTTTGGGTTTGTGGATGGAATTTTTGTTGTTGATGTAGGGTTTGGATTTGGATTTGGATTTGTGGGAGAGATGGGGGGGGAAGATGGTGGGAGGGGTAGTGGTGGTTGTTGGATTGGGATTGGAGATGGGGATGGGGATGAAGGGGGTGTAGTGGATGCTGTAGCCGTTTATTTCGCGGATGTCGAGGTAGGCCTTTACGGTTTTTATGTGGGGGGTGGGGATGTGGTAGGCGGC
>JAABUV010000362.1_pt1 | contig 69198 bp, 61 predicted proteins | sample 5559971 | NCBI WGS metagenome assembly JAABUV01 (sample SAMN10711881, study PRJNA513362) | rock metagenome | isolation source: Antarctica rocks | place: Antarctica: Victoria Land, Knobhead nord | collected 2015-12-19 | reverse complement strand
CTCCCAAATACCCCCTTCCCATCTTCCCCCTCCTCCTCCCAGATACCCCGAATACCCCCCACCCCGATGCGATAGGTATAGCTATGTTTATGTTTATGTTTATGTTTATGTGTGGTGTGTGGTGTATGGTGCATGGTGTTCTTCAGGGGGGGGGAAGGGGGATTAGGAGGGGGACGGGGTTGACTTTTGTGGGGGAGTAAGAGAGGATAGATAGATAGGTGGCTGAGATGTTGTTGGGGGAGTATGAGGGTTTTCTGGTTGGGAAGAGGGGGGCTGGAGGTTTTGTAGTGGCAAGGAATGGGAAGTTCGGAAACGAGATCGAATTTTTGGCTCGGTCTTTCTTGAGTTGGTTTACTTTTAGTAATATATTGTTTTTATCAGCGATATATTCATTGGGTCCCTCTCAACCATTTCATACATATATACACACCAGCTCGTATAGCCCAGTCATGATTTCAGTTGGCGTAATCTTGAGCCCTTCAAGCTTCAGCCAGCTTCAACAGCCCCTCCAAATTAATACTTTTGGGCCGCTCGATCGGCAAACCCAGCGCCCGATCCCATATCAACTGCGCCAGCGGGCCCAGTCCGCGCGAGACGCCGAACGTGGCGGTGTAGTAAAGTGTTTCGTGGAAGCCGTAGTGGTGGAAGAGCACACCGGAGGAGGAGTCGACGTTTGGGAATGGGTTCTTGGTCTGATGTGGCTGTTAGCTCCGTGGTTGGCACTATGGAAAAAGATTGGGAGGGGCGCTGGTAAGGGTGAACTACCTTGCCGTGCTCTTTCAGCACTCCTGGCGCGATCTCCGAGTTCTTCTTGACGAGCCGAAAGACTGGATCTTTGGCTATTTCCGGGCGCGAAGAGGCGAACTTCATCAGTGCTTCGAAGCGGGGATCTGGTTTCCGCAAGACGGCGTGGCCGTAGCCGGGGACGACTTGGCCTGATTTCAGAGTACTCCAGAGGTAGTCTTTGACATCTTGGTCGGAGAAGGAGGTGCCGATGTGTGATTGCATTTTCAATATCCAGCGGAGGACTTCCTGGGCGGCGAGACTGCAGAGCTGAGGTTTAGCAGATAACCTTTCTAAGAGATTGATGGAAGCTTGGGAACGACCTACCCGTGTAAAGGACCAGCCAGACCCTGTAGTCCAGCACTGTAGCTCAAGAACGGATCGCTGAGTGCGCTGCCCACAAGATGTGTCGCATGAGCCGAGACGTTCCCGCCTTCATGGTCCCCATGCAGTGCGAGATATAGCCGTAATAGGTCCTGAAAGTTTTCGTTTTCCTTTCCACCTTTCCCTAGCATGGCAGCAAAGTTATACGACCAATCTTGCTCAGGGTCCACCTCTACCGGCAGAGCCCCTCCGCCTTTGTAGCTATTCTGATATATCTTTGCGGCAATAGTGGGCAGCTTCGCCAGTAACGAAATGCTGTCTTCGAACGTCGGCTCCCAGTAATCCGCCTTGTTGACTCCTTTTTCGTAGGCCTTCGCAAACGCACTGGTGTGGTTGAGGGTTGAGACAGCACAGGCGAATTGCGTCATGGGATGTAAATCCGTAGGGAAATTATCCAGCATCTGCTCAACAAAGCTGGGTAGCGTGGATTTTTGAGCAAGCTCCCGGGAAAAGGCGCGGATCTGGTTCGTTGAGGGGACTTGGCCCGTGAGAAGGAGCCAGAACATGGCTTCGGGCAGCATCTCAGTGCCGGTGGTACCCTTTGGGAGGACTTCCTGGCAGTCGGTGATGCTTTTCCCGTGGAAGCGAATGCCTTCATTGGCGTCGAGGACGGATCCTTCCCACACCATTGCTTTGAGGCCTCTAAGAGGTCGTCAGACGGGGCAGCCGAACTGAGTTCTGAGGCGAAAGACGCACCTCATGCCTCCTAGTGTATTCTCCACTTTCACCTCTCCGATTGTCTTATTTGCATGACTCTTGACTTTCTTCAAGAGCTCCCGTTTTGCTGGGATGACTTCTTGAAGTGTTGCCTTGAGGTCCGGCTCGGTGGTAGAGGAGTAAGGCCGGCATAAGATTGTGGGCGTGGGCGTTGATCTGGGCTATCACAATGAAGTCAGACATTGTGTACGTATTTGATGGTATCCATTTGTTTGAGTGGGTAGGGTTACTTTTAGCAACTGGGCAGCCAAAGAGGCTGACCTTGTTCTGACATTCATGTTTGAGGTGGAAAGTCGAGAACTGTAGTCAGTGGGCACTTCACTTCTCTTCCTTCCTCCTCCGTGACAATGTATCGGATGGCATTTCACAGCATCTTACCAAGCAGTATTTCATGACCCGGAGTATGTTGTAAGCCGCGGCAGATCGGACAAGTGGGGCGGGCACCGGACTTTGGCCGGAATTTAGAAATCCATCATATAAGGTGGGAAGGTATTGCTGATGAGGATCTATATCCTCTACAAGATGATACACAGATTAATAGGGGCTCTATCCCATCAGCCCATACGCTGTCAAATATGCCTACGCCCAATTGCTCTATCACCTCGAACAAGAGCGTTGTCAAGCAGACTCCCAGCGGTCAATCCCCCCCTCTCCACAGCTCTTCCCACCGACTCCTACCAGCTCCTACCAAGTAGCGAGAAGGCTGGCCTTCGAGAAGATGAATTACAAGATCAACAGGTGGAGGAAGTCATACAGTGGTGGGCATCTGAAAGATACAAAGGCGTCAGACGTCCATACTCCGCCGACGATGTTGTTAGCAAAAGAGGTGCACTTCAACAAATATATCCTAGCTCCCTGATGGCAAGGAAATTATTTAATCTATTAAATGAGAGAGCTGCTGCTGGAGAGCCGGTACACACCATGGGCGCCATCGATCCAGTGCAGATGACCCAACAAGCCCCAAACCAAGAAATCCTCTATATCTCCGGCTGGGCTTGCTCATCTGTACTCACCAGCACCAATGAGGTCTCACCGGACTTCGGCGATTATCCATACAATACAGTTCCAAACCAGGTTCAAAGACTTTTCAAAGCGCAACAGTTACATGATCGGAAACACTGGGATGCGAGGAGGAGATTGAGTAAGGAGGGGAGGGCGGAAACACCATACATTGATTACATGCGGCCGATTGTTGCGGACGGAGACACCGGACATGGTGGCCTGACTGCTGTCATGAAGCTCGCCAAGCTTTTTGCAGAGAACGGCGCCGCTGCTGTACATCTTGAAGACCAGCTGCATGGCGGGAAAAAGTGCGGTCATCTGGCAGGGAAGGTGCTTGTTCCAGTGGGCGAGCATATCAATCGATTGGTGGCCATGAGATTTCAGTGGGATCTCATGGGCTGTGAGAACCTTGTAATTGCGAGGACGGACTCTGAGTCGGGTAACTTACTTAGTAGTGCGATTGATGTGCGGGATCACGAGTATATCCTTGGGGTGAACGAGGACGTCGAACCGCTTTCGGAGACACTACAAGCCATGGAGCTGGAGGGTGCAAGTGGCGAGGAGATTGATATGTTTGAGGCAAAGTGGGTGAAAGATCATAAGCTCATGACTTTCGATGAAGGTATGGCACCGCATTTGATCCTCGAAGCATCCAACAACTAATCTCTATACTTCTCCAGCCGTCACACAGCATCTCAAGGCTGAAGGCGCGGACCAAACCCTGATCGATGAGTATGTGAAGAGGATTAGCGTTGACCCCAACATGTCGTTGTCTCGAAGGCGGTCACTTACCGCAAACTACGCCAAGTCCCCGGTCTTCTTCTCGTGGGACATTCCTAGGACTCGAGAGGGCTTCTACCACTATAGATCCGGAATGCCGGCCGCCACCAAGCGAGCCATTGAATTCGCTCCTTATGCTGACCTACTCTGGCTTGAGACTGCGGACCCGAACGTGGAGAAGGCAGGCCGCTTTGCCAGCGAAATTAGAAAGGCGTACCCAGGGAAGCATTTAGTATATAACCTCAGTCCTTCATTCAATTGGATGGGTCAGGGCTTCGACGATACGACTCTCAAGTCTTTCATTTGGGATCTTGCCAAGCACGGCTTCGTTCTGCAACTCATATCTCTGGCCGGCCTGCACTCGACCGCAACAGTCACGGCTAAACTCTCCCGAGACTTTAAGAAGGATGGGATGCTTGCTTATGTCAAGCTAATCCAAAGACGAGAGAAGGAGCTTGGAGTCGATGTATTGACACACCAGAAGTGGAGTGGTGCTGCATACGTTGATGGGATCCTCGGAGCCATCCAGAGTGGCAGCAGCGGCTCTAAGAGCATGGGCGAAGGGAATACCGAGACGGGGTTCTGAGTCCCTAATTCTGGCGATTGGCTGGTAGCAAGCCATGTTTGAGGTGACCTGAATGGCCGATTGCAACGCGCCAAAGGAGACGAAAAAGGTCATGGCTCCTGCCCGATATATTGATCGGCAGTAAGCAGCATGAGACAGAGACGATGTTTCACCCCTAACCTAATGCAAAAGTGGAGTGAGACTATTGCACCACGGGCTATCGACCTTGGCCGGTGTGATTTCATCTCGAACGTTGATGGAAGATTTGCCCAGGAAGGATTTGTCTTCTGAGAAGGTGGGAAAGTAACGCTGCACAGCATCTGGTCATGGAATTGGCTACAGCAAAGTAGCTTGAGAACCCTTCCTCACAGGAGAGAGAGCATTGCCATTGGAAATGATGAGACAGTATGAGGGATGTACTTCCGATATAGAGCGAGGATATTATGAATATGCTCTTCTGGCTCGCATTATCATTCTTCAAATTGAATACAGTATCGTTCATCTCTTCAGCTCTTCACTTTGCGGAGATATGGAAAGTATCAGCGCTAGGCGGATATATTTTCCGAAAGTGACCGAGAGTGCCGACGCACCCAGAACGTCCACGGGCTGAAATTTTCTGAATTCGTTCTCCACGCACTCACCATCTGTCTTCTTTCGCCCACTTCTTGTAGGGGGTCGCTGGGTCACCCTCTTTCCTGGCTTTGGGCCATATCTCCACTCTTCGTATCTGGAGGCTTCGCAATATTTCTTAAACGAATCAATAGTTACAATTATTCTACCCACCTGGGCTTAATTGCGCAGTTCCGCATCTTGCTTCTTTGACGTCTTTAGTATCCGAATCAGCAGTCCTCCAACATCGTTAACAGAGAATGCCACATCCAGTATCCCCGCCTACCATCCCCGTCATGATCACCAAGTCCGCTGCTCCATCCGGCGTTGCTCCGACCCATGATGAAGTCTCCTCCTTCCTAATCACCATCTTCAACGCCAAAACATCCCAAGAGTCTCTTGATGCTGCATATGCTCTCTCAAATCTCCTTATTACATCAGTCGGGTTCCGTGGGTTCCACGCATACGGGGTCTTAGAGGAGATCAAGAAGGCTGCGGCCGACAAGAAGGATGGTTCAAGGCGGGAGAGTGCCATGATCCTTCTCGGTGCTCTTTTCGAGAAATTCCCGCCTGCGCAGCCCATCTCCGAGGTCGTGTTCCTACTTCAAAATGGAGGCATCCTGGCGTCGGCACTCGACGCTCTTGCAGATAAGGGTGGTGTGGTCAGAGAATCGGCGCAGTACGCCCTGGATGCTTTGTTTGCAAATCTTTCACCAGAGGCGCAACTCGTGGGTCTCATCCCTGCCCTATCACAGTACTTGGTGAAGAGATCCGGCAAGTGGCAAGGAACAGTGGGTGCCTACGAGCTGCTGGGAAGAATGGCGGACAAGGCAAAGATGGGCTTGGGGAGCAAAGAGGAGGAAAAGATCAAAGACTTCATGAGAGAATCCATGGGCAAGAAATTGGCTGGACTGATCCCTGTTGTTGAGACAGGAATGCACGACTTGAAGGATCAGGTTGGGAAGCAAGCTTTGAAAACAATGACCGCTCTGACCACCCTTCTGACAAACGACGATGTCGCTCCTCGGATACCGCTCCTGATCAAGACGATGGAAAAGCCGTCCACTGAGACCTTGCAGAAGGCGATCCATGCGCTTTCGCAAACCACCTTCGTCGCGATTGTCACATCCCCGGTTCTTGCCCTTCTCACGCCACTCCTCGAGAGATCGTTAAACACGCCTACCACTTCGCAAGAGGTCCTGCGGCAGACCGTGGTGGTTGTTGAGAATCTGACGAAATTAGTGCACGATCCAATTGAGGCGAGGACCTTCTTGCCGAAGCTACGGCCTGGTGTTCAGGGCGTCAAAGACAGAGCCTCTCTGCCTGAAGTCCGAGCACTTGCCACGAGAGCCCTTGCGGTCATTAGAAAGGCCATGAGGGACGATGACGGGAATATTCTCTCTGGTCAAATCGCACCTACATCTGCTGCAGACATTTTGCAGGTGTTGGAAAAAGAAGTCAGAGTACATGGTGGTGTTCTTGGGCAGCCCGGTGATGCTGAAATATGGACCCTGACAAGAGGCTATATCGCGGACATGGTCAAAGAGGATGTGAATATTCGCCAAGTTTCGCGAATCAGTCGCTGCACTGGGCCCTATCTACAACAGCTCCTGAAGCCAGGCGAGGCCGACGCTGTCTCGCAGGCCTTGGAGAAGCATTTCGTCGACGAAGACCATCGCAAATTTGGCCAGCCTATCAAAGCAGAGACGGGCGAGGTCGAAATTGTGAACACGGACTTCTCCCTTGCATACGGTGGTATGTTGCTACTGTCGCACACCAACATTACATTACATAAGGGGCACAGATATGGTCTCTGCGGAAGGAACGGCGCTGGCAAGTCTACGCTCATGCGAAGTATAGCCGAGGGCAAACTGGAGGGATTTCCCAGCAAGGATCAGCTCAAGACATGCTTTGTTGAGCACAACCAAGGCGAAGATGCAGACTTGAGTATTCTGGAATTTGTGTCGAAGGATCCTGAGTTGGCTGCATCTGGCCAGGAGCGCATATCTGAAGTTCTGAGCGAGGTCGGCTTCACAGCAGGACCACACGGGCGGCAGTCAGAAAAAGTCGGCTCACTCTCCGGTGGATGGAAGATGAAGCTTGCCCTGGCAAGGGCCATGCTCATGGGGGCCGACGTTCTCTTGTTGGACGAACCTACCAATCATTTGGACGTTGGGAACGTCAAGTGGTTGGAGGAATATCTCAAAAGCCACATGGAAATCACAAGCTTGATCGTGTCGCACGACTCTGGCTTTCTTGACAACGTTTGCACGGACATCTACCACTATGAACAGAAGAAGCTGGTCTGCTATCAGGGTAACCTTGCAGCTTTCGTGCGACAGAAGCCGGAAGCGAAGGGCTACTATACGCTGTCAGCTTCCCAGGTCTCGTTCAAGTTCCCCAATCCGGGAATTCTAACGGGAGTCAAATCATCCACGAGAGCCATCATTCGCATGCAGGATTGTACCTTTACCTACCCTGGAGGTACCAAGCCATCCCTTGCTGATGTTTCTTGCGCGCTCACCCTCTCCTCTCGTACCGCCATCATTGGCGCCAACGGTGCGGGCAAGTCAACTCTGATCAAGCTGCTCACTGGCGAAACCATTCCACAAACGGGTAGAGTCGAGAAGCACCCTAATCTGCGTATCGGCTACATCAAGCAGCACGCTCTGGAGCACGTGGAAATGCACATGGAGAAGACGCCAAACCAGTATCTGCAATGGCGATATGCCAATGGCGATGACCGTGAAGTATTGATGAAGCAGACCAGAGTGCTCACTCCTGAGGACAAAGCACAGATGGAGAAGATGGTCAATCTCGGCCCGGGAATGGGTGAGCGGAAGGTGGAGAACTTAATGGGACGACAGAAGTTCAAGAAATCGTTTCAGTATGAAGTCAAATGGGTGGGCATGCTCCCGAAGTACAACAGTCAAGTGTCGCGTGAAACCCTTCTCGAGCTTGGCTTCGACAAGCTCGTGCAAGAGTTTGACGATCACGAAGCTTCCCGCGAAGGTCTCGGCTTCCGGCAACTCGAGCCCAAGGTGATCTCGAAACACTTCGAGGACATTGGCCTTGACCCCGAGATTGCCAACCACAACGAGATCTCCGGCCTATCGGGTGGGCAAAAAGTGAAAGTGGTCCTTGCGGGCGCCATGTGGAACAACCCGCATCTGCTCGTGCTGGACGAACCGACCAATTATCTGGATCGTGATTCCCAAGGCGGGCTCGCCGTGGCCATCCGGGAGTACAAGGGTGGGGTGGTGATGATCTCTCACAACGAAGAGTTCGTGGGAGCGTTATGTCCGGAGCAATGGCACGTGGCGGACGGGCGGGTCACGCACAAGGGCCACTTGGCGGTGTCGATGGATCGATTCGAGGACAGCCGACCGGGGAGCAGCGCAGCCAGCTCCCGAGCGGGCTCCAGTGCGGTGTCCAGTGCCACGGCTTCGGCGGTCAATTCGGGCGCGGAGGACGGCGGGGATATGAAGTTCAAGGTGAAGAAGAAGACGAAGAAGTTGACGCGGGCGCAGATGAAGGACCGGGAGGTCAGGCGGCGGTTGAGGCACATTGAGTGGTTGAATTCGCCCAAGGTATGTTCCCTCGTTCCGTTGGCTGTGTATGAGGTTTGGGAGGCGGGCTAATGGTGGGACAGGGGACGCCTCACCCACCGGACACGGATGACGATGAGTGAACATGATTCGCAGGCGACGGTCAGGGACGATGGAGAGGTCTTTGGTTTCGGGCAAATAGACGGCGTTGGATCTTGGGCATGATGAGAGAGATACCTACCCGTGCATTGGGGATAACCGTGTGGAGGATCACGTAAGCTTATAGATGAGTATGGAACGCCTTGACGCGGGTGATTTGGAAACATGTTAGTGTGAATGGGAAGATGTCAGATAGAGGGTGAATTGATTACTATAGAGAATTCTGTACGGTCCAGCCAATGATTCAACCCTCTGCGACGGTAGGTGGGTACCTATGTAAAGGAGTACTACAGTACGTTAGCGTGACCGTTGTGTACCCATAATCCCCTAGCGCCGTCATATCCAGCCCAATAAAGTCAATGCACCGATCGACAAGCCTAATGCAGCTCTAGTAGCCTTACCATAGAGCCTTAATCCACATCGGGGCAAAATGAACCTGTCTTTACTTTCCTATCGCGTGGCTGACATGGTCTAGACCAGAGCAGCCCCCCTTTTTTGGGGAGAGATAGTGCAGGTAGTCGTCATGGTTCATGGTTCATGCATTGTGTATTGGCTTATCTGTATGGAGTATGCAGGAGATGGATGGATAGGGTGGGTGGGTGGGTGGAGAGGGGATTGACTGGGAGTGTATGAATTGTATGAATTGTATGATCTTGTGAAGGGTGGGAGGGAGTGGAGATGGGTGTGGTCGGTAGGTCATTACCCCACTTCACTTGCTGGTGTAGATGGACTACTTTACCTCCTCAGATCCCAATAACCTGATTGCCTGATACCTGATACCTTAACCACCTACTTGGATCCAGCCGAGGGGTTCAACCATGTCATGATGTCCCCATCCAATGCCCGCTAGTTCTATCACTTCCCGAGTCCCCGCTTAAACTTGGCTCGGACGATCACGTTATTTAGTACCTTGTCACCTTGTCTAGTACTACGGTAGTGAATGAAGTGAAGGGAGTGAGAGAGAGGTCGCCTTATCTCAATCTCAACGGTTACACCTCACATCTTACACTTCACACCTCACACTTCCATCCATCCATCCATGGTCCTCCACCCTGCTTTGTCTCTATAACGTGGTACCATCGTCAAGAGCACGACGACATACGAGCCTACCGAATAGGTGCATCATCTCTTATTAACCAGCTAACCACTCACCTTCACCAACCAACCACCACCCACCATGACATTCCCCGAAAAATCCCCCCTCGACTCCACCATCCCCGACCCACCACCCTCCACCTCCGCCTCCGCCTCCCACAACTACCCCTACACCCCCCCCTCCACCTCCTCCTCCCCCCACTCCCACCCCCTCGACACCGACGCCGCCGCCCTCGCCCAAATGGGCTACACCCAAGACCTCAAGCGGAACTACACCTGGTTCTCCCTGCTCGGCGTCGGCTTCTCCCTCACCAATTCCTGGTGGGGTATTTCGGCGGCGCTGATCACGGGTATTAACAGTGGGGGGCCCGTGCAGATTGTTTACGGGTTGATTCTTTTTGCGCTGATTTCGACGTGTGTGGGGGTTTCGCTGAGTGAATTGGCGAGTGCGTTGCCGAATGCGGGGGGGCAGTATTTTGTGAGTTTGGGTTTTGGTTTTGGGGTTTGGTTTTTGGTTTTGGTCTTGGTTTTGGTTCTTTTGTGTGTTGAGGCACTGGCTTGAGATTTGGGAGATTTTGTTGGTTCTCTGCGTGTGTACACGTCGCTGCTGGATTCTTCTGTCTACCGCGACCCTGTTTGGTACTTCAAAAGATGTTGTAGATTTTGTACATATGTACACGTCTCTGCGGGTTTCCGTGTTTACTACCGCCCCGTTCTGTATTTCAAAAGACGTTATTGATTCTGTACATTATGTACGCGTCTCTGTCGGGTTGGCATTCTGCTTCAAGAGAACGTTGACGCTGACCCTGAATCGATCAGTGGGCGAATGAGCTGGCACCCAAGAGATATGCCGGTTTCGCCTCCTATCTCACCGGCTGGTTCGCCTGGGCTGGGAGCATCTTCACCTCTGCTTCCGTCGCTCTGGGCACCGCCAGCGCCGTCGTCGGCTGCTATCAGCTATCTCATCCAGACTTGTACGCCCTTCTCTGCCTCAATCATTCGTGTATGACCTGACGAAGCATTAGCGTGATTCAACCATGGAATGTCTACGTTGCATACCTCCTCATCAACTGCTTCGCCTTCATCTGGAACTGCTATGCCAAGGCGCTGCCGTGGATTGCCAAGGTTTCGCTGGCGACGACGCTGGGGAGTTGGTTCATCATCATGATTACGGTCCCGGCTACTGCGCAGACGCATCAGAATGCCAAGTTCGTGTTTGCGAATTTTGTGAATGGGACTGGGTGGTCGCAGAATGGAATTGGTATGTTCTTTTATTCTTGATGATTTGATGGTTGATCAGGGACTTGATATATGCGGTCCTATTATTTTCATTCTTTCTTTTTCCTATCGCGAATCCTATCTTCCTTAGTCCTTGTACGGGTCAATGTCTTCAGCTTCTACAGACAGCAAGAAGCATGCCATCAGAACTCGTTTCCTCACTCCCCCACACAATTCCTCCCATCCACAGCTAATATCCCACAGCATTCATAGTCGGCCTCATCAACACCAACTACGCCTTCGCCTGCCTCGACTGCGCCACCCACCTCGCCGAAGAGGTCCGCCGCCCCGAACGCCAAGTCCCCATCGCAATCATGGGCACCGTCGCCATCGGCTTCGTCACCTCCTGGATCTACTCCATCGCTCTCTTCTTCAGCATGAACAACCTCGCCGACCTCAGCAGTACCCCGACCCTAGTCCCCATCCTCGCCCTCTACGACCAGGCGCTGCGATCGAAAGCTGGCGCTATCGTTCTCGAGTCCATGTTCATCGCGACGGGGGTGTGGTGTCTGGTCGCTTCTCACACGTGGCAATCGAGACTGTGTTGGAGTTTCGCACGGGACGGTGGGGTGCCGGGCTCGAAATGGCTGTCTCATGTCGATCGCAGGCTTGATGTGCCGATGCGCGCGCATATCGTGTCCAACGTTATCGTTCTGTTGCTGGGTTTGTTGTACATTGGGAGCTATACGGCTTTCAACAGCATGGTGACGGCGTGTATCGTGTTGCTGTACATGTCCTATTCCATCCCCGTCGTGTGTTTGCTCATCCGGGGACGGAACAACATTCGCCACGGACCGTTTTGGATGGGACCGTTTGGGCTGATGAGTAATATTGTTTTGTTGCTTTGGACGGGGTTCACGCTCATCATGTATTCTTTTCCGTTCGTGAGGCCGGTTGCTGCTGGGAGTGAGTCTTTCCCTTCCTCTATCTTTCTTTCTTCTGTGGGGATGATGGCGATGGATGGTAGCACCTTCTCGGCGCAATGATCGGTCGAATATCCTCACTAACGTCATCTTGTGTCGCGATACAGATATGAACTACGTCTCCGCCGTCTACGGCGTCGTCGTGACCATCATCGTGGTGGACTGGTTCGTCAGAGGGAAGAGAGGCTATAGAGGCCAGACGGTAAGACGGGAGGAAGTCGAAGCGAGATTGACGGACAAGGAGTTCGTGCGGTAGGCATGCTCTGCGAGAGGCGGGCCGCCGAGGGATGTTTCCTTTCTCTGTGCTTTAGATTAAGGAGGAGATGGGTGCAGGAGACGTGTGTGTTTTGATAGCGAGAGAGAGCGTACGTCTGTACTCACAGGCTCGCAGGATGGCAGTAGCTTAGCGTTAGCTTGCGGAGTATGTATGGATCGATTCGATACCCCAAGGTCGGTTTAGCAACGAGGCGTGGCTGTTTAGCATATATCAGCATCGGCTTTTAAAAAAAAATCCCACCAATCCCATCCATCCCCACATTTCCTCCCTCCATGCAATGCATACTTGCATACTTCCATACTTCCATACCTACGATCTTGTATCTTGCCTCCTGAATTCGAGAATAGGCTTTCCATTCCGATCATCTATATCCATATCTATTATACTTGCTTGTAAGAATGCGATGATCCCTTTCGTACACAACATATTATGAATGAATGAATGAATACTTACCTTTCTTTGATTTTTTTATCTCTGTTTCAGGTGGGGGAGGTGGGGTGGGGGAAGTATAATATAATATAGCATTGCATGTTAATACCTATATAGTAAGCCTTCGTTGTCTTCCTCCCATCTTTCGTATCTTTCATATCTTTACTACGTTAATTCCTATAGCTTTGTTCTTTTTATAAGAGAAAGGGTGGTGTCCCTCTTATCCCTCCTATCCTTCCTATCCCATCTATCTCACACCTTCCCCCCCCCTCCCATTCTATCTATCTTATACCCTCCCCCCTCCCCCTCCTCGCGTTCCCTCTTCGAGGCGAAGATTATCTCTAGATACAATGTATTATGAGCTGTATTTGCTAAGAGATATTACTTGCGAGGGGTGATGGGTTATGGTGGATGTTCGGAAAGGTGGGAAGGTGATAGATGGAAAGGTGGAAGGTGGAAGGGTAGATGGAAAGGTAGATGGAAAGGGAAAGGGAAGGTAAATTGATAGATAGATAGATAGATATCGAGAAGGGGGTTTAGGGGAAAAAAGGGAAGGTTTAAAATAAAAGGTTTAAAGTAAAGTAGAACGGAAGCGAGATGTTCAGATTTGGGGGAAATGAGTGGGGAGGGAAGGGGGTTTGGAAGGGAAGACGGGCTTAGAGAGGGAGGCTTTGTATCAAATGGAACCTAATATGGAAGGTCGGGAAGGGGAGGTGTTTGGATTCAGATTTAGGATTTCGCTTCCGGAAAATAAGTAATAGTTTTAATCGACAACTGATACGACGAGGAATCATACAGTAATAGTATGATGGGAAATAAATAATAGATACCTATAATATAAACCTTGGAATACCTTGAAATACGTTGAAATACTTATTATATTATACCCCCTACAATAATAGTGACAGTATGTACCATCAGGGTATCTAAGGGGAATCGATACTTGTAATTAATTAATTGATAGAGAAGATTTGAATGGGGTTTGAAGGGGGCGGGCGTTCTTGAGGCAGGCGATCATATGTTTTACGTGGCGTGGATTGGACTGCCGTGAGTCATTAAAGTGATGGGGTTGTACGTTGTATGATGTGTGATGTGTGATGTATGAACTGTTTGTGAGGAGGAATTTCATTTCTGGAGATGGGAATGGATGTGGGATCTAATGCCACCCCCGTTAAGAATTATGAGTAGATGAGACTGCCGTAGCTTCCTATGAAAGTCTGCAACAGTGATTTCTGGAGATGTGAAATCTAGTGACATGTCATGCTCGCAAGTATTCTACCTAGAAAACCTGCCGCCCTCTTTGACCCTCCTTCATAGCCCCATGCGTGCACTGAACGCCGGATGTAAATGCTGCCCTCTAAGGAAAGAAAAACACCGGAGCCGACCCTGACCGATTCTAGGAAAGGCATGCAAGATACTGAATGTTGGAAACGCCCGCCGTCTAGCTTACACTAACCATGTTATTCGAGATAGAATCATGAGAGCGTCAATCGATCATCCACCAACAGCTGCCGATGACGGATATTAGTACCAGAGTCGTCAGCACGCCCGCGCCCGCCTTGTCCTTCGCCGTGATCGTGTTCGTGCTCAAGGCCGGATTCGACTTGCCAGATCCGCTTCCTCCGGCACCGGCGTTGCCTCGGCTCGTTCCTCCGGTTTTATTGGTTACCGGCGTGTAGACTTGATTGATCAGGTTGGCCTGGATGACCGACAGCGCGCCCATCTGCTGCCCTACCCCCTGCGTGCCGTCCCATTTCGCTCCGGCCGTCCATTTCATGCCGCACATCTGGCCGTTGGAACCGCCGGAGCACTGCAGGGCGGCGGCTGCGGCGGAAGCTTGGATCTTGGGCATGACCAAGTCGTAGATGAAGGGGGCGTATTTGGTGGATGCGACCATCCAGCGCGCGAGGTAGGCTTTGAAGGAGAAGTTGTCGGTGTCGCAGGTGTTGGGGCCTTCGCAGGCTACTTCGTACATGACGTTTGGGGGGTTGCTGGCGAAGAAGATGTCCGTCCCGTTGAGGATGCCGGTGACGCGGCCTTTCCAGAGATCGGAGCCGTTGGTCTATGTGGTGTTAGTAAGTCATAGCTCAGCGGATGGAAAGTCCTACGTAATTGTACATGGTGGCCGCTCCTAACAAAAAGACCCCAGCATTATAGGTCCACTGTACTTTGTTGATGTCGGTGCAATTCAGCGTCGTGTGCGCACCGTCGTAGAAGTGGTACTGTTCATCCATCATTCGACTGGCTTGGGTCCAGTTGAAGGTCTTCTCGGCCCACTGTGCGTAGCTGTCGTTTCCAGTATACAACGCCAGACGAGCGCCCAGGTTGAAGAAGCATCCATTCGAGATGGTGTTTTTGTAGTCGTACCCGGTATTTAAGGTAAAAATCTGCCACCTCAGACCACCACCGCAGAACTGGGTGTCCCATCGTCCCGCTTGGGTATTGAAGACCCCCTGGGCCAGCTCCAACCACTGAGGTTTGTCAGGTGGCGGATCTGGGAACTTTTGCTCTGCAGCGGCCATGGCTGCCATTCCCCAGAAGCCTTGGTCGTCATTGCCCTCCGTCTTCGTCTGATTGGGTGTCATGTAGTCGTTGTCTGGACCTGCTTGCCAGAGCATGCCCTGTGTCACGACGTCGTTGTAGGTGGTGTCATTGGTGTAATAGTAATAGTCGATTAAGGTCCCAAACATGGATCCAGCTTCCCACCAGTAGTAAGGCATAGGTAGGTTGCCGGGCACGTCTCCAGTACGATTTCCTGTGTAGTAAGTCATCATGTTGTAAGCCGCATTGCTCGCAGCAGCTTTGATGGAGGCTGTACAGGATGTTGTCAGTCACGTATTACCATCATCACAATATGTTGTTAAGAGCGTTGTCATACCTGGGCTGCTCAGGTCCAGGGTCAAGCCAGAAACCAGAGCACTTCCAGTGAGTAGCGACACAGCTGCTCTCAACGACCAGGATGGAGTTGTGCCGCCATTGCAAGGCAGAAGCCTCATGATGAACGTGGTTGGGCCAAGCCCTGCAGTAAAGATAATTTATGTTGCTCGGTGACTTTCCTGGGAATGTACGATATGCGAATTTGCACTCTGCTCCTGAAGAGAAGACCAAACCCTGCGGATGCTACTCGTCTACCACTGTCTCCGCCGATTATTATCTTCTAAGCCTTCTCTTTCTTGCCCTTCTGTGTCCAGTCGCTGCACGTTGTATTAGATGTGTATCGCAAGCGCTCAGGGTCCTCCGGCGTTTCGAGGGAGCGACAGTTCAGCTCAACGAGTGGACTGCAAGACTTGTCTTGCCACAATGCGAACGAGAGGTAGTAATCGACCGAAAGAATGACTGGAGAAAGTGGTGAGACTCCTACTCTCATGTAGTAAGATGATCAAGCATACGAAGAGACGCTGAATTGATTGTAAATGACGCGGCGGGCGGCTGTTCGGCGATCCGTTGCTCGGTCAAATCGGACTATTCTATGCGAGTGCCACAGTTGTGCTGATCTGATTGTGGCACAGCACTCCTCTACTTATACGGAGTGCATGATACACATGCACAACGTATGGCGTCTTGGAGCACAAAACCTGTAGGTATCGAATATCAGTGAGATCGACCCAAGAGTCTTTGTATATATCTTCTACGGCTGCGGTCTGCAAAAGTTGGCAATTTGGACAACCTTCCTGATCTGTGGCGCGGCCTGTCTTACTAGATCATTTGAACACGAGACCCATTGCACTTGACTACAGTATGTCTGGTAGCCTCATCACGCTGACAGAGGTTCATCAAAGATCCAAGCGATCAAGTAAACAAAGGAACCCATGAAGCCTTGGAGATGCGAACGTCTTCTTTGAGGCTCATTCCAGCGCCACAGAGGCACCATCACGTGACAGGCAGGACGGAAATAGCATCATCACCAATTTTGATGAGACGCTCACTTCTTCATCCTCAACATCATCCATCCAATTCCATTGCCATCAATTCTTCACCTTGACGACGCTGTTACCACCATCACGATCACTCTGACTCTCCTTGACCCGTCCAGGCAGCACTTCTTCATATCCGCCGAACGCCAGACTGTGCGACGTTTCGCCCGCTTGCTGACAACTAAGCTCCAACCCCAACCTTTTCCGATTGCGACTCTCCATCATCTCCACATCCATTCACCATCCGCCCATTACGCCCAGATCTTGAATATTCCAAGCGAAACCATCTTCCTCCCATACCGCAGCAATGGCAGGACGTGAGCAGCCATACGATCCCTACATCCCCGCGGGACACGCCGGACAGGCTGGAAGCGGAAGTGCACAATATGAGGGGGGCAATACTAGGACTGCGGCCATTCAGTCGGTAAGTCAGTCAATGTGATGATGACGCGCAGAAGTCCGGCGGTGCCATGGAGTGGTGCAGAATGTCGTGGGATACCCACTTCTCTTCAGACGCTCGACCTTGAAGGACGAGAGAAGACCCTCAACCGCTGCAGAAGCATTATCAATGTGTCAATGCGCCTGAGAGCTTCCACTGCTGGTGGCCGCGAGAACTCAAAGTGGAGCTTCAAGATATCCTGTTATGATTATCCATTCAATGGCTGCCTGCACTAAGCGACAGGATTATGGTCCCTGTCAAAAGACGCCGCGTATTGCACAGCTTCCTGAGCTCATGATGCTAATATCTGCTTCTCTCGCAGCAAATCGACGACACCGTCAATGTCATGAAAAAGAACCTCGAATCCGTCGCTCAACGTGGTGAACATATCGATCAGCTCCAGGACAAGTCTGAGAATCTCAATCAGTCCGCTCAAGGCTTCCGTCGCGGCGCCAATCGTGTCCGCAAGCAGATGTGGTGGAAGAACATGAAGATGAGGATCTGGATCATGATTGGCATACTCTTTTTGCTGGTGATCATCATCATCCCAAGTGGTGAGTGACTACTTGCAGCCGGTTACTTCCGGCTAGCATTGAGAATTGAGACCGTGAGGCTGACTGGGTCTGATTAGTGGTTGCGGCGAAGAAAGGCGGTAAATGAGGGTACTGATGGTGGACAATACATCTTCAGGATGTGCAGCTCACGTAGACCAAACGATCGCTCAGAGCCATGTCGTCTTTTCAAGGTATCAAGGATGAACAAGGACGTAACGTGCGAGATCAGGCCCTTTTCTATCCTGTGGCCAAGTGCGGAATGCAATGGAGTTGGGCGTCAATGTTCCTATACTGCCTATACCACCCTTTAATGCTGCACTAATGAGCTGTTGTCTAGCTTTGCAAGTCATACTACGATCTTACTTGTATGAACTCCAAAGTGCACATTGAGTCTTCCCTCCTGCCAAAGCATTCACCATGTTGCTCTCAACCAGACTTATGCGTAGGAGGCCTTAGATGGGTGGCTTAGCATCATACATGTGAATGAGATGAACGATTATTCATTCCACAATACAGATCCCACCGCACGAGATACAGTCTCGTCTCAGCCCAAGATTCCCGCCATGCCCTGCAAAAACTATCCGAGCTACCTACTTCATCCCCACCTTCCCCTCACAAATACCATAACAAAAGCGCGCCTGCAATACCAACCCAGCATGATCACCCCCTTGGTGCACAAGTAACGGCATATATATCCACCAGCTACGAAGACATCTGAATCTGGCGGCATAGATCCCTCTATGATGTATGTAGACATCGCACACGCCTCGGCGTCCTGTTGGAGGACTATTGCATACATTATCAGAGTACGCATCGACGCAGGAACCTGATTCCGTGCTCAGTCAGCAGCTTAGGAGTAGAATACGAGTCTCGGGATAGAAGTGGGAGGGTCTAATGCGTTGATCGATAGGTTTTACAGCAATTGGATGTACCGGCTGGAAATTTCTACTGTCTCAGATGGTATTTAGACTAATTCAGGCTTTGTTGTAGACCGTCGTTGATAATAGCTGAAGATTGGGATGCAGGATGACTGGAATGCTAATTATTCAGCAAACCGAAACGATGATTTAGGATTGAGCCTGAGGAGCACCACCTTTACACAATTCTCCAACGCCTATGATGTTGTGGCTTTTGTGCAAGATTCCACGCCTACGTTACAGTTGCCATAAAGTTGGGTACCTTTGGTCATTGTATGCTTGAGAGGAATGGATCACTTTCTCACGCAAGATCTACTACAGCTGTTCTTTATTCTCGCACGTTTCATTGTTCGTGATGAAACTCTTGTACGGACAGGAATTGCTCCCTATGGGATCACACAATGGGTTGAACATTGAGCTTACGAAATAACAGGTTTGGCATTGACGAATACTTCGTCCGGTTATGTTGGCTGCAGAGATTGCAGAACATGGAATAGATCAGCGTCAATGCTGAATGAGAAGCAGACGCTTGAGGGAGATTGCTACGAACACCCTTTGCCTATATGGGCTTGTAAGATCATGACGACAATCGTCGGCCATGGCTGACTCAGTATATATTCTCTCAGCCTTTGCTGCTCTTCACGCCTCTACAGCATACCTCGTCCGATCTGTCAGCCAAAAGCTCTCAAAGTCTCGCACGCGTTCATCTATCCACCTAGGGCCCCAACTCCGTTTTGGGATCCATCTCAGCTTGAAAACACCCGCATGTCACAATCCCGGAAAAGTCAACATAAACCTGGCCACCACCTCCCTTTCATTCACGATACTAGCTTTAACCAACTCAGTAGTCCCATACTCCCGCGTCAGATCATGGAGAGCATGGATGACCTTCAAAACGACCGCATTATCCGTCGCCTTTTCTTGCTTGATGCAAAAGTTGACCCCACCGCTGGTGAAGGAGTAGGCGTGGGAGGCACTGGGCTTGTATTCCATGATTACGTCCCATCCTATTAGGTTGATGTCGGTGCGGACTTGGTCTTCGCAGTCGACGCGACCGAGACAGACGTGGCGGCCGTAGCCCGTGATGGCCACAAAGCTGTTCTGATTGATCGGTGGTAGAAATGGCGCTCGAGGCCAGGTACGACTTGTGTTGAGAGCCTGGAGCCGCGTTGTCGAGGAGTCTTGCAGATGTTGCGGTCTTGGTAGAGAGAGGCTTTGGGTTATTCCCCCAAGGGTCGATAGGGTCAAGAGAGTGGTAACATGCATAATCATGGGGACATTTCAATTCGGCAGATCGTGGCTTATATTATGTACGCAAGGGATGCTTTGGGCGATGGCGAGCTCGGCCCTCGTGCTGCTGCAGACTTCTAGCCGCGTGCCTTCTTGCGCGGCTCGTCTGTGCGGACATCTGCACAGACTGAGTCGTTCAACCACCAACTCCCAATCGTAGCGACATTGATTGAGCGGACAGCATGGCGAGGAGCACGCAACATCATCAAGATGTCTTCCCAAAGAGGAAATGCGAATTCCCAAAACGCTCGGCATTCTATTGTCGTCTTCATGGGATGCGCAGTTGTGCATGTCACAGCACCAATCCCACTTTTATTCCATATGAGGTCGAAACATTGGTCAGGATGAGGAAACCCATTCATAGAATTGGGTCCTCCTGCAGCGCTTTCGTTGATAAGAGGAAAACCCATATATATGGATTTGATGACCCACAGGATGGAGCTTGACTACCGATCCAATGTTTACCTCTGACACAGGGAACTTGTGAGCTTGGCCTCTTCTGTCGCACCATGTGCTGCAACAAGAGGGAATTACCTACACTTGTATTCGTTCCTCCATAAGTTGTCGCTGAGTACGTGTACATCCTCCAGTGGAAGTATTCGCATACCATCCAAAGATAAATCGATGTGCAACCGCATTCATATACGAAGGCTCTCACAACAATAAGGACTTGTCATAGCGCCGCAGCACCTTGCCCTCTGCTGTGTATCCCCAGATGGTATTTATTTTCGCATTGATGGTGGCGCTGAAGGTAAGAAGTCTTCAAATCCACGGATTCTGTCATAGCTCTCTAGTATCGTTACTATGGGTGTGCTATGCTTGTCAGCCAGACCACGTCTATCATTTTGCAACAATGATGATAGCCAGTTCATCGACCGTCCACTTTTCCTCCAGTTTCCTCAATGCTCCGATGATAAGTGGTTCCCAAATCGAGAGATGATCAGCTCGTGCCTTCGTGTAATATCATATCATCGGAGACAAAGGAAATCCAATCTACAGCCAGATTTGGCTGTTTGTACCCACAGAAATCTCATCCTTTTCCGCCGAAATGTATCCAATACCAAATATAAACGACTCCATCTCTATCTCCATCTCCATCCTCCTCTCGAATTCGTTCCCTCATCCCAGCAACATATCAAATACACCACCAAAAACTCCCTCGTGCAACACCTACCCAACATCCCAACGCCATCTTCTCCTTCCCCACCATCTCCCATCCCAACCCACATCCCCATCATTTTCCCTTTCCCCCTCCCCCTCCATCCTCCACCCTCTTTATCCGCCTAACCCTCACCCTCCTCATCACCCCTCCCCACGCCGCACCCACCTCAAACACCTCCTCCCCCTCCTCTCCACCCACGACACCCCCGCCTTCACAATATCCTTCCGTCATCACGATGTACAACCAAGACCAATCCAGATGCCAGCGCTTGATACGTATAGACACTGACGCTAAAATACAGTTTCAATAATCATTTCACACTATGGTGAAGTGAGGGCGTATACTTCGAGTTGGCTGATGGGTGGCGTGGTGGGGAGGTGGGATTGGTGGGGTTGATGTATATTGATGTAAGTGCACGTCCATGTTTCTGCCGAAAAACTTCATGGAAATGATCTTCGTTGATGGGTTCGTGATCTCTTGTATTAATTGGTGTGGATATGCCCGATACATGCCCTTTCCCAGCCTTGGAAATCGAGAGGAACGGGCGGTATAGATTACCATGCGCGGTGTGCGCCCTGTGGGTGACGACGCCTCGGCCTGCGGATTGTGGATCATGGTGGTGGATGTCTTGATTCGATGTGGGGATCGCGATTTGTCACGGGTTTGGGAGTTTTAGTTTAGTTGAGCTGGTAGGGAGATTTGTTTAGCTGATGTTTTGTTGGAGGAGGTGTGATGATGTTTTTTGGGGGGTTTTTTTTTCTTTTTTCTGTTGGTTGTGCTTCGCCTGTTTGTCTATCGTAGGGCGGGGTGGGGTTTTGGTTGATTAGATGATGATGAATGATGATGAATGATGGGGTGGAGATTATGCACGATTGATGGCCTTGATGTCCTTTTTTTCGGCTTCGGAAACTTTTACAAGTGGGTGATAATAATACAAGACGAGGTATTTTATATCTATACGCAAATCTCCAACCCCTCCCTTCAGAAGATAGCTGTCGGAAATCTCGAGTCCGGATATAGATCTCCGCAATCAAAGAAATCTTTTAGAAATCATCCACGCAACTCCTTTAGCACTTCTCTAGGGGTATTAGACTGATAAAATTCTACAGGACATGATAATATCTAACTGAAAAAATGCAACGTAGGTATTAAAGTGTCTAGCCTAGCCATGTGCTCTGATAGTGAGTCGTAGATGAAGCTTTTCCATCATCGTAAGGATGGTTATAGGAGGTGTATGCCATGAAACAAAGCTGTCTTATAATCAGTATTGAGCTTCGGAATTATTCGACTACTCTTGGAGATTTTGCCAAGTGATGAATATGTGCAGGCTAGAGGAAGTGTTGGTTCTTTTCCTCCGCGCTGGGTTCGTGTCTGAGGAGATTAAGGAAATTGAGAGGGCCACTAGGGAGAACCCTGATGCAATTCAGACTTCAGTAATACCTATAATAGCCTCATAACTCTCCCAACAACCTCGAATCGACACAGATAAGACGATCCAGAGAACGCATACTGTATATACACATCCATCTCCAACCTCAGAAACGTCGGCTAGACTTCCTCTAATAAACAAGATTGCGAATAGAGCAATGATGGAGGGCTTACACACGGCATACCTTAGTGGTGCCTTTGCAGCTAGTTCGTCTATAAGAAGCGTCCTATTCGGCGGTTAGATCCTGTACGGTCATGTACAATACAATACGTTAGGCCCATTCCTGGAGCAATAAATCGATCAATCATGGCATGATACCCTTAAAACACCGTGAAAAAATTAAATTAAATAGAGGAATGTCCATAGACAGAATGACCCTGTGAGAACTGGGAAAGAACCAATACCATTTCCATTGGCGGAAATCGTGCTTGATAGAATCGTGACCGCAAGTAAAACGTAAAACAGTAATTGCAATCATCATCACAACAAACCACTATTCGCTCAGCTAACACCCCACCTCACGTACTCCACAACATACCTGCTTTCAAATCCGTATGGACACAGTCTATGATACACGTCCTCGCACGGTCCAGATAATTCGAATGGCGATTAGTGACTGCGAATCACTATTCGTACGGTAGCAGTAGGACTTCAGACGGATGTCGTCGCTCTTGATTAGCTCGTAAGGTATGTTGGGCTTCGAAATTGAACGGGGTTTTTTGGTGTTATGGTGGGTTTAGCTGTTGGAGCATTTGCCTTTAAGATATCTGGAAGGTAGTATGTTTTTTCAAGTCTTGAATGTTTTATCCTGGCGAAAGCTTCGACATGGACAGGGTGCTGGTTTTGTAGAGGATAGTATATCTGCTTTGTGGTTATTAGAGGTGCAGGTATATGGCCTAGTTGTATTAATAAGTGGATTAATTGTTTGACCAGGGCTTAAGGGGAAAACATGTCAATAGCGTGCTTAAATAGATAAAGTAGAGTAGTTAAAAGGAGTGCCAAAATGCCCGATAACCAACCAAGATGGGATTCCCCCACAAGTCCACCAACATGTAGACATCAATGGAGACGATGTGCGCAGCAACACACCTTGGAATGGTGCTACAGACATTTCTCGAAGATCGGGGATTGTACGAACGGTTCATGGGCTGTTGTATGCGTCCGATAGAATACCGGGAGGGCGTCCCATTTGCACACACATGGCTTATGTACCTCGCCGCCTTGATGGTGTCGAACCGTTGTCGTTGCGCTCGATTCCTCACCAATCAAACCACATCAGATCCCCAATTCTCGCTTGGGACGCCAATCATTGGCCAGATCCCGACGGTTCATCCATGTCGCTATCACACCTACATTTTCAAATCAATTCCCACCGTCTCACACCCCACCACCCGGCTGCCTCATCAAACACTTCTCCCTCGCCACCCGCCCACCATCCACCCCATACTCCCCCATTTCAATCACAATTTCATCCACCACTTTCCATCCATGCTTCAGATACAATCCCAGCCCTTTCGGCGAGGCTTCTATAAACGTCTTGGCGTTGTGGGCGTCGGCGACGGATAGGCCTTCGTTTATGAGGAGGGTGCCGAGGCCGAGACGTTGGTGGGAAGGGGAGACGCAGAGGAGAGAGAGGACTTTTGAGGGGGAGGGGGGATTAGAGGAGGGTTTGTAGGGGGGTGGGGGTTGAGGGGGGAGATTAGGGTGTGGTGTGGGGATAGGTGGGAGGGGGGCTTACGGTAATCTTTGCTGTCGTCCGCGTGTTTCTTGCGCATTGCGTTGATGGCGGCGAAGAAGACTTTGCTCAGCTCGAGATTCGTCCCATCGGGCGGAGCTTCCTCCTTCGCTTTGGCTTTCTCCTTTTCGGCGCGTTGTTCGGCGGTCAGGGTGTGTGGGTATTGCCATTTTGCGAATGCGACTGTTTTCCTGTCCAACAAGATTAATTAAGCGCTTGGGGGGTATTTTGGGCAGAACATTTGATGATATAGTTGGTGAGTTGAAAGCTTGTGACGAAGATGGCATGGCATACTTGCTTTCCTGTTCTATCACTTTCCGGTACACCGATCCATCATGCTCCAGATTCTCAAACGACTCTGTGAATCGGCGGGAGTGGTATGCGTGGCTGACGTCTGGGGCGACGTTGGGCCATATATGACCGAGTATCGGGTCATCTTTGAAAGAATCGAGGAAGATGGTGATGAGATCGGGTATGTCGGAGCGGTGGGCTTCCACGACTGCGTATGACATGTTGGTTGCTTTACGAAGTTTTGGAAGTGGTGAAAATATCATGTGGGGTAAGCAGCGACTATTAGAATTACTGCTGCCTGGCGTGCCTAGTTGATCTTCAGCAAAGACGACGCAGAGCATACCGTACTGGGTTAAGGTTTTGGCAAACGGGAGCTATTGGAAAGCGTTAGCTCCGAAACGGAAATTGCTGATTGGCTCGCTTCCTTACCTAGTTCCCAGACTTGAAATGCTTCCTCATGCTGTATCTATTTGGCCTGGTATGTATCTCAGGTGCTTGACATGTGTTTCAATGACATGAACTGTTTGACCATTCGGATTATATCAGAGTTCAAAGACAATATGCACTCAGAATTCAGTCCCCAACGACATCAAAACCCTGATTAGGTGAGACTCAGGTTGACTCGCCCGGCATAGCTTTGATAGACCACCAGTGGTGGCCATGAACCGAGACGACGGAGGTTAGTTCGGAAAATTGGGAAGATCTGCTGAGACGAAAAATTTTTATCCTGCGGAGTCCGTATGTACTCCTTTTCTGCATTTACAAATTTAATCGCATGTCATGCCATACATACACCCTTCAACTTCCGCAGAGCCCACTTGTTCACACGCCTTATTAGAGGCTCCATATTAGTAGTGATATCAACCATCCTCTCTTGTATTAGCCGAACGGATGGATCAGACGAAACCAAACCATACGGGACTGAGAGTTAAGCGGGTAGAGGAAAGCACGCTATCACCTTCCTGACTCCCGATGTGATAAGCCGTTGCAGTGGGCTTTACTGGGCTCGATTGCCGACATACACTGGCTCGAGATGTGGGTACTCTAGGGAGCATCCCTCAAGCAAGTTGGAGGGCCATGATTGCCTTTGCACGATCCAACATCGAGCTCTGCAACTCCCACATTAAGACGTCCGAGCCATAGGCCCTTTCAACACTGGCCACAGCCTTGGTAGGACAGAAAGGTATATGTATAACGCTCGTTGCTCACCGCTCAAGACGCTATGAAATGCGTATACTACGCTCCTTGTACGTGAGAATGAAAGAAACCTATGGAACTCTCACCGTAACTGTGGGTTGTTGTATGGTTCCCACTGTGCATTGAGCTCATCGCGATATGATGTGATTTGAGTTTTCTCAAAGCAATCGACGGGATACTGAGAGTGATGGTGGCGTGGGCCTGTGTTAGGAGATGCCTGTACTGATCTGGAGTCTTGGCACTGGAGACCTGTCACGATGGTTACATTATGGGAGGGGACGTTCACCAGAAACCCCACAGATGCACCGCACAGTGCCGCCAACAGTACAACATAATTCAGGACATGAGAATTGGTGGGAATGGAAGTGACTGACATCTCTCCATGCCGGGCAATAGGGATGTTTGACCAGAGTAAGGTCTCATAGCCGGTGTAAAATCTCGATGTCTGCAAAGTCACACAATTATTTGTGCGGCAATTTTGCCTCTTTAGCTGAAGATTTCCGCCTTTCCATTTGATCGTATCAATATCCAAGTCTTTCCTGCCAATTCAGTCATTAGGCGGCGTGGATGGGACAGGTCTGCCTCCGATGCTTGTCTGCTTCTCTGGACGCCTATATGCTCTCGAGGCCTGTCCCGGATCCATTGGTGCTCCGATATTCTTCGTGAACGCGCGGCCAGCTGTTCACCAGGATTGAGTATCTCATGGGTAGCCGAATTGGTAGTAAACTTGCTTGACAGGACAGAATTGTCCTCCGGTCACATGGAACAAGGTAGCTTGATGTGCGCACACTGGTTCGGTTGACCGCTGACCCTAAGCAGAGGTGCAGTATCGTTGGTGATTCAGTTGAAAGGCTAAAGTAAACACTCTATCCGATGTCCAGACAATTACGTGTAAATTTGCTTAGCACCACGCAAGCGGACGTCAGCAGAGCATCGAACTCGACACGGCAGCCAAGACATGGGGTATGCAGCCAGCCAGTGGACCAAGGATCTCATGGCCAGTCTGGAGCCCCTCTCCATCAGGTTGGCGGCAAGATCAGAGTGTCGCATATGCCTGCGAGCATTAGCTTGATGTTGCAGGCCGTGGATTTGAGGAATGCTTTGCCTCGGGTTTAACGATAAACTCGGCCGAGGGCCGGGGAATGACACAGAAGATAGAAGATATCGTACACCACATTTGGAATTATGCGTGCGGGTGTATGAGGGCTTGTATCATCCAATCACCCGTGCGGAGGTGAACAGTCTTATGAGGCTGCCAAGCAAGCCATTCATGGCAGGACAGGTAGGCATGTCGATGTCCAGAGCCACCTCGCCATCCGGACCACAAGCAGACTACAATCCATTGGCAATTCGGTGTGTGCCTGCTTCTGTTCGATGCGGAGACTTGTGCCTTTCGATGCAGAAGTAATGGCGCCCATCATGGAAGCATGCCAAGCTCCGATTGCCCTGAACGCCACGAGCTTTGAGGATATGACCTCCTCAATTTATCGCCGTTGCCACGTCATCTAAACGACCATGTCGTCTTGCCATTGGTAGTGTTGATAACGATGATAGAAGATACCGGTGATCGCGTGCGAATTGCCAACATATGGACCTCATTTTGTTGAGATGTTGAATGGTGGCAGGTGTGGATACTTCTACCACCTATCAGAGAGTGACGGGGCGGACGATCGAAGCGCCATCAACAACTTCGAAGCTGGTGAAGGGAGGGTTTAATGCCCGGGTACTGGTAGTGCACCCATCTCTTGGCATCACGTACAAGGATGACTTGCACTAGGGAGGACGGGTGTACCGTGTAAAGCGCTGGAGTGTCTATCAAATATCAATCCCGCCGTCGCCACTCGCCAGTGGATGCAGACGGCAACGGAAGGAAGTAGCCGAAAGGCACTCGGGTTTCAAATTGATTCGGTCAACGGGTGGCGCTCTTGGTCTGGCTTAGTGCCCGGCCTAGTCATAATGGCTACCGCAGTAACTACCCACCTACCTTACTAACTTGAACCCCGTGTGAGTGATAAGGCCTTACTAGTATACTAGTAGTTGAACGCTAGACCAAGTCGAATATCTGACCTGATCCAGATCCGGCTCGGTCTGCGTCTCTGCGATAACGTCGGCACGATCCATCATACCCCTGATGGGTTGAGCATACACATCTAGCATAGATAGCCGTTAGCTGCGATAATGTGGCGAAGATTCGACGGAGACGTTATACCGGGGGGTTTCAGACCGTTGTGTTTGAAGCAGTAGAACAGCCTCTCGGATGCTCATTCGCCACCCGTTCCAAATGCATTGGATCGTTGAGCCCCCATCATCTCTCTGATCAGCGTTCTGCTCGGGTCTCTACTCAGTTTTGCGCTCGGGCCTCCGCTCAGGCTTTTGCTCGAGGCTCTACCTAAGGCTCTGCTCAATATAGATTGTTTGGTTCCGAAGAGTCATCCTAGTTGGTGGAATTGATTCGATTCGTTAGGATGGAAGAGGTACCTGACTAAGGTCAACACTTGGCAAGTATAGTCCACGGATCCTTGCGCGTTTTAGTGGTGTTCTGCGATCGAACTAAGAGTCGGAAATAGTGATAGAATACGCTTTTGAAGGTGCATTTTTCCCAGAAATAGACAGTCCTCATCTCCCATCAATGCAATATTGAAAGGCTTCCAGTTGCAACACTAAAGGGTGCTTGATGCAATCTGCGTGCCGTAGTGCAATAGCATACTGTACTTCTGCAGTATGAACCGTCTATACAGATCGTTTGGGAAGGAGCCCGACGGTGATTGAGCTCGTCATGCTTGGCACATTAGAGATTGATTGACAATCATATTCATGTCTTTAGTCGATCATTCAATGCACCAATCCAATTCCAGTGGGCCACATACCCTGCATGATATGTGTAGCTTCAATTAGGAGGGCGATAGAAACCCCTTGCGGCAGGTCCTCGAGACGAGCTATCGTTCACCCCAGTGCTGGAAACGCTCGGGACTTCAGATTTTGATTTGCTATAAAGTTGCGTATGTCTTGGCGTTCATCTCGTCCACATGGTCTCGCGTCTGAACTTCAGTGGCTGGGTATTGACGAGACGGTATCCGACATGCAGCATTCCTTGACATCGGCCGAACCCTATCGGCCGAGCCACAGGTACCATATATACTCTCCTTGACCGCATGCTTCTTCTCCACCACCTTCAACCTCTCAATCACCTTCAACCTCAAAGCTTTCCGGACGAGATGGCCCGCGATCTGCTTCCTCAGGGCAACATGTCTTATCCCAAAGATCCCCGAGTCTCGAACCTGCCAGCATCGACACGTCTGCGCCAGCTGCTCGATACGCCGGACCATCTCATCGCCTGCCCCGGCGTGTATGATGGCTTCTCCGCACGCATAGCGCTGGAAGTCGGCTTCGACGCCCTCTACATGACCGGAGCAGGAACCACAGCTTCACGCCTCGGACACGCCGACCTCGGTATTGCACAACTAGCAGACATGCGTGGACACGCAGAGATGATTGCGAATCTCGACCGGTCGATTCCGCTCATCGCAGACATGGACACCGGCTACGGCGCGCCGATCATGGTCGCTCGCTCGGTCGAAGAGTACGTGCGTGCGAATGTCGCGGGCTTCCACATCGAAGATCAAATCTTGGCGAAGCGATGTGGACATCTTGGTGGGAAGGAGGTGGTCGACATCACGACCTATGAAGCTCGCATTCGAGCGGCGCGGATCGCATTGGACAGACTGGGGAGCGACTGTGTACTCATTGGACGGACCGATGCTTTGCAGAAGCACGGCTATGAGGAGGCAGTGAAGCGGTTGAAGGCTGCCAGGGATGCGGGAGCTGATGTGGGTCAACTTGAGGGCATCACGAGTCGAGAGATGGGCCGGAACGCCGTGAAGGAGTTGCATCCATTTCCCCTGCTGTTAAATATGGTGAGTGCCATCTTCTACCTATCATGTGTAAAGCATCGACACTTTTGCTATTCACAAACGAGGATACTGATGATGAATCCTACAGGTCGAACACGGCGCCACCCCAATCATCACCACGAAAGAAGCCAAAGAAATGGGCTTCCGCATCATGATCTTCTCCTTCGCATCGCTCGCACCGGCTTACCTTGCCATCAAGAAGACATTGGAGATGGTGAAATATGAAGGCATTACCGGCACGCCGGCAGATCTGACTCCGAAGCGTCTATTCGATGTGTGTGGCATGCAGGAAAGTGTTGCCCTCGACAATATGGCCGGAGGGAACTCTTTCCAAGCGAGGGCGAGTTTGTAGGTGGAGAGAAATGGGAATTATGCGTGCGATCGTATGAGCTGCAATTCTATGGCTTGGTGAAGTTTTGAAAGGCTTGTCCATTATCATGCGTAGAAGAAATTCCATCGAGTGACTTATACTCTTGACGCGTCTATTCGATGTGTGTGGCATGCAGGAAAGTGTTGCCCTCGATAATATGGCCGGCGGGAATCCTTTCCAAGCGAGGGCCAGTTTGTAGGTGGAGGGAAATGAGAATAGATTTTGTGAACTGCACGTGTATGGCTTATTGAAATTCTAAAAGGCTTGTCCATTATCATGTGTTGAAAAGATTTCATCATCAAGTAAATCTGAGTTTTGACAATGCGGTCCCATGAAGCTTGAGCTGAAGAAGGCGTGATGAACGTGCTTGAAAAGGCCAGATGCAGACCGCGAGGTCACATGGCTTAGATAGCAGCTCGTCTCGCTCAATTGTAAGCCATATTATCTTGGTCTTTGATGCTGAATGGATGATGGATGTGATGGTAGATTAGAGAACGGATGAATGGTCCGATGCTAAAGTCGCCAAGACCTAGGTGTCGTTGATACGTAGAGATAATTATTCTAATTTTCGAGAATTTACCAAGGAAGGCGATAGATAGCGATTTCCTAGTACCTTAGTAATAAAAGATAGATTCTATATATAGCTTATAAAATATATAGACTAAATGTTTTTTTTAGTACTTAGAAGTTATTTTTAGTATTAACTTAAATTATTAAAATAGTACTTATAACTAGCTTATACCCTATATAAGTTTAGTATTATATAACTTTATAAATTTAATTCTAAATTTAATTCCTTATAATTAGTCTAATAATATAAAGGATTTTATATCTTTATTTAAGTCTTCTTTTATAGAATTAGTCTAATAATATAAAGGATTTTATATCTTTATTTAAGTCTTCTTTTATAGATACTTTTAAATAAGATAACTTTAAGATAAACTAATTATATTAAGCTAGTACTTCTAATATAAGTTAGTAAGTTTATTTAAAATACTTTTAGTATTATTATATAAGAGACTTTTTAACTAAGTAATAAGTAATAATAATTAAGACTACCTCTCTTCTATTATAATAATAAGGATAATTAGAAGATAATTATTATAATTTAATATTATATTCTTAAGATATCTGTTAACCTTATAATTACTATCTAATTACTATTTAGAACTAACTACTACTTATTAACTACTTCATAAGTATCTTAAGGATCTATTACCCGCCGCTAAGGTAGATACCCGCTGCGCCGTTAGTCTAGCTAAAGTCTAAAATCAAAACACGTCCAATTTCTCACCAAAACACGGCCTCATTCGCCAGTACCTCTCCTACATTATCCCACTTTCATGGAATGCATGGAATGCATGGATCGTCATACTAAGCGTGCAAGGGAAGTATCATCCAACGTCGGTCAACAGCCATATGGGATCTTCTACTGGCGAATGCAGCTGATCACTCGCAAAGCAGGATTCAAGCCCACCTCAACCTTTTCCGCATCAGCATACTCGTGCTGTCTCCCCGGCGAATCCCTTGAAGAGGAAGCGATCTCTAACAGAACCCTCTTCTAATTCAGTGGGTAGTCAGCTCTCAAAATTATCCTGGCTACTCTGACCTCCAACTTAGCAGCCTCTCCAATTAAACTTAGATACCTGTTGTGTTCTCGATCAAGTAGAGGAGATCAGCGCCGACGAAGCAGAGCCAGCTTGTGATGATCAAGCGCTGGTACAAAGACCTTCTCGATGTCGCTCTGATAGGTTAACTGACTTTACCATGGGGCATAGCTCACTGCTTCAGCAGTCTCTACTTCTACGCCTCTCACCTTTATAGAGTCCACCACCTTCTCAGCTTCTTCCTCATCCAGAGGCACGGTTCTTCCTCTGACGAAGGAGAATCTAAAACTCCTTAACGATTTCATTATGCCTCAAGGTGCTCTGGCGTCCCAGACTACGCCGAAATCGAAATTTGGATCGACAGTGACTTCGACTATGTCTAAGCGGGCGACCGACGTTCAGAAGGCGCTTGAGCTCAACAACATGTTCATCGACGACGTCAACGCATATACGCAGTACCCAGAGCTTGATGTCCGAGTCCAGTCGATCCTGGGTCATCGCGAATCCGCGTTGAAACCTGAGCAGCAACGGGCCTTAGCCCAGATTCGGAAAGACTATGAGGCTGGTGTTGAACAAACGTTTCTTGTGAACTTCATGACAAAGTTGATCGCCGACAAACGACTTGCCAAAGTTTCCGAATTAGCAGAACCAACACGGGAGGACAAGTTGTGGATTGAACGCGCTTGGGATATGGAACGTCTGCGAACATCTTGGATGGCCCCGTTCCGCAAAGAAGCATTACCTCGCCTCGAAACTACAGACAAGGCTATTAAAGCGATCCTTGACAAGGTTCCCCGAGTGACAAATCCTACCCCTGACATGACATTCGGGTTACATGCAGATGCCTTTACGGGGTTGGACCTTGTGATCAACCGTAAGTACATCGACTGCGTGGAGGCGTGCCCAGACTCTGTACATTCCTGGTTCATACTCGAATGTAAAACCAATGGATCACCATTCGATGCGCGGAACCAAGCTTGTCGCGGTGGCGCCGCACTTGTCCAAGCAAGGCGACAGTTCAATACGATGGCTAAACCTGTGGTTGAGGAAGCCCAGCAGCCTCTTTTTGGCCACGACAGCTCAGAGAATGATTCGGGACGTCAAGAACATGTCCAAGCCGGTACAGCACCGGCTCCTTCGCAACGAACGGTGGATCTCGCCTCGATAGCCTTTTCGATGGTTCTCACCCCTATGGTCGCCATTACGTATGTCCATTGGGCGGAATCCGAGGGGAAGAAGGTTGTACGCTATCATATGAATATGGTACGGGATCATTCCATTTCCTCACCAATGGGGACAAATCTTGGGGATCTCAAACGCGATATAGACAATATCCTTGACTGGGGGACGCTGGGCCGGAAGCGCGAGATAGCCGATGTGCTGAAGACGATCAAAAGGAATGCGAATGCCTTGGAAGGGGGTGTATCTGAAGAGGGACAAGTCAATGATATAGATGGGCCCTCTGCTACTAAGAAGTCGAAGCATAACTAAAACCCAGGTGTGCTGTGGTGCTTCATCCAATGATTGTTACACTATACTCGTGCAAACCACAAGTCTGGTCGCTTATTAGCGGCGGGAGAAGCCACTAATCAAATCGTCCTGACCTATTCCGCTTGGAGAAGAGCCAAGACGCCGAAAATTAGCCTCGGGACTTATACTTCAAGTACTTTTTTTTATCTCCGAGTAGCATCGCAATTAAGCAAAAGTAAACAACGATGCGACAAAGACCCTACTCATTCAATATGCCCATAATACATCAATACGTATATCGGATACAATCATTGTTGCAAATCATTTCGTTCACTCCATCACAAGGTCACGCATATCGCACCTGATGCCGAGAGTTGCAACAGCACTTCACGCATTCACTCCCCTTCGTCGTACCATCCTTCCATAATAGCCGAAAATCCTTGGCCTCCCCCGCCAATGCCCATCACCAGGAGTCAACTTCTCGCACTTCCATCTCCCAAGCCACCGGCCCGCACCACAGGTATCGAGGGCTGGGTACAATTGGTGGCGTCATCCACGCGTGAGAGTCGCAGACAACTTGTTCCAATCTCTTCAAACATCCGGGCTCGAGGCCCTGAGCCACTCAAGCTCAAGTCACAACAGCCGAACTCACGCCAACCTAAGTCACATCAGCCTACTACGTCAGGTAAGAGAGGGACAAAGCGAAAGAGTGCGATGGACAATGATCAAGACTACACACCGGTCGATGAGGGTGAAGCTATCATGAATCCTCAAAAGAGAGGCAGAGGACGTCCGCCAAAGAATCCAGCTCAAGCAGCTCCCATCCTTCGCCCTATACCACACATCGATTTGCAGTCAACCACCTCTGGCTCCAATTCGCAAAAGCCTTCACGCAAGTCGTCACCTCGAAAGGGAGCTAAGTACATCGATCAGCCAAGGTCCACTACCAACGTCGACATGAAGACTCTCGAGACGTGCTCCCCTAGTGTGACGCAAATGACCGATACGGAGGCCAAACAACAATGTCAGGTCCCTACCGAAGTGATTCGTCTTTTGAAAAATATTACGTCAATTCCTCCAGGTGTGATCCCTAGGGCTCTACAGGAAAGTACCGCCCTTTTGCTCCATCTCAGATGCCTTGCTGACAGTTAACAGTCTTCATACGTTGCGTCAGCTGACACTCCCCGCCAATCGAGGACAAGCCCAGGAGATTTTGACTACCAGCCTCCCGACCATGAATGCCCGTATCCCAAGGCACGTCTCTCAATTCTGAAGGAGCGAGTTCATCAGGTATTTGATGATGCTGCTTTCAACCACAAGTCCGACGCACATGAGGGTCAGTGGGGTATATTAATGCAGAGGCTGCTTGGAGAGTTGGAGAACGGACCGAATGGACAGAGATTCCGCACCCTCAACATGTGGGTATTATACCAGGGCGAAATCATCAAGTCGGCAGTGCTAACACCTGCGACAGGGAGAAATGCTCCATCGAGCCTGAAGAGATGCGCCCCACCCTGCCAAATGGGAGCACGTTGAGAGCAACGGTATCGGCGGGACAGTCATCCTGCAGCGCGAAAACAACGACAGACGACGGAGAAACAGTCGGAAAGATGGTCGATTACGGCCTGACATTAATCCTGTCCGTGGAGCAACGACGCGCCATCGCCGCCGGCTTCGCCACTTTGCGACCCAACGAACAAACCCTGAATCAATGCCTAGGCTACATATCCTACTGCCCCCTCTTCCTCCACATGGAATTGAAGAAAACGCAATCCAATCGTGACCCCGAGGTGCAACTGGCCATCTGGGCCCTCGGTGGACTGCGCAAGATGCTGCACCATGGCTGGGCCACTCACATGCCGATGCCTGCGATCGCCATCAACGGGCACAAATGGGACTGTTACGTCTTCTTCGAAACCAACAAGAACCTGGTAGGTCGTTTCAGTTCACACCACACGTACCTACTCGCTTCGTCGCTAACATGCCGTTCTTTCAGATCATGCTTGGACCCTACCCCATGGGTACTACCTCTGTCATCAGTGGTATCTGGCGCATCCTCTATTATCTGAACGTTTTGGTCGAGTGGGGTAGGAACGAGTACAGGAGGTGGTTTGAGGAAACCGTCATGGGGTACCTGCAAGACGGTGTCGCTGATGACTCCGGACTGGCGAATAGCATGGCAATTAGGGTGTAGAACAAAGGGGCTAAAGTCTTGAGGTAGGCGCAAGGAAGGTGTTGACAGCGAATACCCCTAGTATAGTAAGTTCATAAAATTATGACTCAGTTAGAGATATAAATTCCATTCCAAATATCTATAAAACTAAACTCTATTTCAATATCAGAAGTAAGGAGTTAATAGAAGCGGCAGCATATTTAGCGGGATATATAGTGGTCTAACTCTAAGCTATATCCACTTACAGCTATCTATTTCCCGGACAAATTAATATATGTGCAATGATGAAACGCCCCAAGACATAAAACAGGCCCAAGGAAGTGGACTAAAGCTCTTAACGGTCTCGTATTCTCACTTGCCCGCCTCCTCAAGCCTTAAGGCTTGGGACGATCGAGTCCGGTGGGGCTATTCAGTGACTCGGTCTTTCAGGCGTCTGCGAGAGGAACGCTGCTGAGGTGGCTGTATATCAGAAAGCTGCTTCTTTCGCAGCCAATGTTCACCCTGGACATCGTCTGGGGCCATTGAATTGGCAATGATAGCCCCAAGTGGGCGACGCTTTCTTCCTTTCGAGCGAAAGCCTTCTCTTGAGTTGCTCTCCAGCTTCCGACGCTTGTGACCTGATGTAGAGCTAGCTCTTCTAGGCTGATTCACTTCAGTAGCGTGTCCGTTCTTCTTCGTATTTGCAGGTGTGGTCTCCGAAGCTGTTGTGTCCGCGATTTCGTATTGATGAGGGAGGTCCGGATGGGCATCGAGCCAGACAGGAATGCTGCTTGACGGACTGCTCACATCGTCTTGGAGCTGGTGGGGAAGGTTTGTCATGGAGTACACTGTGACGAAGACGGATGAGGTAGAATGCAGGTTAAGATGTTAATTGAAGACCCAAGCACGCAATGTCCACCCATATGTAACATCCACGAACTCATGACACGACTGATAGCGAGAAAGTGTCATGGTGAGAATAGATATTGTAAAATGTAAACAAACCCCACAAGTCGAGACTGGTGTGCGCGGAAGGAGCCCGCATCTATATGGATCACGTAATCACGATCTCGACTAGAATAGATTACGTAATCGTTTTTGGCGCTAAGCTTCCATTGCGACAGATACAACATAACCATATTTTGTCGCCGTTCTTGATACCTTGACCGCGTGGGCGACAAATCACAACGTCTCACAAGCAACATGCTGATACACTCCCTTCCTCTGCTACGAAGTGGCTCGAAGGAGGAGACTACAACATACTGCGCAAGCCATCGGCACCTTCGTTGCGACCATGATCATCTCACGAACCGGATCCGCGATGTGCTGACATCGCAGATACGTTGCACATATAATGTTAGCTACATGCACCTAAGCACATAGCTTAGTTGAGTGGCAGTTGACAAGGCCAGCCCTGTCATCCAATGATATGCACGTCAGCCGCAGTCCGTACATATTAGCCCCTATTCTACGGAGTGTGCTAGAATTGATTGGCACCCGCTAGTTATGCGGTCAGCGCAATTCACACGAATTTCGGAGGAAAAGTGCGCTAGAATACAACATATACATTATATTGCTAGGATACAGTCCTGGTCTTCTCTTCGGGGGATGCCTGACTCCTGATTCAGTTGGTTTCAGTCATGGCGTTTCATGGAGTTCTCAAACCCTTGCAAAACACTCAACGACGACCACAGAATGCCAACACTACGCCGCACATAAGCGTTCCTCATCTGAATCGAAAACGCGACCTGTTCCTTGCATTCGCTGTGGTGTCGCTTCCATTGCTGGTCATAGCCGTGGTGTTGTTGGCTTTTGTTTTCCTGAATGATCGCGAGCGACCTGCCGACTATGTCGAGATTCCGGAGCTTCCCTTCTTCAATCACCCACCCTTGGACGCCTTCTATACCACAGTGTCTCCTGGCTCTTTCCTGTTGGCGGGAAGCTGGGCAAGCAACATCGCGACGATTGTGGTTGCGCCGTTCATGGTGCTCTTCTCCTACGCTGTTGCTCGCGAGAGCCTGCAACAATCGTTGAAAGATCCTGGAGACTCCGCTGCACAATCCTCGCTGCTGCGCGAAATCATGCGAGGCACAGCTGTGGGAATGTGGCTGTGGTTTGGTCACAAGACCAAAAGATATACTGGTGCTCGCAGAAGAGCTCCGTATCTGCGTGTGGTGGATGTTGCTGGCTTAGGCTTGTTTATAGCGACTTTATTCACGTAAGCGACGAATCCGAGTGTCTCCCAATCTCATGCTGACCCACTGCTAAGGGTACTGGTCATCGTAGGTGGTAAGTTCAGCCCCATATCGCGGTCGACGCACTATTTATAGATCTCAGACAACTGGCTCCACGCTACTACGCAATCTGTGCGGGTAACGCACTACGATGACCCCATCGTGTTAAATCCTTGCCAGATTGCAAATTCAATCCTTGGATCTTATGCAGGCTTTCCACTGGCAGACAGTTGCAACGCGACAATGTCAGCCGCTCTACCAGTCAATGTCTCGGACGCACCTTTGCCCTGTTCGCTCAAGATGACAAATGGCTTCACCAACGTCGCCTACCCAAACGAGACATACCAAACACTTGGCACCGGGATCAGTCAACTATCTTCGGATTTCAACGGCCTCAATTTCTCTTCCCTGATTCAGGCTGAGAATGGGGGCAAAGGAACTCCGTTTCAGGTCGTGACATATGTCAACGCCGACGGCCTCGACCATTCACTGTTGTTCTACGTAGGAGCCGCAGCCGAGGAAGACCTGACGGGAAACAATGATGCATTCGGTATCGACTATGTAGCAGAAACCACGTCCATGGTCACACAGTGCTTCTTTCAAACCAAGGAATGCAACGTCCACTCTATAAATGCCAGTTCCAACAACAACTACAACAACAACAACATCTCAATCCCCTTCCACTGCTACGACGACTTCTCCGGCGACCTCGGTCAAACGCCCTCAACAGGCCACGAGCGCGCTCAAGGCTGGAACATGAGCTTCTACGAACCCATCAACGGAACCTCACGCAACGTCCCCGTCCAAGGCCAATCTAACCCCTTCCACTTCTCCGTCGCCACTGCCGTAAATAGCATCAACCTCCCCGACCTCCGCGCACAAAGCACTCTCCCCGAAGGCATCCTAGGAAATAACTCCCTAGTCGACGGCGGGCGCGACTTCACAGCCTTCGCCCTACGCTGCGACGCCACCATCTATGACATCACCTTCTCCCTCGTCAACGGCTCCTTCTACTCCTTCAACGCCACAAAAAGCTCACCCCAAAAAGCCTCCATCATCAAAGCTCCGCTCCAAGTCGGTTTCGGCCAATACCACCTCTACCAAGCCGCCTCCCTCGCCGCCTTAGCCACCAACGACTCCATTGCCCACACCATGGCCAAAGCCTTCAGTCAGACCGGTATGGCCCTGGCATCTGGAGCCTTCTCGCTCGAAAGCACGACCAAGCAGCGCTTTCGATGGACGGTGAACGCGACCAAGGTACCCAAGGCGCCGTTCTTCTATCTCGTCGTCGTCTGTCTTGTATACTCAGTTTTTGGCATGGCGATGACGATACTGGCGTTGCATCTGCGGACGAAACCGGAGGTTCGGGATCGGCAGGCGAGATTGATGGTGGAGTGGGGTCCAGAGGTTTTTATGCACAAGGAGAAGTCGAAGGGAGAGGAGAAGGGGGATGATGATGATGCGGAGGAGGGGAAGAGGGAGAGAAGAAGCTTCGAGGAATCGATAGAAGGTTAAGCCTTGAGACGTGCCTTGAGACGTAATATAGAAGTAAAAAGTCCCCTTCTTAAAGTTCCCTACCGGCAAGCGTCATTCATATCGTAGATTATAGAGTACTTTTAGCCGGAGTTAACCCTCCAACGCTACTCAAACCCGTCGCATGAATTCTGTACCTTATGGGAATGATATTCGATATTCTCATTCTCTCTATATATATGCTACTACGACTCAACTCTCCTATCAGGGAGGAGCGTAGCAACGTCTCTACACTCGCCTCTCACGCCAAGTCACACCTCAAGGACAAAAACACACAAAGACGATAGCGCCGCAACGACCCATCAAGGAAATCATCTAGCAATGCTCGCTCCATCAACGTCTTGAACAAAATCCTAGCCCTGACATAGGACTCCATCATCGCAGCTGACCACTATTCATTTGAGTTGCCCGTTCCATCTGCTTGAGAGCTTTGAGATCTCTTCGAGATGGTTTCAGGCCCTTCGCCATCATCTCGTGGGCCCGTTCGCATCGATGCTTAAGAGCTACAGCAGCCTCGTCGTCGGTATGTGTATCTGATGCCGCGGTATCTCGGTTAGTCGGGTCGGACGTGGGGTCTGCTGTTGTGGTTGGAGCACGTCCTGGGAGAATTGGGACTTGGAGACGTTCTGTGAGAAGAGGTTCTGGGAGAATTGACTTTTGGTCCTGCTTCGCACGATTCTCTGGCATCTCGCTATATGTGCTAGGATCATGTTCGGATGGGGCGTCTTGTTTCGGTGTTTTGACCTTTTGATCAGTGTTATCGCTGATCACTTCCCGTTTGTCCGACGTGGACGACGATACCTGAGGTATACCGTTTCCTGCCAAGTTACTTGATACAAAGGCAGCTGCCTTGGCCATGATGAGACGAGCTTCGAAGCTGCCAGCAGATTTAGTGGGAGACTGTCGAGAGGGAACTTCCAACTCGTCACCGTTGCGGTGGATCTCTTTATCCTCTCTTGATTCTGATGCGCTGGGGTTATTGTAAGGCAATCCACGAATAGATTGATAGTGGCGGCGGAGAGAGTCCTTGATTGCTTGGTATGCCGATTGGAGATGACTCTGAATAAAATTGCTGACCGCCGATGCGTATATCAATGTACAGTCGGACATGCATGTCGACACACAGGATGAAGCAGCGTCTGGAATCCTCTTTCGAAGACCTAATAGTATCATGTTCAGTAAGTTCTTGCCCGCTCGGCGTCCCGATAGCTGATGGATCCGAAATGAATTGCTGACCGCCAGTACGGCTAGAAACGCAAGCAGAATTATGATCAAGCTGAAAACAGTCAGGATTTCCGTCTGCAGCAATTGAATATATTCCGGTTTTACGACGGTTAATGTGTTCAGCCTAGGAGAGTCGATGATGTTGGCACTTGCACATACCGATCCAACGCACCAGTGAATATGGGTCACTGGTATAGGCGGTGGGGCTGGGGCCGGTGGAACATTGCATCGAGCAATCTTGCATATAGCAATTCGAATGGCTTCCATTTTAGATGATTTTGTTGCTTATATAACGCTGCTTCGAAATTACGGAACTACGCCTTTAAAGCAATAGTCAGGTGTACTTAATTATCACAACTGTAGTGAATAGATAGAACGAGGAAAGATTTCAAGGGCGCGAGGTAAGCAAAACGTACAAAGGGTTGTGAGATACTAATCTTCTTCCGGTGCTGAAGGCTGCGATAAACAAAGCAATCGGTCAGGTATAACTCTCGAGACGCCCTCAAAGAAAGCGAGGCTTCTTCGCCATTTTGCCCTTAATTCATGATATTACTTTTCCAGATATAAATGACCCAATCTCAACAAATAATTTCTCGTTCAATTAATGAGAGACCGAATGCCTAAAATAACAAAAGCAGCATAAGTACACTACCATTCATTCAATGAGAAAGAGTTAGACAACGCACTGTCTCATGCCAATGAAAGATAATAAATCCCTTGTGGAACCAACGCACAATGCGGCACATACCCTCTATATGAAGTTAGTATCCACAGCCATCTCCACTCCTCATACCAAAAACACACCCACATAAACCCCACCCACACAAAACACCCCATCACAAGCAATACCATGTATTTCAACCGTCAATACCTATTCCACTCCCTTCTAATAACATCAGCCGCACACATACTCTCTCGCCTCCTCCTCCCACTCTCCCCCTATTTATACGATCCCATCATCATCCTCTTCGCCAGCATCCACATCTCCCTCACATCCCCAACCCCATTAACAAGCCAACTCGCAATGTACACCCTCACACTCTTCCAAGTCTACCTCCGATTCGTCCTCCACATGGACGCCAACGACGCTTTCATCGTCGCCATCCTCGCAGGACCATGCATTACGCCTTTGATCCACTCTGCCATTAACAGCCGCCTTGCAGCCCGTATGTGTGAGCTACCGGCGGATATATACGAGAGTCTCGTCTACTCTTGGCATTTCGTCTCTGTCTTCCTGCGCGCGCTTTCATGCGCTTGGGCAGGGGATACCTGATCAGCACTTCGATGTTGGGTTGATGATAGCTAGTACTACGACGCAAGAGAAAGAGAGATGGATAATGAGATATTCTGAAATTATATGTTAAGGATCAAGGTCCTTTATATAATCTAGTATCACAATGTGATACTTTAGAGTTATATATTAAGGATCAAGGTCCTTTATGTAACCTAGTATTATAATCCAAAATCAATCTCTTCTTACTTTTCGTGGAAGGGCATCCTCAAGCAGTCCTTTGAGAAATGTTGGACGGTCACAAATATCATCCGTAGCCTATAACCTCTTGGCAATACGTGTAGTAGAGGATTGAATAATTAGATACTCACGTGAATGAACGATGATGCGATTAAGACGTGATAAAGATAGACCGGAGTTCTTGACTACAACCATATATATCATGATCGCAAATATGTATTCAAGTGACCGGATTGACGGTGAAACACTGACTGTACATGGATAATGTGGCGAGCCAACTTTGTTTTCTTTCATAATCCTGTACTTTCTGAAGCCGAAACTGTCGTGTAGGAGAGAGGATAAAGAAAGCTCTCTCACTTCGGGATGTGGACCAAACCATGACGGTGGAAATCGCTGGGTAACTCAAAATACATGTTCATGAGAAAGAAAGATACGACAGACAATTGACTTACACCTTTCACCTCCTTCCAGACTATCACAGCACTTTATCTGGGTCCTGCAGAGAGTCCTATCATCCGCTCCTAGGCTTAAAGGGTTAGTTTTGACATCTCCAACAAGGATATACGGATGGTGTTGAGCTTGTGGACGTCACGATCATACCTACCGGTGCCTTGACATCCGTAACAGATGCTCTACTTTACATACTGTCTTCTTTACTTCTGGGCACGTCCACCTTTGCAACATATATTACCATCGCACTGCTACTATACACCCACAGACAAGTACGGGAGAAGGTCCAGCGAGATATCTATGTAGTACGTATTATGGCAGCATCATGGCTCGGTACAAGTGGATCCCTTGGTGCTATATCTTTATCTACCGCACGAAACATAATTCATATATCTATCATAAAGTTTATAAAATATACCGTACAAATACAAGTCGTCAAGGTAAGCACCACCTCATACTAATGGGTAGGTAGGCTCCCTTGATGGCGGCCATTTAGTATGGCAGCCGATGCCGATGTCCACCCATTCCATCATCCACAACGCCACCTCCTCCCCTCACGTCCTCGCCCGTTTCGCATCACCAGGTTTTTCATCTCCAGCAGGCTTGGCCGTGAGGGCCTGGAAGCATGGGCTGGCCAGCGCCTGGCTTGCAGACGGACGAAAGTCTACCTGCTCTCTGAGCATCTTACTGAGAAGACGAGATAAGTGATTCGACTCTTCTTCGAGCCGCTGCTGGATTAGTCTGAGGCCTTTGCTTGTGATCTGCCCGTGCGGCTTCCACCGCTCAACATCGGCTACCTTCTCTGGGTACCAGCAAAGTACCAACGCCAACGCGAGCATCCACACGTCGATTTTATGGCCGTATGGATTGGCCTTCCCCGGAACGATCTCCGGGGGCAAATTTGCCCATGCTGCGAGTCGTGTATAGGTGCTCGATGCACCCTGGTAAACTTTTCCAAAGTCGCACAAGGCGGCTCGCTCGGGCTGAGAGCGCTGGGGTTTCGCCTCGAAGAAGAGGATGTTCTGTCTGGTGATGTCCCGATGCATGTACCCCTTTGCATGCATAGTAGCTAACCCTGTCAATAATTGGTGGCACAACCGTACCTTGACAGGGTCCTTGTCCGGCCCATATACACTCCAATTATGCTGGTGAAAGGCAAGACCCTTCTCCAAGACAAGGTATATTTTTATAGGGTATGTTGGAACGTCGAGAAGGGTATCTCCGTTGGAATTGTACCAGCCATATTGCCGGACAAGGCCGGTAGCATCACTGAAATTTACGCTCATTGTGAGCTCTTCTCGTATAGACTCTCCAATCTCCTTGTTCTTGATGTCCCAGACCTTCACAGCTCTGAGATCCCCACTGATCGGGCTAAAACCCTCATATACACTCCCGAAAGTTCCAGACCCCAAGCCCAAGCTGAAGATTGCCAATTCCTTGACTCTTATATCTGACTCCAGAGGGATACCTGAGAGCTGACTCTTCGGAGGATCTATCTCTTGCTCTTGTAGAATCTTGTCACGGAGTTCCCGAAATTTCACCGCATCGGCGAATGTCTCCAAGTCGAATTGTACCGTGAATTGCATATCCTGAATATCGAGAGGAGTCTGTGGCTTGGTAAGACACCGAAAGTCTTGTTCGAGGACTTTCTCCCCGTCTATAAAGATCGTAGCTTTCGGAGACGATGACGACAGGTCAGCTTTGCTCGCTTGATCCACAGTAGACCCGATGGCGGCAAATATCATCCACACGCCGGACTCTGGGTGCATATTCAGGAACGCATGGGAAGGGAGAAGGTAGCGAGAATACTTCGAATCCGGCGCTACGAGTAGAATGTCAACGTTTCTGCTTACAATCTCCATCTTCTTGGTCTTCTTCTGCGATCCTCTTCCTATAACCCACTTGGCGGTTGATGTGAGTGGATGGCAGTCGAAATTGACTCGGAAATAGCCAAAGTTCACCTCTTCATTTTCTGATTGGTCGCTCCAGTCCCCGTCCTCGGCCTCATCACTAGATACATGTTGCAGGGCTTGTCTCTTCTTCAGAGGTCCTCTACCCGTGCTGACCAGGAATTGAGTATGATGCTTGTCCAATTTGTCCGAATTCCTACTCTCGATAAGCTCGCTGAATGCTAATTTCGCTTTGGTGTTGCGCGGTATAATCTTCAGGAAATCTGGTGAAACGAGACGATCATTCGGCGTAGAGACTTTGGGCTGTTCTTGCTGTTCTTGCTGGGCATGCTCCTGGATCTCCTTTCGTCTCTGTGCGTAATGTCGCTCCATATCTCGGGCTTCCTGGCTCGTAAACTTTTGTGTGGAGCCTATAGAGGAACTCATCACGACAAATCCGAAGCACTACCTTCTAAATCTCAAGGGTGATAAGAGGTGGTGGGAATAGAGCACTGCTTCCAAAGCAAGTTGTTGCCGTCGTTTCGATGTGATGTTATAGTCTCGAAGATTCACTTTCGAAATTGTGATTTCGCTGATTCTAGTGTTGGCCTTACCTGAGCACAATTGGGCGAGCGTCTGGGAGAAGGCTTAGATGAGGCTTAAGGAGAGGAAGTTGATAATATAGAGATCAGAGAGTAGTAGTGATGGAAATGAAACTGCAAGCCGAAGAGTGAGGACACCGATGCCAGTTGGTCTTGGTAGAGATCCAGTAGTTAATTGATACTACGGAAGGTAGTGTCGTGAATAGAAGATGAACACTTCAAGACAAACAGACTGAATGAAGAGAAGGAAAGAGTCAAAGCACTATGATTGACAGTGTATAGTCAACACCTTGCCGTGGAGGTACATGTATGTCTGAGTGATGCACAGATGTAGAGTAGAAGGATGCACGATTGAAACATCCAGGACTCATAGGCCAGGAGATAGTAGGAGTGAGTTCAGCCTCTTGGATTATACTTCACTTGTAACTTTTATCATTCTCCATTGTCAAAGTGATTAACAATGGCATTTTCAAGGGAAATACTACGGTTACAACCCCTTTACCTACAAATATAGCCCCCATTTACCTATAAATACAACCCCTATTTACCTATAGTTATATCCCCCTTAAAGGGGTTTAGCGTACTATTACCTAGGTAACGCCTCAGGTATAGGACACGTCGCGATAATCCCCCTATATACTTATATCTCTAACCTAATATTACCTCTACTATAACTAACCTAGTACCGCCCCCTAATAGCCTTATAAACGCCTCTTCTTAAGGTCTTCAAGACTAGATTAATAAGTTTATAAAGGAGTATAGATACGTAGTCTAGATCTAGCGAACTATCTAGAATAAGAAGGGTAAGAAGTAAAAAGCATAGTTTTTTTATAACTATAAGGGTAAAGAAAAACGCCCTTAAGGGTAAAAGAGATTATATAATACTTCTTAAATTATTAACTATCTATTTAAGGTAATAGCTAATTAAGATTACTTTACTAGAGTCTAGTTATTTATAATAAAGAATATATCTTATAACTATATTATTATAAAGAAGGTTACCTATTATACTTATAAAGCTTCTATTATAATACTAGAAGTAAAGGATATAATTTAAAGGTAAATAGTCGCTAGTAATATACCTACTTAAATTATTACTACTCTCTATTAAATATATAATAAGGATAACCCCGTCTTTAAATTAGAGGATATTTATAATAAGAGAGCTTATATAAGAAGACTTAGTCTTAGCTAAATAATACCTATATAAGTAGTACTATAATAGCTATATAATAGGGACTAGTACGTTAAGTATCTAAAGGATTAGAAGGAGTAAATTATATATCTCTTCTTCTTATAAACTTCCTATTATAAGATATTAAAGATAAACTAGGAGGTTCTTATTATAGATTATATATATAAGACTAATAAATATAAACTACCTCTCTTTATAATTACTAGTACTACAGCCCTTAATATAAGATTTTATATTATTTTTTACTTCCTTAAAAGAGAAGAAAAAGAAGATTATAAATAGGCTTTATAATAATTACGCGATATATTAATTATTCTAGATATTCCTAATCTAATTATTAATATCTTAGACTATAAAATAGTACTTATACTCGCGCTTTATTTAATATTTCCTAACTTATATTATATACTATATATCTAGTATATTAATAAAGATATCCTATCTTACTATAAGAGTAAGCTTCTTATAAAGGAAGACTAATAAGAATTCTAATCTATATAAAACTCTATTATCTACGCGTTTATAATCCGTAGATTTTCTAAAATATAAGATATATTATAAGATATTTATAATAATTATAATCCTTCTATTTATATATACCTCTTAAGGTACTAGATTAACCTGTATAAAAGGAAGTTTATTAAGGTATATACTAATAAGGTTCTATATTTCTTAAATACCGCGAGTTTAAAGGTTAAAAGCTTATATATAGCCTTAAAAAGAGAGTTAAAATTCTCTATAAGTAAGTAATCTTACTTATTCTTCTATAGTTGTAAATAGATTAACTATTAATACTATCTAGGTAACTTAAAGGTTATAGTTAAAAAGGTTAGTATTCTACTTAGTTATTAGAAATTAAAATATAAAGGCGCTATTAAAATAGTGAAAATATATACGCCTTTTAAACTATATATTTTAATCCTTTATAATTTTATTATATATATTACCCTATTTACCCTAAGACTTATTATTAAGTAGTATAAGAAGATATCTAGTAGTATACTTATTATATATACTAATATATTTATAATAATATTAGGCCTACTATATACTTATAGAATTAGCGATTACCTCTAGAAGAGTACTAGGGTTTTAAGACTTTATAATATCTACGCGTACTAGTAGTTTAAAAAGCTAGCCTTATATCTTACTAGAACGCGTATTAATAAATTAGAAGATAATAACTAGCTTAATCTACTTCTTACTATATAGGAACCTACTATTATATATACTAAGGGTAGATTAAAGAGTTTAAAGGAGCTTCCTTTATATACTAAATTAGCTACCTAATAATCTATATAATAATATCCCTTATAATTTAAAGCTATTAAAGAATACCTTACTTAGTAAAGCTCTAATAGCCCCCTACCTTAAGATGTAATACTAAGGTTATCTACTAGAGTAAGTAGTAGAGTAAGAGGTAGAGTAAGAGGAGGGTCTATATCTATATTTATACTTATAAGAGGAGGAAGTTAGTATACTATTACCTTAGGGTATATAGATAATAGATAATAGAATACCTTCTTTATAAAAGTATTTATATTACTACCTAATAGGGGGAATATACTACTAGCTACGCTAAGGGGATATAGTATAACCTAGTAACTTCTCGCCTAAGTACCTTAATATTAAGGTAGAGCTATTAGGCGAGGTACTATATTAGTTATACTAACCGCCTTACCTATATTAAAGTAATAGGTAGTTATAATAATAAGGATACTAATTAGAAGGCTAATAGGGCGTAGATATAGTATAGTTATAACGCTGTAATAATAGTAGGTAATAGGTAGTATTACTAGTTATAAGGGGGTTTATAACCCGAATATATAGTAGCTAGATTTTAGCTAATTAGAATATCTATAACTAAAGATATTCTATTTATAAAGATAATAGTAAACGCGTTTTCAGGTTATATAGAAATCCTAAATAATTAATCCGGCCTAAGAGCTTAAAGGCCTAAGGAATTCTTTATTACTCCTAAGGCGTTACCTAGGTAATAGTACGTTAAACCCCTTTAAGGGGGATATAATTATAAGTAAATAGGGGTTATATTTATAGGTAAATAGGGGCTGTATTTATAGGTAAAGGGGTTATAACCGTAGTATTTCCTATTTTTAATTGCGAAGGTAAAGAGATATAGTTAGGGTTAGGGCCCGTAAGCTCTGGCTTAGTCATTGTCCTACGTAGGAGTTGCTCCCTCCGCATACTCTACCTCACCTCCACATCAACACCAATGCTCCCACAAAACTCTTACTTCAAGCTCATGTGCTATACTGTCACTCTCTCTTCCATTCCACTCGACCGCAATGGACATATCACAAAGCTTTCCACAAGCTAAGCAAGCTGACACCTCTCCCCCCCCTCCACGCATCCCTCGAGTCGAAGATCAGGCAATTGCTACCGATCAACGCAAAGAGGAAGATGATTCATCTCGCCTACCAAGAATACCTCGTGCGACTGATGACTGTCCCCGGCCTTTGACCATAGATGAGCTATGTGATTGGAAGGCACTATTTCAGTTGAAGCGGAAGCGGAGGAACCCTACGCAAAGCGAGCGCGATGATGCTGAAGAATGCGACCGCCAGTGGCATCAAACTGGCTCGGTCACATCAGAGGATTGGTCGGAAGATGACAGATACATGGATACCTTACCCTCACCGAAACAGCGAAGGTACCCCGCCTGGTGTTCATCGTACCAAGCGAAACGAGATGCACGCAAACAACCACTCTCACCTCCGCGTACTCCACCTCATCTTAGAATTGCAAGACCCTATCGAGATCCTTCGCCAGAGTTGCAGTCTAGTATCTTCAGGGTGCAGAAGAGCAAGGCCAATCCACGAGTAGCCCTACGGCGTCCAGTGACTCGAAGTGGTGGAACGCCGGCAATCTCTCTACATGATCGCAAAGGCTATATCAAATTGTGGAATCTTCCCTGGCAGTACGTTGTTATCAGCTACGAGCAGTATCTCCGGGATTTTGTAAGTTCAGTCCGGTGTGCCATTAAGCATGTTCTAACCCAATCTCAGGACAGGGAAGAACTCGATAAGCACCCTGTCGAACGTGTGGACTGGTCCTTTGAAAGTCCTCGATATCCGTTCAAGACACCCTACCAGCGCGAAGTCTGCAGAAGGGGGAAAGCTCAAGACGTTCTGTTAAAAGATGCTGTAAAGGTCCGCTGGTACTACAAGGGTCATCGATGATATGGTTTGGAGCAATCTATCGCAGTTCGGACAGCTCTTTTCAGATCCATTAGCATGGGATTGCGGTGCAGAAAAGCCGGTCAGATATCCCTGAAATTTAAAATTATAAAGTGTAGTACCTTCGACCTTGGGGTAACGGTAGATCTTCCCCAGGACGGACCCAATACTGCGAGGCGTTGAGAAGAGCACAGCAGCTATTACAAATGCTTTGAAAACATTAATCTCACAACAATATAAAATTGACAAGCCATTAAACGGGAACGTACTGCGTCAACGCCAATGGCAAGCAGATGGTCACACCAAGGGATGAAGTAGACGATGCTAAATGCGAAATTGAAGCATCGGGGTGGGGAAATGTTGTTGTGTTTGGCAGTTTTGAAGGCAATGCAATTAAATTTTTCGTAGGCCAGAGCTCGCAGATCATAGACGTACGCTATGGAGATGATGAAGAGAATGCCGTGGCGAACACAGTTCTAGGGAGCTTATCTTCACTGCAACCAAAAGCCCATCTCCGAATAGATCCACCGAGGCTCAGCTCCTGATCTAGCCGAAGACTCTCCCTTGCACAGAGCCCAACGGACATGTCGGACCTCAGGTGAGGAGACTTTCTCATGTTGGCAAATTACACTATACAACCATACTGCTCTTTGGACGTCAATCAAGTATCCTCGCCTATGGCGCTTCGGTCAGTCCTCAGAAGCTTGTGAGTCTTCCCAGGTCTACGCACCTCGCAAAGCTTGCGCAGTCAACCCAGAATCACAAAATGGCCTCATCCTCCTTCGTATCTGGAATATGACTTACTTTCTTCTGGTAACCTCTGAATCTCATGATGCAGTGCTTTGGCCATTCACCGTTGCTAGGCCAGAAGTTATTTGAACGTCTCAATCGTACGACTGACATGTATATGATTTGACCGATCCAAATGATTAGCTCTGGCGCAGAGGCATTTTTCCAAGGTCTTCCCTCACCGGCTCCTTTGAGGGCCGCGTAGCTATTAGTGTTGATGGCCATAAGTTCAGAGAGCCCGCAAGAGAAGCATAAGGAGAACAACAGGTATAGAAGGTCCCATCGATCCTCTACCGACACCCCGTCATCTTCATGAACATGGCAACAATTTGTAGAAAGTCCCCCTTGGCAAGAGGTATCCATACATCGTTGGGGCGGAGCCACACGCTGGCCTAGGCCGAATCCTGCAGGTAGATTGACTTTCCTCCCATGATGAGGTCCTTTGAGTGACTCGTACTGTAGGCGAGTGATATCTGGAAGCCCTTCAAGACTGATCTCTTGCACCTCCTCAGAGTCCTCAATTGCGCCAAGTCCAATGTTCTCTTCCTTTCTCAGCCCATCGTCATCTATGCACTCATCATTCCTCTCTTGGACTAGATCCTCGCCCTCATCAGAAGGATCATCATCATCGGAAAGCGTCCAGCTTGGCTCGCCATCTGAGTCGGGCTCCGGTCCAAGGGTGAGGTGCGGCCGCAAAATTAGGATGAGTAGGGGCGCCGCGTTTCTGAGTCAGTTGCTGGCCTATCACCGCTGCAAATTCGCTGGTAAAATGCTCCCATGGCTCAGGTTGCTAAGGAACTTTCGGGGCTTGCTTGCAAGCTCGCATACGCTTTCTTGGTTGAGGCATGATGAAAGGAACAGATGAAAAGGTTATTGAGGAGTTCCAGCAGAAGATGACCCTAACCCTATGGTCTAGAGCTAATGAGGCAAAGCGCTGTGATTTAAGCAGTGCGACTAGGGGCGGAGGGGCGGAACCTCGGAAGCTATTGAGCGTGAAATTCCGTGACGAACAGCGAACAACCTACTTCTCACTACCACTTCTCACTACCTGCGCTTGAGGATCAAGACGTTGACGAATTTTCGTCATCTAGAAATCTTTCCCTTAGCCTTCCCGCAACTTATCCTCTCGATACCTGTCATTGCAAGAATACTCCGACTCACAATGTCAGCTGTAAAGGATAGTGGTGCCGTGGACGACTTCCCCACCGGCACCATCTTCTCTGTATCAGGTCCTCAAGCACTACCACCATTGAAGGTTGTCCAGCTAAAGCGAGTTAGGGCCCGTCGTTGTCGCCGAAATCGAAGGGCCCAGCATGTACGAGATTTGCAAGGTGGGACGTGAAGAGCTTATCGGGGAGGTCATTCGGATTGAAGGCAATAGAGCCACTATTCAGGTATACGAGGAAACTGGTATGCAAGCAATATATCTTTTACACAACGATAGCTGACGAGCAATGCAGCCGGTGTTGCGGTAGGAGACCCTGTTTCGAGAACAGGCAAGCCGCTGTCTGTCGAACTCGGTCCTGGCCTGATGGAGATGATCTACGATGGTATCCAACGATCCCTTAAAAGCATTGCCGAAAAGACTCGCAGCATCTACATTCCCCGCGGCATTACATTGCCAGCCCTCGATCGAGAGAAGAAGTGGGAGTTTACTCCTACTATGAAGGAGGGTGACCATATCAGTGGTGGAGATGTTTGGGGCAAGGTCGTCGAGAACTCTCTACTCAACGAGCACAAAATTTTGATGCCTCCACGCGCCCGTGGCATCATTAAGAAGATTGCAAAGAAGGGCGAATATACAGTTATAGAACCGTTGCTCACAGTCGACTTCAATGGAGAAGAGAAAGAGTATATGATGATGCAAACATGGCCTGTCCGTGTTCCTCGACCGGTCAACGAGCGTCTGACTGCTCATTCGCCATTGATCGTTGGTCAGCGTGTCTTAGACGCCCTGTTTCCCTCGGTTCAAGGTGGTACGGTCTGTATTCCAGGAGCTTTTGGCTGCGGCAAGACTGTCATCTCTCAGTCGGTGTCCAAGTTTTCGAACAGCGACGTCATTATCTACATTGGGTAAGCGAACTCCCCTTCTCGCATGAACAATTTCCTCGAGTGACATGTGTAGGATTATTAGGTCACTACTGACAGGTAAATCGCAGATGTGGCGAACGAGGCAACGAAATGGCCGAGGTGCTGATGGATTTTCCCAAACTTTCGGTCACCATTGACGGTCGCAAAGAACCCATCATGAAGCGCACATGCTTGATTGCAAACACTTCGAACATGCCCGTCGCTGCTCGTGAGGCTTCTGTCTACACCGGCATCACCGTCGCGGAATACTTCAGAGATCAAGGCAAAGACGTGGCAATGATTGCTGACTCTACGTCGAGATGGGCTGAGGCTTTACGTGAAATCTCCGGTCGATTAGGAGAGATGCCTGCTGATCAAGGTTTTCCGGCGTATCTGGGATCTAAGCTGGCTTCGTTCTACGAGCGAGCTGGGGCTTGTTCTGCGCTAGGATCGCCAGAAAGACAAGGAAGCATCTCCATTATTGGTGCGGTTTCGCCACCAGCTGGTGATTACTCAGAGCCAGTTACGGCCTCGACCCTCAGCATCGTGCAAGTGTTTTGGGGTCTCGACAAGAAGCTTGCCCAGCGTAAGCATTTCCCGTCTATTAATACCTCCGCTTCCTACAGCAAGTATACGACAATCCTAGACAAGTTCTATGAAAAGAATTATCCTACATTCCCCCGTCTTCGGGATCGCACTAAGGAGCTTTTAACCAATTCAGAAGATCTCGATCAGGTTGTGCAGCTGGTCGGTAAAAATGCTTTGGGTGATTCAGACAAGATTATTCTCGATGTTGCCGCGATACTGAAGGATGACTTTCTACAGCAGAATGGTTACAGCGACTACGACCAATTCTGTCCGCTATGGAAGACTGAGTACATGATGAAGGCATTCATGGGCTTCCACGACGAGGCACAGAAAGCAGTTTCTGGCGGTCTAAGCTGGGCGAAAATCCGAGAAAATACTTCCGACATACAGCTTGGCTTACGAAGCATGAAATTCGAGCTACCAGATGATGAAGAAGGGGTAAGTAGGAAGTATGAGGAGCTTTTGCAAGGAATGTCAGACAAATTTGCCAGCTTAGCTGATAAGTAGACGAAGTAAGTAAGCGGCGATTTGCAGGCGCTGTGTAGATGATAGCAGAAATGTAGGGGGGCATGAGCAATAACCAACAGAACATCATATCGCATATAGCAGAATTGAAATCTTCCTTACCGATGGATCCGCGTGAGATGACCCGGTAGGCATCGGCGTCACGAGTAGCAGTTTCATTTTCCATCCAACGATCGGCACTACTACTGAGCTTACTGCTACGTTTAAAGCTTTGAATGTAGTATGCTGGTGCCTCATGGACGCCCGGACATATTGCAATCGCCAGTACGCTCATCACCTGCTGACTTGTTGAAATAAACCAGTTGATGGTTATGCCATCTGTTGAGCCGTATTGTCCAGACATCACGAAGCCTGGCGTTTCTTTTTTTGACCACCTTGAACGCCTTCTTTCGACTATAGTTCATTCGCCTCAAATATCGCTCAACGGTTGACGTACTGACGATGGATTTCGAGGTCGTCAAAAAGCCACCTGGCTAGCTCGACAATATACGCTATTGGAAACTCATCGAGAAAGTCACGGAGGGCTCGTTTATGTATGGCATTGAGCTTCCTATGCAGATGAGCTGCTACGACAACTTTAGCGGCGGTGATCTCACCGTGGGCCTCCTAATTCTTTCTCATCCGTCGTACCAGACGGTCGCTAACATTCGTATAATCTAGGACCCAGTCATTGCTCCTGCCAGTCCAAGTAGTGCTTGATAGATATTGCTGTGACCAAAGTCACTGAGCGGCCGAGCCATAGTCCTTGGCGACGGTCGTATAAAATTTCTCTTCCTCCTTTTACCTTCCTTCCTCTTTGTGATTCAACGCTTCCTTCGAGGTTTTGTACCACGGGGGTCGCTGGATAGGGGAGGTAAAATTGGAGGCGGGCGTGTGGCGGCGGCGGCGAGTGCAGAGGAGGTTTCCGGCGGAGGGATAAGAGGTCAAAACACCATATAATTTCAGACAATGGATGTACATAATCTCCAGTAAAATAAGGGTTCGCCAGCGGTTATCGCATTACAGAAATTCATTTGTGAGTGAAGGATTTTCAATTCGCTGCCTACGATTCAATATCAGACTCAGTGTTGATTGCATAGCAAATGCTATGGCTTTAAAGGACGAATCCACGCCCTTGCTTTCCCACCAAACCTCTCTAGCAGGTAACGACGCGGACTCAGAATCGTTGCAGGCTCAAACAAGTATCATCCATAGTGGTCATTCCAATCTGCCACTTGAACGGCAGCCTAGCTCACCGTTACCGTCAAATCTTGCTCTGGAAGCCTCATTCTACCCCTACGTTCCAATTTTGTGCGGCTTGTCATGTGTGGTCGTTGATATATATATATATATACATATATAGGTCTAAGGGCCGCTTCGGAAGTTCGTCTCTTTGAGGTCGCTATTTGCCGGGAGTATTACAAGTTGCATGATCCGAGCAAAATCGGCTCACCTCCACTCTCATACGTCTATGAAAGAGATTGCAAACTTGACAGTATTCAAACGGACTTGGCGTACCTTCGTGTATGGAAGGACATATCTGTCATGATTCCTGGTGAGGATCCGCTTGCCTCAGAGATTTGAGACGCCTTCAAATGTCTTACACATGAGGCTGATACAAGTTTGTTTTCTCCTCTCAGGTCTGGTTCTCACTGTCCCTTTTGGATGGCTAGCAGATAAGTGGGGGAGAAAACCTTTCTTGGTCCTGGGCTTGCTCGGCCAAGTGCTAGCTTATCTATGGGTCCTCCTTGTTTGTGAGTAGTCTGAACTTCCAAGATATAGGTGAGACTTATACTGCTAGTACAGGCTATTTCCATCAAATTTCCCCCATCCAAGCAGTCTGGGCCTCCGCTGCATTTACAGCTGTGGGTGGGGCTACTCATATCCTTACTACGGTCGTAAGGTACTGTGATCATCGATGTCTGCCTCCAAAACAAACGGTAAGTTACAATCATGATCTATTTGGTACAGCCCTATGAAGAATGAAGATTTTGACGCCTTCCAATCAGGAGCACTACATTTTACCGTCTTGGGGCTGCCGGCCTCTCAGCAGAGTTGGTGACAATTTCCGCTGGATCGTGGCTTCTTTCCAAACACCTTCGGGCTCCGCATCTTATTGCAAATATATATCTATATATATATCTCCTGTTGTGCTCTCCGGATCTCTCTTCCTCTTTTTCTTCCCCGAGACTCTTCCAAAATCAAAGGCCGAGCCTACTTCAGACGCAGCTGCTGTAAATACATGGCATCCACCACACTCATTTTACTTCTGTACTGACATAGATTGATCAGATTCCTTGCACATTCAACGGCCTCAAATCGCTCAGCCAGCGTTTGAAGACATATGTATGGAATAGCTTTCAGAACCGAAACTTTCTCGTCTGTCTTCTTCTTCCCTTTTAGAATAAGCTTACAATTGATTCCCCCCTAAAAATCTTCTTACAGTTCGCCTCACGGCGACTGAACTGTTCGCTTGCGCAGGCTGGATATCTTCTCTCCGTCAATGTACGTAATTCATACCCAGAATTATCATGTTCCTTGGAGCCATAGCTTTACAGTATTGACTTTTAGAAGGGCTTCATTTCTCTGATAACCCTCTACTCTCTACCAGCTATCACTCGCTTTCTGGAAGCCAAATTTGCCCGAAACTTTCTCAATATGGATATTTTGATCATCAGATGCAGCCTCGCGCTTCTGGCATCTGGGAACTGTGTAGTCGGATTCAGTCAACAGAGCGTATTTCTCATTCTAGGTACGTGATCTCACTAAAGTGTCCTTACCGTCATGTTATTCTCCCACTAAAGTCTCCTTATCTTACGTAGGATTGACCGTCTAAGCTCCTAGTAGAACCATCCCCCAGGCCTTGCAAGCCGTCATTGCCTCCTCCAATAGCCTATAAAACTTGGGTGCTGCTTATTCCGCATTTGCTTTGCTAGAAATTGCAGGAGGAATTGTGGGGGGCTTAGCGTCGGCGGGATTGTTCAAGCTTGGGTTACACATAGGTGGTGAGGCGGCTTGGGGCTTGGGCCTTCGATCTAATCATTGTAATCCATATTCCTATCCTCCCGCCGCCGTCATACACGCTTGGACCCACCAGCATCGTTCATACGGTCTCAGGAGTGATGTGGATGTGGATGTAGATGTGGGTTTAGGACAGGTTTGGGGTGGCAGAGATTCAGACTATTTCTCGAGGGTGCGATCGTAGATTTGGAGATTTGGATAGGTGTGTTTGGGTGAACGAGAAGGTGGAGAGATTCTGCTTGAGGGGCAGGGAGGTGGGATTGGTGAGGGTGAAACGAGTACGGCGTTGGTGATATTTCCAGAAGCCTCCAAGCTCCATGTGTTACATTTTAAGTTTTCCATACCGAGCTGACAGACCCTAGCCTTTTCTTCAGCGGTCCTAAAACAAAGGTACGGGGTGATACTCTCAAACTTCGACCAGATCACTAATGCATCCTCCTAATCTATCCTCCCGATCTATCCTCCCTCTAATCATCCTGCAGCGAATTGCTTGCACCTCATCCCGTGCTCGTAATCCATCCTCCCATCATCCCATCATCCCATCCTCCCAACCTCATGCAGCCGATCACCTACCTAGGACGTCCAAGCAAGGTGTATGGAGACTCGGTCGTAAGTTTACAGTGTGTGGGTTTGGAATCGGCGGAGAGACTCGGGCTGTCGCTCTATCGGGCGAATGAAGACTTGGAAAGTCGGAGGAAGGTGGAGGTGAGACGGTCACTCTGCTGCGTCGTCGAAGGTTTGGGAACGTTCTGCTGCTCAGGGAGGTAAGGCTGGTTTATAAGGCGGGGTATGCTGATATAGAGGAGGTATGGCGGTGGCTCTAATACGTGATTTCAAGATCTGAGATATGCTGCTGGTGAGAAAGTGAGGCTGGTCAATAAGAGGGGCATGCTAATGATAAGGGAGCTGATGCTGGTGTAGTGATCAAGAAGCGGCCATGCAATTCAAAGGGGAGAGGACCAGTGTAATTAATATAGAGGGGGAAAGCTGTTGAGGATGGATATTAGGGATCGCTCTGGTGCGTTGTTGAAGAGCTGGAGACGTTCTGTGGGTGAGGCAGGTGAGGCTAATGTCCTCATCCGAGGAAGGGGTGAGACGGCGACCGAATCTAAACCCAGACCATCATCCTTCCGTCCTCGTCTTTTGCTCACCATCTACCTCGCAATCCGCTCTGATGATGAAGCGCTGTATTTGCTATTGGATTTGGTAGACCAGACTGTCGAAGTATCAGGTCAAAGAAGGGAAAGAAAGTGTTTTGGTGAAGTGCTTGAAGTGGCGTTCTGTGTAGGGGATGCTGATGAGTAGGAAGATGGGGGCTGGAGGCCCCGTAGACGGGGAAGAATGTTGGGAGTTGGAGAAAAGGTGGAATGGTCTTTTCGTCTTGTGATATTATCTTGCTAGTATGGGGGTTGCTGAATAGCAGAACAAATGGGGCGTTGGCCTCCCTACATACATCCTTTCAACGCTAGTCCAAGTACCACTCATGAATTGCTGTCCTATCACCAAGGAAGAATCGTGATTGATGGGATACTGAGATTGCACCATCATTGGTTGAATTGTTTGTGAATATAGACCGCTTTGCAAGGTTTTGGCAGCATTGGATTCCGTGGATTAAGAGGTATTTTCTCCCTTTGAGACCAATATCACATATCACGTGGTGTTTGTTGACCGAGGATGATGTCAAATATGTGTTCACTCCTCTATTCGGCGATCATGTTGCAAGGTACGCTAGATTCGTGAGTCCTGATTCCTAAGCCAAAGCGTAAATAGTGGTCTTTATGCGTGACAGCCGTTTATAGGCTTGAAACAGGTCGACTTATTGTAGAGACGCTGCTACAGTTGTCTCATAGACCTTTCATAGGTGATTCAGAGATTCTAGAGACTAGCTCCAAGCTCGTCCTGTAGACTTGAGATATAATCTTTGAGAGACTCGTGCTCGGCAATCAGCCGGCGGATATCGTCTTGCTCCTTAGCCAAAATGGCCTCGCGTTTCCCATGCTCTTCCGCGCATAGACTTAATGCTCTCTTCCAACTCTCCTTGGCTCTCCGAAGCTCGGCAGGTTCCTTCTCGGCAGTGGCGCGCTGCTTGTGGTACTTTGCCAAGATAGCTTGAGTGTGGGCTAGATGCTCCTTGTCCTCATGCTTCAATTCGAACGTGCCGAATGCATTGGCCATGGCTTCGTAAGCTACGGTGGCCTTTTCAAGGTCATGAAGCTTTTCCACCGACTTGTCGTACATGACGGTCTTCCGCTCTAGGAAGTCCTTCAGCACACCAATGATATCTTTAGATAAGGATGGACCGAGTTCGGCGTCGTGTAAGCGCTTCAGCGAGACATCCGTGTCTCCGCGTAATAGATGCTTCGAGGCGTGAAAACATGATTTATTTCCCAGCTCTGGTCGTTCGTCGATTGGTGTTCGTATGTCAAAGTCTATACAACCTTCATTCCAGTGCACGGGGCCAACAAGGAGAGAACATATCATGGGGCGGCAAAAGTAGGGATCCAGCGACTTGGGCAGAGTTTGGTCGAGGATTCGGAAGAAGGCAAACATGATGGTGTAGATACCACAGTCGTTGTCGTTGGTTTGAGCTGGGCAGCTCTTTGCACTGAACGCCCAGTCGATGTTTACGGCCTCAGCAGAAGGCTTGCGAGCTTCGAGGTTCAAAGATGATTCGAGATTTCGTACCGCTTTACGCGCTTCTGCTTCATGCTCCAGGCTCGGCCGTGAATCCCAGAAGTCAACGCTATGTGAGATGACATAGATCGTTATCAACGTCCAATGATTGTTCTGGAGAAGCAGCGGAATGACCCAGAGACGCTCGCGACCAATACCTCGGCTTAGGTATATCGGAGTGGTTGCGGACAAAAAGGAAGGATCAAAGATCCGGACGTTATCAGCACCACAATATTCGAGTGCTAGCTGAATAGCTGTAGCAGACAGCCATTGACCAGGGTACAGGCTACTTATAGCGCCCGAAGGGTCGTTGATAGGTATCTGACGAGGCTGAGTGTCCTCCTCGGGATTCACAGGGAACAACTCGAACAGTCCTTGAGTTGATGGAGTAGAGGCGTTCGAAGAATTTAGAAGCTTATTGCATTTACTTCCCTGGCCATCAATGCTCCTATCACCAAGTTTACCATCTGCAATGTTCTCTATCGTGATAGACTTGATAATTTCCACATCAGTATTATTAGGGACATTGAAGCCACTTGACCCACTGGCGTTCCTGATAGTAGGACCAAAAGCAGCATCTCCACCAACGTCTCGCCCTGAAGGTGTTATGGAGGGTTCTGCGTTCAGGATCCTTGTTTCCGACAAGAAGCTAGACAGTCTCATGGAGGAGTCGTAGTCTGCGAGCGTCGTTTCTTCGTCCTGACGAGGCCGCTCTGGTGCCATATCATGATGAGGCTTTCTGTCTGTCGTGGTTGCATGCTGCGATTTTGGTCTTTTCGGTCGCTGTGAAATGACAGCGTCCCTGGCCAAAATATCTTCTCCAGGCCAGGCTGGATCCACTGCCGCCTTCTCCTCGGTGACCTCAGTCACAGTCGGCCGTCTGTATCGCAGACTCTTTCTAGGGTTGACGTAAGCTAAAGGTCGGGCTTTAGCCATCTTGAGAGCATGTAATACTTCGCCCTCCTCCATCGATGCAGGGCTAGCATTGAGGGCGGAGTCCGCCTGAACAATGTGAGAGTGAGAGGCGGGTGAGTGTTTTCCAAACCCTCTCCGAGTGACATTCGATTTGCCGGTCCGTGAAGGAGACCGCAGCTCGTGTGGAGCAGATGAGGGAGCGGTACTATGACGGTTGAAAGGCGAAGAGCAGGTATGAGCTGGGCTATCAGGACTAAAATTGCCGCTGGAATCGGGAGGTCGGGTTTTCTCTTGTTCCTCGACAGGCTCTGCGTTCCCTCGGTTGGCTCCGTTCTGGTCAGCTTGTCTTAGGAGCTGTGACGAGGGGTCTGGCTCCGAGGACATTGAGACGGATTGGGCGGACTCGATGCCAGCGCCGGTATCTCCTGCCAGATCTTTGCGTTTTCTTTTCTTGGACGGAGAAGGCTTTGGGACGGGGTCAAGCTGAAGGACTTCGCCTCGAGTCAGAGCGACAACAGAATGCACATCTCTCGGCTGAAGAAAGGGGCTGTTGGAGAGACCCGGAGTCCTCGTCGTCCTTCGTTTGATGATTTGCGCCTTGAGCCTATCCCTTGCAACCTCTCTTGAGATACCGAGCCGACACAATTTGGCTAATTCCGTAACTAATCTCGCGGAGGCCTGCTGACCGGTTTCACATATGTCCGACCCTCCCCACCGTGCCTTCAATAGGTCTTCAGCGTTCTTTTCAACACGGAGACGCTGTGTCTGTGCCCTTTTAACACAAGCCTGCACGTCGTTCTCTGAACCCGTAACAACTTGGTCAGCGATCCCAAGCTGTACAGCCCTAGTGAGGGCACAGAGGACGAGAACATCGTTTCTGGATGTTGGGTCTTTGTATTCTTTGATGATTTCGATAAGCACGTCCTTTGGCGAACTCTGGCCCCGCTTGAGACGATTCTCAATTTGAGCGTTCGCATCGGGCTGGCTAGTATAGAAATACTTTCCCTCATCGACTAACAATCGAGACCAATCGTACAATTTCTCTCCAGATACTTCTACTGCCATCAAAAGCTCTCCACTGACCTGCTTACCAATTAGTTATACCGCCCGTTGCATTCATATATGCGTCTATGCTGCCTAGTTTATTGCCCTAAATGGACTCAAGCTTTTGCTTCGACGCCACCACGATGTTTAGCCATAAAATGTGTGAGACGTTGTCGCAGATTGAAGGGTAGTAATTCACATGTACATTCACTGTTACTTTTTAGATTGAATTCTCATTACGCATGGCGCCGGCTTCAGCAAGCATCGTTGGCGCAATTGCGTCGTGTTAATTCACAAATCACCGAGGCAACGAATTCGCAAAGTTGGAGGGGCCTTGGCAGACTTAGGGTTAGGGTATTCAACACTCTTGATACTGTTAGAAATAGGCATCTAGCCCCATACATGCTAGCGTCTTGGCATGGTCCAAGTTTTCAACTCCTTGTTCTTACCTCCTTAGAGTACTATTCATATAGCCATAATCACGTTGCCAACACGTTGTTTAACAGATACAATAACCAAATATTGATGGATTATAGGTGGGAATCAGACGATAAGGTATGACGTGAGAGGGAAGACCAAGTGCCTGAAGGTTAAGTGTACAGTAGCTCAAACCACCACTTATTATAAGGCTTCTTGGTTTGATTAAGACGTTGACGGCGGATGGCCAAGGATAGAAAACTGGTCTACTGGAGATATCAACACGGAAAACACAGATCAGCATAGTAGTGGTGAAATGTAGGAGAAGGGCAACGGGGACAGCATTCATTACGGCGGGTACGGATTTGGTTGCGCATATCAAGGCGAAGTTCTTGGGTATCAATCTAAAGATCGATGCAGCCCTAGCAGAGCTGAAGTCATGGAGCATCTATGTAACCCAGCGTCATCGGCGTGGTATAATAGGAGATAAGAAGTCCAATGAGCCGAACATATCAAATCGTCTTGTTTGTTAATTTCCATCATTCATCAGAGATGGGAAAGCTATGCTGTAGATGATATGCACAAGCTTCGCGGCGACTGAATGCTCAAAGGTGTCTGTTGTGTAGCTACGCGCGCACACGATGCAATGAGAATGTACCCCACATCGGATCTGACTTCCGGCTGGTGCATGCTTTGCTTGCTGAATGATGAATTCCCCAATATCTGGGGGACACCAATGATCATGCCATGACCTCTCGACGTCGTCGGCGTACTTGACGCGAATGTTCGTAAAGACCTATGAAGCCATTTGTTAGCTAGATCTTTCTTCCCTGAGATGCTTCTACCCCAGCAGACCCTAGCTCACCCTGCACCACATGTCCCCAAACCCAAAGACCCTCCCCTCTCATCTTCTCCTCGTACCACCGGACTAACTCCACCAACTCGTCTAGAATATTATCTCCCTTGAGACTAAGATACAGCTTCAGAAAACGTAGGCTGAGTTGGTGCGTCGGGCACTCGTGGATGATGCATCCATTCCATACCCGGAGAGATACGGGCGGAAGTCTGTCGATCGTGCAAAGAGGTGAAGTCTCCTTTACCCTTGCAATGCCGCTCGAACCAGCGTGGACTACAGCTTCTCGCCTAGCCAGACTTAATACAGATCCCCCGTATTTTTCCTGAACGAGGCTTCCCTGTAGTGTAATCGTCGATAGTGGACGTCTTCAAGGCATACCGAGTTTGCGTATGGGTTGTCCTCCATAGAGTGAAAGTCCCCACTCGCGAATTTTTTGGATACCCGCTTGAGACTTGTCTTCGTCGTCCAATGCCCGAGTTATACCATTTCCAAGCTCTTGTTTCATTTGAGTATGAGGCCTGTCTATCGCCGCCGAATCTGAAAGCTGAGCTGCTCCGCGATAAGACGCTGTGGGAGGCTCAGCTGCACCATGATCAAACGTTGGAGTCCTCAACTGCGCCGTGACTAGACGTTGAGGACACCGAATGTGGCAGGAGGAAAGAAGACGACGCAGACACGTCGCTCCTAGGTGAGGATTGCGTTGGCTGGTCGTTGACTTCGGCAACTGAGACGGCAGCCTCAAACCGGAAAGAGAGGCTACTGCTCAAAGTCTATGACATTGTTGTGGATGGGTAGCTGGATAACACGCGGCTTGCCTGTTGCTACTTTCGATGCTCTGGCTTCTGTAGATGAAAGTCTCCAATCGTGAGGTGGAATAGTACCCAAGTATGCCAAGGAAGCCTAGAACTACGTTACGACGCGCGTGCCACGCGGAGAGCCCTGGAACGCCGTCCGTAGAGGTTGATAAGGAAGAGGTGACAGAAATTGTAGCGGTCTGGGGGTGGATCAGGTACAGGAGTAGAGTCGAGATTTGTGAGATCTTGCTTTGGACTCGGCTATTCTGTTGTTCAGGACTGGCGTCGATAGTAGTAAGTTATGGTACAATACCTACCTAGGCCATCTTTCGGTACGCAACGTGATGAGGAGGAAATTACTTGGCGTCCCCGTTATAGTTATATAATAAGGCCTTAGCTAGTAGTATTACCTATTATATTTATTTAGATTATTTATAGTAGTATATATATATAAATTTAGAGTCTTATTAATATTAATTATTATTATTTCTAGGTATATAATTTTATTTTTAGAATAGTATATTTAGTATTAATTAACTAATCCCCTTTTCTAGTAATAATAATATAATTAGTAAGTTATAATCTTTTAAGTATTTAAAGTAAATCTTCTTCTCTTTAAGAAGGCTATATTATTATAGAAGTTTCTACCTATTTAATATACTAATAATAGTTATATTTTATACCTCTTTTATTTATATACTTTATATAAATATATTAATATTATTCTTATAAGTTAAAAGAACTATTTATATACTTAAGTTAAATTATTTATATTAATAATATAGAGAAAAATTATTATTATTTATACTATTTTATTATATAAAAAAACTATTCTCTAACTCTAAAATTAGAGATCTACTAGTTATCTAAAATTAAAAAAGACTTAGGGATAACTTAAATACCTATAAATTAGGGAGTTATTACTACTATTAAATTATAAGGAATTACTAACTAAATAGCTATTATATAAATTATTCCTATTATTAGCTAATTACTATCTACTTTTCTTAGTACTTAGTAGTATAGATATATATAGTAGAACCCCTCTTCTTAGCCTAATTTACCCTTATTAGAGAAGTATTTAAAGATAATACTCTATTAATAATAACTATTAAGGAATTATATAATTAAATATATCTCTATATTATTTTATATACTTATTATAAGTTTAGAAAAATAGTTTTAATATTAATAGTAAAGTCTATTAATCTATTTTTAAAGTACTAAAAAAGTACTTTCTCTATTTAAAGAAATAAAAAGTTATAGCTCTTATAAAGTTACTAGAATTCTAAATAGCTAGCCTAGTATTATTATTAGAATTAGAAGTAGTAATATCTAAGTTATTAGATATAATAATAAGATCTAGAATAAGGATACTATTTAATAGTATAAGTAGTATAATTAGATAGCTTTATATATTAGAGGAGGAGCTTATACTCTTAATATTCTTATATATCTTAAGAGGTTTAATATAAGGCTTTAAGGGAAGGCTATTAACTAGTTAGCTTATATACTAAAGGTAGCTAAGATCCTTAGTAAGAAAAGAATTAATTATAGAAATAAAGAAGATAAGGAGACTATTATTACCTTACTTAAAAAAGAATTCCTAGGAGAGGCTTAAAATATTAGGTTTAATATTAATATAATAGACTAAATTAAGGTACTTTATTAGACTTATAATAAGGGTTTAAAGGCTTATTTTAAGTATATAAAATAACTCTTAAAGATAATAAGAGGTAGAGATTAAGTAGAAGAGATAGCCTCTAATATATTAAGTATATAAGAAAAGTATTAGCTTATTAATATAATTTATAAATAGATCTCTAAGTTATAAACTAAGGTTTATAACTTAGAATATTAAAATATAAGTTAGAAATAAATAGATTAATATATAAAGTATTTAAGAAAGCTTAGGTATATATAGAAATCCTATTTATACTTAAGGATTTTATAGTAAAGAACTATTAGTAATAAGAGTTAAAGGAATTTAAAGTATTTTATATAATAGTAGTAGTAAATAATAGTAATATAATCTAAGTATTTATATCTATAATAACTAGGCCTTAATATTAGGACTAAAATAGAATTTTATAAGATATAATATTTTACCTCTAGAATAATAACTACCTAGGCTAATTAATAGTAAACTTAAATATATACTTTAAATAAAATAAAGGTAATTATAATATAACTAGAGTTCCTTTTAAAGTATATAATAACTTATAACTAATAGTAGCCCCTTTAAAGTAGATAATAGTACTATTAATAGTAGGTACTAGGAATAGCCTTATACTAAATTCTTAGTTTAATCCTTAGTTATTATTAGGGTAGTAACTCTTATAGAATTATAAGACTAAGAGTAGATATAACTTATAAGATTTTTATAAAAACTAAAGGCTACTTATAAAGCTAAGAAATAATTTTCTATAAGGTAGTAGGCTAATATAAATAAGGGATATCTACCTAGAGTTTATACCTAATAAATTATATAACTAAAAAATATTAATAAACTTATAAGTAAATAGCTTAAAGTTATAAGAACCTTAGAAGTATAATAATAAAAAGCTATATCTAAAATATAATAAACTTAGATATACTAGTCTAGAGTATATAAATCCCCCTCTATTAAGGGAGGAATAGTACTAAATTAGAAGAGAATTAAAAGACTATTAAGTAAAGTAAAAGGCTTATAAGAAAATAAAGGAGGTATATACTAATCTATTCTATCTCCCTACCTAGTATCTTATATAATAAAATATATAATAAAGCTGTAATATTAATAATAGGTCTTATTAGGAAGTTATAAGGTAGGTACTATTATTATAAAATAATATTATTTTATACCTTATCTTATTTAGAAAAGTACTAGAAGTTCTAAACCTAAGGATTAAAGAATTAAAAGAAGAGGGGAATTCTTAAATACCCTATTATAATTTAATATTTAAAGATATTAAGTTAATAGATTACTTAGTAAATTTAAATACTCTAATACTTAAGTAGTTTAGTAATAATACTCTTAAAGTATATAATACCTAGTTAGATATAAAGAGAAGGAAGAATAATAAGCTTAAAGAGAGAAGGATTACTACTATTAGTAATTAAAAGGAAAACTTAGAGAAAGAGAACTCCTATTAAAAAGATAGGAGTTAAGAAAGAATTATTAATAATTTATAAATTAATTAGAAAACTTTAACTAAATATTAATTAAATATTAATTAAATATAATAATATTATTACTAATAATTTATATAAAGGCCTTAAGGCAGAGTCGTTTTAGGAGAAGGTAGAGGTCCTTTAAGGGACCTTCTTCCCTCTACCTCTAAGGGTAGATATAAGTAATATCTAGGGGTTCTAGTATAATATACCCCTGATAATAAACACGAAGGTTATTAAAGAGGAAGTTTATAAGGTAATTAACAGGCTAAAATAGGACAAGGTACTAGGGATAGATAGGATCCCGAATAGGTTCCTAAGAATAGTAGACGGGGAGCTACTACCTAGCTTCACGTATCTATTCCAGGCCTATCTAAGGGTTAGATACTATCTAATAGAGTTTAAGAAGGCTAATATAGTTATCCTAAAGAAGTTAAAGAAAGAGGACTACTTAGAACTAAAGTTATACCGTCCGATTACCCTACTTAGTACCTTAAGGAAGGCGCTAGAAGCGGTTATCGCGAAGAAGCTAGGGGACCTCGTAGAGGAATATAAACTACTACCCTTATAGTAGATAGAGGCGAGGAAGGGAAGGTTAACGACGATATCCCTCGAGATAATAGTAGAAGTAGTATATACGGTATAAAACTGCGGCAAGTTTAATGTAGCGAGTATACTATTACTAGATATAGCGGGGGCCTTTAATAATATCTCCTACGAGAGGCTATTATATAACCTAAAGAAAAAAGGGGTTCTAACCCTAATTATACGGTGGGTATAGAGCTTCCTAATAGAAAGGGCTATAGCGATTACGCTAGGCTAGGAGACGAGTAGGATAGAGACGGCGGAAACTAGGATCCCTTAGAGATCCCTAATATCGCCTATTTTATTTCTATTTTTTAACTCCCCGCTTATAAAAGAGTACGCGAAGATAAAACTCTAGGTATAAACTAGAGGCTTTATTAACGACGTTTACCTAATAGTATATAGTAAAAGTACTAAGGAGAATTATAGGATCCTAGTAAAGGTATATAAGATATACCTTCGCTAGGTAAATATATATAGGGCGGCTTTCACCCCTTATAAGTATAAGCTAGTCTACTTATTAAGGAGCCTGAAGAGGTTTAATATAAAGGCGACGGTAGACTTTAGAGTAGTAGCGGTACGCCTAGAGGCGTTAATAAGAGCTCTTAGACTCTATATTAATAGTAAGCTAAGGTAGGGCCTATATATTAGTAGGGTGAGGTTAAAGATAGAGATATAAAAGCTCGCCCTATTAGTTATTACTAGCTTGACGTGAGGCGCTACGCTTAATAGGGCGAGATAGGTCTATAACGTAGTAGTCCGGCTAGTAATAACCTACGCGGCGGAGGTATAACATAACTTAAAGGGGACGCCGGAGGCGAGGAAGGCTAATATTACGGCGCTAGAAACTATATAAAACGGGTACCTACAGGCGGTACTTAGAGCCTTTAAAGTAACTAGTACGCAGGTGCTAGAGGTAGAGTTAGGGGTCCTACTAATACGGATAGGCCTTAACTAGTTAGTACTACGTGTAATAGCGTTACAGGGGATCTACCCGTTAACTAAGGAGGGGAACGCGAGGATCCGCCGCAAGCTAAAGGGGAAAAGGGGAAGGGAGAAGAGGGCTACGAAGACTCTAGCGGAGGAGAAGTAGTCCTAGGTAAAGGGAGCCCTCTAGGTAGTAGTAGGGGGAGGGAACGCTAGCACAGCGGCCTAGGCCCCTAGAAGCGGGGGGATTACAAGGGATAACCTCGCCCCTAAGGAGATTAGGAGGTAGGTTAAAGAGAAGTAGAGAGAGAGGTGGCTAGATTACTAGGAGGGTATCCCTAGCTATATAAGGACAGCGGTATAGCGGGGAGAGATATAGGAGATAAGAGTTAATCTCTATATAGGGCTGTTTAAGGCTAAGAGCTCCGTAGGTATCTAGCTACGTACGGAGAAGATAGGACTACGCGCCTTCCTATATAAGAGGAGGGTGCTAGGGGTTAATAGTACTAGCTACGGATATAATTAGAGGTATTAGGACGCTAAGTATATACTTATATTCTACCCCGACTATATAAAAGGGAGGAGGCTAATACTTTAGAGAGCGGGGTTAGAGGACTTCCGCTAAATAGTATTAACCTTAAAGGGGTTAAAGGTAGCGACTAAGTAGGTTATCTAATAAGGTATACTTAGCTAGTTTACGCTAGTAAGGGAATAACTCTTTAAGGCTACGTAGGAGCGGATAGGCTCTAACCGGAGGATAAAGGGATAGGTAACCCTAGTAAAAAAAGGGAATAAGATAGTATAAAGGATACGGGATAGGATAGTATATAGTATCTAGAGATCTAGAAATATAATAGTAAATAGGGTAGGGGAGGAGGTTTTCTTCTATAGATTATAGTTTCCTCTAGTAAGCTAGATATAGACCGCCCTTATTAGCTCTAAGTAGCTAGATAGTAGAGTATGAAATATAAATATAAATATAAATATAAATACAAATAATTTATATATTATAGATCTTACTATTCTTTAAAAAAGAGTTATAAAGACTTAGTTAAGCCTCTAAGAAAAAGGGGAAGAAGAAAATATTTAAAGACCTAGATATTAATATTAGGGTAATAAAAATATTTATAATATAATATATTAATAAAAAGAGTAGATCTATACTCTTAAGGAATAAAAGTATAAGTTTATATTATATACTATTAAAAACTCTATAATAATAGTTTTATAAGATTATATATAAGGAGATAATAGTATAAGTTATAAATATAATTATTTAAAAGATAAGTAGAAAAAGAATACTTATTTTTATATAACACGTTAAAGTAGATTAAGGATCTAATATAATTATTATAAACTTATTATTAATATTAAATATAAATTTACTTATCTATTCTATCTTAAAGTTTAGAAGTAAAAGGATTATTATATTAATAGTAAATAGTAAAGATAGTAAACTTAGATATTAAATACTTTTCTAGCTTAATATAACTAGAATTAAGAGGAAGTAATAGGTATTTATCTCCCTTATAAATAATCTTAATATTACTATCTTACTTAGACTCCTTTAACTCTATTATAAAGAGATAAATGTAATCCACGTGGATTATATTTAAACCCTACTAAGGATTTAGGTGGATTACATTTAATTTTCTTATTTTAAATGTAATCCACAATTTTTCTACATAATATCTATACAGATAGCACACCATTTTAAAGCGTAAACTCAGCCCTATAAATCACATCTACTACGGAGTTAATCGGTCTTAAGAGTATTTTTAAATAATTTTCATAAAGTTAGGATTTTTTTGATGTTCAGACCCTGACGGCTAATCGACGACTAAGGAAAGGTTAATTATTTCCGGTCATTCCTCCATCCGGATTAAGGTTTAAAATTTATAAGATTTGAATATATATATAGATATCTCTTTAGGCTTTAGAACGCCCTAAAAATTATAGAAAACGGTTATATATTACGAAAGTTATAAAGAATTCAAATAAATTCCCTTTTTACTATAGGATCGATACTATAAATAGTAGGAATTTCGCTTAAGTTTATACTATCTATTTTTAGACCCTA
>JAABUV010000361.1_pt1 | contig 69235 bp, 67 predicted proteins | sample 5559971 | NCBI WGS metagenome assembly JAABUV01 (sample SAMN10711881, study PRJNA513362) | rock metagenome | isolation source: Antarctica rocks | place: Antarctica: Victoria Land, Knobhead nord | collected 2015-12-19 | reverse complement strand
TCCATCTCCTGCTCCCTGCGAATAATCCCGACCAGGTCATTCATCGTCTGCTGCAGCTGTTGGTGCAGCGTGTAGGGGTTCTCACCGCCGTCCTGGCCGAAGGGTGCCAGCGCGCGTTCGGCGGCGGCCTCGATCAGCGCGGGCGCCGCCGCTGCTGGCGCGCCGGCAAGTCCGTGCACGTAGGCGGCAGCGCCGAGACCCGCGCGGGCGCCGAACACCAGCAGGTCCGACAGCGAGTTGCCGCCCAACCGGTTGGAACCGTGCATCCCACCGGAGACCTCCCCGGCCGCGAACAGCCCAGCAACCCCGGCCGCGGCGGCGGTGTCGGGGTCCACCTCGACCCCGCCCATCACGTAGTGGCAGGTGGGACCGACCTCCATCGGCTCCGCGGTGATGTCGACGTCGGCGAGTTCCTTGAACTGGTGGTGCATGGAGGGCAGCCGGCGCATGATCTCCGCGGCGTCGCGGCGGGTGGCGATGTCCAGGAACACCCCACCGTGCGGTGAGCCCCGCCCTTCCTTCACTTCGCTGTTGATCGCGCGGGCCACTTCGTCCCGGGGCAGCAGCTCCGGTGGCCGCTTGTTGTGCTCGGGGTCGGTGTACCAACGGTCGCCCTCGGCCTCGGTCTCCGCGTACTGCCCGCGAAACACCGCAGGGACGTAGTCGAACATGAACCGGTTGCCCTCGGAGTTGCGCAGCACCCCGCCGTCACCCCGCACCGATTCGGTCACCAGGATGCCCTTGACCGATGGCGGCCACACCATCCCGGTGGGGTGAAACTGCACAAACTCCATGTTGACCAGCGTCGAACCGGCCCGCAGCGCCAGCGCATGCCCGTCACCGGTGTACTCCCAGGAGTTCGAGGTCACCTTGAACGACTTGCCGATTCCCCCGGTGGCCAGCACCACAGCGGGTGCCTCGAACTGCACGAACCGGCCGGACTCCCGCCAGTAGCCGAAGGCGCCGGCGATCGCACCGGACTCGCACAGCAACTCGGTGATGGTGCACTCGGGGAACACCTTCAGCCTGGACTCGGCGTCACCGGATTCCTGCTCGTCCTCTTGCTGAAGCGACACGATCTTCTGCTGCATGGTGCGGATCAGCTCCAGGCCGGTCCGGTCACCGACATGGGCCAGCCGGGGGTATTCGTGTCCGCCGAAGTTGCGTTGACTGATCCGACCGTCGGGTGTGCGGTCGAACAACGCGCCGTAGGTTTCCAGCTCCCAGACCCGCTCCGGGGCCTCCTTGGCGTGCAACTCCGCCATCCGCCAGGAGTTGAGGAACTTGCCGCCGCGCATGGTGTCGGCGAAGTGCACCTGCCAGCTGTCGTTGCTGTTGGCGTTGCCCATGCTCGCCGCGATGCCGCCTTCGGCCATTACCGTGTGCGCCTTGCCGAACAACGACTTGCAGATGATCGCGGTGCGCATCCCGGACTCCCGCGCGGCGATCGCAGCGCGCAGGCCCGCACCACCGGCCCCGATAATCAGCACGTCAAAGGAGTGCTGTTCGATCTCGGTGGCCATCAGTTGACTAGCCGCAGGTCACCGAGCACGCCAGCCGACACCAGCGCGATGTAGGCGTCGGTGAGCATCAGGGTGCCCAGCGTCGTCCAGGCCAGCTCCATGTGCCGGGTGTTTAACCGGGACACCGCCGTCCAGGCCCGGTATCGCAGCGGGTGCGCCGAGAAGTGCTTCAGCCGCCCGCCCACCAGGTGCCGACACGAGTGACACGACAGCGTGTAGGTCCACAGCAGCACCACGTTGACCGCCAAGATCAACGTCCCCAACCCGATGCCGAACCCGCCGTCGGCGCCGCGGAACGCGCGGGTGACGTCGTAGGTGTTGATCAGTGACACCACCACCGCACCGTAGAAGAAGTAGCGGTGCACGTTCTGCAGGATCAGCGGGAAGCGGGTCTCCCCGGTGTAACGCTTGTGCGGTTCGGCCACCCCGCACGCCGGCGGCGACAACCAGAACGCGCGGTAGTAGGCCTTGCGGTAGTAGTAGCAGGTCAGCCGGAAGCCCAGCAGGAACGGCAGCACCAGCAACGCGAACGGCACGAACGGCGGGAAGTCACCGAACCAGGTCCCGAAGTCCCGCGCCGCCGGGGCACACGAACTGGAGACGCAGGGCGACGAGAACGGAGACAGGTAACCGTAGGGCTCCACGAAGTAGGCCCGCTGCGAGGACGTCCTGACCAGCGCGTACAGCAACCAGATCGTCAGCAGGGTCGCGGTGACCCCGGGTTGCAGCCACCATCGGTCGGTGCGCAGCGTGCGTGCGGCGATCTGGGCCCGCCCGGGGCCGGCGTCATCGAAGGGCTGACGGTCCGCCGCCCGCGTCACCGGGTGCTGCCGCGGTAACCGCCGAGTCCCTCGTCGTCGGCACCCACCCACATCGCCGGGTCCGACGGAGCATCGGAGATCCGCTCCCGCGGGGACATCACCGGTGCGAGCGGGGGGACCGGTAGCGCGTCGAGATCGGCGACGTCGATCTCCAGTCGGTCGATGTCGCCGACCACGCGACGCACATGCGGGGTGTCGCCGTACCGGCCGCGTACCTCCGCCACACAACCGCGCAACTGCTCTACCGCGCGGTGCAGCGAGCGCAGTTCTGGGGTTTCGATCATCCTCGACTCCTCACCGGCGTGGACACGTCGCTGGGCCTGAGTCTGGACCGAATGCGGTGCTATGAGCAAGGTCTCACGCCGGCGAGCGGGGCGCTCGTGACGTTCGTCGTCGCGGCCGATCGCTGCGTGCCGCCCAGATAGGCTCGGCCGCATGCTGTCCTGGCCTGCCGCCGACGTTCCTGCCGTGCCCGGGTCGGGGCCGCCGCTGCGGCTGTTCGACACCGCGGACGCCGAGATCCGACCGGTCACCCCGGGCGCTACCGCCACCATGTACGTCTGCGGTATCACCCCCTACGACGCCACCCACCTTGGTCACGCGGCTACGTACCTGGCCTTCGACCTGGTGCACCGGCTGTGGCTCGACGGTGGCCACGGCGTGCACTACGTGCAGAACGTCACCGACGTGGACGACCCGCTGTTCGAGCGCGCCGCCCGCGACGGGGAGGACTGGATCGTCCTGGGAATGCGGGAGACGGCGCTGTTCCGGGAGGACATGGCGGCGCTGCGGGTGTTGCCACCGCGGGACTACATCGGGGCGGTCGAGAGCGTCGCCGAGGTCGCGGAGCTGGTCGAGAAGCTGGTGGCCGCCGGTGACGCCTACGTGGTGGCGGACACCGAGCACCCCGACGTCTACTTCCGCACCGACGCGACCCGCCAGTTCGGGTACGAGTCCAACTACGACCGGGCGACGATGGCCCGGCTGTCCGCGGAGCGGGGCGGGGACCCCGACCGTCGCGGCAAACGTGACCCGCTGGACCCGGCGGTATGGCGCGCGGTGCGCGCGGGTGAACCGTCCTGGCCTTCGGTGTTCGGTCCCGGACGCCCGGGCTGGCACATCGAGTGCGCGGCCATCGCGCTGAACCGCCTCGGCACCGGCATCGACGTGCAGGGCGGGGGCAGCGACCTGATCTTCCCGCACCACGAGTTCTCCGCCGCGCATGCCGAGGCGCTCACCGGCACCGACCGCTTCGCCCGCCACTACGTGCACTCCGGGATGGTGGGATTGGACGGGGAGAAGATGTCCAAGAGCAAAGGCAACCTGGTGTTCGTGTCCCGGTTGCGTGGGGACCGGGTGGACCCGATGGCGATCCGGCTGGCTCTGCTGGCCGCGCACTATCGCAGCGACCGGATGTGGACCGATCAGGTCCTCACCGACGCCCAGGCGAGGTTGCACCGCTGGCGGGAGGCGGTGACGCTGGAGTGCGCCCCCGATGCCACCGACACCGTCGCCCGGGTGCGTCAGTACCTGGCCGACGACCTGGACACTCCGCGGGCACTGTCCGCGGTGGACGCCTGGGCGTCGCAGGCCCTGCACCGTCGAGGCACCGACCGCGCGGCTGCGGGACTGCTGGCCGGTGCGGTGGACGCCCTGCTCGGGGTGCGGTTGCGCTGATGGGACCAGCACTGGCCCGGTGCGTCGTGGTGGTGGCCGGCGCCGCCATCCTGGTGGTGGAGACGCTGACCACCCGGCTGGTGGCCCCGTACGTGGGGCTGACCCTGGAGTCGACCACAGCCGCGATCGGCGTGGCGCTGCTCGGTATCGCGGCGGGTGCCCGCTGGGGCGGCCAGCTCGCCGACCGGCATCCCCCGGCCAGGGTGGTCAGCGTCGCGCTGGCTGTGGGTGGCCTGCTGGTGCTGGCTGTGCGGCCGTTGGTGCGGGCGTTCGGGCCGGTTCTGGGTGGCGGTCCGGTGGCGAGCCTGCTGCTGGTCGCCATCGCCACCCTCGGCGCGGTGACCGCGCTGGCGATGGTGACCCCGGCGGTCACCAAGGCCCGCCTCGGCGACGTCGCGACTGCGGGCGGTGTCATCGGCTCGTTGTCCGCCGCCGGAACGGTGGGGTCGTTGGCCGGGGTATTCCTCACCGGATTCGTGCTGGTCGCACTGTTACCGGTCGCCGCGATCTTGCTGCTCACCTCCGCGGCGTGCCTGCTGTCGGCGCTGGTGACGTCCGCGCTGCTCACGTCTGCGCGCCGGGCGAAGACCACCACCGTGGTCGCTGCGGCAGCCGTGGTCGCGGCCGCCGCCCTGTTCACGGTGCGCGGGCCGTGCTCGTTGGACTCCACGTACTACTGCGCGAATGTGGTGGCTGACCCCGCTCGACCGTCGGGTCGCACCCTGCTGCTCGACGACCTGCGGCACTCCTACGTCGACCTGGCCGACCCGGCCTACCTGGAGTTCGCCTACATCCAGCGGATGGCCGACGCCGTCGACACGGCGTTTGCCGCCGGTGCCGCGCTGGATACGGTGCACGTGGGCGGTGGGGGTTTCACCATGCCGCGGTGGCTGGCCGCCACCAGGGCGGGCACTCGGTCCACCGTGCTGGAGCTGGACCCCGCGGTGGTCGAGCTCGGGCGCCGCGAACTGGGAGTGGGTGAAATTCCCGGGGTTTCGGTGCGCCTGGGCGACGCGCGCACCTCGCTGGCCACCATTGCCGACGCCTCCATGGACTTGGTGGTGGGCGATGCGTTCGGGTCCCGTTCGGTACCGTGGCACTTGGCCACCAGGGAGTTCGTCGCCGAGGTGCGCCGGGTGCTGCGACCGGGCGGGGTGTACGTGCTCAATGTCATCGACAACGACCCGCTGGGCTTCCTCCGGGCCGAAGTAGCCACCGTCGCCGCCGAGTTCGCCCAGGTGGGAGTGATGGCCCGGACCGATCAGCTGGCGGCAGGCGGGGGCGGCAACGCCGTGGTGGTCGCCGCTGCGGACGGGCTGGACTGGGGTCAGCTGACTGCCCGGGCCGGCCGGCGCCCCGAGCGGCCGAGCGTGCTCGACCCGGCCGGGGCCGCGCAGTTCGCCGCAGGCTCCGCCGTGCTCACCGACGACCGCGCGCCGGTCGACCAGCTGCTCAACCCCTACACCACCCGGTGAGGATCGACACCGACCCCGCGCGCCCCAACGGGCGGGTGCTGTGGCAGGACGGGGTGCGGCAGTCCTACCTCGACCTGCACGACCCCACCTACCTGCACTTCGCCTACACCCAGCGGGTAGCCGACGCCGTGGACACCGTGTTCGCCCCCGGCCAAGCGGTGGTGGCGGTGCATCTGGGTGGGGGAGGGCTGACCCTGCCGCGTTGGTTGGCTGCGACTCGGCCGGCCAGCACGTCCACCGTGTTCGAGCTCGACCCTGAGGTGGTGCACACCGTCCTGGGCCTGGTCCACGTCCCAGCGGTGACGGTGCGGGTCGTCGACGGGCGGGCGGGGCTGGCGGCGTTGGGCGACGCGCACGCCGACCTGGTGGTGGGGGACGCCTTCGTCGGGCGGCGGGTGCCCGAGCACCTGCTGGGCGAGCAGTGCGTGGCCGAGATCATCCGGGTACTGCGGCCGGGTGGGTTGTACGTGCTCAACCTCATCGACGACCCGCCGCTGGATCGGCTGCGTGCCGCGCTGGCCGCAGTTCGGTCGGCCTTCTCCCAGGTGGGCGTGGTGGCTGCGCGTGAGCTGCTCACGCAGGGGATGGGCGGCAACACGGTGATCGTCGCCAGCGACACGCCGGTGGACTGGGGGGATCTCGCGCACCGTGCCACGCTGCGCTGCGAGCAACCCGACGTACTGGGACCGGGCGCCACCGCTGCGTGGCTCGGGCGGTAGCAGCGATCGCGGGAAGCGTGGGCGACGCGGCCGGCTCACCCTGCCGATGCCGGCGGTCGCGGCTCAAGTCTCGGCGGAGCCGGTGGCGACAACTCATGCGCGGTGACGGGCTCGCTCACGGGTGCCACCCAGGCGGGGGATCCTCACCGACCACCCCGTCCACGGCCTCCCGGAGCAGGTCGGCGTGCCCGGTATGGCGGCCATACTCCTCGATCAGGTCGCAGACCAGCCGGCGCAGGCTCGCATGGCGGCCGTCTGGCCCCGAAATGTGCACGAGCTGGTCGAGCCCGCCGTCGGCCACCGCCGCGTCGAACCGCCCGCGGGAGCGTTCGACCGCGCCGTCCCACAGCGCGTACAGCTGCGCGGGGGTGTCGGCAGCAGCCGACCTGAAATCCCAGTCGGGCTCGGCGTCCCAGTCGACGTCCTCCCACGGTGCGCCGGGTGATTGCACGCGCAGCTTGGTGCTGGAGGACTGCTCCTCGACCAGCGCGAGATGCTTGAGCAGGCCGCCGAGCGTCAGCGACGAGGAGGCGATACGGGTCTGCAGCCCATCGGCATCGAGGTGGCCGGTCTTCCAGCGCAACGTGGTGCGCAGCCGGTCCAGCGCACCGAACAGCTGCTCGGCCTCGGTGCCGGCCAGCGGCGGTTCCCACGGGGGTTCGAGGTCGGTCATGGCGTCCACGGTAGGTCCGATTGCCGACGTTGCGCACCCTTAACCGAGGCGACTGTGCGGGCCCTAGGCGCCGCGCTGGCGGGGGCCGCCTTCGCTGCCGGGTCCGCGGCGGCGCAGGTAACGCTCAAACTCCGCGGCGATGCTGTCGGCGTCGGTCCGCGCTACCGCGTCGGACATGTCGGTCTCGGCGTCACCGCGTTCCTCCAGGGTGCGCACGTAGCCGATCACGTCCTCGTCCTCTTCGGCCATCTCGGTCACCGCGCTCTCCCACTCCGCGGCCTGCTCCGGCAGCCCGATCAGCGGCACCTCCACGTCCAGGACGTCCTCCACCCGGTGCAGCAGCGCGATGGTGGCCTTCGGGTTGGGTGGGGTGGACACGTAGTGCGGCACCGCTGCCCAGAACGACAGCGCCGGCACCCCCGCGCGCACACAGGCATCCTGCAGCACGCCGGTGATCCCGGTGGGACCCTCATAGCGGGTCTGTTCGACGTTGTACCGGGCGGCGGAGTCCGGGTCGGGCGCGGTCCCGGTGACGGGCACCGGGCGGGTGTGCGCGGTGTCGGCCAGCAGCGCACCCAGCGTCACCACGGTGGTGACCCCCAGCGACTCGACGTAGCCGAGCACCTCCGCACAGAAGCTGCGCCAGCGCATGTTCGGCTCGATGCCGTGCAGCAGCACCACGTCCCTGGCGGAGCCGGGTGGGCGGCACACCGAGAGCCGGGTGCTGGGCCAGTGGATCTCCCTGGTCACCCCGTCCACCATTCGCACTGTGGGACGGCTCACCTGAAAGTCGTAGTAATCCTCGGAGTCGATCTCGGCGAGCAGGGTCGCGTCCCAGCACAGCTCCAGGTGCTCCACGGCGCCGCTGGCGGCGTCACCAGCGTCGTTCCAACCTTCGAAGGCGGCCACCAGGATCGGGTCCTGCAGCCGGGGCAGCTCGGTCTGCGTCACCGACCCAGCCTACGACCCGACCCGCCGAAGGCGCGGCCACTACGATCAACGAGTGCCCGACTCCGTCTCATCGCCCCTGCTGGACGCCATGCGCACCCGTGTCGTCGTCGCCGACGGCGCCATGGGCACCATGCTGCAGGACGCCGACCTCGACGTGGACACCGACTTCCTCGGCCTGGAGGGGTGCAACGAGATCCTCAACGACACCCGCCCCGACGTGCTGCGGGCCATTCACCGCGGGTACTTCGAGGCCGGCGCGGACGCGGTGGAGACCAACACCTTCGGCTGCAACCTGCCCAATTTCGTGGACTACGGCATCGTCGAACGGATCCGGGAGCTGTCCTTCAAGGGCGCGCAGATCGCCCGCGAGGTGGCCGAGGAGATGGGCCAGGGTCGTGACGGGCTACCCCGCTTCGTGCTCGGCTCGATGGGCCCGGGAACCAAGCTGCCCACCCTCGGCCACGCGCCCTACGCCGACCTGCGTGACGCCTACGCCGAGTCGGCGCTGGGCCTGATCGAGGGCGGGGTGGACGCCATCCTGATGGAGACCTGCCAGGATCTGCTGCAGGTCAAAGCCGCGGTCGTCGGCTGCAAACGCGCGATGACCGAACTCGACAGGCCAGTGCCCATCATCTGCCACGTCACGGTGGAAACCACCGGCACCATGCTGCTCGGCAGCGAAATCGGTGCCGCGCTCACCGCGCTGGAGCCACTGGGCATCGACGTCATCGGCCTGAACTGCGCCACCGGGCCAGCGGAGATGAGCGAGCATCTGCGCCACCTGTCCAAGCACTCCCGGCTGCCGGTCTCGGTGATGCCCAACGCCGGGCTACCCCAACTCGGCCCGAACGGCGCGGAATACCCGCTCACGCCGCCAGAGCTGGCCACCGCGCTGGCCGGGTTCGTCTCCGAGTACGGCGTCGGCCTGGTCGGTGGGTGTTGCGGGACCACCCCGGAGCACATCCGCCAGGTGGTGGCCGCGGTATCCACCGCTCCGCGCGGTACCCGCAAGGTCCGCCAGGAGCCGGGGGTGGCCTCGCTGTATGCGGCGGTGCCTTTCCAGCAGGACACCTCGATCCTGATGATCGGCGAGCGCACCAACGCCAACGGCTCCAAGGCGTTCCGGGAGGCGATGCTGGCCGGGAACACCCAGGCGTGCATCGAAATTGCCCGTGAGCAGACCCGCGACGGCGCGCATGTTCTGGACCTGTGCATCGACTACGTGGGCCGCGACGGGGTCGCGGACATGGTGGAGCTGTCCAGCAAGCTCGCCACCGCCTCCACGCTGCCGATCATGCTGGACTCCACCGAACCGGAGGTGCTGCGCGCCGGATTGGAGCACCTGGGTGGGCGCAGCATCGTCAACTCGGTGAACTACGAGGACGGCACCGGTCCCACCTCGCGGTTCGTCCGCACCATGGAGTTGGTGCGCGAGCACGGCGCGGCGGTGGTGGCGCTGACCATCGACGAGCAGGGCCAAGCCCGCACCGCGGACTGGAAGGTCCGGGTCGCCAACCGGCTGATCGAGGACCTGACCACGAACTGGGGCATGCAGACCTCCGACATCATCGTTGACTGCCTGACCTTCCCGATCTCCACCGGGCAAGAAGAAGTGCGCCGCGACGGTGTGGAGACCATCGAGGCCATCCGCGAGCTCAAACGCCAGCACCCCACGGTGCAAACCACGCTGGGGTTGAGCAACATCTCCTTCGGGTTGAGCCCCGCCGCCCGGCAGGTACTGAACTCGGTGTTCCTGCACGAGTGCACCGAGGCGGGACTGGACACCGCGATCGTGCACGCCTCCAAGATCGTGCCGATGGCGCGGATCCCGGACGAGCAGCGGGCGGTGGCGCTGGACCTGGTCTACGACCGCCGCCGTGAGGGGTACGACCCGCTGCAGCAGCTGATGGCGCTGTTCGAGGGCGTCTCCGCGGCCTCCGCGCGGGCCTCGCGGGCTGAGGAGTTGATGCAGCTGCCGCTGTTCGAGCGGTTGGAGCGGCGCATCGTCGACGGGGAGCGCACCGGTCTGGAGGCGGACCTGGACTCCGGCATGGCGCAGCGCCCACCGTTGGAGATCATCAACGACACGTTGCTGTCGGGGATGAAGACCGTGGGTGAGCTGTTTGGTTCCGGCCAGATGCAGCTGCCCTTCGTGCTGGCCTCCGCCGAGGTGATGAAAGCCGCTGTCGCACATCTGGAACCGCACATGGAGGCCACCGACGACGACGGCAAGGGACGCATCGTGCTGGCCACCGTCAAAGGTGACGTGCACGACATCGGCAAGAACCTCGTCGACATCATCTTGAGCAACAACGGCTACGACGTGGTGAACCTGGGCATCAAGCAGCCCATCGCCACCATCCTGGAGGCGGCGATCACCGAGAAGGCCGACGCCATCGGGATGTCCGGTCTGCTGGTCAAGTCCACGGTGGTGATGAAGGAGAACCTGCAGGAGATGAACTCCCGGGGCATCGCCGAGCAGTTCCCGGTGCTGCTGGGGGGTGCGGCGCTGACCCGCTCCTACGTGGAGAACGACCTGCAGGAGGTGTACCAAGGCGAGGTCACCTACGCCAGGGACGCCTTTGAGGGACTGCGCGCGATGGACCAGATCATGCAGGCCAAGCGCGGGGGCGTGGTAGTTGCCGACCCGGCGCAGGACGAGCGCCGCGCCAAGACCGCCGAACGCAAGGCACGCCATGAGCGCTCCGCCCGGATCGCGGAAGCCCGCAAGGCCGCCGAACCGGAGATCGAGCTGCCGACCCGCTCGGACGTCGCTGCAGACGTGCCGGTGCCCACCCCGCCGTTCTGGGGTAGTCGCATCGTCAAGGGCATCCAGTTGGCGGAGTACTCCGGGTTGCTGGACGAGCGGGCTTTGTTCCTGGGGCAGTGGGGGTTACGTGGGGCCCGCAGCGATGGTCCGTCCTATGAGGAGCTGGTAGAGACCGAAGGTCGCCCGCGGCTGCGGTCCTGGATGGAGCGCCTGGCCACCGACGGCATCCTGGCACACCCCGCCGTGGTGTACGGCTACTTCCCGGTGGTCAGCGAAGGTGACGACGTGGTGGTGCTGGAGTCAGCGGACCCCGGTGCGGGGGAGCGGTTCCGGTTCACCTTCCCCCGCCAGCGCCGCGACCGGCATCTGTGCATCGCCGACTTCTTCCGGTCGTGGGAAAGCGCCAAAGAGACCGGCGGGGTGGACGTGCTGCCGCTGCACCTGGTGACGATGGGTCAGCCGATCGCCGACTACGCCAACGCGCTGTTCGCCCAGGACGCCTACCGCGACTACCTGGAGGTGCACGGTATCGGCGTGCAGCTCACCGAAGCCCTCGCCGAGTACTGGCACCGCCGAATCCGGGAGGAACTGGTGCTGCCCGATGGCACCCCGGTGTCCGCCGAGGACCCCGCCGAGGTCAGCGAGTACTTCCGGTTGGGCTACCGCGGGGCGCGCTACTCCTTCGGCTACGGGGCCTGCCCGGACCTGGAGGACCGGGCGAAGATCGTGGCGCTGCTGGAGCCGGAGCGCATCGGGGTGCAGCTCAGCGAGGAACTGCAGCTGCACCCCGAGCAGTCCACCGACGCGTTCGTGCTGCACCACCCGGAGGCCAAGTACTTCAATGTGTGACGAGCGGGCAGGGGGTGGGCAGCTGCTGGCGGTCCTGTTCGACATGGACGGCACCCTGCTGGACTCGGAGAAGGTCTGGGACGTGTCGCTGGACGAGCTGGCGGCGCATCTCGGCGGCACCCTGAGCCGCCCCGCCCGCCACGCCATGGTCGGGTCGAACATGCTCACCAGCCTGGGGTTGCTCTTCGACGATCTGGGGCTGGTGCGCGAGCCGGCCGATCTCGCCGCCGCCGGGGCATGGCTGAGCGAACGGACGGCCGAGTTGTTCGACGCCGGACTGCCCTGGCGCCCCGGTGCGGACGCCCTGGTCGACGACGTCCGGGCAGCTGGGTTGCGCACGGCCCTGGTCACCAACACCCAGCGCGACCTCACCGAACGCGCGTTGGCCACCTTGGGACGTGGACGCTTCGACGTGACGGTGTGCGGTGATGAGGTAACGCACGGCAAACCAGCTCCGGACCCCTACATCCTGGCAGCTCAGCTGCTGGGGGTGCGCCCGGAGCAGTGCCTGGCCATCGAGGACTCCCCGACCGGGGCAGCGTCGGCCGAAGCAGCGGGGTGCCCGGTGCTGGTGGTTCCCTGCGACGTGGCGGTGCCGGCTGGACCTCGGCGCCGCCACCTGGTGTCCCTGCACGGGGCGAGTGTGAGCGACCTCGCCGCCGCCTGGCGCAACGTGGGAGCATCGTCGGTTGTGAAGACGTTCGACTCCCTGTTCGCCGAACTCGCCGAGCGGGCCGTCACCCGCCCGGTGAGTTCACGCACGGTCGCCGCACTGGACGCCGGGGTGCACGCCCAGGGCAAGAAGGTGCTGGAGGAGGCCGGCGAGGTGTGGATCGCCGCCGAGCACGAGGACGACGACGCCTTGGCCCAGGAAATCTCCCAGCTGCTGTATTGGACGCAGGTGCTGATGCTGGGACGTGGGTTGACCCTGCAGGACGTCTACAAGCATCTGTGACGCGGTCCGCCCCAGCACCCCACCCCCCACCTCGCAAAGGACCCTGACCACATGCTGCGCGTCGCCGTGCCCAACAAGGGCACCCTGTCCGAGCAGGCCGCTGAGATCCTCACCGAAGCCGGCTACCGCCGCCGCACCGACTCCCGCGACCTGACCGTCCTCGACCCCGACAATCAGGTGGAGTTCTTCTTCCTGCGCCCCAAGGACATCGCCGTGTATGTCGGGTCCGGTGAACTCGATCTGGGGATCACCGGGCGCGACCTCGCGGCGGAGTCCGGCGCCGCAGTGCAAGAGCGCATCGCACTGGGATTCGGGGCGTCCACGTTCCGCTACGCCGCGCCGGCCGGGCGGGACTGGTCACCGGCCGATCTCGCGGGCATGCGCATCGCCACGGCGTTTCCGCGCCTGGTCCGCACCGACCTGGCAGCTCGCGGGATCGAGGCCACCGTGATCCGGCTGGATGGTGCGGTCGAGATCTCGATCCAGCTGGGGGTCGCTGACGCCATCGCCGACGTCGTCGGCTCCGGGCGGACCCTGCGCCAGCACGACCTGGTGGCCTTCGGTGAGGTGCTGTGCGCGTCGGAGGCGGTACTCATCGAACGCACCGGGGCCGCCGACGACCCCGCACGTGACCAGCTTTCCGCCCGCATCCAGGGTGTGGTGTTCGCCCAGCGCTATCTGATGCTGGACTACGACTGCCCCCGTGACCTGCTGGACGCCGCGGTGCAGGTGACTCCCGGTTTGGAGTCACCCACGGTGGCCCCGATGGTGGACGAGAACTGGATGGCGGTGCGTGCCATGGTCTCCCGGCACGAACTGAACCGGGTGATGGACGACCTGTCCGCGTTGGGCGCGAAGGCGATCCTGGCCTCCGACATCCGCACCTGCCGCTTCTGAGCGGTTGCTTCGCTATCCGCGGGGGCGCACCAACAGGATCTGCGCGCTGCGCCCGATCGGTCCGAGCCGGTCGTGCAGCACGGCGGCGCAGGTGCCGACCCCGTCCGGTCCGATGCTGGTGGTGGCGGCGATGCCCGTCCACGGCCCGACAGGTTCGCGCTGCAGGTGCACGGTGAGGTCGGTGTTCAGGAAGGTCCACTCCCGCACGTCCAACGGTGCTCCCACCCCGTTCGCGGAGTCCACCACCGCGAACAGCTGCTGCAACGTGGTGGCCTGCTCACCGGCCACCACCGCCACGATCGGCCTGGTCCACACCGCGCCGGGCCCCTGCTCGTCGAGGAAGCCGTGCACCCATCGCCACTCGATCGCGTCGAGGTAACCGGGCAGCCACACGTCCGGGGGCTGGTGCGTCACCGCGGTCTCCAACGCAGGCAAGGACGGCTCCGCGACCACCGCGACGGCGGCGGTGTCGTGGGCCGCCATCCGCCAGGCCTGGGCGCGCACCACAACACGCTCGGTGCCGTCGGGGGACCCGGCAAGCAGCTCCGCGGTCAGCAGCTCCACCTGGCGCCCCGCTCGGCTCAGCACGCAGCGCACGGTGACCTCCCCCCGGGGGACCGCACCGAGCACGTCCAGGCTGACCCGCACCAACCTGGTCCCCGGGCGCGGACTGCACCGCTGCAGCGCTCGCACCAGCAACGCCGCCGGCGGACTCATGTGCTGCATCTGCAACGACCACGGACCGACGGTGTGTTCGGTGGCTGCGAACCGCTCGCTGCCATCCACCGCCGGTTCCAGGGGCAGGTAGAACGCCGCGCCGGGCGCCGGGACTGGCCGCATCAGTCGGCCCGCTGCAACCCGGTGCGCTCACCGGCACCCGGATCGAGCGGCCAACCCGGGTAGGGCGGGGGCGTGCCGCCGAACGACGGGCAGCGCGCCTTGTGGTCGCACCAGTCGCACAGCCGACTGGGGTTCGGCCGGAAGTCCCCGCTGGCACCGGCGGCCAGGATGGCCTTCCAGATGGCCGACAAGGTCCGCTCGAACCGTTGCAGCTCGGCGGCGTCGGGGGAGTAGGTGAGCACCTGCCCGTCAGCCAGATAGATCAACCGCAACTGCCGGGGCACCACCCCGCGGGTCCGCCACAGCACCACCGCGTAGAACTTCATCTGGAACATGGCCCGCGCCTCACCCACCTCACGCGGCGACGCCCCGGTCTTGTAATCGACCACCCGCACCTCACCGGTGGGAGCGACGTCCACCCGGTCGACGAAGCCGCGCAGCAGCACCCCGTCGGCCAGTTCGGTCTCCACCCGCAGCTCGCAGGACTCCGGGTCGAACGCCGATGGGTCCTCCAGGGTGAAGTAACGGGCCAGCAGCTCGCCGGCGGCGTCGAGCAAGGTGCCGAGTTCGTCGGCTTGGAACAACCCGGCCAGCTCCGGGGTGTCGGCCTGCACCCGCTCCCACGCCGGCGCCACCAGCTCAGCTGCCCGGCCGGGGGTGCGCTGCGCCGCGGGCAGCGCGTACAGCTGCTCCAAGGCGGCGTGCACCACCGTCCCGCGCACCTGCGCCACGCTGGGCGTCTCCGCCAATCGGTCCACCGCGCGGAAGCGGTACAGCAGCGGACACTGCCGGAAGTCGCCCGCCCGCGACGGCGACAGCGCGGGGCGCCGTGCCGGCCGGGGCCCTGATTCCTCGATCACCGTCATGGCTGCGACCTTAGGTGCCGGCACCGACAGTTCCCCGCACCCAGGCCACCCGCGCTCGCCGACGGGCAGGATGGGGTGGTGCGAGCACCACACCGGATGACCGCGGCGCTGCCGTTGGGCTCACTGGCCGGGATCCCACTGCGGGTGGCCCCATCCTGGATCCTCGGCACGGTGGTGATCACGATCGGCTACGCGCCGCTGGTGCGCACCCTGGTGCCCACCACGTCGGTCGTGGGTTCGTTGTTGGTGGGCTTGACACTCGCGGTGCTGCTGGGGGTGTCGGTGTTGGCGCACGAGTTCGGACATTGCGCGGCGGCGTTGCGCAGCGGGATCGGGGTTCGCCAGGTGCACCTGTCGCTGTTGGGTGGCTACACCGAGCTGGCCAGCGAACCCCGCACAGCCAGGTCGGAAGCCGTCGTGGCGGGCGCCGGACCGCTGGTGTCGGCGGGCCTTGCCACGCTGGGTGCGCTGGGCTGGTGGCTCATCGGGGGATCCGGGCCGCTCGACCTGGCGGGCCTGCTGATCCTGCAACTCGGCGTGGCCAACGCCGCGGTGGCGGTGGCCAACCTGCTGCCTGGCCTGCCACTGGACGGTGGGCAGCTGCTGCGAGCGCTCGTCTGGGGCGTCACGGGTCGACCCGCCCTGGGCACCGCCGCTGCGCGGGGCGGCAGCGTGGTGGTCGCGGTCGCCCTGGCGGGGTGGGCGGTGTACGGGCTAACCCGGGGTGCCTGGGTGCAGGCTGTTGTCGCTGTGGTCCTGACCCTCGTGGTGGCCGAGGGGGCCCGTGATGGTGCCGACGCCCCCGAGCCCGAGCCGCGTGGGACCATCACCGCTCCGCCTGCACAGTGACCCCCAGGAGCACGCACCGATGGCCCAGCCCCGACCGAGCGGAGCATTCCGTGCGGGTGACCGCGTTCAGCTGACCGACGCGAAGGGGCGTCACTACACGATCACGCTGTTTGCTGGCGGGGAGTACCACACCCACCGCGGGGCGCTATCCCATGACGACCTGATCGGCGCACCGGAGGGCAGCGTGGTGCGGTCGGTGGCCGGCACCAGCTACCTGGCGCTGCGACCGCTGTTGACCGACTACGTGCTCTCCATGCCGCGCGGCGCGCAGGTCATCTACCCCAAGGACGCCGCACAGATCCTCAGCGAGGGTGACATCTTCCCCGGTGCGCGGGTGCTGGAGGCCGGGGCCGGCTCAGGTGCGCTGACCTGTTCGCTGCTGCGGGCCGTTGGGCCAACGGGGCGGGTGGTTTCCTACGAGGTACGCGCCGACCACGCCGAACACGCGGTGCACAACGTCACGAACTTCTTCGCCGAACGTCCAGCCAACTGGGAGCTGACCGTCGCCGACGTCACCGAGTTCCGCGGCGAGGTCGACCGGGTGGTGCTGGACATGTTGGCCCCGTGGGACGTTCTGGGGCCGGTGGCGACGAACCTGATACCCGGCGGGGTGCTGGTGGTGTACGTGGCGACTACCACCCAGCTGTCCCGGGTGGCGGAGGCGCTGCGAGAACAGGGCTGCTGGACGGAGCCGCGCTCCTGGGAGCTGCTGCTGCGCAACTGGCACGTGGTGGGTCTCGCGGTGCGCCCGGACCACCGGATGCAGGGTCACACCGCATTCCTGATCAGCGCCCGGCGGCTGGCGGAGGGCACCGTCACGCCCCGACCGCAACGCCGCTCCGCCAAGAACTGAGGTGTTACCGGGTGCCGAGCTGGCAGACCTGCCACCCGGCGGCGCTGCGCTGCAGGCTGATCGTCTCCGCGACGGCCCGCCCACCCTGTTTGGATGCGTACAGCGACGCGGTGCCGCGGTCGCCGACCACGACGATGTCCCTGGTGCTGTCATAGACCAGCGGCGGGGACTGCGGGCGCAGCGCCGGGTTGACCGAGGAGAGGAACGTGCCGCAGCTGATCGCCTTGAGCGCCGCCTGGTCAGCGGAATTCAGGCTGGTGATGAGCTGGCGGCCAAGGGCGGTGATGGCCTCGATATCCGCCGGGGACGCCCCGGCCGGGGTGGTCGCTGACGTCGAGGACGGCGTTGGTCGTGGCGTCGGGGCCAGCGCGCTGGGCAACGGCGGGACCGCGGGGGAGCGCGGGGCGGTACTCGCCGTCGTCCCCGTAGCAGCGAAACCAGCAGGGCCCGGCGCCCGACCCGCCCAATACGCCAAGAACCCGCCCGCGACGAGCAGGACCACCAGTGTCACCGTGAAGACGCTGAACAGCACACTGCGCCGCCGCGGGCCCCCGACCGCGGGCGGGAAGCCGGGTTGCTGTGGGTACCGCGCAGGCGGCGGACCCCCTGGCTCATACCCGCTCGGGCCGTAGTTCTGCGGACCCGACATGGCACCCCTCCCCGCTCTGACGACCCCCCGGCGACCGATCGCGACGTTACCCGGCCCAGTGCCGGTGGCTGAGGGTGTCGGCGGGCTGCGGTCGGTGCTCGCCGGTAACGTGGAACCACCGACCGGCAGGAGACGCTCGTGAGCGCACCAGGAAGTCCCAGCGGCAATCGCCCGGGCCCGCAGCACGCCACGGCCGCGGAGGTGGCCGACCTCCAGCGCGAGGTAGAGGCGCTGCGCCGTCGGGTGTCGGAGTCCCCGCGCCGGGTCAACGACCTGGAGGGCCGCCTCACCGAGTCGCTCAACCGGGTTGACTCGCTGACCAGCCGCAACACCAAGCTGCTGGAAACGTTGAAGGACGCCCGCCAGCAGCTGCTGGTGCTCCGGGAGGAAGTCGACCGCCTCGCGCAGCCCCCCAGTGGTTACGGGGTGTTCCTCAGCGCCGAGCCGGACGGCACGGTGGACGTGTTCACCTCCGGGCGACGGATGCGCCTGGTCTGCTCCCCGGCGATCGAGACCACCACCCTGCGACGCGGTCAGAGCGTCCGGCTCAACGAGGCGCTGACCGTGGTCGAGGCGGGCAGCTTCGAGCGGGTGGGCGAGGTGTGCGCGTTGCGCGAGCTGCTCGACGGCGGCCAGCGCGCCCTGGTCGTCGGCCACGCCGACGAGGAGCGGGTGGTGTGGCTGGCCGAACCGCTGACCGCCGATCAGGACAACCCCGACGCGATCAACCTCAAGCCGGGCGATTCCCTGCTGGTGGACACCAAAGCCGGCTACGCCTACGAGCGGGTGCCCAAGGCCGAGGTGGAGGACCTGGTGCTGGAGGAGGTGCCTGACGTCGACTACTCCGACATCGGTGGGCTCGGTCGCCAGATCGAGCAGATCCGCGACGCGGTGGAGCTGCCGTTCCTCCACGCCGAGCTGTTCAAGGAATACTCGTTGCGCCCGCCCAAGGGGGTGCTGCTCTACGGCCCGCCCGGGTGCGGCAAAACGCTCATCGCCAAGGCGGTGGCGAACTCGCTGGCCAAGAAGATCGCCGAGGCGCGCGGAGACGACCCGCGGGAGGCCAAGTCGTTCTTCCTCAACATCAAGGGCCCGGAACTGCTGAATAAGTTCGTCGGCGAGACCGAGCGGCACATCCGGGTGATCTTCCAGCGGGCCAGGGAGAAGGCATCGGCCGGCACCCCGGTGATTGTGTTCTTCGATGAGATGGACTCGATCTTCCGCACCCGCGGGTCCGGGGTGTCCTCGGATGTGGAGACGACCATCGTCCCGCAGCTGCTCAGCGAGATCGACGGGGTCGAGGGCCTGGAGAACGTCATCGTCATCGGTGCCTCCAACCGGGAGGACATGATCGACCCGGCGATCCTGCGACCGGGGCGCCTGGACGTGAAGATCAAGATCGAGCGCCCGGACGCGGAGTCGGCCAAGGACATCTTTTCCAAGTACCTCACCGTCAACCTGCCCATTCACGCCGAGGACATCGCCGAGTTCGGCGGCGACCGGGCAGCGTGCATCGAGGCGATGATCCAGCGGGTCGTGGAACGGATGTACACCGAGACCGACGACAATCGTTTCCTGGAGGTCACCTACGCCAACGGTGACAAGGAGGTGCTGTACTTCAAGGACTTCAACTCCGGGGCGATGATCCAGAACATCGTCGACCGGTCCAAGAAGTACGCGATCAAGGCGGTGCTGGAGACCGGGTCGTCGGGTCTGCGGGTGCAGCACCTGCTGGATTCCATCGTCGACGAGTTCGCCGAGAACGAGGACCTGCCCAACACCACCAATCCCGACGACTGGGCGCGGATCTCGGGCAAGAAGGGGGAGCGGATCGTCTACATCCGCACGCTGGTCACCGGCAAGAATGCCAGCTCTTCACGCGCCATCGACACCGAGACCAATACCGGCCAATACCTGTGAGCGCCGCCGTCATGGCAACGGCGCGGCGCGAGGAGATCGGGGCGAGCGCTGCGCTGGGTGCGCACCTGGTGGACGTCGCGAGCCGCCCGGCGCAGGGCATCCACCGGGTGATCGCGGATCGGGTATTCGGTGTGCTGGGCCCGGTCGCCGCGCCGGTGCGGGTGGTGCACGACGCTATTGCCGGAGGCAGCTACGGAGCGGTCCGGGTGGGCGCGCGGTGCAGCGCCCAGATGGTCGGATTGGTCGCCGGTGCGTTGCCGTTCCCGCGCGATGGTGCGGCGGTGACCGCGACGGCATGGGGATCGGTGGCGGTCGGCGCGGTCAACGGGTTGTTCGGCGACCGGATGCACGCCGAGGGTAGTCACCTGGCGGTGCCGCTAGCAGTCCACGAGGGGCGACGGGAGGTAGCGCCGGGTGCCGCGCCGCTGCGGCGGGTGCAGCCGGCACCCACCGGGCACGTGGTGGTGTTCGTGCACGGGCTGGGCGAGACCGAGCAGGCCTGGTGGTACCGCCACGGCGGGCGGGGCAGCCATGGCGAACGGTTGGCTGCTCTCGGTGCGACCCCGGTGCTGCTGCGGTACAACACCGGGCGCACGGTCGCCGAGAACGGCGCGGACCTCGCTGGGGTGCTGGCGACCCTGCACCGCACCTGGCCGGTGCCGCTGCACCGGATCGACCTGGTGGGTCACTCGATGGGTGGGCTGGTGCTTCGGCAGGCGTGCGGGCACCAGCCCAGCGGCACCTGGTTGCCACTGGTGCGCACCGCGTGCTACCTGGGGACCCCGCACCTGGGTGCCCCCCTGGCCCAGGGCGTACACCTGCTGGCTGGGCTGCTCCGCCATCTGCCCGACACCCGCCCGTGGGCGCAGCTGCTCGACGAGCGTAGCGCCGGCGTCGGCGACCTGGGGCGGGCGCACCGGTTGCCGCTTGTCGGCGGGGTGCGGCACGTCGCCGTTGCGGCCACCCTGGCATCGGACCCGGGCCGCTGGTGGGCCGGCGCCGTCGGAGATGGACTGGTCACGGTGCGTAGTGCCCGGCACACCGGCGCCGAGACGCACGTGCTGCCGGGTACCGGGCACCTCGCACTGCTCACCGACCCGAGAGTGGCCCAGCTGCTGGCCGAACTGGTCGCGTGGGAGGGGCCGCCCGCCGCTGCCAGCCTCACCACCACTGGGGGTCATTAGCAGCTCCCCGCCGCTACCCGACTCCGGCGCGCACCACGGGCGCCACCTCGGTGCCCAGCAGCTCGATACCGTGCAGCAGGTTGTCGTGCGACAGGCGCCAGTTCGTCATCTGCAACGAGATGCGGTCCACCCCACCCAGGGCCTCAGACACCGACAGGATCTTCGTCGACACTGCGACCGGGTCCCCGATGAAGTACGCGCCGGTGGGACCACACGTCGCGTCGAAGCCGCCCCGAGTGGGTCGGGAGCCACCCCGCTCGGCGGCCAGGCGGGTGAACATCTCCGCCCAGCCCGGGTAGAAGTCGTCTGCGGCCTGCGCTGTGGTGTCGCCGACGAACCCGAACACGTGCAGCCCCACCCTGAGCTGCTCGGGCGGATGCCCGGCGCGGCGCCCGGCCTCGCGGTACAGCTCGATGAGCGGCCCGAACCGGTGCGGCTCGCCCCCGATGATCGCCACCATGAGGGGCAGGCCGAGTACACCGGCGCGGACGAAGGACTCCGGGGTGCCACCCACCCCGAGCCAGACGGGCAGCGGGTCCTGGACGGGCCGCGGGTAGACCCCCTGTCCGGTGAGCGCGGGGCGGTGTTGGCCGGACCAGGTGACCTGCGTCGACTCCCTGATGCGCAACAGCAGGTCGAGCTTCTCGGCGAACAGCGAGTCATAGTCGCGCAGGGACAGCCCGAACAGCGGGAACGACTCGGTGAACGATCCCCTCCCGACGACAAGGTCCGTCCGGCCGCCGGAGACCAGGTCGAGGGTGGCGAACTCCTGGAACAACCGCACCGGGTCCGCTGCGCTGAGCACCGCGACGGCGCTGTTCAGCCGGATTCGGGTGGTGCGCGCGGCGGCTGCGGCCAGCAGCACGACGGGGGCTGAGTCGTAGTACTCGCTGCGGTGGTGCTCGCCGATGCCATAGTGGTCCAGGCCCACCTCGTCGGCGCGGCCCACCTCCTCCAGCAGGTGCGCAACCCGCTCGACGGGGGTCACGACCTGGCCGGTTTCGGGGTCGGTGACTCGGGACACGAAGCTGTCGAAGCCTATGCGCACGGGAAGTCCTCAGGAGGTTCGGGGGTGGGGGCGTCGGGCCTGGCCACGGTGCCATCCGTCGGTCGCCGGGCACCGCGGGCCCCCCGCAGCTGCCGTCCAGTTGGTGCCGGTTACAGACCGCTCCCGCCGGTGTTGGTGGTACTTGCAGTACCCCCAACTGCGGCCGCCGTAGGCTCGGCACCCATGCGACGGATCATGGGAACCGAGGTGGAGTACGGCATCTCCTGCCCCGGCGACCCCTCGGCGAACCCGGTGATCACCTCCACCCAGGCGGTGCTGGCCTACGCCGCCGCGGCCGACGTACCCCGGGCCAAGCGCACCCGCTGGGATTACGAGGTGGAATCGCCGATGCGCGATGCCCGCGGCTTCGACCTGTCGCGGCCCGGGGCAGCGGTGCCGATCATCGACGCCGACGAGGTGGGGGCGGCGAACATGATCCTCACCAACGGTGCCCGGCTCTACGTTGACCACGCGCACCCGGAGTTCGCCGCGCCCGAAGTCACCGACCCGTTGGATGCGGTGATCTGGGACAAGGCCGGGGAGCGGGTGATGGAGGAGGCCGCCCGGTACGCCGGCAGCGTGCCCGGAGCACCCAAGCTGCAGCTCTACAAGAATAATGTGGACGGGAAGGGCGCCTCCTACGGCACCCACGAGAACTATTTGATGGCCCGGTCCACTCCGTTCGCCAGCGTCATCACCGGGCTCACCCCGTTCTTCGCTTCCCGGCAGGTGTTCACCGGCTCCGGGCGCGTCGGGCTCGGCCAGTCCGGGGAGACCCCGGGCTTCCAGCTGTCCCAACGCGCGGACTACATCGAGGTCGAGGTTGGGCTGGAGACCACCCTCAAGCGCGGCATCATCAACACCCGCGACGAGCCGCACGCCGACGCCGACAAGTACCGCCGCCTGCACGTCATCATCGGCGACGCAAACCTGGCCGAGACCGCCACCTACCTCAAGGTGGGTACCACGTCGCTGGTGCTCGACCTCATCGAGTCCGGCGCAGACCTGTCCGACCTGACCCTGGCGCGCCCGGTGGCCGCGGTGCACCAGATCAGCCACGACCCGACGCTGCAGACCACCGTGGAGCTCGCCGACGGCCGCGAACTCACCGGGTTGGACCTGCAACGCATTTACCACGAGCGGGTCGCGGAACTCATCAGCCACGACCGCGAGCCCGACGAGCGCACCCAGCACGTGCTCGACACCTGGTCGCGCGTGCTGGACCTGCTGGCCAACGACCCGAGCGAGTGCGCCGACCTGTTGGACTGGCCGGCCAAACTGCGGCTGCTGCAGGGGTTCAAGGACCGGGAAGGCCTGGGCTGGGGTGCGTCCCGGCTGCACCTGGTAGACCTGCAGTACTCCGACGTCCGGCTCGACAAGGGCCTGTACAACCGGCTGGTGGCCAGGGGATCGATGCAGCGACTGGTCACCGAGGAGCAGGTGCAGGCCGCCATCACCACCCCACCCACCGACACCCGCGCCTACTTCCGGGGCGAGTGCCTGCGCCGTTTCGGTGCCGACGTGGCCGCAGCCAGCTGGGATTCGGTGATCTTCGACGTGGGCCGCGACTCCCTGGTGCGTATCCCCACCCTGGAACCGCTGCGCGGCACGAAAGCGCACGTCGGGGCGCTGCTGGACTCGGTGGACTCCGCACTGGAGCTGGTCGACGCGCTGACCCGAAGCTGACCGGTCAGCTCGGCGGGCGGGCCCGCTGCGGGTAGATCGTCTCCCCGCGGGCGAGCATGGCCACGAACTCGGCGACCCGGCGTACGCGGGTGTCGGCCCGCTTGATCTGGGTCAACCGCCACAACAAGGCGTAGCGGTTCTGCGAGGTGAGCACGCCCCACATCGCCCGCGCCGCGGGGTCGGCGGCCACGGCGGCGGCGAGGTCGTCCGGCACGGTGATAGTCGCGGGCCCGGCGTAGGCGGCATCCCAGCGGCCGTCCGCCCTGGCCGCCTCGACGGCTGCGAGCCCCGCCGGCTGCATCCGCCCCTCCGCGAGCAGCCGGGCCACGTGGGCGGTGTTGCGCACCGACCACGGGCTGCGCGGGCGGCGCGGGGTGAATCGCTGCAGGAAGCTGCCCTCGTCACGCCGGCCGACCTGCCCGTCGATCCACCCGACGCACAATGCCTCCTCCAGCGCCAGCGGATAGGTGAGTGCGGTGACCGCGCCACCCTTGCGGTGCAGCACCAGACGCACTCCGGGGGAGCCTCCGTGGTGGCTGCTCAGCCAATCCCGCCAGGCCGACGCGTCCGCCACAAGCAGCTCCGGGAGCTCGATCGCCACGGGCCACAGTGTGCCCGGTGCGGCGGCGATGTCAGTGGCCCTGGGTAGGGTTGCGACCTGAACGGCAGGCGCACGACGAACGCGAGCAGGGAGTCGACGATGGCCCAGGAGCAGACCAGGCGCAGCGGGGGCGGCGGGGGCGGCGGGGAAGACGACGGGGCCAGCGGGGATGGTGCCGCCGGCCAGGAGCGCCGGGAGAAGCTCGCCGAGGACACCGACGACCTGCTCGACGAGATCGACGACGTGCTCGAGGAGAACGCGGAGGATTTCGTCAAGGCGTACGTGCAGAAGGGTGGCCAGTGAACCAGGGGCGGACACCAGCGCACCCGGACACCTCGTCGTTCAGCGACTACCTGCGCCACGCCGCCCCGCAGCTGCTGCCCGGCCAACGGCACGGGGCGGCAGCAGACGCTCTGGCACCGCACGGCACCACCATCGTCGCGCTCACCTACGCCGGCGGCGTGCTCATCGCCGGTGACCGGCGCGCCACCATGGGCAACCTGATCGCGATGCGCGACATCGAGAAGGTCTTCGTCACCGATTCCTTCTCCGCGGTGGGGATCGCCGGGACGGCTGGGGTCGCGGTGGAGCTGGTCCGGTTGTTCGCCGTCGAGCTGGAGCACTACGAGAAGATCGAGGGTCGGCCGTTGTCGCTGGACGGCAAGGCCAACCGGCTGGCCTCGATGGTGCGCGGCAACCTGGGCGCGGCCATGCAGGGACTGGCTGTGGTCCCGTTGCTCGTCGGGTACGACGTGGACGCCGCTGATCCCTCCCGGGCCGGGCGGATCGTCTCCTACGACATCACCGGCGGCCGCTACGAGGAGCACACCGGGTACCACAGCGTGGGTTCGGGGTCGTTGTTTGCCCGCGCTGCGCTCAAGAAGCGCTTCATCGCGGAATCCGACGAGGCCACCGCGGTGCGCGCCGCCGTCGAGGCGCTCTACGACGCCGCCGACGACGACTCCGCTACCGGCGGTCCCGACCTGGTGCGCGGCCTATACCCAGCGGTGGTGACCATCACCGGTGAGCACGGGGCGCTGCGCCTGCCCGACGATCGCACCGCGGAGGTGGCCGCCGCCGTGGTCTCCGACCGCCACGCCCGCCCGGGGGGCTAACGCAGCGCAGTCGCCACCTTGCACCACCGACCTGCACCACCGACTGCCCGACAGACCGACTGGAGCCCACCGTCGTGACGATGCCGTACTACGCCTCCGCCGAGCAGATCATGCGCGACCGCTCGGAGCTGGCGCGCAAAGGCATCGCCCGGGGGCGCAGCGTCGTCGTACTCACCTACGCCGACGGGGTGCTGTTCGTTGCCGAGAACCCCTCCTCGACGCTGCACAAGGTCAGCGAGATCTACGACCGCATCGGGTTCGCCGCGGTCGGCAAGTACAACGAGTTCGAAAACCTCCGCCGCGCCGGCATCCAGCACGCTGACCTGCGCGGTTACTCCTACGACCGGCGCGACGTGACCGGGGCTTCGCTGGCCAATGCCTACGCCCAGACCCTGGGTGGCATCTTCACCGAACAACCCAAGCCCTACGAGGTGGAGATCTGTGTGGCCGAGGTGGGCCGCCCGGACGCCACAACGCCGGTGGCGCAGCTGTACCGGATCACCTACGACGGCTCCATCAACGACGAGTCCGACTTCGTCGTGATGGGTGGCAGCACCGAACCCATCGCCACCTCCATGCGCGAGCGCTACCAGGCGGGTTCGCCGCTGCCCGCCGCGCTTGCCATGGCGGTCACCGCGTTGACGCAAGTGAGCAACGGCGCCACGCCGCGGACGGTGGACGTGGCGTCGTTGGAGGTGGCCGTGCTGGAGCAGGCCCGTCCCCGTCGCGCGTTCCGCCGGATCACCGGCGCGGTGCTGGCGTCGCTGCTGCCGCCGCCCGCCGCACCGGAGCAGGAGCCCACCGCTGCAGCACCCGAACACGACGCTCCCCAGCCCTGAGCGGTGTTCTGAGCGCCTGCGTAGGGTCGCGGCTGTGGAGCGACGCATCATGGGCATCGAGACCGAGTTCGGCGTCACCTGCACCTTCAAGGGTCAGCGTCGCCTCAGCCCCGACGAGGTCGCTCGCTACCTGTTCCGGCGGGTGGTGTCCTGGGGTCGTAGCTCCAACGTCTTTCTGCGCAACGGTGCCCGGCTCTACCTCGACGTCGGGTCGCACCCGGAGTACGCCACCGCCGAGTGCGACGACCTGGTGCAGCTGGTCAGCCACGACAAAGCCGGCGAACGCATCCTGGAGGAGTTGCTGATCGACGCCGAGGACCGCCTGGCCGAGGAGGGCATCGGCGGCGACATCTTCCTGTTCAAGAACAACACCGACTCCGCTGGCAATTCCTATGGCTGCCACGAGAACTTTCTGGTGGCGCGCCACGGCGAGTTCTCCCGCATCTCCGACGTGCTGCTGCCGTTCCTGGTCACCCGCCAACTCATCGCCGGGGCCGGGAAGGTGTTGCAAACCCCCCGCGGGTCGACCTTCTGCCTGAGTCAGCGCGCCGAGCACATCTGGGAGGGCGTCTCCAGCGCCACCACCCGCAGCCGCCCGATCATCAACACCCGCGACGAGCCGCACGCCGACGCGGAGAAGTTCCGTCGCCTACACGTCATCGTCGGCGACTCGAACATGTCCGAGACCACCACCATGCTCAAGGTGGGTTCGGCGGCCCTGGTGCTGGAGATGATCGAGGACGGGGTGGCATTCCGGGACTTCGCACTGGACAACCCGATCCGGGCGATCCGCGAGATCAGCCACGACCTGACCGGTCGGCGCCCGGTGCGCCTGGCCGGGGGGCGCTCGGCTAGCGCACTGGACATCCAGCGCGAGTATCACGCCAAGGCGGTCGAGCACCTGACCCGGCGCACCCCGGATCCCACGATGAGCAGGGTGGTGGAGTTGTGGGGCCGGGCGTTGCAGGCGGTGGAGACGGAGAACCCGTCGCTGGTGGACACCGAGATCGACTGGGCGATCAAGCAGAAGCTGTTCCGCCGCTACTGCGACAAGCACGGCATGACCCTCTCCGACCCGCGTATCGCCCAACTGGACCTCACCTACCACGACATCCGGCGCGGCCGCGGGGTGTTCGACCTGTTGCAGCGCAAGGGTCTTGCCGCCAGGGTGACCAACGACGACGCCATCGACACCGCCCAGCAGACCCCCCCGCAGAGCACCAGGGCGAAGCTGCGCGGGGAGTTCATCAGCGCCGCGCAGGACGCCGGACGGGACTTCACCGTGGACTGGGTGCACCTCAAGCTCAACGACCAGGCCCAGCGGACCGTGCTGTGCAAGGACCCGTTCCGGGCCGTCGACGAGCGAGTGGAACGGCTGATCGCCTCGATGTGAACATCCCGGCCAGGTCGGCGCAGCCGAACAGCAGAGCCGGAGTAAAAACAGCGCGGCAAGTCCCCCCATTAGGCTGACTGGTGTGTCTGCGGCCCGCACCGAGCGACTGGTGAACCTGGTGATCTGCCTGCTGGCCACCCGCCAGTACCTTTCCGCCGACCGGATCAGGGCCACGGTCGCCGGCTACGACGACGCGCCGACCGACGAGGCGTTCTTCCGGATGTTCGAACGGGACAAGTCTGAACTCCGGGAACTGGGCGTGCCGCTGGAGACCGGGCGAACCTCGCATTTCGACGCCACCGACGGGTACCGCATCGCCCGGCGAGACTACGAACTGCCCGAGATCACCCTGCAGCCGGACGAGGCCACGGCCCTGGCGTTAGCGGTGCGGCTGTGGGATTCCCCCCAGCTGGCCGCCTCGGCGCGCACCGCGGTGCTCAAACTGCGCGCGGCGGGGGTGGAGGTGGACACCGCGGCCGCGCCGGGGCTGCAGCCCCGGGTGAATGCCACCGACCTGTCGTTCGACCCGCTCGTCGCCGCGGTGGAGGCTGGTCGCGTGGTGACCTTCAGCCACCGGGCGAACCCGGGTGCGGAGCCCAGCTGGCGCACCGTGCAGCCATGGGGGGTGGTGTCCTACCGGGGCCGCTGGTATGTGATCGGGCACGACGTGGACCGGGTGGACGTCCGGTGCTTTCGGCTGTCCCGGATCACCGACGTGCGCGTCACCGGGCCGGCCGGTGCGGTCACCGTGCCCGCAGACGTCGACCTGCTGGAGCTGGTGGCCCGCTCTGCGGGGATCGGTGCGGGCGGGGTGTCGGCCCGGTTGTGGGTCGCATCGGATCGGGCGGTGGGGCTGCGCCGGGGGGCAACGGTGGTGGCGGAACAGTCCGATGGTGTGGTGATCGACGTGGCGCTGCCGGCGCTGGACGTCGCGGCCCGCTGGGTGGCCGGGCACGGGGCCGACGTGATGGTGCTGCACCCGCCCGAGTTGCGGGAGCGGGTGCTGGCCATCCTCACAGCCGCGGCCGGGGCCGTGCGGTGAGCGCAGTGACCCAGCGCCTGCCCCGGTTGCTCGCGATGGTGCCCTACCTGCAGGCCCACCCCGGGGTGCGGGTGAGCGCGGCCGCCGCCGAACTGGGCGTCAGCCCCGAGCAGCTGCGCAAAGATCTGAGCCTGCTCTGGATGTGCGGCCTGCCCGGTTATGGCCCTGGCGAGCTGATCGACCTGACGTTCGAGGGCGACACCATCAGCGTGATCTTCGACGCCGGCATGAGCCGGCCGCTGCGGTTGTCCCGGGCCGAAGCGGGCGCGCTGGCGGTGGCCCTGCGCGCGCTCGGCGAGGTGGGCGGACTGGTGGAACGCGACGTGGTCGAGCGGGCGCTGGCCAAGGTGGAGTCGGCGGCCGGTGGGTCTGGCGCGCGCAGTCCTGTCGCCGTGGGCATGGACCACGACAGCGCCGACGACGCCCGGGCCGCCGTCACCGCCACCCTGGCCGCGGCACTGGCCGACCGCCACCCGGTGGCACTGCGGTACTACACCGCAACCCGCGACGACGTCACCGAACGGGTGGTCGAGCCGCGGCGGCTGCTGGTCGTCGATGGGCGCACCTACCTGGAGGCATGGTGCCGGCGCGCGGAAGACGTACGACTGTTCCGGGTGGACCGGGTGGAGGCGCTGACCGTACTCGCCGAGGTGCTCACCGCCGCCGCCGCCGCGGCCCCACACCGCCTGCAGGACCCGTTCGACCTGGGTCCAGACCTGCCGCTGGCCGAGCTGGAGCTGGCCGCGCACCACGGGTGGGTGGCCGAGTACTACCCCGTGGAGTCCGCGCACCGCAGCGCCGACGGCGGCCTGCGGGTGTCGTTGCGCTACACCGACACCGAGTGGTTGGTGCGGTTGGTGCTGGGTCTGGGTGCCGGGGCGCGGGTGCTCGCGCCGGCCGAGCTCGGCGCCGAGCTGCGCTCGCGGGCGCAGCAGGCGGTGCTCGCCTACGCCCAACACCCGCCGTTCACCTCGGACCCTTAGCGTGCCCCTGGCAGGCACGGCGCGCGTAGTCTGAGACCGGCACCATCACACGAGGAGGACCACCGTGAACCTGGGACCCACCGAAATCATCATCATCGCGGTCGTGATCATGTTGCTCTTCGGTTTCAAACGGCTACCCGACGCCTCCCGGTCAATCGGCCGGTCGCTGCGCATCTTCAAGGCCGAGACCAAAGGCCTGCGCGACGACGACGGCAAGCCAGCCAAGGCGGCCGATTACCACCAGACCCCCGACGACGAGCCCTCTGCCCTGCCGGCCAAGACCCGGACGGTGGAGCAGCAGCGCCTGGAGGCCCAGCGCTTCCTCGACGCCACGTCGCCCCAGCCCGCAACTGCGCAGCCCGCCGCGGCGCCCCAGCCCGTCACCGCGCAGCCGTCGTCCGTGGTGGAGCCCCCCACGCAGCAGCGCTGAGCACCGGGTGTTTAACCCGGTCAGCGCACTGCGTGGTACCCCGCGGCGCACCCCAGACGGCTCCATGCCGCTCATGGAGCACCTCTACGAATTGCGTCGCCGGCTCACCATTGCCTCGATCGCCCTGGTGATCGGCGGCACACTCGGCTTCATCTGGTTCAACCACGACCCGTTCGGGTTGCCCAGCTTGGGCCGCATCCTCACCGACCCGTACTGCAGCCTGGACCCCAGCAAAAGGGCCAACCTTTCCGGGGTGCCCGGGTCGTGCTCGTTGCTGGCGACCGGGGTTTTCGACGCGTTCCTGCTACAGATGAAGGTCGGGGTCGCTGCCGGCATCGTGTTGTCCAGCCCGGTGTGGTTGGCCCAGCTGTGGGGGTTCATCACCCCGGGGCTGTACGCCAACGAGCGCAAGTTCGCCACCATCTTCGTCAGCGCAGCGGTGGTGCTGTTTACCGCCGGTGCGATCCTGGCCTACTACGTGGTGGCTCAGGGCCTGCAGGTGCTGCTCAGCTTCAGTGCCGACGTGGTGACGGTCGCGCTGTCCCCCGATCAGTACTTCGGGTTCCTTATCGCCCTGCTGGTGATCTTCGGGGTGAGCTTCGAGCTGCCGCTGCTTGTCGTCATGCTGAATCAGGTCGGCGTGTTGCCGGCGGCGAACCTCCGCAAGTGGCGGCGCGGAATCATCATGACGCTGTTCATCTTCGCCGCGTTCGCCACTCCCGGCACCGACCCCATCTCCATGGTCAGCTTGGCGGTGGCTCTCACCGTGCTGTTCGAGTTCGCCCTGCTCATCGCCACCGCCCACGACAAGCGCCAGGCCAGGGTGGCCGCCGCACGCGGCCTGGTCGAGATCGACGACGACGAGACGTCAGTATTGGACGAACCCACGCTGGTGCCCGCTGACTACCAGGCATCGGATCTGACGGCGCAACCGGCATCAACGGTGAAGCCGGACACCGACCAGCACCGATACAGCGACGCCACCTGAGCCTAGCTGGGACACCCCGGCCCAGGCGGTGTGGCAGCCTGGGCTGCGTGGCCGACACCTCCCACGCCAACACCTCCCACGCTGATGCCTTCGCCGCAGCACGATTCCGATCTGCGCACCCGCAGCTGACCGAGTTCACCGCGGGGCTGGCCTTTCAGCTGGATCCGTTCCAGCAGCAGGCATGCGTGGCACTGGAAGACGGCCATGGCGTGCTGGTCTGCGCGCCCACCGGTGCCGGCAAGACGGTGGTCGGCGAGTTCGCCGTGCACTTGGCGCTGGCGGCGGGATCGAAATGCTTCTACACCACCCCGATCAAGGCGCTCAGCAACCAGAAGCACGCCGACCTGGTGGCCCGGCACGGACGCGGCCAGGTCGGGCTGCTCACCGGGGATACCTCGATCAACCCGGGTGCGCCGGTGGTGGTGATGACCACCGAAGTGCTGCGCAACATGTTGTATGCGGGTTCGTCGGCACTGCGCGGGCTGAGTCACGTGGTGATGGACGAGGTGCACTACCTCGCCGACCGGTTCCGCGGGGCCGTGTGGGAGGAGGTGATCCTGCACCTGTCCGCTGACGTGCGCCTGGTCAGCCTGTCGGCGACGGTGAGCAACGCCGAGGAGTTCGGCGACTGGATCCGCACGGTCCGCGGGGACACCACAGTGGTGGTCGACGAGCACCGTCCGGTGCCGTTGTGGCAGCACCTGCTGGTCGGTGGACGGCTGTTCGACCTGTTCAGCGAGCGGAACAACACCGCTGAGCGCCAGCTAGTGGTGGATCCCGAGCTGGTCCGCTACGTGCAGCAACGCGAACACAGGGAGGATTCCTGGCAGCCCCGGCACGCCCGTCGCGGCCGGGCACCGCGCCGCGGCGATGACGGCGGTGGGAGTCGTCCGAGCTTCCGGCCGCTGGCGCGCCCGGAGGTGATCGGGCGCCTCGACCGGGAGGGCCTGCTGCCGGCCATCACCTTCATCTTCAGCCGGGCCGGGTGCGACGCCGCCGTCACCCAGTGCGTGCGCTCCGGGATGTGGCTGACCACCCCCGAGCAGCAGGCGCAGATCGAGGTGGTGGTGGGCGAGCACGCCGGCGGCCTGCCCGAAGCCGACCTGGCGGTGCTCGGTTTCTGGGAGTGGCGCGAAGGGCTGGTGCGGGGGTTCGCCGCACACCACGCGGGAATGCTCCCGGCGTTCAAGACGTGCGTGGAGGAGTTGTTCCTGCGTGGGCTGGTACGCGCGGTGTTCGCCACCGAAACCCTCGCGCTGGGGATCAACATGCCGGCCCGCACGGTGGTGCTGGAGCGCCTGGTGAAGTACAACGGCGAGGCGCACGTCGACCTCACCCCGGGGGAGTACACCCAGCTGACCGGCCGGGCCGGGCGGCGCGGGATCGACGTCGAGGGTCACGCGGTGGTGCTGTGGCAGCCCGGTGTGGCGCCGGGCGCCGTCGCCGGGTTGGCCTCTACCCGCACCTACCCGCTGCGTAGCTCGTTTCGTCCCTCCTACAACATGACGGTGAACCTGGTCGACGCCCTCGGTCCGGACCCAGCGCGGGTCCTGCTGGAGCGATCCTTCGCGCAGTTCCAGGCCGACCGTTCGGTGGTGGGTCACGCGCGCACCCTGGACCGCAACGCCGAGGCGCTGGCCGGGTACGCCGAAGCGATGACCTGCCATCTGGGTGACTTCGCCTCGTATGCGCAGCTGCGGCAGGACATCGGCGAACGGGAGCGCCGCCTGGCCCGCCAAGGAAACGTCGCCCGGCGTGCCGAGGCCGGCGAGTCCCTGGCGGCCCTGCAGCGCGGCGACGTGATCGCCGTGCCCGGTGGGCGACGCTCCGGCTTGGCCGTGGTGCTCGACGTCGGACCCGATCCCGCCGAGCCACGCCCGCTGGTGCTCACCGAGGACCACTGGGCCGGGCGATTGTCGGTGGCCGATTTCCCTGCCGCGGCCACCGTGCTCGGCCGCCTGCCGCTGCCCCGCCGCGTCGACCATCGGGTGCCCAGGGTGCGCCGGGACCTGGCGTCAACTCTTCGCGCGAGTGGGATCACCGCACCCGGGCGGCCCAGCAAGCGACGGGCGGCGGCCGCTGACGATGGCGACCTGACGGCGTTGCGCCGGGCGTTGCGGGCACACCCGTGCCACGGCTGCGCCGATCGGGAGGACCACGCCCGCTGGGCGCAGCGTTACGACCGGTTGGCCCGCGAAACCGAGACACTGCACCAGCGGGTGGCGGCCACCACCCATTCCCTGGCCCGCTCCTTCGACCGCATCCGGGCCTTGCTGGCCGAACGGGGTTACCTGCTCGGCACCGGCGCCGACCAGCAGGTCAGTGATGACGGACGTCGACTGGCCCGGATCTACAGCGAATCGGACCTGTTGGTCGCGGAGTGCCTGCGCCGCGGTGTGTGGGACGGGTTGACCGCGCCGGAACTCGCCGCGGTGGTGTCGACGGTGGTGTACGAGTCGCGGCGAGAGCTGGAGACGCTGCCCCGGGTGCCGGCCGGGGTGGTCAGCACGGCGCTCGCCGACACTGTGCGGATCTGGTCGGAGCTGACCGACGATGAACGACGACACAAGATCACCCCCACCCGCGAACCCGACCTGGGTTTCACCTGGCCGGTGCACCGGTGGGCGCGGGGGGAGTCGCTGACCGCGGTGCTGGCGACGGCGGGGGAGAACGGTCAGCAGCTCTCCGCCGGTGACTTCGTGCGCTGGTGCCGGCAGGTTGTCGACCTGTTGGACCAGGTGCGGGTCGCCTCGGGTCCGGCACCGTTGTCCCAGGTAGCTTCGGACGCGGTGGCAGCGCTGCGGCGAGGCGTCGTCGCGATGGGCACGGCCTGACCCTGCACCGATGGGGATTGTGGTTCGATCGCGACCATGACAACCCCTGACCAGCTTACGGGGCCCGACCAGGGCTGGGGGCCGCGGCCCGGCGGCGGCTCCTACGGCCAGTTCCCTGACTACGCTCAGCAGCCCTACGGCGGATCTGCCCCGGGTTACCCGCCGCCGCAGGGGTACGGTCCGCCGCCGGGGTACGGTCCGCCGCCGGGGTATTACGGTCCCCCGCAGGGTTACCAGGGTCCGCCGCAGTACGGGCAGCAGCCTGGGTACCCGTCGTATGGCGCCGGTGCGCCTGCGCCAGCCCCCCGCCGGGGCAAGGGCCGGCTGTTCTTCGCTATCGGGGTGCTGGTCGTCCTTGGGTTGGTGGCGTTTCTCGGGTTTGTGGCGCCGGGGGTGTGGGTCAGCAAGGTGCTGGACCAGAACGCGGTGCAAGACGGTGTCCGAGGCATCCTGACCACCAACTACAACGTGGGGAGCGTCGAGACGGTGAGTTGCCCAGCCGATCAGCAGGTGCGCATCGGTGTCCAATTCACCTGCCAGGTGGTGATCGCGGGTGCCGCGAGGTCGGTCGTCGTCACGGTCACCGACAGCAACGGGACCTATCAGGTCGCCCGGCCCTGAGCCTGAGCGGAGGATCCGGCATAAGAACATGCGCCAGGTGCACGGATGGATGCCGAACCACAAGGAGCCGCATTGATGCAGCGCTACCCGCCGGTGCAGCCCTATGACTCCGGACTACTGGAGGTGGGCGACGGCAACGCCGTGTATTGGGAGACGGTGGGCGCCGAGACGGGCGTCCCCGCGCTGTACCTGCATGGTGGGCCTGGGGGCGGCTGCGGAGCCGGCGCCCGGCGGTACTTCGACCCGGCCCACTACCGCGCAGTGCTGTTTGACCAGCGCGGGTGCGGGCGCAGCACCCCGTTGGCCGATAACCCGCAGGTGGAGCTGGCTACGAACACCACCGCGGCGCTAGTCACCGACATCGAGGCGCTGCGGGCGCACCTCGGCATCGACCGCTGGGTCGTCGTCGGGGTGTCCTGGGGGGTGACCCTCGGACTGGTGTACGCGCAGGCACACCCGGAGCGGGTGCGGGCCATGGTGCTCGGCGCCGTGACCTCCGGCAGCCGTCGGGAAACCGAGTGGATCACCCGCGACGTCGGCCGGATCTTCCCCAGGCAATGGGAGGCCTTCGCCGCCCAGGTGGCAGCCGCCGAGCGTGGCGAGACCTGGCTGCCGCATACGCCCGATTGCTGGCCGACCCCGATCCTGCGGTGCGCGAAGGGGCGGCCCGGGCGTGGTGTGCGTGGGAGGACACCCACGTCTCCCTGATGCCGGGTTGGGCTCCGAGCCCGCGGTTCACCGACCCGACGTTCCGCAGCGTGTTCGCCCGGCTGGTCACCCACTACTGGAGCCACGGCTGCTTCCTCACCGACGGACAGGTCCTCGCCGGCATGCCGCGACTGGTCGGGATTCCCGGGGTGCTGATCCACGGGCGTTACGACGTCTCCGGGCCCGCCGACGTGGCGTGGCGTCTGCACCGGGCGTGGCCGGGCAGCGAGTTCGTGCTGCTCGACGATGCGGGCCACGGCGGTGCCAGTTTCACCGCCCACGTCACCGCCGCCCTGAACGCCTTCCGCGAACCGGCAACGTAGGGTCAGCCGTCGAACTCAGGGAGGGTCGATGAGCCGGATCAACGACGTCGGTGGGATGCAGGGTTTCCCGCCGATCGAGCCCGAGCTCGACGAGCCGCCGTTTCACGCCGACTGGGAGGCGCACGTGTTCGCGATGAACCGGGCGCTGCTCGGCAACGGGGTCTACAACCTCGACGAGTTCCGGGACGCGATCGAGCGAATGGCGCCCGAGGCGTACCTGGCGTCCTCCTACTACGAGAAGTGGTTTCATGCGGTGACCACACTGCTCGTGGAGAAGGGTGTGGCCACAGCAGCGCAGGTGCACGGTGGCTGAGCGTTTCGCTCCGGGTGAGCTGGTGCGCACCAGCCGCATCGACCCGCCACACCACACTCGCCTGCCGCGGTACGCGCGCGGGGCGACCGGCACGATCGTCGAGGCGCAGGGCCGCCACCCGCTTCCCGATGACCGAGCCCGCGGGCTCGCAGTGGCCGACCAGCCGGTGTACACGGTGCGGTTCAGCGCACGCGAGCTGTTCGGCGCGGGGGAGCACGCGGTGACCGTGGACCTGTGGGAAAGCTACCTGTCCCCAGCGGGGACCGGGGGGACCCGGTGAGCGCGCACCACGGCAATGATGCGGAGCTGGCCGCACGGGTCCGCCACGTCGAGGCACTGTTGGAGCAGCGCGGCCTCATCGATCCGAGCGAGTTGGACCGGGCGCTGACCGCCTTCCTGGCCCGCGCGTCCCCGGCCAGCGGTGCGCGGGTCGTCGCCAGGGCCTGGGTCGACGACGGCTTCCGCCAGCGGCTGCTCGCGGACGCCAACGCGGCGCTGACCGAGCTGGGGCTGTCGATGGGCGGGGGATTGCAGGAGCAACGCCTCAAGGTTGTGGAGAACACCGCGCAGGCGCACAACGTGGTGGTGTGCACGCTGTGCTCTTGCTACCCGATCGCACTGCTCGGGCCCTCACCCACCTGGTACAAGAGCGAGGCGTACCGGTCCCGGGTGGTCCGCGACCCGCGGGGCGTGCTGCGGGAGTTCGGCTTCGATCTCGACGCCGCGGCGACGATCACCGTCTGGGACGCCAGCGCTGAGACCCGGTACATGGTCTTGCCGCGGCGCCCCGCCGACACCAGTGCCCTGAACGAGCAGCAGCTGGCAGCCTTGGTGACCCGCAACGGGCTGCTGGGCGTCGCCGCTGTGTAGACCGCGCTGCGACCACATAGGAGCGGCCACATAGGAAAGGACCCGATGGGTGGCATGCAGGTAATCCCCAGCTGCGCAGGGCGGCTGCCCGGGTATCTCCATAGCGGAGCAACTCAAGCTGGCGGTCAGTCGCGGCTCCTCCACCGTCGATCGTCGCGGCCATCCGATGAAACCACACCGACGTCCCGCGCGATCGTGAAGCGCCGCTAGTCACGGTGACGACGGACGCTGCCCGATCGTGGCGTGGCAGGCGGCCATCGCCTCGGTCAGACGGCCCACCGAGCTCTGCACCCCCCAGCGCCCGGCCAACTCGGCCAGACCAACCGGGTCAACCGGCGCCGGGGGCAACGCGTCGTCGCCCGAGATGCGCACCGGCGCGTCGTGGACCACCCGCACCACCGGTAGCGCAGCGTCCAGATAATCCTGCGCGGCCAGGAAGCGGGCCCGGACGGTGTTGCCCAACCCCGACTTCGGGTCCTCCATCGCCGAGCGCAGTGCCTGCAGCGAGCGGTACTGCAGCAGCAACCGAGACGCCGTCTTCTCACCCACCCCAGCCACCCCGGGTAGCCCGTCGGAGGGATCACCACGCAACAACGCCAACTCCGCGTAGGCGGCCCCGGCCCGCTCGAGCGGCACACCGTAGCGCTGCGCCACCTCCACCGGTCCGAATAGCTCCGCCTTGGCCAGGCCCCGGCCCACGTAGAGCACCCGCACCGGCACCGGCAGGTCCGCCACCAGCTGCAGCAGGTCGCGGTCTCCGCTGACCACCACCACCGGGTCGGTGCGCTCGGCGGCGGCCAGTGTCGCCAACACGTCGTCGGCTTCCATCTGGTCAGCGCCGGCGGTGGCGATCCCGGCCGCGCTCAGCAGGTCCAGGATCACCGGAACCTGGTGCGCGAGTTCGTCGGGCGCGTCCTCGGTGTGCCCGTCAACCGAGCCGTCGACCACCCGGTGCGCCTTATAGGACGCCACGGCATCGACCCGCCACTGCGGTCGCCAGTCCAGGTCCAGGCACACCACCAACCGGCGGGGCTGTTCCCGGCGGATCAGGGTGGCGACCATGTCGGAGAACCCCCGCACCGCGTTCACCGGGCGCCCGTCCGGGGAGGTCAGCGACGTGGGGATGCCGTGGAAGGCGCGGAACCACAGGCTGGCGGCGTCCAGCAGCAGCAACGGAGCCGTCATGGTAGGTCCGATGCGAGCAGTGCTGCGCAGCCGAGCACCCGGGCGACCGCAATCTCGATCACCACCCGCGCCGGGTTGACCCGCGGCTGGCGGTAGCGCACGGCGTAGCGCGCCACCGCGTCGGCGACCGCAGCCGGATCGGTACGGACCGTGGCTGTGCCCTCCAGTGAGAGCCACCGCGCACCGTCCACCTGGCACACCACCACCGGGCCACCTCGACCGGCGTGCCGCGCCTTCATGCTGGTGCCGTTGGTGATGACCCGGGCCAGTCCACGATCGTGGTCGAAGGTGAAGCCGACCGGCACCACGTGCGGGCTGCCGTCGGCACGCAGGGTCGTCAAGGTGGCCAGGTGGCGCACGGTGAGGAACTCCACCGCCAGCGCAGGCAGCTCAGCCGGGCTGATGGCCACCGCGCTCACCTCGCCTTGGACGCCGAAGACATGTGGAAGTCGGGGATCCGCATGGGGGCCACCGCGGTACGGGTGAACCAGTCCTTCCACTCCCTGGCCAGGGTGCGTTCGGTGGCCCCGACCTCACTAACCCGGCGCAGCAGATCCAGCGGGCTTTCGTTGAACCGGAAGTTGTTCACCTCCCCGGTCACCTGGCCGTCCTCCACCAGGTACACCCCGTCCCTGGTCAGCCCGGTGACCAGCAGGGTGGCCGGGTCGACCTCCCGGATGTACCACAGGCAGGTCAGCAGCAGGCCACGCTCGGTGCTGGCCACCATGTCCGCCAGCGACGCGGCCGACCCGCCGGTCAACAGCAGGTTGTCCCCGGGCACCGCGACCGGCGCGCCGAACTCCGCGGCCGCCGCCCGCGGATAGGTCAGCGCGTTCACCACCCCGTCCCGCACCAATTCCACCCGCCCGGCGTCCATCCCGTTGTCGAACACCGACGTGGCGTCGTCGGAGGACGTGGCGGCGACGAACGGGGCGTACTCCAGACCCGGAGCACACGGGTCGAAGGCCAGGGTCAGCGGCAGGTCCGTGAGCTTCTCCCCGACGCGGGTGCCCCCGGCCCGCGACAGCGCGGTGTGCCCCTCCTGCGCGCCGCGGCCCTCCATGGTCCAGGCCAGGTAGATCATCAAGTCCGCCGCGGCCGAGGAGGGCAGCAGCGTCTCGTACCGCCCGGCCGGCAGTTCCAGCTGCCTCCGCCCCCAACCCAGCCGGGTGGAGAGGTCCTCGAGCATCCCGGGCAGGTCCACGTCGGTGAAGTCCCGGGTGCTCACTCCCGCCCACGCGCTGGAGCCGTCCCGCTTGGCGTTCACCTCCACCGACCCGGTGGGTTGGGTGAACCGGCGGCGCAACCCGGTGGAGCCGCCCAGCCAGGTGGTGGCCAGCCGGTGCTGGGCGAAGCCATAGAGCACGTCGGTGCCGGCGAACCCGGCGGCCAGCTCGCGCGCCAGCTGGGTGAAAACCTCGATCTCGGTGTGCGCCACCGGGTCATCCCAGGTGGGTTCCGCGGTGTGCCCGCTCACCAGCGGGGCGGCGTCCCGGGCCGGGCCGGCTGCGCGGGCGGCGTCCTCGCTGGATCGCACCACCGCGGCGATGTCGGTGGTATCCACGCTGGTGGAGCTGACGACGCCGACGCTGGTCCCGATCACGCTCACCACCGCCCAGGTGCGCGAGGTGCTGACCCCGTTGGTGGTCATGGTGCTGTTGGCCCAGCGCAGCGACGCCTCGCTGGTGTCGGTGACCAGCACGACGGCGCCGTCCACCCGGGACTCCGCCAGGGCCGCCTCGATGAGTTGCTGGGCACCGATCATGCGCTGGCCTCCTGTACAGCACCCTCGGTGCGAGTGTTGAGGACGTTGACGCCGCGGAACAGCGCGGACGGACAGCCGTGGCTGACCGCGGCCACCTGCCCGGGCTGGGCTTTGCCGCAGTTGAACGCCCCACCCAGCTTCCAGGTCGATGCGCCCCCCACCGCTTCCATCGATCCCCAGAAGTCGGTGGTGGTGGCCTGATAGGCCACGTCGCGCAGCTGCCCGGCGAGTTCGCCGTCACGGATGCGGTAGAAGCGCTGGCCGGTGAACTGGAAGTTGTAGCGCTGCATGTCAATGGACCAGGACTTGTCCCCGACTACGTAGATCCCGTCGGTGACCGCCCCGATCAGCTCTGCGGTGCTGCGGTCCACCACCGGATCGGGGTGCAGGCTCACGTTGGCCATCCGCTGGATGGGCACGTGGTGCGGAGAATCGGCGTAGGAGCAACCGTTGGAGCGCGCCAAGCCCAGCCGGGGGGCGAACACCCGGTCCAGTTGGTAACCCACCAGCACCCCGTCGCGCACCAAGTCCCAGCTCTGGGCTGCCACCCCGTCGTCGTCGTAACCCACCGAGGACAGCCCGTGCTCGGTGGTGCGGTCCGCACTCACGTGCATCACATCGGTGCCGTAGCGCAAGGTGCCCAGCTGATCCGGGGTGGCGAAGGAGGTGCCGGCGTAGGCCGCCTCGTAGCCGATGGCCCGGTCGTACTCGGTGGCGTGCCCGATCGACTCGTGAATGGTCAGCCACAGGTTGGTGGGGTCGATGACCAGGTCGGTGGGGCCGGCAGTGACGGTGGGGGCCTTCACCTTCTCGGCGAGCAGCTCCGGGATCTGGGCGAGCTCGGTGTCCCAGTCCCAGGTGCTGGCGGCCTGACCCGTGGTGAGGTATTCCCAGCCGCGGCCCACCGGGGGGGCCAGGGTCCGCATGGTCTCGAACACCCCGGCCACCCGGTCGACGGTGGTGGCCTCCACCTCAGGGTGCAGCCGCACCCGCTGCTGGAGGATCGCGGAGCCGGCCAGGTCGGCGTAGTAGGTCTGCTCCTTGACCTGCAGGCAGGACGCGGCGACGTGGTCCACCCCGTCGGAGGCCAGCAACCGCCCGGAGTACTCCGCCAGCATCCCGACCTTGTCCACAGTGGGCACCGTGAAGGGGTCCTGCAGGTAGCTCGACACCCAGGTGGCGGGGGAGTCCGTCGTGCCATACACGGGTTCGTCGGCCAGCTGCACCCGCTCACCGTTGAGTGCGCGCAGTGCCCTGGCGACGGCCACCGCCCGTTCAGCGGTCTGCGCGGCCACGGCGGGGGTCAGCTCGGCGTGCGAGGCGAACCCCCAGGTGCCGTCGACCACCACCCGCACGGCAAGTCCCACGCTGGCGGAGTCGGTCGCTGACTGCACCACCCCGTCGCGCAGCCGCAGGCCCTGGGTGAGCAGCCGGTGCACCCGCAGGTCGGCGTGGGTGGCCCCGAGTTGGCGGGCTCGGCTCAGGGCGGCGTCAGCGAGTAAGCGCAGCGGCAGGGCGAGGAACTCCGGGTCCACCGGTTGGTCGTGACTCACCCGGGCACGCTATCGCGCTTGCCCGCGCTGCCAAGCCCCGCCCGTTCAGAAGACCCGGTAGGGCAGGAACTTGCCGTCCAGGGTGATCACCACCCGGTCCCCGGCGGGATCGGCCTTGCGGGTGATGTCCATCCGGAAATCGATGGCACTCATGATGCCGTCGCCGAACTCCTCGGTGATCAGCGCCTTCATCGCGGTGCCGTACACCAGGTTGATCTCGTGCAGCCGGTACAGCAATGGGTCGGTCGGTGGGACGGTGGCCAGGTGCCCCTTCTCCCGGTAGGTCTGCAGCAGCGCCACCACCTCCGCCGACAGCGCCAGCACCTCACCCAGCAACGCGGCGTCTGCTGCGCCCATCGACTGCTGACCGTGTAGCGCCGAGGCCACCCACACCGGTGCGTGCCCTACCCGTTCGGCGATCTGGACGTAGGTCAGGCCGGCGGCTGCCTTAGCCGCCAGCATCTGGGCGACCGCGGTGTCGTTGTCCATCATCTGATGCTCATCTCCGTTCGGGGCAGGTGTCGGCGTCCATCCTGGTGTGCAGCCGGCCGATCCGGCAGGGTAGGGCCATGATCGAAGTCACCCATCTGACGAAGTCCTACGGTGGCACCCGGGCCGTGGATGACCTCTCCTTCACGATCCGGCCGGGTGCGGTCACCGGCTTCCTCGGCCCCAACGGCGCCGGCAAGTCGACCACCATGCGGATGATCCTGGGTTTGGATCGGCCCACCGGTGGGACAGCGCTGATCGACGGGAAGACCTACGCCCAGTTGAAGAATCCGCTCCGGCAGGTCGGGGCGCTGCTGGAGGCCAAGTGGGTGCATCCCAACCGCTCGGCGCGCGGACACCTGCGGTGGATGGCCGCCTCCAACGGGATCTCGACGTCGCGGGTGACTGACGTACTGGGGCTGGTCGGGTTGTCGGAGGTCGCGGGCAAGCGCGCCGGAACCTTCTCCCTGGGCATGTCGCAGCGGCTGGGGATCGCCGGCGCGCTGCTGGGCGACCCACCGGTGCTGCTGTTCGACGAACCGGTCAACGGCCTCGACCCGGAGGGCATCGTGTGGATCCGCCGGTTCATGCAAAGCCTGGCCGCGGAGGGCCGCACCGTGCTGGTGTCCAGCCACCTACTCTCGGAGATGGCGCTCACCGCCACGCACCTCGTCGTCATCGGTCGCGGCCGGTTGATCTCCGACTGCTCCACCGCGGAGTTCGTCGACAACGCCAGCTCCAGCGCCGTTCGGGTGCGCAGCCCGCAGCTGGCAGCGCTGCGCGCGGCGATGACCAGTCGCGACCTCACCGTGCAAGAGGACGGCCCAGACGCGTTGCTCGTCGTCGGGTCCAGCACTGAGCAGGTGGGCGAACTGGCCGCCGCAAAGGGAGTGGTCCTGCACGAGTTGAGTGCGCAACGCGGCTCATTGGAGGAGGCGTTCATGCAGCTCACCGGCGGCGACGTCCAATACGCCAGCTCCCCGCCCCCCGCGGAGTCCGGACCAGCCAGGAAGGTCGCGTCATGACTTTGCTGAACGTCGAACGCATCAAGCTCAGCTCCACCCGCAGCCCCTGGTGGTGCGCGGTAGCCGCCGTCGTGCTCAGTGTCGGCCTCACCGCGCTGTTCAGCGGCTTCTCCCGCAATGCCGTCGGCCGCAACGGGGAGCGGATCACGGTCACGCTGGTCGACGCGATGGGGCCGGCGGCGTCCCTGGGCCTGTTGGTGATCATGGTGATGGCCGCGCTCGCTGTGACGAACGAGTACCGGTTCGGGATCATCCGCACCACCTTCCAAGCCGCGCCGCATCGGTCAGCGGTGATCCTCGCCAAAGCCGTCGTACTAGCCCTGGTCGCCGCTGTGCTGGCCCTGCTGATCGCACTCCTGGTTGTCCTCGTCGCGCGGGGCCTCACCGGTACCGCATTGCCCGTGAGCACACCTGGCGACTACCGCAAGACTGCCGGGCTGGCCCTGGTCTACGCGGTGGCGGCGGTGCTGGCCGTTGCCGTCGGCACCCTGTTGCGGCAGTCGGCGGCGGCCATCGCGGTGCTGCTGCTCGTCCCGGCGGTGATCGAGAACTTGGTGCTGCTGATCCCGACGGTCGGCAAGGACGTTCAGGGCTGGTTGCCGTTCACCAGCGCCAACCGATTCCTCGTCGACCCCGACCCAGCCGCGCCGCTGGGCCCCTGGGCGAGCCTGGGCTACTTCGCCGGGATCACGGCGGTTGTGCTTGCCGTGGCCTTGGTGGTGGTCAACCGGCGCGACGCTTGAGCTCGTGGGTCGGGCACCGTCGGGGGAGTTGGTGCGTTGACGGATTGAAGCCCTACCCGAGGAGTTGAACGGTCATGCCGTTGATCGTGCTGCTGGTGCTGTTCGTCGCCGAGGTCACTGCGCTGGTCGCGGTGGGTAGCGCGCTCGGTGTGCTGCCCACCGTGCTGTTGTTCGTCGGTACCTCGGCGGCAGGTGCGGTGCTGCTGCGCAACCAGGGTCGCCACACCATGGCCGCGTTGCGCGAGGCCCAGGCCCGCCACCGCGCCCCGGGTCGGGAACTGGCCGACGGCGCCCTGGGTGGTGTCGGCGCCCTGCTCATGGTGCTGCCGGGGTTCGTCACCGACGTTGTCGGGTTGCTGCTGGTGCTACCCCCCACCCGGGCGCTGGTGCGCCCGTTGCTGGTGACTGCGTTGGCGCGGCGGGTGCTGGTGGTCCCCGGACCGCGCACCGACCGCGGTGTCGTGCTGGAGGGTGAGGTCGTGGCGACCGACGACCCGGCGGGAATCGGGCGCACCCCTCTGGAGCGCAGCGCCCGCCGCTGATCCACACTGCATGGCCATGAGCACTGAACTGCTGGTGGCCGCCGCGGTGTACAGCCCGTCCGCTCCGGAAGCCACCGCGATGGCGGTGCGCGACGGGATGATCACCTGGGTGGGGTCGCATGAGGTCGGGCGTGCCCTGCACCCGGACGCCGAGGTGCTGCAGTTCCCTGGGGCATTCCTGACCCCGGCGTTCGTCGACACCCACGTGCACACCACCTCCGCTGGCCTGGCGATACTCGGCCTGGACCTCACCACCGCCGGTTCGCTCCGAGAATGCCTGGACCTGGTGTGTGCCTACGCTGCCCGCGAACCCACCGGGGTGCTGTGGGGGCACGGCTGGGACGACTCGCGGTGGCCCGAGCGGCGCCCGCCCACCCGGGCCGAGGTCGACGACTGCGCGCCCGGCCGCGAGGTGTACCTCAGCCGCATCGATGTGCACTCCGCGCTGGTGTCCACCCTCCTGGTGCAGCGCACCGACGGAGTGAGTGGGGCCGCGGGGTGGTCAGCGGAAGGACCGCTCAGCCAACGGGCGCACCACCTCGTACGTGACGCGGCCCGGGCTGGTCTCGGCCCGGATCAGCGTGCGACCGCCCAGCGGGCTTTGCTGGACCATGCCGCTGCTCACGGGGTGGTGGGTGTGCACGAGTGCGGGGGAGCAGAGATCGGTGGGCTCACCGACTTCCGGGAGCTTGTGCAGTTCGACCACGGGGTGCAGGTGCGCGGGTATTGGGGGGAGGCGGTCGCCAGCGTCGAACAGGCACGAGATGTGCTGGCGCGCACCGGGGCCCATGCACTGGGTGGCGATCTGTTCGTGGACGGATCGTTGGGCTCGCGGACCGCGTGGCTCACAGAACCGTTCTGCGACGATCCGCAGTCCGCCACGAATACCGGCGCCCACTACCTGGAGGTGGACCAGATTGCCGCTCACCTGCGGGCCTGCACCCAGGCCGGGGTGCAGGGCGGATTCCATGTGATCGGGGACGCTGCGGTGGCCGCGGTGGTCGCCGCTGTGGGCCAGGTCGTGGCTGAGTTGGGCGGCCCGGCGGTAGCTGCTCGTGGCCACCGCCTGGAGCACCTGGAGATGGTCAGCGCCGAGCACGCCGCCGCCTTGGGGGGCTGGGGGGTGCTGGCCAGCGTGCAACCGATGTTCGACGCCCTGTGGGGTGGCACCGACGGGGTGTACGCCGAGCGGCTGGGCCCGGTGCGGGGGCCGACGCTGAACCCGTTGGCTACCTTGGCCGCCGCCGGGGTCGCACTGGCCATCGGCTCGGATGTTCCGGTGACGCCCCTGGACCCGTGGGCGGCACTGCGGGCCGCGGTGCACCACCGCACACCGGGGCAGGCCATCTCCCCACGGGCCGCTTTCACCGCCGCCACCCGCGGGGCGTGGCGGGCCGGGGGGGTCCGTGACGGGGTCGCAGGCACCCTGATCCCGGGGGCACCCGCCTCCTATGCGGTGTGGGAGGTCGACGAACTGGTGGTCAGCGCCCCCGTCGACGCGGTGCAACGGTGGTCGCTGGACCCGCGCTCCGGGGTGGCCCCGCTGCCCCGCCTGGATCCAGCAGCACGACTGCCGCGGTGCCTGCGCACGGTGCACCGCGGCAGGGTCATCTATGCCCGCTGAGCGTCGTCCGTACGCTCGGTGACTATGACCGAGCGTCGTAGGGTCCGGCGCCCGTCGTCCTGGCAGTGGGTGCTGCGCTGGGGGGGCGCGGTGGCCGGGGGAGTCCTGCTCTACGCCAGCTTCCCCCCGCGCCCGCTGTGGTACCTGGCGCCGGTCGGAATCGCCATGCTGGTGCTGGTGCTGCGGGGCCGGAGCCTTCGCGCCGGCTTCGGCTACGGATACCTCGCCGGACTGGGCTTCTTCGTCCCGCTGCTGCCGTGGGTCGGGGTGTACGTCGGTTCGCTGCCGTGGCTCGCGCTCGCCGTCGCCGAAGCCGTGGCGGTGGGGGTGTTCGGCGCGCTGGGCAGCCGGCTATGGCGGTTGCCCGGGGCACCACTGTGGTTGGCCTGCGCCTGGGTGGCCACCGAAGCTGGCCGGGCCCGGGTGCCGTTCAACGGCTTCCCGTGGGGCCGGTTGGCGTTCGGGCAGTCCGACGGGGTGCTGCTGCCGCTGGCCAGCGTGGCCGGTTCACCCGGGTTGACCTTCGCGGTGGCCATCACCGGGACCGCCCTGGCGGCGCTGGCTGTGCACGCCCGGGCCCGACGACGCGTCCTGGCCGCCCTGGCTGGACTCGGGGTGCTTGCCCCGGCCGTGTTGGCGCTCGCTTTGCTACCGGGGGTACGGGCCACCGACGTCAGCTCGTCCACCCGAACGGTCGCCCTCATCCAGGGCAACGTGCCCCGGTTGGGGCTGGACTTCAACGCCCAGCGCCGGGCGGTGCTGGACAACCACGTTGCGCGCACGCTGCAGCTTGCTGCGGAGGTGGCCGCCGGTCGCCAAGGCCGCCCAGAACTGGTGATCTGGCCGGAGAACTCCTCCGACATCGACCCGCTGCGTAACCCGGACGCCGCTGCTGCGATCACCACCGCGGCGCGCGCGGTCGGGGTGCCGATCCTGGTGGGCGCGGTGTTGGCGAACCCGGATGGCACCACCCGCAACACGTCGATTGTGTGGGACCCGAGCACCGGCCCCGGTGAGCAGCACACCAAGCGGGTTCTGGTGCCCTTCGGGGAATACCTGCCCTACCGGAGCTTCTTCCGGATGTTCTCCTCCTACGCCGACCTGGCCGGCAACTTCGTGCCCGGCAACGGCAACGGCAAGCTCACCCTCAACGGTGTGCCGATCGCGGTGGCCACCTGTTACGAGGTGGCCTTTGACAGCCTGATCAGGGATTCGGTGCTCGCCGGGGCGCAGGTGATCACCGTACCCACCAACAACGCCACCTTCGGGCGAACCGAGATGACCTACCAGCAGCTGGCCATGTCCCAGGTCCGGGCGGTGGAGCACGGCCGTGCGGTGCTGGTCGCCGCCACCAGTGGGGTCAGTGCGATCATCGCCCCGGACGGCACCGTGCAGCAGCAGACGCAGATCTTCACCCCGGATGCTCTGGTCGGTCGGGTTCCGCTGCGGACCGCGACTACGCTGGCGACTCGGCTCGGAGCCGGCCCGGAGATCGCGATCAGCGCGCTCGCCCTGGTTGCGTTCGCTGCTGCCCTGCTGCGCCCACGTAGCGGGACCCCTAAGACGGAGTCGGCGGTCGCCGACGAGGAGGATGTGCATGAGCGAGCAGTCGCACCACGCTGACCAGGTGGACCCGCCGACCGTGCTCGTGATCATCCCCACGTTCAACGAACGGGAGAACCTGCCGTTGATCGTGCGGCGGTTGCACTCCGCAGTTCCCGCAGCGCACGTTCTGGTGGTCGACGACGACAGCCCGGACGGCACCGGGAAGGTGGCCGACGCCCTGGCCGAGGACGACGACCGGGTCCACGTGATGCACCGGACGGTGAAGGCGGGTCTCGGCGCGGCCTATATCGCTGGATTCCGATGGGCATTGCAGCGGGACTACGCAGTGATCGTGGAGATGGACGCCGACGGCAGTCATGCCCCCGAGCAGCTACCCCGGCTGTTGGACCGCATCGGTTCCGGCGCCGATGTGGTGCTCGGCTCCAGGTATGTGCCCGGTGGCAGCGTGGTGAACTGGCCCAGGCGGCGCGAACTGCTCTCCCGCGGCGGCAACCTGTACTCGCGACTGGCCTTGGGAGTGCCGATCCGCGACATCACCGGCGGCTACCGGGCGTACCGCCGGGAAGTGTTGGCGTCCCTGCCGCTGGATGCGGTCGCGTCGCAGGGGTATTGCTTCCAGGTCGACCTGGCTTGGCGTGCGGTGAAGGACGGGTTCACGGTCGCTGAGGTACCCATCGCGTTCACCGAGCGGGTGATCGGCGAGTCGAAGATGAGCGGCAGCATCGTCCGCGAGGCGCTGCTGATGGTCACCACGTGGGGCATCCGCAACCGGTGGCAGGGTCTACGCGCTCGCCGATCCTCCCCACCGCGCACCCCTCCCCGCAAATAGCGGGCTATTTGCGCTTCTGGAGCCCGAAAACGCGCAACTAGCCCCAATACCGTTCAGTTAAGATGACACTCGTGTAGTTTGGGGTCATGCCTCGTGCGGGTTGGAAGAAGCCGGAGTCGGATCGTCGGTTGTCGGACCTGGTGTCGGTGGGGGTGCTGACCAGGGTGTTCCCGCCGGGTCTGGTCGATGAGGTGATCGCAGGTGCGGGGCGGACCGAGCAGCGGCACCGGGCATTGCCGGCGCGGGTGATGGCGTACTTCGCGATCGGCATGGGCTTGTACTCCGAAGGGTCTTATGAGGATGTGCTGGCCCAGCTCACCGATGGACTGTCGTGGGCGTCGGGGTGGGCGCAGCAGTACCCGCTGCCGTCCAAGTCGGCAATCTTCCAGGCCCGCCAGCGGTTGGGCTCGCAACCTCTGGCGGAGCTGTTCGACCGCGTCGCGGCGCCGCTGGGTGGCCCGGACACCCCGGGGGTGTGGGTCGCGGGCCGCCGTCTGGTTGCCGTGGACGGGACCTGCCTGGACGTGGCCGACACCCCCGCCAACGAGGGCCACTTCGGTCGTGCGGGGGTGGCCAAGGGTGAGCGGGCGGCGTTCCCGATGGCCCGGGTGCTGGCGGTGGCCGAGTGCGGCACCCACGCCATCTTCGCTGCCCGGGTCGGCACCTACGCAGAGTCCGAGGCCACGCTGGCCGCGCAGCTGCTGCCCGCCGCGCTCGCACCCGGGATGCTGCTCACCGCCGATCGCGGGTTCTTCTCCTACGCACTGTGGCGCACCGCGGCGGGCACGGGCGCGGACTTGCTGTGGCGCATCAGAACCGACCGGGCCGGGCCGAAACCAGAACACCTCCACGACCTGCCCGACGGCACCTGGCTGGCGCACCTGCAGCAGCGGCACTCCGCGGCAGCACGCCGCGCCACACCGATGCTGGTCCGCGTCATCGACTACACCCTCGACCACACCCCGGACGCCAGCCCTGGGAAACTCCATGACGTTCCACAGGGCGAGGACCCGACCACCTACCGGCTGTTCACCACCCTGCTCGATCCCGTCGCGGCACCGGCGGTGGACCTGGCCATGGCCTACGCCCAGCGTTGGGAGATCGAGTCGGCCTTCGACGAGCTCAAGACCCACCAACGCGGCCCGCGGGTCGTGCTCCGCTCGAAATCACCCGACCTGGTGCTCCAGGAGATCTGGGGCCACCTGTGCTGCCACTACGCCATCAGGTCGCTGATGACCCAGGCCGCCCAGCACGCCGGACACGACCCCGACCGGATCAGCTTCACCACAGCCCTGCGAATCGTCCGCCAAACCGTCACCCAGCAGGGCTCTTTCCCCCCCTCAACACCCCCCTGACCAGCCCGAACCGCACCCAGCCGCGCCATCGCTGTGGTCCACCTTCCTCACCAGGCTCCTCGCCCGACTGCTCCCCCCACGACGACGACGGTCCGCACCACGAGTGGTCAAACGCAAGTACACCAAGTGGCACGTCAAGCGAGCGGCCCACACCACCTGGACACAACCCCGCGACGATCCCCACCTCAGCATCGTCCCGCACTAACTGAACGGTATTGGGGTTAGTTGCCTGCGTTCAGTGGCTACAGATCGGGAACCCGGGCGGCGCACCAACGCTGCTGCAACAGGGCATCCGCGGCGGTACCGGTTCCCGGTCCTACCCCAGCGTGGCCGTCGACAAGGCGGGAGACCTGCTGTTGCACTATGCGTACTCCTCCGCCAGCGCCTACCCCGGCATCCGGTACTCCGCCCGAACCCCAGCTGACACGGTCGGGAGTTTGGGGGCTGAGACGACGATCGTCGCCGGGCAGGCCTACACCGACGGCAGCCGGTGGGGAGACTATGCCGGTGTGTCGGTCGACCCGAATGGGTGCACCGTCTGGCAGCTGGAGGAATATGCCAAAGCTGGCGACCTTTGGGGTACGTGGATCAGCCCCGTACAGCTCCCCACCTGCACCGGTACCGCCCCGCCGCCCGCAGCCGCCGATTTCATGGTCACCGAGTCGCCCGCCACCCGGTCGGTCACCGCTGGTGGCGCAACCACATACACCGTCACGGTGAACGGCAGCGGCGGCTTCACCGGACTAGTCACCTCTAGCGTCAGCGCGTTGCCAGCAGCCGCGACGGGCAAATTCAGTCCGAGCAGTGTGCAGCTCAGCAGCACCACGGCCAGCGGCACGTCCAGCCTCACCGTCGCCACGGCATCCACCACCCCGGCCGGCAGCTATCCGCTCTCGATGACCGCCAGCGGAGGTAGTAAGCGTCACGCAGTCCAGGCGACCCTAGTGGTCAACTCGACCGCACCGCCGCCCCCGCCGCCCCCCCGCCGGCGCCGTGCGCGGATGGCAACTGCCAGAACTGACCCCATCCGGCTTCTTTCCCAGCGCCCGGGTCGACCCGGCGACCGCGCCGTAGGCAGACCTGGGCGCCAGACGACCCTGCCTCAGCTCGTGCCTTCGCCCCCCGGTGGACGGAACAGCATGTGACCGGCCTTGGCCAACGCCTGCAGCATCTCCTCCACGGTCAGCAGACGAGTGGTGACGACCTGACGGAAGGCACCGCTGGAGGCCACCTTGACCAGCACGGCCCCGGCTGGTTGGCTCATCAGCTGCGTCCACCAGCACGTAGCCGTCAGCCCCACCGAACGCGTGCCAGAAGCCGTGAGGCCCCCGGAGGGGTTAGGCGGTTGCCGGGACCGCGATCCAGTCCAGACCCGGGTCGACACGGGTGACGGTTTTAAAAGTAGGGGGGACCGAGCCGCTGGTAGCCGGGCATCTCCAAATGCCCTACTACTCGTCGGCCCAGGTGCCGGTCGGGGCTGGCACCGTCGTGAGGGGCTGGCCGTCGCTGCGGTGCCCGGGCTGGGTGCACTGGGCGAACGGGCCGCCGGTGCTGGTCAGGATCACGATGTGGTGATCGCAGACCTGCTACCACCCGAGCATGGCCACGGCGCCTTGGGTGCGCGCGTTCTCCCACGCCTTCCAGGGCGCCCGGGGTGAGAGCAACACTGCTCACGCCTCCTACCTCCACGTCACCCCGGGCTTGGGAGCCAGCAGATTCGTAGTAGCTCCGCAATCGCCCGCCCGAGCTTTCCTGGCCCGCTTCGTGCAGTGGTACAACCACGACCACCGTCACACCGGTCTCGGGCTGCACACCCCGGCCGAAGTCCGTTATGAACTCACCGCTGCCAAGGCCAGCGACCGTGAGGCAGTCCTCGCCACCGCACGCAGCGCTCACCCCGAACGCTTCACCAGTTCCAAACGTGGAGCCGGTCGAGGTGGCGACGGATGTTGAACCAGGTGCTCGCCGCCTTTTGTTCACGAACTTCTAACTCAGCACACTAGTGTCGTACGTCAATAATTCGTGGTTGAAGTTGTAGAATTGGTGGATGACGAAGACGGGTCGACCGAAGGCCGAGTTGAGGTTGACTGACGATGAGCGTGGGCAGCTGTTGCAGTGGTCTCGGCGGCGCAAGTCGGCGCAAGCGTTGGCGTTGCGGTCGAGGATTGTGCTGGCGTGCGCGGTGCCGGGTGCGAGCAATAAGCAGGTCGCGGCGGATCTGCGGGTGTCGCCGAACACGGTCAACAAATGGCGTGCTCGCTTCGTCGTCAAGCGGCTGGACGGGCTGGTGGATGAGCCTCGTCCGGGACGTCCGCCGTCGATCTTGTTGGACAAGGTCGAGGAGGTGATCACTGCGACGTTGGAGCAGAGTCCGGCCAATGCCACGCATTGGTCGCGCGCATCGATGGCGCAGCGTTCGGGATTGTCGAAGTCGAGTATCGGGCGGATCTGGCGGCGTTTCGACGTGAAACCACACCTCGCCGACGGGTTCAAGCTGTCCACCGATCCGCAGTTCGTCGCGAAGGTCGTCGACGTCGTCGGGCTTTACCACAACCCGCCCGAGCGGGCGGTCGTGTTGTGTGTCGACGAGAAAAGCCAGATGCAGGCCCTGGACCGTTCTCAACCGGTGCTGCCGATGATGCCGGGCATGCCCGGGCGTCGCAGTCACGACTACGCCCGTCACGGCGTGACCAGTCTGTTCGCGGCGTTCAACGTCGCTGACGGCACCGTGATCTCCGAGATCCACCGCAAACACCGGGCCGTCGAATTCAAGAAGTTCCTCATTAACATCGACAAGACCGTGCCCGTCGAGTTGGACGTGCACCTGATCTGCGACAACCTGTCCACGCACAAGACCCCGGCGATCAACGCTTGGCTGGCCAGGCACCCGCGCTTCCACATGCACTTCACCCCGACCGGATCATCCTGGATCAACCAAGTGGAACGATGGTTCGGCTACCTGACCGACCAACTGTTGCGCCGCGGCGTGCACAAAAGCGTGCAGGCACTGGAGAAAGACGTCCGCGACTGGATCAAGATCTGGAACGACAGCCCCAAGCCATTCGTCTGGACCAAGACCGCCGAGGAGATCCTCGACTCCCTCGCTAGATATATCTCACGAAATTCGGACGCAGGACACTAGCTAGGCAAGGGGCCGCGACGGACCGAATCCTGGCCACAATGTCCACAATGGATCGCGTGGTACGCAGAGAGTACGCAGTAGTTCCGTCCGATGCCATATCTGCCCAACGGTGCCAACTGGCAAGGGTACAGGTAGACAGCACTTCCCAGCGCTCACCAACGCTGGTTGCTGTCAGCAAACCTGCAGGTCGGCTCGTTCGGGACGAAGAGGCCGCAGGTTCAAATCCTGTCACCCCGACCCAAAGGGCCTGATCAGGGCCCAGGTCGACGATTGCCCCAGATGGCGAGTGACGAGCTGGGTGGTTATCGATCCACGCAGTGATCGAAATGTCGCCTCGCCGATGCCCGGGTCGCGACCGCTGCTGAGGTGCTCTCGCGACGCGGTCGGCGCGGCGACCGCCCATCTTGATCCCCCGGGACGGCGCGCTCATTCCGGCTCGGCTTTGTCGGCGGTCGGGCCGATCAAGCCGAGCGGCAGCAGCTCCGCTCGGATCGGTCGACCTGGGGTGAGCGAGAACGGTGCGTTGCCGCGCTCGAGGACAACCCGCTCGATCGGTGGAAGGCTCGCCGTCACGAGCAGGCGTGCCCGCGTGCAGCACCAGGGCAAGATCAGCGGGTCAGCTGCGGTAGCCACGCCCTCCTGGCTCGGTGTGCAGGGCATCGTGACCCTCCACCTGGAGCAACGCGCTGTGCCGTCGCGGAAGGTTCTGGTCGACGAGCAGCTTCAAGCCGGTTCCTGCAGCGGGATACACCTCACGATGCGCGAGGGCAGCCGCATAGCCAAGCGTCTGGCGGACATCCTCGTCCTCGATGAAGGGGAAATCCGACTGGATCCGTTCGAGATCCCAGCCGCCAGCCAGCAACTCCAGCAGGTGTTCGACCGTGAAACGGTAGCCGCGGATACAGACCTGACCACCGAGTTTGTCCGCCTCGACGGTCAGCCGATCGAACCGGTGAACGGTCTGGGGCAAATAAGTGTGTAGGCGCCCCTCATCCCAATCTTCCCGTGAAAGCCCCGGGCTCGGCGCTCACGGCCGCCTGGCCACCCACACTATGCGCGCCGTGCGGACGGTGTGGTCGTCGCGCTGCAGGAAACTCGCGGGTCCGTCGCTGTCGGCAGGGCGTCGAGCGTGGCCAGATCGTCCGCGCTCATTCGACCGTCAAGATTGGATCGCCTGCGGCACAGGCAGGCTTTCCCGTAGCGGCCGGTGGCGGCGGGCAGCGGGGGCTTCAGGTCGATGGCGAAGGTCCGCTCGGCCTCGATAGTGAAGCCGGCGCCGACCAGGCGTGCGCCCCAGTCCGAACCGAGGTGCGGAACCACAGCGGCCCGTTCGCCGGCCAGCGCGCCGTGGCAGCGCGCTTCCAGTCCGGCGCCGACGTCGTCGGGCAGGAAGCGTGGGAAGGAGTCCATCTCGGCCGCCACCAGGGCCCACCAGGGCGGAGCACGCTGCGGACCTCGGTGAGAACGCGATCGGGTTCCGCCATGTGGTGCAGCGACGACGATGCCCAGACAAGGTCGACGGTGCCGAACACCGGCCACACCTCGTCCAAGTCCGCCACAACGGTCTGCACCCGGTCGGCCACACCGAGGGTGCGGGCTGTGCTCTCCAGACGGCGCATCAGCCTCGACCAGCTCAGCTCAATCGCCCAAGCCCTGGGGACCACCTTGGATCAGCCGGTGGAATCCGTCGCCGAGGACGACGTCGTGATCAGGCCGCAGCACGATGCCCAGCGGGGGGTGACCACCTGGATGCTCAGCCGGGACCCGGGGCCGCACGGTACGACCGTCGCGAAGATGCGCGTCACCAAGCCGGAACCACGGCGCGACACCGGCGAGTTGGCAGTCCACCCCGGCAGGGACTGGTTTACCGTGCTGTCCGGAACCATCGTGCTGCTGCTGGGCGAGCGGACCATCGTGGTCGAGGCCGGTCAGGCGGCGGGGTTCTCCACCATGATCCCGCACGCCTTCGGGGCTCGCGGCGGGCCGGCGGAGATGCTGGGCATCTTCGACCACGACGGACAACGCACCCACCTCCGCGAACAGCGGTGACCCCCTGGAGGTCGCGCCGACCTGCGCCGGGTCCATCACGCCGCGGTTAGGCTTGCTCGGTCATGCCCAGTAACCCGCCGCCGGCCACCCGCTCGACGATCCAGATCCGGCCGGTCGAGTGGGACCACCCCGAGGCGGTGGTGTTGCGTTCGGCGATGGGCGCCGAGATGTCCGCGCGCTACTCCGATCGCTCGGTGCCCGAGTCGGCGTTCGCAGTGCAGGACGACACGGTGGTCTGGACAGTGTTAGCGATGGACTCCGCCGACCGCGCGGTAGGGCACGTCGCACTGCGCCTGCTCGGTTCGGCCATTGAGGTCAAGCGGATGTTTGTCCTGGAATCCCAACGCGGCCTAGGGGTGGCGACCGCCCTGCTGCAGGCCAGCCACCGCGCCGCACGCGACCTCGGCCACCAACGGGTGCTGCTGCAGACCGGTGACCGCCAGCCGGATGCGGTGCGGGTATACGAGCGGGCGGGCTACTACCGCATCCCGATCTTCGCGCCCTATCTGCAGGTGCCGTACTCCATCTGCATGGCGTGTGACCTGGCAGGATCGCCGGTGTGACTGCCTCCGCCACCCACCCCGCTGCCCCGGTGCCTGCCACCCTGTTCGACGACCCCGCCGCGGAGACCCGCTGGCGGGCGAGGTTCACCGCCGCCCGGATCTCGTTGCCGGACTGGGCGTTGCACGCCCCGGACCGGTCGGTGTTCGTCTCCAACGCCTCCGGCACCTTCGAGGTCTACACCTGGGACCGCGCGACCGACGTCCGCCGTCAGGTCACCGACCGGCCCTCGGGCACCCACGACGTGGCGCTCAGCCCGGACGGCGAGTACGTGTGGTGGTTCAACGACACCGACGGCGACGAGTTCGGGGTGTGGGTACGCGAACCCTTCGCGGGCCGCCCAGACGGGTGGACGCCGGTTCCAGCAGTGACTGACGTCCACCCCGGCTACCCCGCCGGTCTGGAGCTGGGCGCCACGGTGACCGTGGTGGGCGCCTCCACCGACGACGCGACCACCATCTGGACGCAGGTCGGCGAGGCGCCCGCGCAGGTCGTCTACACGCACACCGAGTACGCCGGCGTGGGCGCGTTGTCGCTGGACGAGACGCTGCTGGCGATCAGTCACTCCGAGCACGGGGACTCCCGGCATGCGGCCCTGCGGGTCTATCGGTTGGCGCCGGACGGCACCGTCGTCGATGTCGCTGGTGAGCTGTGGGACGGTCCAGGCAAGAACCTCGATGTCGGTGAGTTCGCCCCGCTGCCGGGTGACTCCCGACTGCTGGTCACCCACGAGCGGCGCGGCAAGGAGGAACTGCTGGTGTGGGATCTGGCCAGCGGCGATCAGACCGAGCTGCACATCGACCTCCCCGGGGAGCTCAGCGCCGACTTCTACGCCGACGGGACGGCTCTGCTGGTGGCGCACACCCACGCCGGGCGGAGCACGTTGCATCGCTACGACTTCGCAACCGGCACTCTGTCTCATTTGGATACTCCCGCCGGTACCGTGGGTGGGGCAGGCACCCGGCCGGACGGCACGGTGGAGTACTCCTGGTCCAGCTCGCAGCAGCCGTCGGCGGTGCGGGCCCGCTACCCCGACGGCACCGACACCGTGCTGCTCACCCCGCCCTCGCCGCAGACCCCGCCGCCGTCGCAGCCGGTGTCGGACACTTGGGTGGACTCCACCGGCGGGCGGGTGCACGCCCTGGTGGCCCGGCCGGCCGATGCCCCGGACGGGCCGCTGCCCACGGTGTTCAGCCTGCACGGCGGGCCGCACTCCGCCGACGAGGACCGCTATTCCGCCATGCGGGCCACCTGGCTGGACGCCGGATTTGCCGTGGTGCACGTCAACTACCGCGGTTCCACCGGGTATGGCAGCGCTTGGCGCGACGCGATCGAAGGACGTCCCGGGCTCACCGAGCTGGAAGATGTCGCCGCGGTGCATGACTGGGCGGTGGCCTCGGGGTTGGCCGACCCGGCGCAGTGTGTGGTGGAGGGCTGGAGCTGGGGCGGCTATCTGACTCTTCTCGCGCTGGGAACTCAGCCGCAGCGGTGGGCGGTAGGGGTGGCCGGGGTGCCGGTGGCCGACTACCTGGTGGCCTACGCCGACGAGATGGAACCGCTGCGCGCCTATGACCGCGCGCTCTTCGGCGGGTCACCCGACGAGCTGCCCGAGCTCTACTCCGAGTGCTCCCCGCTGACCTACGTCGACGCTGTGCGCGCGCCGGTGTTGCTGTTGGCCGGGGAGAACGATCCCCGCTGCCCGATCCGCCAGGTGGACAACTACCTCGACGCCTTGGCCGCGCGTCATGCCCGCTACGAGGTGGTGCGCTATGACGCCGGGCACGGTTCCCTGGTGGTGGCCCAGATGATCGAACACGTGGCCACCGAGGTGGACTTCGCCCGCCGCGCTCTAGCGCAGAGTGCGGGCTATCTGTCGCCTGACGCGTTGAACGACAGCAGATAGCCCGCAGTCTGCGGATCGAACGCCGTGCCCACCTCAGCGCCGATGTCACCGATGGCGGCAGCATCGATCTGGATCGACGCTGCCCGGTTCGACCGGGGCGGAGCACACGGGGCACTCCAGTCGTCGTGCCCTGATCGAACCGGCCACCGCCCGCCGCGGGTTACCGGACCGTGATCCACGCATCGGTGCGGACCACAAGCTCGCCGATCACCGGGGCGCCGGGCACTTCGCCGGCCACCAGCAGACCGCCGGAGGTCTGCGCGTCGGCGAGCAACAGCAGCTCATCCTCTTCCAGATCGGCGCGCAGGTGTGGCCGCACCCAGTCCAGGTTGCGACGGGTGCCGCCGCTGACATGGCCATCGGCCAGCGCCTGGCGCGCGCCGTCGAGGTAGGGAACAGCGGCAGCGTCGATCACCGCCGACACCCCGCTGGCCCTGGCCAGTTTGAACAGGTGACCGAGCAGCCCGAACCCGGTGACGTCGGTGGCACACCGCGCACCGCCTGCCACCGCTGACCGGGAGGCATCGGCATTGAGGGTGGTCATCGCCTCGATAGCCGCGCCCGACACCTCACCGGTGGCCTTGTGCCGGCTGTTGAGCACCCCGATACCCAGCGGCTTGGTCAGCGACAACGGCACCCCAGCGACCCCGGCGTCGTTGCGTAACAACCGGTCCGGATCAGCAGTGCCGGTGACCGCCATACCGTACTTGGGCTCCGGGTCGTCCACGCTGTGCCCGCCGGCGACGAAGCACCCCGCGGCTGAGGCAACATCGGCCCCACCGCGCAGTACCTCGGCCGCCATGCTCATCGGCAGCAGATCGCGCGGCCAACACAGCAGGTTGACCGCGACCAGCGGGGTTCCGCCCATGGCATAGATGTCTGACAGCGCGTTCGCTGCAGCGATCCGCCCCCAGTCGTAGGGATCGTCCACCACGGGGGTGAAAAAATCGGCGGTGACGATGACGGCGAGTCCGTCGCGCACCTGGACGACTGCGGCGTCGTCCCCGTCGTCGAGGCCGACCAGCAGCTTCCCGCCTGCGCCGTGCACCGGGCGCGAGCGCAGGCCCGCTACCACCGCCTCCAGCTCACCGGGTGGGATCTTGCACGCACAGCCCCCGCCGTGGGCGTAGGAGGTCAGCCGCCGGACCTGCTCAGGTGCGTTCTGCACAACCGTCATGGTGTTGACGGTAGGTCGGCTGGCAGCAACGGAGCCAACTGGGTAGGTTTCCCGCCGGAGGCGTCAGGGTGCCTGGTGGTCCTCGCGGTCTTCAAAACCGACGTGGCCGAGTATCTCGGTCAGGCGGGTTCGATTCCCGTCCGCCTCCGCCAAACATCGCCAGAAATTCGTCGATGCCATTTGCCCCCTACCCAACTGTGTTGTGCAACTCCTAGTGTGCAGTGTGTCCACCGTCACTAGGAGTTGCTCATGAGTACACCCGTCGCCGCACCCGTGGGGACTGTCAAGATCGTCGACCCATCGCCGCTGAACTGGCTGTTCATCACCTGGAACACCATGGAGGAGCCGATCCGCATCGACGAGGACGGGCATGTGGTCTATGCCCTGGCCGAGTCCTCCGAGTGGGTAGACGAGCGCACCCTGGAGCTCAGACTGCGCGCCAACGTGCGCTTCCAAGACGGCGAGCCGTTCACCGCGCACGCCATCAAGTTGAACTTCGACGAGATGCAGCGCTGGTCGGCGCCGCACCCGCCGGGAACGTGGCTGAACTTCCCGCAATCCAGCACTGCCGAGGTAGTCGACGACCTCACCGTGCGTTTCCACCTGCCAGGACCGGACGGTTTGGCGATCGGCAAAATGCGCGGTTTCCACATCGCCTCGACCGCGTTCTGGAAGGGACCTGACGCCCCCGGCTTTGGTTACAAGAAGTTCGGGTCCGGCGAAGGCCATTGGTGAGTGATCGACGAGCCAGGTCCCTGGGGGACCGGCCCGTTCACCCTGGTCCAGGGTGCATCGTCCATCACCACCCGCAACGTCATCATGTCCGCCGACCCCTATGCGTGCGCTTGGCTCATCGAGTCCGAGCAGCGCGACGCCGAGGTGGTCCTGGAAGCCAACCTCGATCACTGGAATCGGAATGAGCGCGGCCCCCGGGTGCAGCGGGCGGTGTTCCGCAACAACCTGGCACCCCCGGAGGCATTGAACCTGTGCCTGAACGGCGACGGCGAGGTCGACATCGTCACCGAAGTCAGCCCCGATGACGCTGCGCGGGTACATGAATCGTCCTACGCCCGGCTGCTCACCTCCGACGCCAACCGGGTGTTGACCTGCATCATCAACCGGGGTGCCGAAGACGTGCCGCTGCACGACGTCGAGGTGCGCCGAGCGTTGAACCTGGCGGTCAATCGCGACCGGATCATCGCCGACGGCATGCGGGGCTACGCCAAACAGATGCCGGCCATGACCCCGCCGTGGTGCGCCGGGTTCCCGGCCGGGGCAACCCCCTATGACCACGACCCTGCTCAGGCGCGCAAGCTCTGGGCCGAGTCCTCGTGGCCGGCTGGGCGGCCGATCCGGCTGGCTACCCCGGGCGCCTTCTCCGGGATCGCTCAGCTGGTCGCCGCCGACCTGCGCCGATCCTTGGACGTGGCGGTGCAGATCATTGTGGTGCCGGAGAGTGCTGCGCTCGCGGGCGCCCGAGGACTGGTGGAGAAGCGGCTCCCGCAGCCGTGGGACCTGCTGGTGCACGCGTGGTTCGACCTCTCCTCGGAAGCGCCGCCCGCTGCAGTGCACCGGGAGTTCTTCGGCACCGACGGGGCGTTCCGCGCCGGACCACCGGACGAGGGGTTCGACGCGCTGTTCGACGAGATGAAGGTGCAGTTGGACGGTGAGGCATTGGTGGCGGTGGCCGAGCGGATCGACACCTACTGCCAGGATCAGGCTTTGGCGTTGTTCCTGTGCGCCCCGCAGGCGCTGTACGCGGTGAACAACCACGTCAGCTTCGGGCCGTACCGGACGACCTTCGAGATCGCCGAGGTGACGGTCGACGAGGAGCACTGGTCCCGCCAGCCGGGCGCCACACCTGGACCCAAGGGCAACGACCAGCCGGGGTTCTCTGGGGTCCGGGGTAACGCCTGCTGAACAGTCAGCGTGAGTTGGGGGGCCATCGTCTCGGTGGTCCCCCAACTGGTCGTTGGGTGCAAGCGCGGGGAACCTGAGCAGGTCATCGTCGACCTGACTGAACCGCGGCGGTGGGTCAGTTCTGCGGGGGTGCGAAGCGGGTTTGCGACGCGTCTTCCTGAGCGAGGCGGCGCAGCGCTAGCAGGACGGGCTCCAGCAGCAGCGTCCCGATCACGACGAAACGAACCGCGTCTGCCGTCGAGGTGGTGGGGACCTCGGCCACGTCCTGGGTTCCGAGCGCTCCGGCGGCGTGGGCGTAGCGGTCCAAGAGTTCCGTCGAGGTGTCAAAGCCGGCGGCCTGCAGCGCGAGCAGCGCGCGGGCCAGGTACACCAGCGCAGGCGAATCCTCGTGCACGCGCCATCCCCAGCGCCGCAGGTGTTCGCGGGCTTCGGTGAGGTCGGGGGGATCCACGTCAGCATCGGCCACGATGGCCCGGTGCGCGGCGCCCAACGCCTCGTGCACGGCGATGGCGGGGTCATCGACGGCGGCGAGCACCGCACGCGCCGTCGCGACGGACAAGCCACCGGTGCCCAGCAGCGCGCGAACGAGGCCGAGTCGGGCGACGTGCTCCTCGGCGTACTGGGCTTGGGTCGCCGACGTCGCCGTACCGGCCGGAAGCAGGCCTTCGCGAAGGTAGAACTTCACCGTTGCGAGGGGTACCCCACCCCGCTGGGCCAGCTCAGAGATCCGCACCCGTCAACCCCTCTTGACATTGGGTAGTGTCACTCCCCATTATTGGATAGTTGCACTTTCCGACTTGGAGGACATCATGGCAGACGTCGTGCGCGGTCGTTGGACCCACGCCCATTCCGGAGACCTGACCGTCTTCCTGATCGGGATGCGGATCAACCGGTGGTGGCGGCCCGACGCGTGGGCGCCGGCCCTCGCGGCGATGGGCCCGATGTTGGCCGAGCTGTCACAGGACCCGGAGTCGGGCTTCCTCGGCTATCGGGTGCTGTTGGGCGTGCGCGGGCCGACCGTGGTCCAGTACTGGCGCAGCACCGATGACGTCTATCGCTACGCGGCCGACGGCGACGCCCGGCACCGCCCGGCCTGGACCGCGTTCAACCGCCGCGCCCGCAAGGCCCCCGGCGCGGTCGGCGTGTGGCATGAGACCTACCAGGTCGCCCGGGCAGAGAGTGTGTACGTCGACTGCCCCGTGTCAGGTCTGACTGACGCGACGAGCGCCCGGCAGGTCAGCAGCCGGTCCGACACCGCCCGCCAGCGCCTGGCCGAGCAGACCTGAGCGCAGCTGTGCAGAGGTCGAGGAACGCCCTCGACGGACGACGGCAACCGGTTGCCGTCGTAGGGTCCGGGGATGAGCGACGCCCGTCGAGCCGTTCCGCGCACCGACGTGGTGCTCGATGACCCAGCACTTCGCCCGGCCGTTGCGCGGCTTGGACGCGCCGTGGTGAAGCAGGAGGTGCTGCGCGCCCAGCACCGGGTACGCACCGGTGACCTGAAGGCTGCGGCAGTGCTCGCGTCGGTGCTGGCCGCGTTGCCGGACGTGGCGGCCAGCCTGCGGCCGGTGCTGAACGCCACCGGGGTGCTGCTGCACACCAACCTCGGCCGGGCACCGCTGTCCGCGGCGGCGATCGATGCGTTGGTGGCCGCCGCCGGTACCACCGACGTCGAGCTGGATCTGGCCACCGGGGCACGGGGGCGGCGCGGGCGCGGCGCGATGGAGGCGCTACGCGCGGCCGTACCCACCGCCGGTGACGTGCACGTGGTGAACAACGGCGCGGCTGCGCTGGTACTGGCTGCCACCGCACTGGCCGCCGGCCGGGAGATCGTCATCGCCCGCGGTGAGATGGTGGAGATCGGCGACGGTTTCCGGCTGCCGGATCTGCTGGAGTCCACGGGGGCGCGGTTGCGCGAGGTCGGCACCACCAACCGGGTCACCCGGGCCGACTACGCCGACGCGGTCGGACCCGACACCGGCTTCGTGCTCAAGGTGCACCCGTCCAACTTCGTGGTGCAGGGCTTCACCTCCAGCGTGGGTCCCGACCAGCTGCACGACCTGGGGGTGCCCGTGGTGGCCGACATCGGCTCGGGTCTGCTGCGCCCGCACCCGGCGCTGCCCGACGAACCCGACGCCACGACGTCGCTGGCCGCGGGTGCGCACCTGGTAACCGCCAGCGGGGACAAGCTGCTCGGTGGGCCCCAGGCGGGCCTGCTGCTGGGCGACGCCGACCTGGTGCACCGGCTGCGGCGCCACCCACTGGCCCGGGCGCTGCGGGTGGACAAGCTGACCCTCGCCGCGCTGGAGGCCACCCTGCGCGGGCCCGCGACCCCGACCGAGGTGGCGCTGGCGCGCCGGCCGGCGGATCTGCTTGCCCGGGCGGAAGTGGCGGCCGAGCTGTTACGGGCCGCCGGTGTGGACGCGGTCGGCGTGGCGTGCGCGGCCACCGTGGGCGGCGGCGGTGCGCCCGGGGTCGAACTGCCCAGCGCCGCGGTCAGCCTGCCCGCCGATTACGCGGCCCGGTTGCGGGCAGCCCGCACCCCCGTGCTCGCGCGCACCGAGCGCGGGCGCTGCCTGCTGGACCTGCGCACCGTCGACGAGGGCCAGGACGATGCGTTAGTCGCTGCCGTCCTGACCTGCTGATGGCGCACCCCTGATGCACGTCGTCGCCACCGCCGGGCACGTCGACCACGGCAAGTCCACCCTCGTCCGGGCGTTGACCGGGATGGAACCGGACCGTTGGGCGGAGGAGCAACGCCGCGGCATGACCATCGACCTCGGCTTCGCGTGGACGGTGCTGCCCACCGACCAGACGGTGGCCTTCGTCGACGTCCCGGGCCACGAACGCTTCGTCCCCAACATGCTGGCCGGCGTGGGCCCCGTCCCCGCGGTGCTCATCGTGGTCGCCGCCGACGAGGGGTGGATGCCGCAGTCCGGTGAGCACCTGGACGCCCTGGACGCGCTCGGAGTGCGCCACGGGCTGCTGGTGATCACGCGCAGCGACCTGATGGACCCTGAACTCGCCGAGGACGACGCCCGCGAGCACCTCGCCGGCACCAGCCTGGCGGAGGTGGCCGCGGTCAGCGTCTCCGCGCACACCGGGCAGGGCCTACCCGAGCTGCGCAGCGCGCTGGCCACCCTGGTCGACGCCCTGCCCACACCCCAGCCCCGGGCCGACGTCCGGCTGTGGATCGACCGGGCGTTCACCATCCGCGGAGCGGGCACCGTGGTGACCGGCACCCTCACTGCGGGCACCCTCCGAGTCGGTGACTCGCTGGAGCTCGCCGCGGACGGTCGGCTGGTGAGCATCCGCAGCTTGCAGTCCCTCGGTGAGGTGCACCAACGGGTTCCGGCGGTCGCGCGGGTGGCGGTGAACCTGCGCGGGATCGGTGTGGACGAGGTGCACCGCGGCGACGCCCTGCTCAGCCCCGGCCAATGGCGCAGCAGCGCGGTCCTGGACGTGCGGTTGGTCTCCGGTGCCGAGGCGGACACCGACCGGTTGCCCCGTCATGGGGTGCTGCACGTTGGGTCGGCCGCAGTGTCCGCGCGGATCCGACCGCTCGGGCCGGACACCGCGCGGCTCGTCCTGGAGCAACCGTTACCGCTGCGTATCGGGGACCGCGCGGTGCTCCGCGACCCGGGAGCCCGGCGAATCACCAGCGGGGTGATCGTGCTGGACACCGCGCCCACCGCCCTGGGCCGCCGCGGTGCCGCTACCGTGCGCGCCGGGGTGCTGGACACCATGAGCGGGGTCCCCGACGGCGCAGCTGAGCTCCGCCGTCGCCGGGTGGTGCGGCACAGCGAGCTGGTCGCGATGGGCGCCCATCCACCGGGCACGGCGCCGCGGCGGGGGGACTGGCTGATCGATCCTGCCGCCGTCGGGGAGCTGGCCGCCACGCTGAGCAGCGCAGTGGCCGCGCATGCGCAGGCGAACCCGTTGGAGCCGGGCATGCCCCTGGAAGCGGCCCGGCGCGCGGTGGGTCTGCCCGAGGCACGGCTGCTGGAGGTGCTGCTGGCCGATCCGGCTGCGGCGGCGGTCAGCGTGCGCGAGGGCCGAGCCCACCACGGCTCCGCCCGCCAGGAGCTGCCCGCCCGGGTGCAGGCTGCGCTGGCCGAGGTCCGCGCGCAGCTGCGCGCCCAACCCTTCGCCGCACCCGAGGCCAACCAGCTGACGGCGCTGGGATTGGGGCCCAAACAGCTCGCCGCCGCAGCCCGCAACGGCGAGCTGCTCAAGGTCGCCGACGGGGTGTGGCTGCTGCCCGACGCGGTGGCGCGCGCCTCGGAGCTGCTGGCACAGCTGCCGGCACCGTTCACCCTCAGCCAAGCCCGCCAGCAGCTGGGGACCACCCGGCGGGTCGCGGTACCGCTACTGGAGTTGCTCGCCCGCCAGGCCGTCACCGAGCGCTTCGACGACGGGACGCACGCCATGCGATGACCGCCCGCTCATTCAGCAATCTGAGCGCACCGCCGCGCCAGCGTCGACCCGTGCGCGCTGGGGCAGCACCGTGTAGCGGGGGTCGCGGGCAGACTGCTGCCCGGCGTGAAAGATACCGAAACGGGTGCAGGCCGACCCTGCCAGTAACGCCATGCCGGCCAGCGCTGACGCAAGCCGGCTCCGACTACCAGCCACGGCCAGCACGGCACCGCCCGCGGTCAGCGCCCGCGACGCCTGCAGCAACCTACCGGCGCGCCCGTCGCGCATCGGCTCGGCCGTCAGACCCATCGTCGACTCCATCCGGGAGCTGATCGCCAGCTCCAGCGCCGCCCCGGCCACCGCCATCCGGCGGGCCGGACCCGACTCGCGCAGCGGCGTGCTCGCTATCCCCATTCCCCCGGCCGCGGCCGCGGCGCTGCCGACGAACACAAACGGCAGATGATCGCGGGCGTCGTGCCACGTCGGCGTCGCGGTGTCACTGAGCAGTACCGCGGTGTAGGAGGCAACCGCCGGCCCGAGAACCGCCGCCCCTAATCCTGCCGGGCGGCCCAACCCGGTCAGGAGGCGTCCCAGCCGCGGCTGCTCGCTGAGGGCCGCGAGCCCGGCCAGCGGCCCGTACAGGGTGAGGATCCAGGTGCCCACGCTCATCGGGGAGGTCACCTTGGCAACCCGCAGCATGTGGTGAAACCGCGACGGCCGGCCCAGGTCGTGCACCAAGGCGCCGAAGCTGACCCCGATCGCAGCCAGCGCCGTGGTCCGCGCCGAGCGCCGCAGACCGCTGCGACCGCTCAGGTCCGCCCCCGCGCCCAGCAGCGACGACGCACCAGCCAGGCCGCCGAGGAACAGGTAGGCGGGGATGTCTGCCTGCCACGGTGATTCTTTGACGATCGGGCGGCCGTAGTAGGAGGTGAACTTCGCGTCGGGCACCATCGCCCGTTCCCGGCGGCCGCCACCGCGGCGACGGGTGGGGGCGCTCACCGTCGGCCCCCGTCGGCGAAGACCGCGACGGCGCCCAGCAGCAGGCCGGCGGCCGCGAGCCCGGCCCGTTTCCACATGTCAGGCAGGTTCTTGGTCGTCACCACCGGGTCCGGTGGCAGGCCGTACACCTCCGGTTTGTCCAACAGCAGGAAGAACGCCCCCGCGCCGCCGACACCATCGTCGGGGTCGTGCCCGTAGAGCTGGGCATCGGAGACCCCCGCCTCCACCAGCTGATCGACCCGTCCCTGCGCTCGCCCGCGCAGCTCGTCGAGGTCGCCGAACTGGATGGACTGAGTGGGGCACGCCGTGGCGCACGCGGGCTGCATGCCTTCACCTAGCCGGTCGTAGCACAGGGTGCATTTCTGGGCGACCCCCACCGCGTCGTTCCCGGCGGGACCCTCCCGCCGCTCGATCACCCCGTAGGGACACGCCGGGACGCAGTACCCGCATCCGTTGCAGATGTCGTTTTGCACCACGACGGTGCCGAACTCGGTGCGCAGCAGCGCCCCGGTGGGGCAGACGTCCAAACAGGCCGCGTGCGTGCAGTGTTTGCACACATCCGATTCCATCAGCCACCGAAACGGCACTGCGGCACCGGCTGGCGCGTCGGCGCCGGGCAGTGTGGTGGTGGGCATGCCCAGCGACACGGCGGGCTGTGCTGGCTGCTCGATGAATGCCACGTGCCGCCAGGTGGAGGCGCCGAGTCCGCCACTGTTGTCGTAGGAGTTGCCAGTGAGTTCGAGGCCGTCTTCGGGTACCGCATTCCATTCTTTGCACGCCACCTCGCACGCCTTGCAGCCGATGCAGATGCTGGTGTCGGTGAAGAAGCCCTTACGGGCGGGCGGATCTTGGTAGCCGGCGTCGCGGGCCGGGTCGCTGCGCCCGAAGAACTGGTTTGCGCGCTGGGTCATCGCTCACACCTCCATGCCGGTGAACTCGGTGACCCCGGCACGGCGCCGGTAGTCCTGCACGTAGGTCAACAACGCCGGGCCCCGGGGGCGGCGACCGGGCTGTATGTCGCAGGTCGCTGCCTTTGTCTCCTGGATGTGCACATTCGGGTCCAAGGCGACCGATACCAACTCGTTCGCGGCGTCCCCAGTGCTCAGACCGTTGGGGCCCCAGTGGTAGGGCAGACCGATCTGCTGCACCGTGCGCCCCTGCACGGTCAGCGGAACCATCCGCTCAGTCACCAGCACACGGGCCTCGATGGCCGTCCGGGCGGTGACGATGGTCGCCCAGCTCAGGTGCACCAGCCCGCGCTGCGCAGCCAGCTCGGGGCTCACTTCGCAGAAGAAGGCCGGTTGCAGCTCCGACAGGTAGGGCAAGGTGCGGCTCATGCCGCCGGCAGTGTGGTGCTCGGTGAGCCGGTAGGTGGTGAACACGTAGGGGAAGATCTCGCTGCCCGCCGTGCTCCCGCTCGGGTTGTACCGATTGTCCGAACGGGGATACACCTCGCGTGCCGGGTTGCTCTGCTGCGCGTAGAGCGTATTGCCGAACGGTGATTCCGCTGGTTCGTAGTGCGCTGGCAAGGGACCGGCAAGCAGGCCCGCGGGTACGTGCAGCCACGCCTTGCCGTCGGTCTGCATGATAAACGGTTCGTTCCCTGCGATCGCGTCCTGCGCACGCGCACCCTTCGGGGGTGTGTAGTCGGGTCGCTTGCCCACCTCGAAGTCGGGCACGTCGTGCCCGGTCCAGGCGCCGCGCTCGGCGTCCCACCACACGTATGCTTTGCGTTCGCTCCACGGCTTGCCGTCGGGATCGGCCGAGGCGCGGTTGTACAGGATCCGCCGGTTGGCCGGCCACGCCCAGCCCCACTCCGGCGCCACCCAACTCTGGTCGCGACCAGGCTTGCGTCGCCCGGCCTGGTTGACGCCGCCGGCGTAGACGCCGCAGTAGATCCAACACCCGCAGGTGGTGGACCCGTCGGCCTTCAGCTCGGTATAGGCCGACAGCGGTGCCCCGTCCGGTCCGCGTCCGTTGATCTCCGCGAGCACGGCCTCGGCGACGGGCTCGGCGAGCTCACCCTCGGTGGGGTAGTCCCAGGTGAGCTCCAGCAGTGGGCGGTCCCGTTCGTCGGTTGACCCGGCCAGCTTCTCCCGGATGATGCGTCCCAGGTGGTAGTAAAACCACAGTTCACTGCGGGCGTCACCGGGGGGTTCGACGGCCTGGTGGTGCCACTGCAGCATGCGCTGGGTGTTGGTGAAGCTGCCGTTTTTCTCGGTATGGGCGGCGGCCGGCATGAAGAACACCTCGGTGCCGATGTCTGCGGTGCGCAGCTCACCGGTCTCGATCTCCGGGCCGTCCTTCCAGAACGTGGCGCTCTCGATCATCACCAGGTCGCGCACCACCAGCCAGTCGAGGTTGGCCATCCCGCGCCGTTGCATCCCGGCGTTGGCCGAACCCACGGCCGGGTTCTCCCCCACCACGAAATAGCCCCCGCCGCCGGTGTCGATCTGGCGCATCACCGTGTTGTAGGTGCCGTGGTCGCCGGTCAGTCGGGGCAGGTAGTCGAAGCAGTAATCGTTGTCCGCGGTTGCCGCGTCTCCCCACCAGGATTTGAGCAGGCTGACGGTGTAGGAATCCATGTTGCCCCAGAAGCCCTTCTTGCCCGCGTCGGCGGCGACGAAGGCTGCCAAGTCCTCATGCTGGTGGGCGTGCGGCATCGGGATGTAGCCGGGCAGGATGTTGAACAGGGTGGGGATGTCGGTGGAGCCCTGGATGCTGGCGTGCCCGCGCAGCGCCAGGATCCCACCGCCGGGTCGGCCGATGTTGCCCAGGAGCGTCTGCAGGATGGACGCTGTCCGGATGTACTGCACGCCCACGGTGTGGTGCGTCCAACCGACCGCGTAGACGAACGCCGACGTGCGCTCTCGCCCAGAGTTCGCGGTCAGCGCCTGCGCCAGCTGCGCGAAATGCCCCTGGGTGACCCCGCAGATCTGCTCCACCACGGCCGGTGTGTAGCGGGCGAAGTGCCGCTTGAGCACCTGGAATACACACCGCGGGTGCTGCAGGGTGGGGTCGACCTGCGGTTCGCCGTCGAAGCTGGCCCCGCCGCTGCCGTGCCGGTCCGGTTGCGCACTCTGCTTGGAGCCCTCGGTCGGACCGTGCTCACCGGCACGGTCGCCGTACTCGCTGTCGCGGTCCCCGGCCGAGGTCGCCATCTCGGTGCCCTCGTACTGCCAGCTGCTGGTGTCGTACTGGCGGGTTTCCGGGTCCCATCCGGAGAACAATCCGTCCAAGTCCTCGGTGTCGCGGAAGTCCTCCCGCAGGATGGTGCCCGCGTTGGTATAGGCCACCACGTACTCCCGGAAGTCCTTCTCCTCGGTGAGCACGTAGTTAATGAGCCCGCCGAGTAGTGCGATGTCCGAGCCGGCCCGCAGCGGGATGTGTAGGTCGGCGACGGCGCTGGTGCGGGTGAACCGCGGGTCGACGTGGATGACCGTCGCGCCCCGGGCTTTGGCCTCCATCACCCACTGGAACCCGACGGGGTGGCACTCAGCCATGTTCGAACCCTGAATGACGATGCAGTCGGCGTTCTGTAGGTCCTGCTGGAAGGTGGTGGCGCCACCGCGGCCGAACGAGGTCCCCAGACCGGGGACGGTGGAGCTGTGTCAAATACGGGCCTGGTTCTCCACCTGCACCGCACCGAGCGCGGTGTACAGCTTCTTCATCAGGTAATTTTCTTCGTTGTCCAGCGTCGCCCCACCGAGGCTGGCCAGGCCCATGGTCCGGCGTGTGCGCTTGCCGTCGACTTCCCATTCCCAGCCCTTCTTGCGGCTGGCGATGACCCGGTCGGCGATCATGTCCATCGCCGTGTCCAGGTCGAGCTCTTCCCATTCGGTGCCGTGCGGGCGGCGGTAGGAGATCGTCTGCTCACGGCCGGGGTGGGTCACCAGTTGCTTGCTAGCCGAGCCTTTGGGGCACAACCGGCCTCGGGAGACTGGACTGTCCGGGTCGCCCTCGATCTGGATGACCTGCCCGTCCTTGACATAGACGTTCTGCCCGCAACCCACGGCACAGAACGGGCAGATTGAGCTTCCCCTCGAACCGTGGAGGGTTCGGTTAAGCCGCGATGGCCTTGATGGTAAGGGATCTCTCGAACGCTATGGGGGACGTCATCCCCGCCG
>JAABUV010000360.1_pt1 | contig 69304 bp, 61 predicted proteins | sample 5559971 | NCBI WGS metagenome assembly JAABUV01 (sample SAMN10711881, study PRJNA513362) | rock metagenome | isolation source: Antarctica rocks | place: Antarctica: Victoria Land, Knobhead nord | collected 2015-12-19 | reverse complement strand
GCGCGGGCGGGCGGCCGCCCCCCCCGCCGGGTGGGTTCCTACAGATGGCCCTCCCTCCGATTGAAGCCCCCGCCCCCGTGCCGTGTCTAACCTCGCTAAACCACTTCTGCGAGGAACACACCCATGCCCCTGCCGACCCCGACGACCCGAGTCGCAAGGCCCCGACTGACGCGCGCCGCCGTTCTCTTGATGCTGGCGTCTTCCGTGCCCGCCGCCGCGCAGACATTGACCCCAGCGGCGGACACGGCCCCGCTGCCCGTGACCGGGGTGACGCTCTACACCAGCGGGGTGGGCTACTTCGAGCGCGGCGGCGAGGTCAGCGGCGAGGCCGCCGAGACGCTGCTATTCCCCGTGGGGCAGGTCAACGACGTGCTCAAATCCCTGGTGCTGCTGGACACGGGCGGGGGCGGCATCCGGCCCGTCACCTACGGCGCGTCCGACCCCGTGGGGCGGCAGTTGCAGGCCTTCTCCGTCGATGTCAGCGACAACCCGGACCCGGCCACGCTCTTGAACCGGATGCGCGGGGCGGATGTCACGGTCTCCTACGCCGACGCGGGCGGGCCGAAGACGGCGACGGGCACGATTGTCGGCGTCCAGACGCAGACGGTCGCGCTGCCCGGCAACGCCGGGACGACGTCGGCCTCGTTCCTGACCCTGCTGGCCGGCGGCGGCCTGAAAACGGTCCCCCTGGCGTCGGTCACGGACACGCAGATCAACGACGCCGGGCTGCGGGCCGAGCTGGCTTCGGCCCTGTCCGCCCTGTCGCAGAGCCGGGACAGCAGCAAGCGGCCCGTGACGCTGCACTTCGCCGGGGCGGGCCGCCGCCGCGTCCTGATCGGCTACCTTACCGAGGCCCCGCTGTGGCAGAGCAGCTACCGGCTCGTTCTGGGCAAGGAGCCTCTGTTGCAGGGCTGGGCGACGGTCCAGAACACGGGTCAGGACGACTGGAACGCCGTTCGGCTGACCTTAGTGTCGGGCCGCCCCATCTCGTTCATCCAGGACTTGTACACGCCCCTGTATGTCAGCCGCCCGGTGGTGGAGGCCGCCGTGAACGCCTCGCCCACCCCGCAGACCTACGGCGGCAGCCTGAACGCCGACGAGTCTAAAGTGCTGTCGTCCGTCCGCCTCTCTGGTCGTGAGGCCGGGACCGACAACCTTGTCTCTGCCCCAGTCGCGTCTCCTTCGATGGAACGACAAGAATTCTACAGCCCCGCCCCCGCCGCGCTCGCCCCACCCGCGCGTGTTCCGACTCATGTCCTGAACGGGACGTTCGGGACGGACAGCCTTTCCGGCAACAGCCTCGACGGCAGCGGTCAGGTGCAGATGGCCGCGGGGGCAATGCGCGAGGCGGTCAAGACCAGCGGCGGGCGGCTCGGCACGGCCCTGTTCACCTACGCCATCAAGACACCCGTGTCCATCCCCCGGCAGAAATCGGCCATGATCCCCTTCGTGGCCGGGGCGGTTTCGGCCCAGTCCGTGTCCATCTTCAACCCCGCCGTCCAGAGCGACCACCCGCTCTTGGGTGCGAGGATCAAGAACACGACCGGCCTGCACCTGATGGGCGGCCCGCTGACGGTCTTTGACGAGGACGCCGCGGGCAGCACTGCCTATGTCGGCGACGCCCTCGTAGACGACACCGAGCCGGGGCAGACCCGCCTGGTCTCCTACGCCGTGGACCTGGGCCTGGACGCCCACGGCGAGCCGGGGCGGGGGTTGGGACGGACGACAACCATCAAGCTCTACAACGGCAATTTAGTCGTCAAGTCCCGCCAGGAGACGTCCCAGATTTACACCATCAAGAACAACTCGGACAAGCCGCGCCTCGTGGTCGTCGAGCATCCCTATCACGGCACAAAATGGGAGCTGTTGGAACCAATCAAAGCCGACGAGCAGACCGGGGACCTGCGGCGCTTCGACCTGCCCGTGCCCGCCCATGCCAGCAAAAAGCTCGTCGTCCGCGAGGCCTACCCGGACGTCACCCAGTACGGCCTGCTCGACGCCGACACGGACACGCTGCTGGTGTATGTCTCCCAAGCCGAAGCCTCACCCGCCGTCAAGGCCGCCCTGCGGGACATCCTGGACCGCCGCAGCAAGATCGCCGGCTTCGAGTCCCGCATCGCCGCCCTCGGCGGCACGATCCAAAACCTGGGACAAGGCCAGACGCGCATCCGCGGCAACATGCGCGAGCTGGACCGCGCCTCCGCGCTGTACAAGCGCTACGTCGCCGAGCTGGACGCCCAGGAGACGCGGCTGAACGCCCTGGCCGCCCAGAAGGCCGCCGTGCAGACCGAGCTGACCCAGGCCCAGGCCGCGCTGAATGAAGCAGTCGCGCGGGAGGTAGATTAGGGGAGAACGGGTGAGGGCGGCCCGGACGCGCTTGGTACTCCTTTTGCGTGATTAATTTGGCCGCCTAATCATGCTCTGCCCACTGCGGGCCATAGTCCATAGTTGACTTGGGTTGCAGCCTAGCCTCCGGCAACAAAGCGAACTCTTTGTTCACTTTGCTCTTGTATCTGCGTCTTACCCAGCCGCCGCCGGCTCTACTTTGCCGCCCGTGCCTTCGACCTGGTTGCGGAGGGATTCCAAAGCGGCGATCAGGCCGTCCTGGATCGTCTTGTCGCGGTCGCCGGTCTGGGCGTCCATCCGCTCGCCTTGCTCGGGCTTGGGCTGGAACGTCAGATGCACCGTCACCTCGCATTCGTCGTCCACGCCGTCCACTTCGAGCCAGCCGAGGTAGCGGTTCTCGCCGTCGGAACCCCATTCCAGCCGCAGGTTCATCGGGTCGGTGCGGAAGTAGCCGTCCGAGTCGTAGGCGTGTCCGCCGGCCTCGCCCTGGACGCGGACGCGCCCGCCGGGCTGGGCCTCGGCGTGGTGGGTCGTGGGCAGGTACTTGGGCAGGTTTTCGATGTCGGCGGCGAAGTCGAAGACCGCGCGGGGCGAGGCCTGGACGGCCAGCGAGTGTTCGTAGTCGGGCATGGGTGGTGTCTTTCTGTCGTGACTCCGTTGAGACGGGGCGAGTTGATGGCTGGGTTTTCCCGCGAGGGAGAGGAACCTAACCCCCGGCTCCCAGACACAGGTACAGACACAAGCATCCCGGAAGGTCCCCAGGAAGGAATGGGGAGCAAAAAAGATAAGGATTTGGATGAAAGTCTGGTAGTGGTCTCACGTAAACAGTGCTTGTTGTATTCTTGCAGGAACAAGCGCAGGCATTGAGCGGCCTCAGCAGCAGGGCCAGAAGGATCGCGCGGAACTTCACCGTCCAACCCGCTCCCGTCGAAGGAGCGGGCTGATCCAGAAGGGGCAGGCTGTCCAGAGGCTGCGGCTTCACCCCGCCCCCAAAATAATCCGGGCGCACGATCCGGCTCCCATGTTCTGCAAAATCGGGGTCAAGATGATCCGTCCATTCCAGTTACCGGGCGCGTCATGTGCAATCGGGATGACAAACGGCTTGCCTGTGTTCAGATCATGCACCGTATACGATTTATCTCCCCGTGCGCCGCCTTTGCCCCACGGCAGCGGGGCGATTCTCGTCAACCGATGGGAACTACTCGACCAAAGAATGCTCTTGCTGTAGCCGCCCTGCCGGGAAGCATAATCAACGCGCAGTCCAAAGAGGCTGTTGGCGTCCTGCGCGGCGAAGGGGCCTTGCCGAGTGACCTGCACATGCAGATGGGCGGCGGGTTTGTCCAGAACAACGCCGATCTGGGCGACGGAAGGCGATTGGCTGCCCTGACCGACACGAAGAATGGAGGTGCGCGGATCAAAATCCGCATAGGCATCGGAGCCGCGATTGGGAAACCAGTAAAGGTCGCGGATAAACGTCCCGATCGTTCGTCGCCGCAGCAGAGACGCCTCGCTGTCGCCATCGGACGCTTGGAGGAAAACGACGCTCTCGGCAGGAACCGTTCCGGTCCAAGCGGCATGGCCCGAACGCACTCTCCAGGTTCCGTTGACGCCCAGCATTTCAGCGGCAGGATCGTCCCCGGAGCTGGCATGGGAAGCGTCAATCCGGTAAAGCTGGAGATTACCCTGCGGAAATGGCAGATGGTCCAGATGCACGGTTGCCGCTCGGTCGGCGGCGGTCTCATTCCAGACGACAACGCCGGCGGTATGGTCATCTGAGGAGGCCATCAAGTTCAAGCCATCCGCACCGTCCGGGCTGACGGCGTTGCGGTCTACCGGCAGCATCGTCTGGTAGAGTTTAAGGGCGTTGAAAATCGCCTTGCGGTGGAAGTCGCGGGTCAGCAGTCCGATGCTGTCGTCCACCCACTGCGCCCAGTAGACTTTCGGCACGTCTTGGAGCGCCAGCAGCCCTTCGGCATCGCGAAAGAAGCGTTCCGCCGCCGGGTAGCGGCTGACCGGGGCCTTCGGGCCATAACTTGTAAACGACGCATACTCCGTCAGCAGCAGCGGCACGGCAGGACGGTCTTTGACCAGCCCGCGAAGTCCGGCAAGCTCCCCGGCATAATTATCATAGGCATGGACCGAGGCGAAGTCCAGAATGGGCTGCGATACAAGGGGGCGCGCGTAGCTCAAATCATAGGCAATCGCCGGGCCGCCGACACGGGCATCGGAGTCGCCCGCACGAATTCCGGCGGCTCCGGCATGGTAAACATTGGCATAGTCCGCCGGGCTGCCGTTAAAAAACATTTTGCCGCGGTCGCCGGGGATGTCCGGCTCGTTCCACATCTCATAAAGTGGCCCGTCCAATTGGTTGACGCGCCGGTAGTGGTCGGCATACCGCCGCTGTATCTCCTGCCAGGCGTCAAGATCGGCAGGCACGTCTTTCCAGCGCTGCCAGTCAGTTCCGGTCTTCAGCGGAAGCGGATCATAGGTCATCGCAAAAAGCGGCGTGATCCTGTACTGCTTTAATCTCAGGACAAAAGGGTCAAGCGCCGTGAAATCTATTACCGGGGCGGCGGCTGTTCCCTGAATCTGGTCGTAGGCGTAGGTGTCAGGCTTTCCCCATCCCATTTCATAGCGCAGATCCTGCACCCCCGCTTCCGGCAGCAGCGAGGCGGCGTGGAGCAGATCGTCTTTTTTCAGAAATGGCGTCTGGTAGACGCCGAACTTGGTCTTAACCAGTGGGGTCCCGGCCCACTTCGAGAAGTCGGCGTGGAAGACCTGGGCATGGGCGGCGGCAGGCGGAAGAAGCAAGACAACAAGCGCTGCCGGCACCCACGGTTTCCATGATGGCGGACGTGTTTTCATTTCACCTCATTGTCTCGAAGCTGATAGAAAGCCCCTCGCCCCAATTCCGGGGAGCCGAAATAGGGGCAGTGGCTCAGTGCCGACAATTTTTGCCACTCCGACTCTGGAATACCTGATTAGGCGACGGTAGAGACACCCTCTACTGAGCCACTACCGAAAGTCTTAACCCTTTTCTCCTAGGAAGGGGTGGCATCGGGTGCAGTTGCTCCGGGCTTGCCCACTGGGGTGGGTTCCGCATCGGCACTGCCTCTGCCCCCGCCCCCGTGCTTTTTGCGGTAGTCGCGCGGACTCAAGCCCGTCGCCCGCTTGAAGCGGAGGGTGAAGTAGAAGGGGTTCTCGTAGCCGACCTCGGCGGCGACGGCCCCGATGGGGCGGGCGGTCAGCTCCAAAAGCTGGCGGGCGCGGTGCAGGCGCTGGCCCTCCAAAAACTGCTGGGGGGTGACTCCGGCGTGGGCGCGGAACAGGTGGGCCAGCCGCGACGGAGACAGGCCGCACGCCCGCGCCGCGTCCGCCAGGCCGACCGGCTCGGCCATGTGGCGGACGAGAAAGTCCATGGCGTCACGGACGCGCGCATCGGCCCCGGCTCCCCCGGCGCGCGGGTTCTGCGTGTCGCACCAGAGTAGTACTTCTTCCAGGGCGTTCATCGCGAACGTCTCGCGGAGGCGCTGGGACGACGAGGCCGCGCCGGTCGCCAGCGCGTTCATGGCGGCCAGCCGGGCGAAGACTTTGTCCCGCGCCGCGCCTTCATCGAGCCGCAGGCGCATCAGGCCGGGGGCGACCTCGGGCCAGGCCAGCCAGGGTGTCCAGTCCGGGCGGGGGTGAAAGTGGGTCCAGAGAAGCTCCCAGCGGCCCCCGGCGAGGACGCCGTAGTCATGGGGGGTGTGGGGCCGCAGCAGGATCAGGTCGCCCGGCGCGGTCGTCAGCGCGCCCGCCGCGTGCCCGAAGCGCCCGCCGCCGCCGACGGTGGCGATCAGCAGCCAATCGCCCGTGCCGTGCGCGCGCCAGTTGTCGTAGCCCGCTGCCTCGTGGAAGTGGCCGGTGACGATATGGACGACCTGGGGATGCTCGCGCTCGGTGCGTTCGGGTATGGAGACTGCTGTTAGCCGGATGTTATAGGTCTGCGGCGCTTTCTGCGATGGACGGAACGGGCCGGTCTGCTGTATAGTATACCCATCAATCAGTCAGGAGAACTCCCCATGCTTGCCCCCCTCGACCGCCCCGCCGCCGAGACCGCCCCGCGCGGCCTGACGGAAGGCCAGAAAGTGCAGTTCGACTGTGACGGCTTCCTCGTCCTGCGCGGACTGTTTTCGCCCCAGGAGGCCGCCGCGATCCGCGACGCCTTCATGGACGCGGCCCAGGACGGACCCATCGAGGGCCTGTCCGAGATCCGGCGCGGGCAGGACGGCTATGACCCGCGCGACCCGCTGGCCTTCTACCCGCGCATGATGAACCCGCACACGCAGCCCGAGCGTGCCGTGGGCCGCCTCGCCCGCGGCTTCATGCTCGGCCCGCGCCTGGAGCCGATCCTGACCGCCCTGTTCGGCGAGGAGCCGGTCGGGGTCCAGACCATGTTCTACTTCAAGCCCGCCGGTGCGCGCGGCCAGGACCTGCACCAGGACAACTTCTACCTGCGCGTCAAGCCCGGCACCTGCATGGCGGCCTGGATGGCGGTGGACGATGCCGACGCCGAGAACGGCGGCATGCGGGTGGTGCCCGGCTCCAGCCGGATCGACATCGCCTGCCCCGAACAGGCCGACGCGGCGGTCTCTTTCACGACCGACCACGTCGGCGTCCCGGTGGGGATGCGCACCGAGGACGTGACGCTGAAGGCCGGCGACGTGCTGTTCTTCAACGGGGCGCTGATCCACGGCTCCACGCCGAACTCCTCCCAGGATCGTTTCCGCCGGTCTTTGATCGCCTACTACGTGCCGCGCCACAGCCAGGAGCTGTCCGAGCACTACCGCAGCCCGATGACGTTCGATGGCCAGGTGGTGTCCATCGACGCGGCGACCGGCGGCGGCCCGTGCGGCACCCCCAGCTTCGCGCCGGGGCCGCATTAGGGACCGACGTGAGACCCCGGATGCGCTACGGGTTTCAATCCGTGGTCTGACTCGGCTAGGACCGCCTCCGATCTCTGCCCCCCCTTTCTTGACTTCCCCACCCTCAGCGGCTATAATGGCGGCATGACTGCGCCGTCCGCCGCCGACGCCTCCGGCATCGACCTCCACGCCCACACGACCGCCTCCGACGGCAGCCTCTCGCCCACCGAACTCGTCACCCGCGCCTCGGAACTGGGTCTGGCGGCACTGGCCGTGACCGACCACGACACGCTGGGAGGCCTGGCCGAAGCGCGGGGCACCGCGCGGGCGCGCGGCCTGGACCTGCTGGCCGGCGTCGAGCTTTCCGTCGAGGACGAGGGCGGCCGCTTTCATCTGCTCGGGTACGGGTTCGATCCCGAAAGCGCCGAGCTGGCCGAGAAGCTGACGGCCCTGCGGGCAAGCCGCGCGGCCCGCAATGAGCAGATGGCGGCGCGCATGACGGAACTCGGTCTGCCCGTCACGATGGACGACGTCCGGGCCGAGGCGGGCGAGGACGCCGAGGTCATCGCCCGGCCCCATTTCGCGCAGGCGATGCTCAAGAAGGGCGTCGTCACGTCGGTCAAAGAGGCCTTCGACCGCTATCTGTCCACGGGAAAGCCGCTCTACCAGCCCAAAGAGGTCCTGACGCCCGCCGAGGCGATCTCGCTGCTGCACCGGGCGGGCGGCGTGGCGGTCATGGCCCACCCCGGCCTGGTGCCGCTTTCACGCGCGGCTTTAGGCGACCGAGTCTCCGCCCTCGCCTCGGACGCGGGCCTGGACGGTCTGGAGGCCTACTATTCCCAGCATAGCCCCGCCGACACGGAGCGATTTCTCCAACTTGCCGCGCGGCACGGGATGCTGGTGACGGGCGGCTCGGACTTCCACGGGACGCCAAAGCCGGATGTCCCGCTCGGGGTCGTGTACGGGGGCCGTGCCGCGCCCCCCGCCCTGCTCGCCGCGCTGCGGGCGCGGCTGAACTAGGGCGTCAGAGAGCCACTCTCCCCTAAAGGACACTGCCATGTCACACATGCTCGATGAGATACGGGAGCAGCCCGGTGTCGTGCGCCGGATCATCAGCGAGGAGTTTCACCGCGTCGAGGCGCTGGCCCGCGAGATCCGCCGCCGCAAGGTGGCGTTCGCCTACGTCGCCGCGCGCGGGACGTCCGACAACGCCGCGCTGTACGGCAAGTACATGCTCGAAATCCAGCACGGCCTGCCCGTGGCCCTGGCCGCGCCCTCGGTCTTCACGCTCTACGAGGCCGTGCCGCACCTGGGCGAGAACGCCTTGGTCCTGGGCATCTCTCAGTCCGGCGAGGCCCCCGACGTGCTCGAAGTCGTCCGCCGCGCCCGTGAGACCGGCGCGCTGACCGCTTCGATCACCAACGGGCCGGACTCGCCGCTGGCCCAGGCCGCCGAGTTCCCGCTGCTGATCGGGGCGGGCGAGGAGATCGGCGTCGCGGCCACCAAGACCTATACCGGCTCGCTGGCCCTGCTCGCCCTGCTGTCCACGGCCCTGGATGAGACCCACCCCGAGCGCCTGGAGCATTTGCGCCGGGCGGCGGATGCGGTGGAGCGCGCCTTGAGCCTCGACGACACGATCCGGCACCTCGTGGACAGGTACGCCGACATGGATGACTGCGTGATCTTGGGCCGGGGCTATAACCACGCGACGACGATGGAGCTGGCCTTGAAGCTGACCGAGACCTGCGCGCTGTCCGCGCGCGCCTACTCGGCCGCCGACTTCCAGCACGGGCCGATCTCGCGCGTCGTCTCCGGCTTCCCCTGCCTGCTGTTCGCCCCGGACGGCAAGGCGTTCGCCCCGATGGTCAGGCTGGCCGAGAAGCTGCGCGCCCAGCACCCCGCTCTCATCTGCTTCGCCCACGACGCCGCGTTTTTGGCCGGCAGCGAGACGGCGGTACGCATCCCCTCGGCGGTCGCCGAGTGGGTCAGCCCGCTGGTCTACGCCGTGGCGGGCCAGCTCTTCACCTATTGGCTCGCTGTGCTCAAGGGCCTGGACCCCGACTGCCCGCGCGGCCTGTCCAAGATCACTTTGACGCGGTGAGGGCGGGGGGAACCTCACCCCGCCAAGACACCTCACCCCGCCATCGGAATGGCGACCCTGGCGCAACTGCACCCGACCTCCTTCAGAAACGAGAGGGTTAAAATGGAGAGCGGCTTCTTCGCGAGACGCAACACGGATGAACGTTCGCCGGAAGGGCGGGTATGGGACGGTGTTTCAAACGGCACCGGGAGAGGGATAAGCGCCGTGTGCTCAGGCGCGAAGTTACGCCTGCGGAGGCCATTGTCTGGGTCCGCCTGCGGGACCGGAGGGCTGGTGGGGACAAGTGGCGGCGGCAGTACAGCCTTTGGGGCGGACGGGGCTGGAGATCAGCGCGCTGGGCTTCGGCGGCGCGGAGATCGGCTCCCAGGAAGCCTCGCTCGCAACGGTCGAGCGGCTGCTGGGGAGCGCCCCGGACTGGACGGGGCAGACGTGAGGGATTGAAGACTACCGCGGGCTGCACGACTCCCATGATTCCGGTTTGGAGTCCCTAGGCACCGGGAACACGTGGGCGGAAACCGTCGTCTGTCGGCGTGTGGGGGAACTTAAGACGCCCCCGGAGACGCTACCAGGGGCTGTCAGCGAAGGACGCCCTCGGGGTTTTGCCTTTTGCCTGGAACCAGGAGTCACATGGAAATCACCGGCAGCCACGTGTCGATCCCGCGCCGCGCCAAGCGGCCCCAGTTGATCACGACCGAGACGGGCATCCACGTCCTGCTCGGGCACTACGCCCGGACACGGGACGGGCGCACCCGTGACGCCATCATCGCCCACTACCAGGCCCTCGTCCGCGCCCTGGCCTCGCGCTTCCTGTCCCGCAGCGAGGCGATGGAGGACCTGGTCCAGGTCGGCTCCATCGGTCTGATCCGGGCCGTGGACCGCTACGACCCCGCCCGCGCCCTGCCGTTCCGCGTCTACGCCGCGCCGTCTATCTTGGGCGAGATCAAGCACCACTTCCGGGACCGCACCTGGCAGGTGAAGGTGCCGCGCTCGGTCCAGGACCGGCTGCTCCAGGCAAGGCGCGTCGAGGCCCGGCTGTACGCCCGGACGGGCACCAAGCCGACGGTCGCCGCCATCGCGTCCGAGATGGGCATCCGTGAGGAAGATGTTTTGGAGGCGATGGAGACGGGCCGGCAGACGCGCGCTGACTCGCTGGACCGGCCTTTGGACCATGACGGGGCCGGGGACGCGCTGACCCTGCTGGACCGGCTCGGCACGTGGGACGCCGATATGTATGCGTGGGAGGCCTGTGCGGACCTGGCGCGCGCCCTGGACTGCCTGAACCCGCGGGACCAGGAAATCCTGCGGCTGCGCTTCTGGGAGGACCAGTCGCAGGCGCAGGTCGCCGAGCGGCTGGGCCTGTCCCAGATGCACGTCTCGCGCCTCCAGAATCGCGCCCTGGACCGGCTGCGCGGCATGCTGATGGAGCGGTAGACGTCGAACAAAAGGCCTCTGGCCCCCATCATTGGGGGCCGTGGGGCCTCCCCCATAGCCTCACCCCCACCGAATTTCAAGATGCCAGTGCCGCCGGTCCGCGTAGCGGCGTTGCCGAGCGGCGGGCTGCAAGGCCAGCCAGTTGGCGAAGCGTGTGGGGACCAGCACCCGCGCCCCATTTCCCCCGTTTGCTTTCCCCGTGTTCACTTGCTCCGTGATGACGTCCCAGCCATGCCTGACCGCCCCGTCGCCCTCGATGGGGCCGTAGGGGTTTGGCAGGGGCGGGTCGCCCGTCTGCGTGAGTTCGGGCGGCAGGGCGGCGTGGTCGGTGGGGAGGTCCGAGCGGCCCCGCACCGAAAGGTGCGGGAAGTGGGCGGGGTCTCGCCGCATCGCCCCCACATCCCAGTGGCCCGTCGCGAACAGCAGAAAATTGGCGTGGGTGTGGATGCCGGTGTGGCCGATCTCCAGCCGCGTGGCGGCGGGGATGACGACCCGGTGCGGCCCGCGCCCGGCAGCCGCCGGGGCCGCGAGCGCGCCGCCCGCGCCCAGCAGGAGCCAGGCCACGGCGGCCCGCGCGGGGAGTTTGCTGCCGCGCCCTCCGGGGAACAAGAGACTGGAATTTCCCACCACGAACGGAACCCCCGCATGGCCGTAGACGTCAACGAAGCCGCCCCGAACCCGAAGCAAGCGCCGCTTACGGAGGCGCAGTTCATCCTGCAAAAGGTGCAGCCCGCCCTGCTCGGGCTGATGGACGGGTCGGTCTCGACGCTGGCCCCGATCTTCGCCGCAGCGGGGCTGACCCACCGCTCGCTGTCGGCGTTCTACGTCGGGCTGGCGGCCTCGGTCGGGGCCGGCATCAGCATGGGGCTGTCCGAGGCACTCTCGGACGACTGCGAGGTGTCGGGACGCGGCAAGCCGCTGTCGCGCGGGGCGATCACGGGGGCGGCGACGACCCTGGGCGGGATGCTGCACACGCTGCCGTTCCTCATCAAAGACCTGTGGCTGGCCCTGCACGTCGCCTACGGCGTGGTCGTGGTCGAGCTGCTCGCCATCGCCTACATCCGCTACCGCTTCATGAAAAGCCCGCTCGCCCAGACCGTCGTCCAGGTCATCATCGGCGGCGGCATCGTGTTCGCCATCGGCCTGTTTTTAGGCCGCATCGGCGCGGGCTGACACGCCCCCCTCTGAAATCCCCCTACTCGTCCGTGTCCCCGAGGAACATCTCCGTCACCCAGAAGCGGCCCTGGCTGTCACGGTACAGGCCGACGCCGACGTGGGTGAAGCGCGGCTCCAAGATGTTCGCCTGATGCCCCGGACTCGCCATCAGCCTTTGGTGGGCGTAGGCCACATTGTAATCCGAGTCGGAGACGCTGGCGTAGAAGATGTTCTCGCCGACCAGGGCCGTGCTGGGCCGTTCCTGTCCCAACGCGCGTCGCCCCGCCAGGTAGCGGTTCAGGGGTGTTTCCAATCCGGGCGTGGGGGAGCGATGCTCGAAGTAGTCCAGGCTGCACATCTCGCGGCAGTGGGCGCGGGCGGTGACGCACAGCAGCGGGTCCGAGACCAGCGGCTCCAGGCCGCGCTGCGTCCGCTCGATGTTGATGGCGGCGACCAGGTCCTGCTCTTCCTGGTCCTGCTGCGCGGCCAGATTCATCGGCGGGGCAGACAGACGGGAGATCAGGCGCGCGCCGTGCGTATGCCGCGCCGGAAAAGATCGCACGGCGCGCATCGGGGAGATTAAAGGGCCGCACGGCGATGATCGTACCGAAGGAACTGCCTGATGGCAGGGCTGAGCGCGGAGCGGGCCGCCGTGAATCAGCACGGCGGCGAGCAGCGGGAACCACATGAATGTCGGGGCCTTTCCGGCACGAGTGTCTTCCGGGGAGAAGAGCAAAGGGCCACCCGGCACCGAGAATGGCTGGACGCACAGGGCATACCGGGGGTGGTGGCTGATCCATTATAACATGAGTTTTGCCCGCTCGCAGGGTGCCGCCGTCCAGAGAATTATTCAATTACTGCTCTGTAATCCGGCTCACGCCGCGTCAGCCCAAGCGCGCGATGACTTCCTGCCAGCGTGCGGCATCGAAGCGCACCTGCCAGGCGAAAGGCCGGCCTTTGCGGTCGTAGTAGACGGCCATGGCCGCCCGCGCGACGTGACGCGGCTCGGTCGCGAGAAGCTCCCCGGCCAGAACGGCGTCGTGGACATAGGCGACGGCGTGGCGGCTGTTCATGCGCCAGGCGCGGCCCGCTGCCCCGGACGCCTCGGCCACGGCCCGGACCGGGGCGGGAGGGACAGGGTCTGCCCGGACGGGGATGGCCTTGACGGGGATGGCCTTGACGGGGATGGCTCGGACGGTCCGCGCGGGCGCGGCGGCGCGCGGAGCGGCCTTTGGTGCAGTCTTGGCAGAGGCGGTCGGTGATTTCATGGGTGATGTCCTCGGCGGGGTGATGCTGGGGGGAACGGCTTGCTGTAGGGGCGTTTGACCGGGTGCGGCCTTCGCAGAAGGGTCGGCAGATCGGCGGAAGGGAACGAGAGCCAAACCTGAACACCCGTCCAACCCGTCTGCGCGGAGTCCGCGGCGGCGGCCACCGACGGCCCGCCGGGCAAGGCGGCCAGTCGCGTCTGGAGGTGCCTGCCGAGGGCGGGGCGCGCGCCGCCGCCGCAGATGCGGAACCGGGCGGCGACGGCCCGTGCGGGCGGAGTCGCCAGTGCGGTCATCTTGCGGGACTGGAGGTGCGCGCGCCAGGCGCGCTCGAAGCCACGCGCTTCCGCCGCGTCACCCGCCGCACCGCCCGCTGAAGTGGGCGCAAGGGGGATGTCAAAGCGGAGTTCGCAGATGTCGGGGATGCTTGGGGTAGACACGCGCTATTATAGCAAACATTTGTTCGCCGTGTCAAGCGCAGTGCGGGGGCGTGTTCAGAACCCCTCCCGGCTCGGTGACGTGGGTTCTCGCGGGCGGGCTGCCGGGAAGATGCACCGTGCTTGGGCTGATCCCCTGCCGCCTGCGGCGACAAAAAAGGCCCCGCCGGTCGGCGGGGCCTTTGGGCGGCGGCTAATCCCGACCGCCGCCGTGCTTGTTCTGGCCCTGGTGCTTGTACCAGCCCTTGTGCTTGCCGTTGTCGCGGCGCGCGTAGCTGTTCTGGTAGTTGTCGTCGTTCTCGTTGTTGCTGTTGTTATAGCCGCCGTTGTTGTTGCCGTTGTACCCGTTGTTGGTGTACCCGCCGTTGTTGTACCCGCCGTGGTAGTTGCCGTTGTTGTCGTAGTAGCCGCCGCTGTTGTTGCTGTTGTTATAGCCACCGTTGTTGTTGCTGTTGTTATAGCCACCGTTGTTGTTGCCGTTGTTGTAGACGGGGGGGTGCCAGCCGTAGGTGCGGTAATAGCGGCGGTTGTTGTTGTCCTGCGACTGATTCTTGCGGTCGTTCTCGTAGCGGTTGGCCGAGTAGGCCGCGCCCGCGGCACCGAGAATCGTGGCCGTGCTGTTGTGGTTCAGCAGCCCGTAGCCGGCCACGGCGGCCCCGGCGATGCCGAGGTTGCGCCAGTTGTTCTTGTTCTTCTGCTGGCTGGAGGAGTCGGCCAGGGCGGGCACAAGCGCGGCGGCGGAGAGGACCGCGGCCAGGCCCCAGGTGGTCAGTGTCGAAGAGGTTTTCATGGTCAATGCTGCCTTTCGTCTGTTCTTTCGTCTTTCGGTGTTCGGGGGCGGCCCGCCTCGGCTTGGGCCGGTGCGGCTGCCTGAGTTCCTGTAGGACGGGGCCGTGCGGGAATTTGTTCCTGCCGGAAGACGAGGCCGCTTCAGGGGCGTTTACGGACGCGCCTCCTGGCCGCAAGAAGGGCGCGTGTGGGGCGGGGCAGACGGGCAAGTGCCCGCTGGGCTTCGGCGAAATCGGGGCGCAGGCGCAGGGCCGCGCGGTACTGGGCGGCGGCCTCGGCGGGCCGGCCGGCGTCTCCCAGCGCGGCGGCGAGGTTGAAATGCAGGCGCGGGTCGGACGGTGCGAGGGCCAGCGCCTGCCGGTACTGGGCCAGGGCGGTGGCGGTCTCGCCCCGGCCTTCGAGCAGGGCGGCCAGGGCATTATGGGCGGGGGCGTTGTCCGGGCGCAGCGCGATCAGGGCGCGGTACTGGGTGATCGCCTCGTCGGCCCGCCCTGCCTCCTCCAGGACACCCCCCAGGGCGAAGCGGGCGTCGGTGTCGGCGGGGTGCAGGCGCACCGCCGCCCGGTATTCGGCGGCGGCGACGAGCGGCAGGCCCCCGCGCGCGGCGGCCTCGGCGGCCCGGATGTGAGCCGCAAACGGGTCCGGGGCCTGGGCCTGGGCTGGAGCGGCGAGCAGGGCCAGCAGAATCATCCCCGTCGTGGACACCATCTTCGGGGCAGCGGCGGGCTTCGGTCGGGCCAAATGCATGTCTCCTGCTGGCCCCTACGCCGCCCGCGCCCAGCCGTCCATCTCTTTGCGGACGCCGTGCAGGCCGAACAGGCACAGCTCGAACTCCTCGGACAGGCGACGCAGGACGGGGGCCTCGCGGCGGTAATCTCCGTAGTCGTGGGTGGCGGCGATGGCGTAGGAGTTCTTGCCCTGCTGCACGAAGTCCAGCAGGTGGTCGCGGCGCGTCTGGGCCTGGAGCCGGGGCAGCGACTCCGGGTAAACCCCGGCCCAGAAGAGCGTGAAGTCGCCGATGTGCTTGTGGACCTCGCGCTCGCGGTTGAACGACGTGGCCTGGAGGCGGACGTCGGCGTGGAGCAGCATGTCGGCGACCTCGTGCAGCGTCCGGCCTTCCAGGTCTTTGATTTTGTAGACCCGGCCCATGTGGGCGAAGTCGGCCAGCACGTCGGCGAGATAATCGACGACGCGCGCCTCGTAGACGCCGAGCGTCTGCAAGAAGACGCGCTCGACGAGCGCGCCGAAGTGGCGGCGCAGGGTGGGGTCGGGGGTGTGTGAACTGGCGGGAATCTCGGCTGACATGGGTTCGTCCTCCTGTGACTGCGGAAAGTGCGACAGAAACAAAGGAAGCGCGTCATCGAGCTTAAGCTGCCGCGATACGTGATTACGTCATCGTCGGCAGATCTCCCCCGCGAGATTAGGGGGTGTTTCGGCAGAGGGAGACGGGACTCCTGCATAGGATCGCCCCCCGGCCCCCAATTCTGGGGGAGCAGGAGGAGGGAGGGTCGGGGCAAAAATGAGGGCGGGGGCAAAAATGAGGGCGGGGGCAAGCCCCGCCCCTACGCCAACACTTTCCGTACCCCGTAGGGGTAGGGCTTGCCCCTACCCTCCTCTCACCGTTCCCTTCCCTACTTCGCCGCGTCCGGCTTAGGGGCGTCCGCCGCACCGCCCGCGCCCGGCGGCATGTGCTTCTGGAGCAGGGCGACCACCTCCGTACTGTTACCGCCCCAATTCTTGGCAGTCTGCAACAGCGTCTCGCCCCAGGGCGTCTTGACCGTGGGGTCGGCCCCCTTGTCCAGAAGCAGGGCCACGATGTCCTTGTTACGGCTCTGGATCGCGGAGAGGAGCGGCGACCCGTTACCGAAGTTGTCCTGGACGTTCGGGTCCGCCCCCTTGTCGAGCAGCAGGGCGACCGTGTCTTTGGCTCCCTGCTGAATGGCGCTCGTGAGAAGCCCCCCGCCGCCATAGCGCGGGTGGGCGTTGATGTCCGCGCCCTTGTCGAGCAGCAAGGCGACCAAATCGGTGTGGGTCATGTCCGGCACGAGCAGCAGGGGCGTTGCCCCCATGCCGTCGCGGGCGTTGATCTTGCCCCCGTGCGCCAGGAGCAGGCCGGCGGTGTCCTTGGCGAGCGCGCGCGCGGCATAGTGCAGGGGCGTGTCGCCCGCGCCGTCCTCAGCCATGACGTTCGCGCCCGCCGCAATCAGGTCCGCCGCCGTGTCCTGGGCATCCGGCGCGCGGCAGGCGTAGTGCAGGGGCGCGAGGGCGTAGGCGTCCCGCGCGGTCGTCTCGGCCCCGCGCTTCAGGAGCCAGGCCAGGGACTTTCGTGCGTTCCACAAAGCGGCGACGTGCAGCGGCGTGGCCCCGTTCGGCGCGCGGCCCGTCACCAGGGCGGGGTTGGCGGCGGCCAGGCGCGTCAGGGTCGGCACATCGCCCAGGGCGGCAGCCTGAAAGAACGCCGTCTGCGTGTCCACGGGGGCGTGGTGTTGCAGCATCAGGAACCGGCCCGACTTGTCTCGGTTCAGGAGCGCGTAGAGCAGCGGCGTCAGCCCGTACTGGTCGCGCAGCCCGACCTGCGCGCCGTGCGCCAGCAGGGCCTCCCGGATGGACCCGTCCTGGCGCTGGCCGCCCGGCCCGGAATAGCGTATGAAGAAGCCGGAGCTGGTGTGGGAGGCGGCGATGTTGTCCGGCATCCCGTACAGGCGCATGGCGACATGGAGGGGCGTGTCGCCCCGGTCGTTGCGGAGGTTGACGTTCGCCCCGCTGTTGATCAGGGCACGGACGGTCTTGACGTCGCCCGCCCCGGCGGCGGCGTGGAGCGCGGTGTCGCCCGTCCCGCCCCGCAGGTTGACGTCCACGCCCTTCGCCAGCAGCTTGTTGACCAGGTCTACGTTCCCCTGCGCCGCCGCCGCCTGGAGGGGCGTCTGGCCGTCAGTCCCGAAGGCGGTGAGGCTGGCCCCTTTGTCGGTGAGGAAGTTGAAGACCGTCATGTCCCGGTCGTTGCCGCGCGACACCACGAAGACCAGGGGCGTCTGGCCCTGCTGGTCGTCCGAGGCGTTCAGGTCCGCCCCGCGCGCGATCAACAGGGCGAGCATCACGGTCTTGTCCTTGTCGCCGCCGTAGCTCGCGTATTCGGCGGCGTGGGTCAGCGGCAGCCGCCTCTGCTGGTCCCGCATCTTGATGATCTTGGGATTGGCGTCCAGCAGCGCGGTCGCCTTGGCGACATCGCGGCTGTCAATGGCGCTGCTCAGAGCCTCCCGGTCGGCCATGCTGTCACGCACGACCGGCGCGGTGGGGGCCGGCGGGGGCGGGGCGGCAGGGACAGGCGGGGCAGGAGCCTGCGCCCCGGCGGGGAGGGCGACGGCCAGCAAGAGGAGAATGGCGGGCTTTTTCATGGTTGCTTCCTCCGAGGGACCGCGAAACTGGGGGGTGTTTCGGCGGAAGCCGGGGAAACTCCTGCACCCCTGACGACAAAAAGGCCCGGAAGAGAAGATTCTCTTCCGGGCCTCCTCAGACAATCTCACCGGACGTTCAGCGCGAAGTCGTCCACGACGAACGACGTCTGGAGCGACGAGTCCTCGATGCCGACCAGGTAGACCTGGACGGTCTGGCCCTTGTAGGCGGAAACGTCGAAGGTCCTCAGCGTGTAGCCCGCAGCGGCGTTCAGGTTGGAGAACGTCCCCAGCGTCTTCAGGACCGTGCCCGAGGAATTGCGGAGCTGCACTTTGAGCGTGTCGTAGGCCGCCGTCGTGGTGGTCTCCGCAGTGTCGATGTGCAGGTAGAAGCCCAGCGTGGCCGTCGTCAGCGTGGCGGGCAGCGTGACCGTCTGGGCCAGTGTGTCGGTGTGGGCCGAGCCGTAGCCGTCAAGCCAGGCCTTCCACGTGCCGCCGTGGGCGGCCTCGCCCGTCGAGTTGTCGATCACGCCTGCGGAAACGACCCAGGGGGCGGGGCTGGCCGAGCCGTTCTCGAAGCCGGGGTTGCCCAGGAGCTGCGTCGTCGTCGCCTGCGCGGCGGGCTTGGCACTGGCCTCGGACGATTTGCCGCTGGTGCCGACGCTGTTGACGGCGGCCACCTGGTAGAAGTAGGTGGTGCCGTTGGTCAGCCCGGTGTCCACATAGCTCGTCTTGGTCAGGCCGGTCTTGTAAGGCGTCGCACCTTCTGCGCCCGCTGTCGTGGCGCGGTAGAGATTGTAGCTTGCCGCGCCCGCGCTGCCGTTCCAGGTCAGGGACACCTGCGCGTTGCCCGGCGTCGCGGCCAGGCCCGTCGGCGCGGCGGGGGCCGTGGGCGCGGCGGGGGTGCCGCTGAGGTCGGCCAGCAGGTTCGCACCGTTGAACGTCCCCCAGCCGGTCGCGTCGTCGTAGCCCGCCACGGCGGGGTAGTACAGGTTCGTGCTGCCGTCGGCGATGTCGTGGAAATCGGCGGCGTAGTTCGCGCCCTTGGCGGCGGCGTAGATCGGGGTGTTGGCGAAGCCCAGCGTCCCCAGGCCGTTGGCCGCCCGCTGCTGGTTCACCAGGGCGGTGAAGGCGGCCCACAAAGGCGCGGCACAGGACGTGCCGCCGTAGACGACCCACGCGCCGCCGGAGTAGATGGCGTAGCCCGTGTTCGGGTCGGCGTCCAGCGAGACGTCCGGGACGTTCCGCATGGTCGTCGAGCCTTTCGAGGCCGCGGAAACGACGCCGGACTGATAGGAGGGGATGGGCCAGACGGTGCTGATGCCGCCGCCCCCGCCGCCGTTCGCGACCGAGCCGCCGTTCCAGGTCTTCTCGGATGAGTACGCGCCGCCCGCGCCGGCCGTGGTCAGCGCGGTGCCGCCCACGCCGGTCATGTACGGCTGCGAGGCGGGGTCGTCCACGCTCAGGGTGGACTTGTCATCGTAAGCCCCGCTATCGCCCGCGGCGGCGAAGATGGACTGCCCCTGGGACGCCATCTGCTGGAAGGCGGCGTTCTCGCTGCTGCGGACGCTGGCCGAGGCCGAGTTCTCCGGCTCGCCCCACGACGTGCTGATCTGCTTGGCGAGGTTGTCGGTGGCGATCTTGTTGTAGGTGTCCACAACGCCCGTGTTCGAGTTGGGGCCTTCGTAGACGACGATCTTGGTCGCGCTGGGGGCGAGCGCGGCTTGCAGCTCGATGTCCAGCGTGACTTCGCCCGCGCCGCTCCCGGCCGCGCCGGAGTAGCCGTCAACCAAAATGTTTTGCAGCGGCACGGCGGGCAGGCCGAACTTCGTCTCGTAGGCGGTGATGTCGCTCGACTTGTAGCCGTCCAGCTCGAACAGGCCCAGGGTCTGGCCGCTGCCGGTCTGGGACACGCCGGCGAGGTTGTAGGCCTTCTTGATGTCGCTGGGAGCCAGCCCGCCGCCCGGCCCGGAGCCGGTCTGAAGCGGCAGCGCGCTGGGGTCCAGGAACGGGGAAACGGCCGGCTCGGGCCGGAGGCGGGAGTGGGGCTGCCACTGGGCGGCATTGTCCAGCCCGACCACGCCCGACACAACGGCGGCGAGGGCGGACGGGATGCGCGGCTCGGCGTCCGGCGCAAAGAAGAAGCGCCCGTCCTGGCCGGACTGATAGACCAGCAGGTGCAGGCCGAAGGCGCGCTCCGCCTGCCCCGCGGGGGCGGAAACGTCCAGCACCGTCCGGTTCGGGTGCGTGGCGACGACGGTCAGGCCCACCGACTTGGCGTAGGCGATGGCGCGGTCGTAGTCGGCCTGGGTCGGGCTGAAGCGGTCGGCGAACTGCTGGGGCGTGAGGAACTGGCCGTAGCGCGCGTCGCTGGGATCTGCCTGGCCGCGCAGCAAATCAGCAAGCTCGGCCCGGTGGCGCAGGGGCAACGTCAGGACCAGGGGCAACGTCCAAGATGGGTCCAGAGATGAAACGGCCTGCGCCTGGCGCACGGCGTCCGGGATGTGTCCGGTCAGGGCGCGAAAAGCCGAAGCGGCGGGAACGGAAGCGGCGTCAGCGGCCACGGGGGCGGCGGAAACGCGGCCCGATGCGGCGAGTGCCGACAGACCGAGCACTGCCAGCGTCAGGGTTCCGGCCGTCCGTGCGGTCCGTTTGGGCGGACGGGTGCGTGAGGGAATGGGCATGGTGTACTCTGGGTCCTTTCGGGGTCTACACGCGGCGAGAGACAAGAAACGAGTGCCACATATCACTGCCGGCCCTGGAGCCGCCGGCCTGGCATAATTAACAGCATTATGCCGCAAACGGTTCCAAAAGTAACACGGGGGATCGTCCATCTCAGTGTGACTGCGGCACCACGATGCCCAGATGCACCAGACCGATCAAAGCGATGCCCAGCGCGATGCGGTACACAATGAACGGCATCGTTGAGTGCCGCTCGTCGCTCAGATACCCCAGCAACAGCCGCACGACGAAGTAGGCGAAGACGCCCGCCACCGCGGCGGCGAAGAGGTAGGGGCCGGCGACGTCGTGCAGATTCGCATGGGGGATGGTCTTCGCCAGCTTGTACAGGCCCGCCAGCGTGATGGCCGGGACCGACAGCAAAAACGAGAAGCGGGCGGCCTCCTCGCGCTCCAGGCCTAGAAACAGCCCGCTGGTGATGGTGACGCCCGAGCGGGACGTGCCGGGGATGACGGCTAACGCCTGCGTCAAGCCGATGATCAAGGCGTCGCGCAGGGTCAGGCTTTCCAGCCGCCGCGTTTTCTTCCCGACCATCTCGGCGGCCAGCAGAAACAGGGCGAGCACGATCATCGCCCCCGCGATGAAGTAAAGGTTGCGGTACTGCCCGTCGATGCGATTCTCCAGGGCCAGCCCGCCGATGATAATCGGGACGGTGGCGAAGACGACGTACCAAGCCAGCCGGGCGTCCTGGTCGCCCTCGGGGAAGATCTGGGCGGCGCTGAACGACCGGAACAGCCCGGCGATGTAGCGGGCCAGATCGCGGCGGAAGTAGGCGATGATGCCGACCATCGGCCCCAATTGGGCGATGGCCGAGAAGGCCGCCCCGGTGTCGTTGGGCCAGGCCGGGTTGTAGTGGTTGAGCAGGGCTGGCAGTATCCGCATGTGGGCCGTGCTGGAAACAGGCAGGAACTCGGTGACGCCTTGGACCAGGCCCAATATGAGGGCCTGTATGTACGTGAGGTGCGGTGTGAAGTTGTCGGTGATCGGCGATGTAGGCGGAGGCAAAAGTCGTGGTCTCCTCTGGCGTTGTTGCAGAAATCGCGTTCGGCGTCATCGCCCGGCACTGGAAGTGCCGGGGCCTTCAACCCATCCGCCCACCCCGCCCCAGCGCGTCGGCGATGCGCCGGGCGGCCCCGCCGTCGCCGTAGGGCGAGACGGCACGGGACATGGCGGCATAGGCGGCGGGGTCGGACAAGAGGCGCGACGCCTCGGCCACGATGCGGTCTTCGTCGGTCCCGACCAGCTTGGCCGTGCCCGCCGCGACGCCCTCGGGCCGCTCGGTCGTCTCGCGCAGCACCAAGACCGGCTTGCCCAGGCTGGGCGCTTCCTCCTGGACGCCGCCCGAGTCGGTTAAGATGAGCGCCGACTTCTGCATCAGCTTGACGAACGGGACATAGTCCTGCGGCTCGATCAGCCGGACGCGCGCCTGCCCGGAGAGCGAAGGCGTCAGCGCGTCCCGCACCAGGGGGTTGAGGTGCCAGGGGACGACGGCAACCGTGTCGGGGAAAGCGTCCACGATGCGGCGCACCGCCCGCCCGATGCGCGCCATCGGCTCGCCCCAGTTCTCGCGCCGGTGCGTCGTGACCAGCAGCATCCGGCGCGGGTCGGCCAAAATCCCCGCGAGTTGGGGATCATCGGCCACGTACTCTTTGGCGGCAACGTCCAGCAGGGCGTCAATGACCGTGTTGCCGGTCAGCACGACGGCCTCCTCCCCCACCCCGTCGGCCAAAAGATTGGCGCGCGACTCGGGCGTGGGCGGGAAGTGCAGGGTCGCCAGGCGCGTGGTCAGCAGGCGGTTCATCTCCTCGGGGAACGGGTCGAACGTGTTGCCCGTCCGCAGGCCGGCCTCGACGTGGCCGAAGCGCGCGCGGTGGTAGAACGCGGCCAGGGCCGCTGCGAACGTCGTGGTGGTGTCGCCCTGTGCCAGCACCCAGTCCGGCTTGACGGCGTCCAAAATGGGGTCCAGGCCGTTGAGCGACCGCGTGGTCACCTGGGCCAGCGTCTGGCCGGGCGTCATGATGTCCAGGTCGAAGTCGGGCGCGATGCTGAAGACCGAAAGCACCTGGTCGAGCATAGCCCGGTGCTGGCCCGTGACGGCGACGCTGACGGCGAACTCCGCTGGCCGCCGCCTCAATTCCAGCACGACCGGGGCCATCTTGATGGCATCAGGCCGCGTCCCAAACACGCACAAAACTTTTTGCATAGATCAGAAACTTGACACAGGGCAGGCACATCGCGCGACGGAACCACTTGGTCAAATACCGTCCTGAAAACCGGGCTACCTGGTTTCTTGTAGCCCGGCGAAAGCTTCCGCCGCGTTTGGCTCTTTATTTGTATAGCAAGTCGTAGCCCCGCGTGGTAGGCTTCCTACGCGGTCGAACGGCAAAGCTCACCTGCGCCACCGCGAGCAGAGTCGAACGAAGAAGCACAGGAACTCGCGCGGTGGCGTCGGGCGCAACGCATTGTTGGGCCAGTTTTGTGTATGAATCGGGTGGCCTGGACCAGTTGCGAAACACCGTAATCATCAATTAATACCCGCCTCATAAAAAGCACGCGACCAAAGCCGCTCATATTCAGGCAACACAAGTTTCATCGCTTGGGTTGGAGGAACTAGCTTGCGGAAACGGATTTCAAACTGTGGGTTCCAATCCAGCAGATCAACCTGGGCAAGCCAGATGGAGCGAACAATGGGAAGACCAATCTCATTGCCTTCTATACGACGGCCACGAGAAAATCCGAGCAGCCGTGCCTCTGTCACAACTGCACAAGCTTCCTCAAGCATCTCACGGCGCAGCGTCTGTTCCCAATCTTCGTCGCCCTCGGGTCTGCCAGCGGGGAAGTCCCACGAGCTTCCGTCACTGGAGATCACGACAACCTTGCCGTCTCTGTTCACGCAAATACCGGCTGCCCCGTACTTCTTCCCGATGGGTGCTTCAGTTGGCGGATGCCATGACATAATCCATCGATGCCCGCGGCTGCAAATCTCGATCGCTTCTGAGTCCTGCAAGAGTGTTACCATGTCGTTTACTCATTGCCGGATGGATTCGGCTTGGGCCACTGCACTGACCATATCAGCGTCCTAGCTCGTAATACAATGCACTTCTGCGGCATGACATACCCGAACGCGCGGCCTTTACCGCGTTCAGGCGGCGGAACGGGCGGCGCACGGCTTTCGGGCGATACGACAGAACAGACCGCAGGCCGGTGGCTTATTGTACCACGGGTGGCATCAGCCTCTGTCAGCCGTCTCTACTCCGTCCACACGGCTTGGGAGTTGCCGAGCAGGTGGCGCAAATAGTCCACCATCTGCTCGTCGGGGGTGACGGTGAGGTTGGGCTGGATGCGGCGGGTGCGCGGGCCGTCCTGGATGTGCAGCAGGAGGCGGCTGCCGCCACCGGAGGAGGCGCGGTACTCGGCCAGCTTGCGCTGCAAGGGGCGCATCTTGTCGGCCATCTGCTCGCTCAGGCGGATGTTCAGGCAGGAGAAGGCGGGCCGGGCCTCGCGGACATACGCGGCACCCGCGCCCAGGAGCTTTTCCGCCGTGGCGACGGGGGCGAGGGTGTCGGCGGAGATCTCGACGCTGGCGACCGAGCCGCCCTCGTCGTCGGCCCCGCCTTTGTTGATGCGGTCGCGGTGGGAGGTCTTACCCTTGACGATGACGACGCTGTCCTTCTGGGGCACTTCGGTCAGGGCGGCGGCGGAGCGGGGGAACAGCGTAACGCTGATCGTCCCCGACTTGTCTTCCAGGGTCAGGAAGTACATCAATTCGTTCTTGCCCTTGGTGTAGTACGGGCGGACGTTGGTGAGGACGCCGGCGAGGGTGATCTCTTCCTTGTCGCCCAGGCCCCGGCAGTCGTCCACGGTGTGCGTGACGTGTGTGCGGACGGCGGCGGCGTACTGGTCCAGGGGGTGATCGCTCAGGTACAGGCCCAGCAGCTCCTTCTCCATCGCCGTGATCTCGCTGGGCTTCAGCGGGTCGGCCTCGGGCAGGGGCGGGATGACGCGCTCCAGGCTGTCCGCATCGCCGTCGTCGCCGAACATGGACACCTGGCCCGATTTGCGGTCGCGGGCCGTGCTGACCGCGCTGTGCAGCGCGCTTTCCAGGCCCGCCAGCAGCCGGGCGCGGTCCGGGTGCAGGCTCGCCAGCGCTCCGGCCTTGATCAATGTTTCGATGGCGCTTTTGGAGGTCAACCCGAACTCCCCGGCGCGGGCGCAGAAGTCGTGCAGGCTGGTGAACGGGCCTTCTTTGGCGCGGGCGGCGAGCACGGCCTCGATGGGGGCCTTGCCGATGCTCTTGATCGCCAACAGGCCGAACCGGATGGCGGCCCCGCGCCCCACGAAGTCGGCGTCCGAGGCGTTGACGTCCGGGGGCAGAATCTCGATGCGCCGGCTTTCGCCGTCCACGTCCACGGCGGTCCGCTTGGCGTCCTCGATGAACGCCACCAGCTTGTCCGTGTCGTCGGCCTGGACCGCCATCAAGGCGGCGAAGTACTCGACAGGGTAGTTGGCCTTGAGGTAGGCCGTCTGGTAAGCGACCATCGCATAGCAGAACGCGTGGGCCTTGTTGAACGCGTACCCGGCGAACGGCTCAATCAGGTCGAAGATGTACGTGGCCGTCTTCTCGTCCACGATGCCCTTGGCGGCGACCCCGGCCATGAAGTTCTCGCGCTGCTGGACGATCTCTTTCAGAATCTTCTTGCCCATCGCTTTACGCAAAATATCCGCCTGGCCGAGTGAAAACCCGGCGATGGCCTGGACGATGCGTAAGACTTGGTCCTGATAAACGATGACGCCGTAAGTCTCCTTCAAGATGGGTTCGAGGGCGGGGTGCGGGTACTCGATCTTCTCCATGCCCAGCTTGCAGCGGATGTAGCGCGGGATCTGCGCCATCGGGCCGGGGCGGTACAGGGCGACCATGGCGGCCACCTCGGCGACCGAGCCGGGCCGCAGCTCGGCGATGTAGCGGCGCATCTGGCCGCCTTCGAGTTGGAACACGCCCGAGCACTCGCCGCGCCCCAGGAGGTCGTAAGTCTTTTTGTCATCCAGCGGCAGCTTCAGCACGTCGATGTCTTTGTCATGGTTGCGCTTGACGTTGCGGACGGCCCGCGCCAAAATGGTCAGGTTCGCCAGGCCCAGAAAGTCCATCTTGATCAGGCCGATTTTTTCCAGCACACTCGCCGGGTAGCCCGTGACCAGGCCCACGCCGTCGTCGGCGCGCTGGACCGGGATGTTCTCGACTAAGGGCGTGGCCGAGATGACCACGCCCGCGGCGTGGACGCTGTCATGCCGGGTCAGGCCTTCCAGGCGCAGTGCGGTGTCCACCAGCTCGCGCGCCTGCGGGTTGCCGAGATAGGCGGCCTTGAACTCGGGGTTGACCTCCAACGCCTTGGTGATCTTCATGCCCACGGGCAGGGCCGGGATCATCTTGCACAGCTTGTCGATCTCGGCGGGCGGCATCTTGTTCATCGCCCGCCCGCAGTCCCGGATGGCCGCGCGGGCGGCCAGCGTCCCGAACGTCACGATCTGGGCGACCCGGTCCCGCCCGTACTTTTCCACGACGTAATCGATCACGTCCTGCCGCCGATGATCCTCGAAGTCCATGTCGATGTCGGGCATGGACAGCCGCTCGGGGTTTAGGAACCGCTCGAAGGTCAGCCCGTACTCCAGCGGGTCAACATCGGTGATGCCGACGCAGTAGGACGCCATCGAGCCGGCCGCCGAGCCTCGGACGCCGAAGAAGATGCCCTCGCGCCGGGCGAAGTTTGCGAAGTCGCGGACGATCAGAAAATACTGGCCGAAGCCGGTCTGCTCGATGACGTCCAGCTCGAACCGCAGCCGCTCCTCGTGCTCCTCGGTGATGAGGGGGTAGCGCGTCTTCATGCCCTCGAAGCTGAGTTTGTTGAGATAAGACTGCGCGTTCATGCCCTCGGGCGTGTCGCCCGGCGAGGGCATCTCCAGCCGCCCGAACTGCAAGTCCAAGTTGCAGCGGTCGGCGATCTCCACGGTCCGGGCTAGGGCGTCCTCGCGTCCGGGGAACCGCGCCAGCATCTCGGCCTGGGACTTCATGAAGAAGTCCTTGGACCCGTAGTTCATCTTCTTCGGGTCGTCCATCGTCGTGCTGGTCTGGACGCACAGCAGCACTTGATGGGGGTCGGCATCGGTGTCGTTCAGGTAGTGGACGTCGTTGGTGGCGACCAGCGGGATGCGTAATCTATCGGCCATCTCCATGAGCTGCGCGTTGACCATGTGCTGCTTTTCCAGCATGTGGTCCTGAAGCTCTAGATAATAGCGGTCCCCGAAGATCTCCTTGAACTCGCTCGCGGCGTACTCGGCGGCCTTGACGTCGCCGTTCATCAGGTGTTGCGGCACCTCGGCCCCCAGGCAGGCCGACAGGCAGATCAGACCCTCGTTGTATTCTTGGAGCAGCTCGCGGTCGATGCGCGGCTTGTAGTACATGCCTTCCATAGACGCGATGGACGTGAGCTTGAGCAAGTTCTTGTAGCCCGTCTCGTTCATCGCCAATAGAACCAGGTGCCGGGCGTCGTCGAGCTTCTTGTTTTCTTTCTGGTGCCGCGTCCGCGTGGCGACATACATTTCGTTGCCGACCAGCGGTTTGATGCCGGCTTTCTTGCATTTCAGGTAGAATTCCATCGAGCCGTACATGACGCCGTGGTCGGTCAGCCCGACGGCGGGCATTTCCAGGTCCACGGCCTTCTTGACCAGGTCGTCGATGCGGCATGCGCCGTCCAGCAGGCTGTACTCGGAGTGCAGGTGCAGGTGGACGAAGTTGGACGGGGTGATGTTCATAAAAACGTGTGCCTTGGCACTTTCTGATACTTGCTGCCAGCCGCAGTTATGTACTGCCTGCTACTAAATGTAGATGATGGATCGGGCAAGAGTCTATATATGGGGGAGAGCCGCCCCCATTCTAGCAGAAGTCGGGCGATTTAGCAAGGGGCACTGCTGGGCAATGAGGCGACAAAACCTACCCGGCGGGCGGGCCTGTCCATGGGAGAACCCACCCGGCGGGCAAGGCCCGTCACGGAAGAACCCACCCGGCTCACAAGTTCGCCACCCTCCCGATGCGGGAGGGATAAGAGGGTGTTCGGCGACAGATGAGGCGGGCAATTATTCGGAAGCGGGGGCATCATGGATGAGATCAAGCCACGGAACGTGGTCATCGGTCAGCAAGTAGAAGAAGCAAAGGTCATCCTGGCGCGTCAGATGCGCCGGCGGATGACACCGACCGAGGCTATGCTTTGGAGCCGGCTGCGCGGGGACCACCAGGGCGTCAATTTCCGCCGCCAGCAGATCATCGGCGGGTTCATCGCGGACTTCTACTGTCATTCCGCCGCGCTGGCCGTGGAGGTGGACGGGCCTATCCACAACACGGACTATGATGCGGAGCGGGATCGCCTCTTCGGCGAGAAGGGCATCCGCGTTTTGCGTGTTACCAGCGATGAAGTCACCGAGCGGATCGGGCTGGTGCTGTCCCGCATCCGCCGTCATCTCGACCGCGTGCCATCTTGACCGTGATCGGGCTTGTCTCAGCGATCTTCATCTCCTAGCCCTCCCGCATCGGGAGGGTGGCGGGCTTGCCCGCCGGGTGGGTTTTCCTTGAAGCCCCCGCGCACTTCCCGTGTCTAAACCCGTGTTTAACAAATCAGAAGTCTCACAACCGGACGCCGCAGGGGCACAGGCGGGTGGAATCGCCGCGGAGGGGGATACCGACGCGGCCCTCGTCCGGCGCTGTCAGCGGGGGGATGCCGATGCCTTTGGGCGGCTCTTCGCCCGGCACGACAAGCGCGTCTACGCCCTCGTCGCCCGTGTTCTGGGGCCGGCGGCAACGGCGGATGACGTGGACGACGTGGCGCAGGACGTCTTCGTGCAGGCCTGGCGGGCGCTGCCCAAGTTCCGGGGCGACGCACAGTTCTCAACGTGGCTTTACCGCATCGGCACCAACATGGCGATCCGGCAGTGGCACCGGGCCAAGCGCAGCGCGCAGGCCGTCTCGCAGGAAGACCTTCCCCCCACCGTCCGCGCGGCCCTGGCGATGGCGGACGCCGGCCCGGAAGACGTCGCCGCCCTGCGGGCGCGGGACCGCGCGCTCCGCAGCGCCGTCGAGGGCCTGCCCGAGAAGCAGCGGGCCGTTCTGCTGCTGCACTACTTCGAGGGCCTGCCCTGCGAGGAAGTCGCCGCCCTGCTGTGCTGCTCGGTCGGCACCGTCTGGTCGCGCCTCCACTACGGTTGCCGCAGGCTGCGCCAGACGCTGGGCTGGCTGGAGGAGTAGGAGCCAAGAGGGACCCGTCCTGCGGGTCTTTGTCAGCGCCGCGAAACGATACTCATGCGAAACGCAAAGTTCTACCCCTGGCTCCTGCCCTACCTTGACGACGACCTCGACGCGGCGCGGCGGGCGCGGCTCGAATCGCTCCTGGCCGCCGACCCCGCCCTGGCCGCCGAGGCCGAGCGGCTGCGGCGGACGCGCGCCCGCCTCCAGGCCGCAAGCACGCCCTTGGCGAATGCTGCGCCCCCTGCCGACGCCTGGCGTCGCCTGCGCGCGCGTCTCGAACCGACCCCGGTCCCGCCCCGACCCGTGCGCGCCTGGTGGCTGGCCGGCGCGGGGGCCACGGCCGCTGCGGGACTGGTGATAGGGGCGCTCTGGCTGCCCGGCCTGCACACGCCGGACGTGCCCCGCCCGGCCCGGACGGGGCCGGGACTGTCCGCCCCGCGCGCCCCGCGAGCCGCAGGGCCTTCGGCAGAGCACGCCGGTTCTGTGAACGCCCTTGCCCCTCCGACACTGATGCCCCGGCCCAGCGCCCCGACGCGGCCCTTGACGCCCGCCATACCGTCGCCGCCGCCGAAGTCCAAGCCGCTGCCCGTCGCCGCCGACCCGTTCGCCCTGCCGTCTGCCGGGAACGCCTCCGGCCCCATGACGGGGCGCGTCGCCGTGGCCCGGCCTCCCGTGCCGCTCCACGCGCCGTCCGTGGTGTACGGGACCTTCGGGAACGCCTCCAGCCCCATGAACGCCTCCGGTTCCATGGCAGGGGGCGTCGCCGTAGCCCGGTCCTCTGTGCCCGCGCCCCCCTTCTCCACCTATTACGCCCCGCCGGCAGCGGCCCCGGCGCTTGTCCCGCCGCCCCCCGTCCCCACGGAGCGCGACGAGAACGGGCAGGATGCTTCCACGGTGATACGGGACGGCCCAGTGAGCAGCGCCAGCAATGGGGTCCAAGTCCAGCAGCAAACAAAGTCGCAGCCGAACAACTTGTACCAGGCTCCTGGCCTTGTCTCCGGCCAGTCGAAGGCGGCGCACCGTGAGGCCGCGGCGCATGGGGACGTCACGGCGAAGCGGCGTATGTTCGCCCACGCTGCACCCCTCCGCGCGTCCGGGGCCGGCGCGGAGGCATCCGCCGGGAACACGCAAAACGCGCTGGACGCGCTGGACGGGTGGCAGTCTTCATTGGCCGCCGCCATGCAGCCGCCGCTGTGGGGCGAGGATGCGGGGATGCAGCAGGCGAACCAGGCGCTGCTGGCGGCGAAAGAGGCGGGGGCGCTGGATGACCTGCGCGCCCGGCTCGAAGCCCGGCGGACGCAGGCCCCGCGCGACGTCGCGACGGGCCGGATGCTGGCCGCCGTCTACGACTTCGGCTTTGCGAGTGAGAACGCCCTGCGTGAGCGCCGGCGCATCGCCGGCCTGGAAGGGGCAGGGGGCGAGGACTGGTACGCGCTGGCGCGGGCCGAGGAAGGGGTCGGCAACAACGCGGCGGCGCGGGCCGCCTACAGGCGCGCTCTGGAGTCGCCCACCCCGCCCACGCCGTTCCACGCCGCCGTGGCGCGGCAGCGCCAGTAGGCTGCCCTTGACAAGCCGGCCCGATTCCCCGTACAATCAGAGTCCATGCAATCCGGCCCGCTGTGTTTTGCCCTCGTCGGCTGCGGCAGCATCGCCCCCACCCATGCGAACGCGCTGGCCGCGCTGCACGGGGATGGCGCGCGGCTGGTGGCCTGCGCCGATACCGTGCCCCACCGGGCCGAGATGCTCGCGCGGCAATTCGGGCTGGAGGCGCGGAGTTTCGAGGCCATTCTCGATGATCCCACCATCGACGCCGTGACGGTGTGCGTCCCGAGCGGCCTGCACGCGGCCCTGGGGGTGCGTGCCCTGCGCGCCGGCAAGCACGTCGTTGTCGAAAAGCCGATGGACGTCTCGCTGCCCGCCTGCGACGCCCTGTTGGCCGCGTCGCGCGAGTCGGGGCGGACGCTGGGCGTGATCTCTCAGCATCGCTTCGACCCGGCCAGCCGCGCGGTCAAAGACGCCGTCGATGCGGGTGCGCTGGGGGATTTAGTCTATGCCGAGGTGCGGGTGCCGTGGTATCGGACGCAGGAGTATTACGACTCGGGCGACTGGCGCGGGACGTGGGATCTGGACGGCGGCGGGGCGCTGATGAACCAGGGCGTCCACACCGCCGACCTGCTGCGCTGGCTGGCCGGGCCGGTCCAGTCGGTCTACGCGCAGGCGCGGACTCTGGCCCACGCGCGCATCGAGGTCGAAGACGTCGTGGCGGCGACCCTGAGTTTGGAGAACGGTGGCGTCGCGACGCTGACGGCGTCCACGGCCCTGTTCCCCGGCTTTCCCGCCCGGCTGGCCCTGCACGGGACCGAGGGCAGCGCGGTCATCGAGGGCGACACGCTGCACACGCTGACCACCAAGAACGGGCCGGCGGGGGGCGGGGAGCTTGCCCAGGCCCACGCCGTCCTGGTCGCCCAGGGCGGGACGCAGGCGGCGAGTGCTTCGGCAGGTGCGCCGGGGGCCGCGTCCGACCCCGCCGCCGTCTGGGGCGAGGCGCACCGGGCGCAGCTCGCGGACTTCGTGGACTGCTGCCGGACGGGCCGCCGCCCTGCCGTGGACGGCGAAGAGGGCCGCAAGGCGGTCGAGCTGGTGCTGGCCGTCTACCAATCGGCTCGGACAGGCAAGGTCGTGCGGCTGTGACCCGCGCCCGATCCACATTTAGACAATTATGATACTCATCGGCATCGACCCCGGCACGGCGACGACGGGCTTTGGGGTGATCGAGAAGCGCGGGGACCGGGTGACGTACCGCGCCTGCGGGGTCATCACGACGCCGCCGGGCGATGACGCTCCGACCCGCCTTCGGACGATCTACGACCAGTTCAATGCGCTGCTGGACGAGTGGCGGCCCGAAGAGGTGGCAACCGAGCGGCTGTTCTTCACCAACAACGTCACGACGGGCATCCCGGTGGGCCGCGCGCTGGGCGTGATTTTGCTCGCCCTCGCCCAGCGCGGGCTGCCCTGGACCGAGTATACGCCTACCCAGGTCAAGAGCGCGGTCGTGGGCACGGGCCGGGCGGAGAAGAAGCAGGTGCAGTTCATGGTGACGCGCCTGCTGGGCCTGGCCGACGTGCCGAAGCCCGACGACGCCGCCGACGCCCTGGCCGTGGCGATCTGCCACGCGCACTCGATGCGCCTGGGAACACTGGTCAAGGCGGGGGTGCGGGGGTAGAGGTTTTTCACAGGGAGACAACGAATGGCCGGAACAGTAGTAGCGGTTTTTGACGACAACGCGCAGGCCGAGCGGGCGGCGCAGGCCCTGGTAGACGAGGGGGTGCCGCTGGCCGACATCACCCTGGTCTACCACGGGGCGGGCGGGGCGGCGGGGACGGCCGACGACCACAACGGCCCGGACTCGGACACGCTGGCGACCGGGGTGCGGGAGGTTGAGACGCACGACGTCGAGCGGCCCATCAACGCCGTGGACGAGATGGCCCCGCGTGCCATCGTCGGGTTCGTCGTGGGCGCCCCCTTGGCGTCGCTTGCGGCGGCGCTGCTGGTCTTCTTCCAGTCGCTGGAGCCGTCCATCGCCGCCCACGCGCTGGCCTGGCAGCTCGTGAGCGCCCTGGTCGGCGGCATCCTGGGGGCCATCGTCGGCGTCGTGACGTCCGGCGGCATCCCGCAGCAGGCCGCGCGCGGCTACCACGCCGACGTGCAGAAGGGCAAGACCCTGGTCACGCTGCTGGCGTCGAGCGGCAACGCCTCCCATTTTCAGGACATCCTGCGCGGCCTGGGCGGGCGCAAGCTGGGCTTCTTCCCGCGCTTCCTGGACACGTTGCAGAGCGTCGAATCGTGACCCCGCCCGAAGACACCGAAGGCCAACCCGAAGACCCGCCCATCGACGGCGCGCGCTGGCAGAAGGGTGACGGCCTGCCGCCCCCCAAGAACGCGGCTGAGGCCGTCGGTCGTGTGCTCGCCCACGTCGAGCGTCAGGCCGGACGTCGGACATCCGACGCGGCCTTTGAGGGCCTGCTGGCCGTGCCCGACCTGCCCCTGACCGCCCTCGGCGACCTCGGCCCGCTCTCCCGCCTGGACGACGCGGCCCAGGCCGACGCCCTGCCGTCGCTCCTGCTCGAAACCGAATCCGGCCCGGTCCAGATCGAGATTTGCCCCTTCGGCCCCTTGGCCCTGCTGTCGTCCGACGGCCAGGCCGACACCGACCCCGTCTCCGCCGTCCTCTACGCCGCCGGCCTGTTCCCCCTGTTCCCCGCCGACTTGGACGGCATGGGCGACTGGCACGCCTCCCCCCTCCCCCGCTGGCTCTTCCCCGCCCGCCTCAGCCAGGCTTTGGCCCTGTTCGAGACGCTGCGCGCAACCTAAAACTACCATTATAAATGAGCCGGACGCACTTTTACAAGTCGATGACCTCTCACGCGGACCATCGGGTGTGGCAGGACGTTTATCACATCCCGTCTGCCATCGGCGTTCTCTACGTCAAGTTCACCGCCGATGCAGTCACGGACTTTAAACTTCTCTCGTTCAAGGAGAAAGACAATGGCTGAAAAGAAGTGTGTGAGCCAAAATTGCCCTGAAGTCACACAGACATGCCACGAGTGCGGGGGGGGCATGGTCCGGGACATCCGGCCAATGACCATTCGCTATCGGGGATTGTCGGCAACTTTTGATATGCCCGGCTTGTATTGCCGCGAATGCGGGGAGGGACTTCACACCGGCAAGGACATGGAGATCTCGGACCGGCAGTTGAACCGGCTGAAGGCGCAGGCGGAACGTCTGGTGCTGCCGGACGAGGTGCGCCGCATCCGCAAGAAGCTGGGGCTGAACCAGCAGGCGGCGGGGTCGCTGCTGGGGGGCGGGCCGAACGCTTTCCACAAGTACGAGAGCGGCGAAGTGCTGCCCTCCAAGGCGATCTCCAACCTCCTGCGCGTGCTGGAAGTCCTACCGGAAGGGCTGAAAGTCCTGCACGAGAGAAGTTCCGAGACAACCACCCTTTGACCGTGTCTAGCCTCCACGCTATCGGAGAGGCTGTGCCATGTGATAAATGAGTTGTTCCATATTGCTCATAAAAAAGGCTGGCACGGGTAGACCGTCCCAGCCATTGCTTTATTGGTTCTGTTAAGGACGCAAATCCTCATACAGCAGATCAGCCAGTTCCGCGAAGCCTTTCATACTACCAAAGTGAGCAGCTTCCCCGCGATCCTGGACATCTGAACCAACGAACCATTTCGATGGGTCGGTTAGCCAAGAGCTATCCTTTAGCATTTCCTGGAACTGATCCTCTGTCCAGTCGCGCTTCCCCACCCTCATGTCCTTCATCACCCAGAAGCAGAGCTTGTGCAATGCGAAGATGCCAGGCGTCTTCAGCATCACATAATCATCTGCCTTGTTAAAGCAAGTCGGATTCAGCCGGCGCAGGGCACGCCAAAACCCGTCAAGGACATGATAGAGATTGTCTTCTCTTTGAGCCGCTGTCCCAGACTTGTAGTGGTCTGCGACTAGGCTCTCGATAGGCTTGATGGCCGTCATGAAGCTGGTGGCGCGTACAACGCGCCGGTGTCGCAACTCAGGATCGGCCTCGGTCTCTTCTTTGGTGTAGGTCCTCATGTCGGGCATGACGATTCTGTCGAACCAAGGCCCACTGGTTTCATCATTGAGATGTTTTGTGGCCTGACTGACAACAACCCGCCAGAGATCGCTGGACTTGACAGCCGTGTCTCCTTCTTGTTGCGTCAGTTGCGTCAGAATCATGTTCACAAGGTCAAGACGCACAGACTTCTGCGTACCATTGACAGTGTTGAACTGCCGCATTTCGCCTACTTTGTCCAGGCTCATCATAATGACGACCGGTATCTCATAGTTGGCGAACTGTTTCATTCCCTTATCTTCAATGAGATAGAGGAAGCCCCGTTGCCTGTGCTGGCCGTCAACCAGAGGCAACTTGTTAGAGCTTTTCAGCGTAATGGTGCCGTTAGGTGACAGCGCGACATCGGAACCTCTCGCGCTCAAGAGAATCGAAGTCGGCATGCTGACTGTGTTGCCTTCTTCGACCTCATGCTTCAGCCAGTTGGCGAATTTTTTGATGCGAGGCAGTTCTGCCGGGCGCTGATAGCCCTGATCGGGGTCGTCGAAAGCCTTGGTAGAGACAAAGGGGTCAACCCTTGTGAACTCCACCAAGTCTCCAGCCTTCATCTTGGTGAGCAAAAGGCGGCTGCCATCTTGAACGATCTCAATGGCAGGAAGAGTGATAGTACGCACAGTAGTTTCCTTTCTTGTAGTCCAGCCCTGCTTTACAACACTATGTTGCGGTGTCTGTCTGAACTAGCTGCTATTGCTGCTGCACAACATAATTATACCTTGATCAGACAAAAATAAACCCATATTTTAGTAGATCAGATAAATTATTTTAAAGTGCTATGCTTGCCGAGCGGCTGGATGTGCCACAGCGACTGCATCTGCTTGCCGCCGTTCTGCTCCTTCATCAAAGGGTAGTGGAACGTGTGGCGGCTCTTGGCGCTCTTGGCGGCCCACAGGATCGTCTCGGTGGCGTGGGTGAAGTAGCGGCAGGCGAGGTTCGGCGGCGGGTTCACCTTGTACCACGCGATGTCATTGAGTATCTTGTAGTCCAGCACTTGTAGGCCGTAGCCGACGCTGTGGATGTTGTGCGAGGTGCCCGTGACCCAGAGCGTCCCGTTAGGCTTGAGGACCCGGCGGCATTGGTCCAGCCAGAGCAGGTTGAAATTGTGGTCGCCCGTGATGCCCTGCGACTTGTCCCAGTTGCCCTTGTCCACGCGCACCATGCGCCCGCCGACGCACGTCACGCCGCCATTGGAGAGGAAGTAGGGCGGGTCGGCGAAGACCATGTCCACGGACTCGTCGCGCATCCGGCGCAGCAGGTCCAGGGCGTCGGCCTGGTACATCCGCAAGCTCCCGTCGGGGCTGGCGTAGAAGGGCGCGGCGGGCGCATCATAGCCGGGGCGGGCCTCGCGGACGGCATCGGGTGCGGCGTCGGTGATGGGAGCCATGAGCGCCTGGGCGCGGGCGGACGGCTCGGCCCACGCGGCGGGGTCGAACGGGTCGTCAGGGAGTGCGGACAGGGGGGCCGGATCGGGCGGGGGAAGGGCGGGCAAGGGTCGGATTCCTCTCAGGGCGAAGGCGATCCGATCCTACCCGATCCCGTCGGCCAAGATCAAGCCAAACTCGATGTGTTTCGCGGCGAATTGTGAAAGGCGAACGAGACGCCAGAGTCAGTGCGTTTGGGCAAGCTGGCGGCGGAGGCGCTTGGTGTTGAGGACGACGCTGAGGCTGCTGATGAGCATAGCCCCGGCGGCGAAGATGGGGTTGCGGATGACGCCCACGACGGCCAGGGGGATGCAGACGGCGTTGTAGAGGCAGGCCCAGAAGAGGTTCTGGCGGATGACATCGGCGGTCCGGCGGGCTAGAGTGAACAGGTCGGCCAGGCGCAGGAGGTCGTCGCCGACCAGGGTGATGTCGGCGGCCCGGCGGGCGATCTCCGTGCCCGACCCGAAGGCAATGCCGACGTCGGACTGGGCCAGCGCGGGGGCGTCGTTGATGCCGTCGCCGGCCAGCGCGACGACCGCCCCCGTGCTTTGGGCCAGCCGGACGCGGGCGGCCTTGCCGGCGGGCGTGACGGCGGCAGCGAAGGTGTCCAGGCCGGCGGCGCGGGCCACGGCCTCGGTGGTCGCCGGGGCGTCGCCTGAGACGACCTCGACGGCCAGACCCGCCGCTCGCAAGGCTTGAACCGCTTCGCGCGCGCCGGGACGCAGGGCGTCGCCCAGGGTCAGCAGGCCGCGTATGGAACCCACCCCCGTCCCCGTCAGGGAGGGGGTCAGAGTGCCGTAAAAGAGGGCGGTCTGGGCTTGGGTTTCGGCTTCCTGCGCTTGCTGCTCTAGAAGTTCAGGGATGGGGGCGGAGCGGGCGGCGCACAGGGCGCGGTTACCGACGAACCACGACTCGCCGCCGACGGTGCCGGTGACGCCCTCGCCTTCGTGGCGGGTGAAGTCCTGGGCGGGCAGGAAGGCCAAGCCCTGCGCGCGGGCGTGGGCGACCAGGGCGCGGGCCAGGGGGTGTTCCGACGGGTCTTCCAATGCGCCCAGGGCGGCCAGGTCGTCGGGTGTGCCGGTGAACAAACGGACGGCGAAGCGGCCCTCGGTCAGCGTCCCCGTCTTGTCCAGCAGCAAGCGGCGGACGTTGGGCAGGGTCTGGAGGACGTCGGCGTTGCCGATGAGAATGCCGCGCGCTGCCGCCGCCCCGACGCCCGTGGTCACGGCCAGCGGCGTCGCCAGGCCCAGCGCGCAGGGGCAGGCGATGACAAGCACCGTGACGGCCCGCACCAACACGTCGGCGGGCGCGCGGCCCAGCAGCAGGAGAACAATCGCGGTCAGGAGTGACAGGGCGATGATGGCGGGCACGAAGCGGCGCGAGATGCGGTCCGCCCACTGCTCGACCGGGGATTTGGCGGCCAGCGCCTCTTCCACCAGGGCGATCATCTGCGCCAGGGTCGTTTCGCCCCCCGTCCGCGTGACTTCGACAACCAGAGGCGCATCCGTCGCGACCGTGCCGCCGACGACACCGTCGCCGATGCGCTTGGCGACGGGCCGGGCCTCGCCGGACAGCAGGCTTTCATCCACCAGGGCTGCGCCTTCGGCCACGCGCCCGTCGCTCGGGATGCGCTCGCCGGGGCGGACGACGACCCGATCCCCCGCGCCGAGCTTTTCCAGAGCCACCAGGACATCGCGCCCGTCCGGCGCTCGGACGGTGGCTTTTTTCGGCAGCAGGCCGTGCAGCAGCGCGATGGCCCCCGAGGCGTCGTGCCGCGCGCCCGAATCGATGTGCTTGCCGACCAGAATCAGGCTGACCAGCATGTCGCCTGTATCGAAGTAAACGTGGACGCCGCCGCGCACGACAACCCACGCGCTGTAGGCGAACGAAACGGCGACGCCCAGCGTGATCAGCGTTTCCATCACCGCCGCGCCCTTGCGGGCCGCCCCCCAGGCTTTGGCAAAGATCGGCCACCCGGCCCACAGCACGGGCAGCGACAGCGCCATCTCGATGCGCGGGAGGGCGTGGATCGCGTCGGTGGACAGCCCCTGCCGCGCGAAGAAGTCCGCGTAGAACGGGAGCTGGAACATGCCGGCGTTGACCGCGAAGATGAGCGCGACGACGGCCCGGACGAAAAGCCCGCGCCGGGCGCGCTGGGCCGGACTGTCGGCCTGGGCGCTCTCGCCCGTATACGGGTCCGCGCCGTAGCCCAGCCGGCGGATGGTCGCGGCCAGTGCCTCGGGCGAGACCCGCGCGGGCTTGTAGACGACCTTGACGACGTCCGAGGCAAAGAACACGCGGCTCTTCTCGACGCCCTTCATCTGGTCCAGGGCGTGCTCGATGAGCCAGGCGCAGGACGCGCACCACATCCCGCCGACCTGAAAGGCCGCCTCGCGCGTGGTCTCCAGCGTGTCGGCGGCTTGTGCCCCCCCGGCCCCCAAATCTGGGGGAGAGGAAGGACATACGCGGTCATCCGAGGGCGTGTCGGGCCGGGCGATCAGGCCCATCTGGAGGCACTGCTGGTACAGCGCCGTCCCTGTCGGGTCCGCGCCGTCGCCGAGCTGATCGCTCTCCACTAAAATCTGATAGACCTGCCGGCAGCCCGCACAGCAGAACGTGTGCGGGCAGGCCCCGACCTCGGCGCGGATCGGGGCGCGGGCCAGCAGGCCGCAGAGATCACAGGTTAGCGCAAGGGCGACGGCCATAGGCGTTGGAAGCTTCTAATCGTCCTTCGGCGGGTGCGCCAGGTTCGGGATTTCGGTGATCGGGTGGCGCAAAACGGTGTTCATCGTGAAGGCGATCAGGCCGCCGAAGAGCAGCAGGTTGAAGAGAATCAGGAAGACGAATAGCGTGAGGCTGGACGGCTTGTTCCTCGCGCGCTGGGCGGAACTTCGGGTCTCGGTATAGCGGACGTTGCTCCAGGTGCGTGGCATAAGACTATTCCCCTTCCAAAGTGGGCGCGGCGACTGCCTGGGCGAGTGCATCGAGGACGGAACGAAGAGCGTCTACGGTCGCAGAGTGAATCAGCGCCCCGTCTGCGCCAAGAACCGTCTTGACGGACGGCACGACCAGCCGCGCCCGCTCGGGGACCGTAGCCTCCAAAGCGGACAGCGTCAGCAGCAGCGCGGCGTGTGCTTTATCCCCGCCGTTTGCAGACGGGGAGGCGCTGATGGCCGCGACGGGCTTGCGCCACAGCTCGCCCGATGAGACGAGCCAGTCCAGGGCGTTTTTGAGGCTGCCGGGGATGCCGTAGGCATACTCCGGTGTGCAGATGATCGCACCGTCGGCGGCCCCGATGGCTGACCGCAAGGCCCTGACCGCGTCCGGCGACGCGCCGAGATCGCGCGCATGATAATGATCCCGCTCGGGGCTATAGTGCGGCAGGTCGCCTAGCCCGTCATAGACTGCGATGTCCATGCCGTCCGGGGCCAGGGCAATAAACGCGCGCAGCAGGGCCGCGTTGGACGACGCTGCCCGCAGGCTCCCCGAGATCGCTGCGATGTTCATAGCTTCCTGCGCGCCCTCATGGCCCTGGCGTATAAAAGATCGTCTTGACGACTTGACCCCCGCCCGGCTCCGACACGCGCAGGCGGATCGGTGTCCGGCCCAAGGGCAATGCGGCGGCTTCCCCACTCACCGTAACATCAACGACCTGGCTGTCGTGCCCGCCGAGTGTGATGCTCGCGGGCGTGATGACGGCTTGGGGCAGGCCCTCGACGGACAGGGCGAATCGGGTGGCGCGTGGACCGTTGTTGCCGACGGTCAACTGGTAGCCGTTATGCACTTCTGCCCCCACGCGCGCGATGGCCCCGCGGGCGTTGACGCTGGCTGAGAGCGGCAGGGTGCCGTAAATCAGGAACACGACCACGGCCAGGCACAGGGGAACGCAGGCGGCGACGGCGACCCGCCGGGCGTCCCAGAAGCCCAGCCGCTGCGGCCAGGTCAGGGCGGGCGTGGCCCGCTCCGGGTCCAGCCCGTAGCGGAACTCGATCAGCCCCGCCTTGCCGCGCGGCCCCAGGACCTCATTGCACGAATCGATGCACTCGCCGCACCCGATGCACGAGTGCTGGCCGACGCCCTGCTTGATGTCGATCCCCATCGGGCAGTCCGTTTCACACTTGTGGCACCCGATGCAGTCGTCTTGGCGTTCGTCCAGGAAGCGTACAGCGAGTGTGTTACGGTCGCCGACCACGCTCATCAGCGGCCCGTAGGGGCAGAGGTGGGAGCAGAACTTGCGGCGCAGCCAGAGCATGTCGGCGGCCAGAGCGCCCGCCGTCAAATAGACCGCCAGACCCGCCGCCCAGTCCCGCCACGGCGCGCGCGCAGCACGGAAAACTTCGGGCGGCGCGAGCCAGTAGCAGGCCAGCACGACCCCGCCGGCCAGCGAGACGGCCAGAACGCCCAGCGCCCAGACCGACCGGGACAGCAGAAAGCGGGGCCGACCGGGCCGCGTCTTGAAGGCCTTGTCCAGCCGCGCCCGGAGCGAGTCGGCGAAATCGGAGGCCAATGTCTGTGGGCAGACCCACCCGCACCAGAGACGGCCATACAAAAACGATACCGCCGAAAGCAGCGAAACGCCGAGCATGGACACCCAGAACAGCAGGAACAGGTCGTGTGCAGCCATGCGGTGCCAGGCAAAGTAGAACTCGCCCCGGCGCAAATCCAGCCGCAGCCCGTTCGTCAGCGGCAGGGCGGCGAGCAGGACGGCGACCAGGACTTGCAGGGCGCGGCGGGGGACGTGCCAGCGCACGCCGCCGCGGACGGCGCGGGTTGGTGTCGGCGTTCGGGGCGTCTGGATGACGCGGTGGGTCAGGTCGATCATGGGCGTTACTCACCAGGATAAAGCGGCGGGGCCGGTGGGGTCGCCGAGCTTCAGCCCCAATCTCACGGGCGGAAGAGGCCTGCGTGACAGACAAAAGGTGACAGACAAAAGGCGGGCGCGTGAGCGCCCGCCCTTGCTTCTCCTATACCGCCCCGACAGGGCTACAAAGTTCCGCCCGGCGTGATCCGGTTGGTGGGCGAGACCTTGTCGCCGCCCCGGACGGGCTTGTCGGCGCGCTCGACCTGGGCCTGGCCGGTCGCCTGGGTGTATTGCTGATCCTCGGGCTTCAGCCAGGGCCGCCAGCCGCCCTTGCCGTCGGGAACGAGCCGCCCGTAGCCCAGCGTCTGCACGTAGGCGACCAGATCGCGCGCGTCCTGTGTCGGGATTGGGTTGGCCTTGACCAGATCGTCCGGCGCGAAGTGGAACAGCCAGGTAAAGGCCGGCATGATCGAGCCGGGCACCATCTGGCGCGGGTAGTAGAAATGGGAGTAGTGCCAGTCGTCGCTGAGCTTGCCGCCCTCGCGCGACAGGTCCGGGCCGATGCGCCGGGTGCCCAGGAAGTGCGGCTGGTCCCAGATGTACTCCCGCTCGTCGGCGATGGGCGCGACGCTGGTGCCGATGGAGTAGCGCTTGATTTCATTGGTCAGCGGCCGGATCTGCTGCGAGTGGCAGTACATACAGCCCTCGCGCTGGTAGATGCGCCGGCCCCGCTGCTGTGGGATGGTGTAGCCTGCAAGCTCCGGGTTGTTGGGGTTGCGGACGTCCCCGGTGAACTCCTGTGGGGCGCGGTTCTCGCGCTCCGCCGCCGCCAGTTCCTGCGTCGTGTAGATCGCGTGGTAGCGGCCCGCGTTGCGGGCCGTGTTCTGCGACCAGTTCTCGTTGAACGACGGCAGGATCGACACGAAAGTCAGGCCGATGATGAAGGTCATGGCGATGCCCAGGCCCGTCAGCAGTGCACTCTTTTCGGGCACCTGCCGGATGATGCCGAGCAGGATGCCGACCAGCACCAGGAACAACAAAGGGATGACTATTTGGAGCATTGGGTTCTTCTAAGTCTTTAGCGTCTTTAGCGAACGGACGCCGTCAGCGTACTCGGCGTCCGGGGCGAGGCGGCGTCTAGGTTCTGCCCACCTTCGTCGATCACTGCCGGGCCGGTGGCGGTCTTGTACAGGTTGAAAGCCAGCAGGAACAAGCCGATCACCATCAGCGCGGCCCCGCCCGCGCGGACGTGCCAGAACGGCTTCATGTCGTTGACGGTGTTGATGAACGGCAGGGTCGGGTTGTTCCACTCCATGCCCTGGTTGAAGCCGCCGATCCACAGCGCGGTGCTGAACAGGATAAAGCCCAGGAACGACAGCCAGAAGTGCCAGTCGGCCATGCCTTCGGAGTAAAGCGGTTTCTTGTACATGCGCGGCACGGCGTAGTAGCAGCCCGCGAAGGCGTAGAAGGTCACGAAGCCGAACATCGCCATGTGCGAGTGCCCGATCACCCAGTCGGTGAAGTGGGTCACGGCGTTCAAGGCGCGCAGGGCCTGGAACGAGCCTTGGGTCGAGACCAGCAGGTAGAACACGGTCCCGGCGATGATGAACTTCAGCGGCACGTTGGTGCGGAGCTGGTGCCACTCGCCCCGAACGGTCCCGAAGAAGTTGGTCACGGCGGACAGCACGGGCACGAACAGCAGGAACGAGAAGATCGTCGCCACCGTCTGGAGCCAGTACGGGATCGGCCCGTAGATCATGTGGTGCGCGCCGTTCCAGATGTAGATCGAGCCTAATGTCCAGAAGCCGATCAGCGACAGTTTGTGGCTGTACAGGGGCACGTTGGCCGACTTCGGCAGGAAGTAGTAGGCGGTCGCAAGAGCCGCGGGCGTGGCGATTAAGCCGACGACGCTGTGGCCGTAGAACCAGTTGACGTTGGCGTCGTTCAGGCCCATGAACGACGTGGACGGCAGAAGCTGCGAGGGCCAGTTGCCGATGACATACACGAACGAAGTCCACAAAACGCAGCCCATGACGTACCACAGGGCGACGTACATCTGCTTGTAGGTGCGCCTCAGAAACGTCTTCCAGATGTTGAACGTCAGCATCAGCCAGCCCACGACCATGAAGATGCTGGAGACGACCGGCCATTCCTCGTACTCTTTGCCCTTGGTCATGATCCAGGGGTTGACCGTGTCCATCGGGTTCAGGACGCCGAGGATCATCAGCGCGACGCCCGTGGACCAGACCAATGTCGTGGCGATGCCCAGCTTCTCGCTGAACAGCTTCGTCCCCGTCAGGCGCGGGACCATGTAGTAGAACATGGACATGAACACGGGCAGCGCCCAGCCGAAGATCATGCCCTGGACGTGGACGGGCCGGATGCGCGGCCACGACAGCCAGTTGAATCCGTAGAACAGGTCCGGCACCATGAACTTGACCGAGGCGATCAGGCCGATGACCCCGAACAAGAGCAGGTAGCCTATGCCAGCCCATAAGGCCCATTTCGCCGCGAGGTCTTCGTGCTCGATCTTGTCGGTGGCCGCGCCGGGCTGCATCCGCATGATCTGTTGAACTGCCATGATGTTTCTTTCCGTAAGTCCCTAACGGGTCCCGCCTGGAAGCGGATAGCCGGCCTGCGCGCCGGTCGGCGCTTTGGGAGAGGCTGTCGTCGGGGCGGCCTGCGGGCCGCCGCTCTGGTCGCTCATGTCGGGGTGGCTCGGGCCGACCGGGGTCGCCCCCGATGCCTGACCGGACTGGGTCGGCGGGGCCGTGCTGGTGTCGGCGGCGGGGTTACCTTCCACCGTCGGCGTGATCGGGGCGGGCGAGTCGGAGACACTGCCGCCCTTGACGAACGAGCCGCCCGCCGTGCCCGTCGCCGACCCCGTGACGGACTTGCCGGGCTGGGCCAGGCCGCCGGTCTTCTTGGCCGCGCCGCTCGCGCTGATGCCGACGGCGGCGGGGGTCGCGGTCGCCCCGGACTTGTCCCAGGTCAGGCTCAGGACGTAGGAGATGACCTCCTGAATCTCGCGCTCGCTCAGCGTGTTCTCCCAGCGCGGCATGGCCGTGCCGTGGACGCCGTAGTGCAGCGACGAGTTGATCCGGTCGTAGTTCATCGTCTCGCGCATGAACGGGGCGTCATGCAGGTTGCGCGGCTTGGGGTTAAGCGAGGCGGCGTTGACGCCGTTGCCGTCCTGGTTGGGGCCGTGGCAGCCGATGCAGTAGGACTGGTAGATGTTGGAGCCGTTGGCGATGGACTGCTCCATCGACTCACCCGGCGCGACCGTATAGACGGCGGGCATAATTCGGGCCATGTCGGCCTGCCGGACGCCTTCGCTCATGGTCGCCTTCTGATCCAGATCGGTCTGCACCTTGGCGAGGCTGGCCGTGGACCCCGAAGACGGCTTGAAGCCGCCCATCGGGGAGTTCGGGCCGAGCGCGCCGCCGAAGATCAGGTAGCCGACGGCCCCCAAGATCACCAGGGTCCAGAAGCCCCACAGCAGCGGGCTGACGTTGGTGTTCTCCAGCTCCTTGATCTCGCCGCCGGAGTAGTAGTGAAAACCGGGCCGCTTCGGGTCCGAGTCGTTGGCCGGGTCCGGGCCGGGGTCCGATTTGTAGCTCTGTGCCATACGTGAATGTCCTTGGTTCTAGCCGCCCCGCAGGGCAAGCCGTTACGGCTGATCGACGTACCCTGCCGGCAGGTCCTGGTCGGGCGAGACGGGCCGCGCGGACGCCTTGGACGGGCGCAGCGAGGCGTCATATGCCGACAGGGCCGCGCGCTGCGAGTTCGAGAACGGGAAGATGGGCATGATCGAGCCGGGCACGAATGCCTGCGGGTTCTTGTAGTGCTCCACCAGCCAGCGCTGCGAGTGGCGCGTTCCCTCCCACGATAGCTCGGGGCCGGCGACGCCGCCCTTGCCGAAGTCCGGGTCGCCCGTGATATGCGCCTTGTCCGGGTTGCCGATGTAGTGGCAGGCGTAGCACCCTGACTGCTCGAAGAGCTGCTTGCCCACGACGGCCGAGACTTCGACGTCGGCGGGCCGGGAGATGTTGTAGGCCGCCACCGTCGTGAACCGGCTGGCCTGGCTGCTGGAATAGTTCTGGCCGGTCTGCGAGGCGACGAACGTGACCAGGGCGTCCACGTCCCCCTGCCGCGCGGCATCGGCGATGTAGCCGCGCCCGCGGAGCGAGGTGGCGACGTCTTCGTTGTAGTCCGGCGAGCCTTCCACAGTCACGGGGGCGGGCGTAACCTTCGTGGAGCGCGGGTCCACGGTCTCGATGGCGGCGTCCGGGTTGCCGACGACGCCACCGGGGGGCAGGTCGCTGTTGGTTTTGCGCGCGGCGAAGAAGTAGGGCATGACGCACGAGGCGACCTGGTAGCGCGGGTCCCAGAGCTGGTGGGCGATCTTCGTGGTCCCGCCCGCGACGCGGCCCTCGTTGGTCAGCTCGGGGCCGACGTTGCCCTTGGAGAAGCCCTCGATCTTGTGGCAGCCGTAGCAGGCCTGCGCCTGGAACAGCCCCTCGCCGCGCGCGATGGTCTGCATCTGCGGCTGGCCGGCCACGTACTGGACGGTCTGCGCCGTCGCGGCGTGGGCGGGGTCATTCAAATAAGCCTGTACCCCGTCCGCGCCCACGTCCGCGCCGTCCAGGAGCTTGATGATGCGCGACGACGACAGCGGGGCCTGGTAGCTGATCTTGAACGTCTTGGCATCGTAGTTGGCGTGGCACTGGGTGCAGGCGGCCTCCATGTACTTGGCCGGCAGCATCGGCGTCAGCGAGTGCTCGGGGTTGCCGTGGGCGCTGTTCTGAATCAGTTCGCGGCCCGTGCCGTAATGGCAGGTCGTGCAGCCGAACGTCGGGAACGGGTGCTGCTTCAGGTTGATCTTCTGGTACTGGTAGTCGGCCTTGTCGCCGTCGGTGACGCTGGCATTGGTCGCAATGCCGTAGGAGAACTTGGCTCCGTGGATGACGCCCAGATCGTGCGGGCTGTCGCCGGATTCCAGGCGGATGCCGGGGTGCGCGCCCAAGGTCTTAATCGCCGACAACGTGGCGGCATGAGTCGGGTCGCTGAGATAGGCCGCCAGGTCTTCCGTTTTGACCGTCTTGTGGTCCAGGACGCTGATCAAGTTCTCTGCCGTCATGCTCGGGTTGCCCAGGCCCGCGTGGCAGGACTGACACCGGTCCACGCGCTGCTGGGTCGAGCCGTCGGCCTGGAGCAGGGGGAACTGCAAGACCGTGACCTGGTTGACCGCGATGGGCGTGTCCAGAGCGGCCTGCTTGACGGCAGGGTCGGACGCCAGGGTCGCCGCCGCCTGCTTGTATTGGTTCTGCCAGTAGGTGAACTCGTGCGTGTCGGCGTTCTGGTTGTTCCACAGCGACTTGTAGGCGGTGACGCAGACGAGCACGAGCAGCACGACGCTCCAGAAGGCGAACTTGGAGACCATTGACTTGAAGAAGAACATGAGGAAACGTTACCTGAATGTTTCTAAATGGGTGGTGGACGGAACCCACCCGGCTCGCCTTTGGCTCGCCACCCTCCCGAAACGGGAGGGCGAGGAGGTTTCGGTCATGAGCCTACCGTTCTGAACGGGGCCGGGAGATAAGCGACAACCTCCGCGCCTGAACCTCTTTCCCCTCCCGTTTCGGGAGGGTGGCGAGCCAAAGGCGAGCCGGGTGGGTTCCTGCCCTACTGCACTTCCTTCGGCATGTCGCCCGGCCAGAACCAGGCCCAGTTGGGGCCGCGGAAGTAGGTCCCGATGATGATCAGCACGACCACGATGACCACGTACAAAGTCCACAGCGTACAGGCCGTGCGGCGGCTCTTGGCGAACCAGCGCCCGATGCCGCTGTGGTGGCGGTCCAGGTAGGGGATGACCATCAGCCCGATCACGACCAGGCCCGGAATGCCCAGGCCGCCCCAGAAGGCGTCGTAGGCGACCAGCTCTTGCAGGCCCAGAAAGTACCAGGGCGCTTTGGCCGGGTTCGGCGGCTTCTGCGGGTTGGCCTCAAGCTCCAGCGGCGGCGGCGCGAACACGGCCAGGGCCAGAATGCCGGCGAAGCAGGCCGCGAACAGGGCCGCCTCGCGGATCAAGAGGTGCGGCCACGACGAGACCATGTCGTCCGGCCCGCGATCTACGCGCGTGGAGGAGCCTTTGACCAGCTCCATCAGGCCGTAGGTCTTGTTCGGGTTGCGCGGAAAGATCTCTTCTTCGCGGATTCGTTTCATAGGTGAGTGCTTCTAAAAACCTACCCCGGCGCAAGCGCCGACCCTCCCGAAACGGGAAGGTGGCTGGGAGAGCGGTCGAGGGGTCAGACCATCTTGTCGAATTCCTGCCCGGTCAAAGACGCCGAAGAACAGTCCTATCTAATGTCCCCTTCCCAGCCCACCTTCCCGTTTCGGGAGGGTCGGCGCTTGCGCCGGGGTGGGTCTCTACTCCGGCGATTCTTTCGGGCTGGAGATGCCGCCGTCCTTGCGGATGCGCCACATGTGGTACAGGATGAAGACGGTCATCACGACCGGCAGGATGGCGACGTGGAGCACGTAAAAGCGGATCAGCGCCTCCTGGCCCACGGTGTCCGCGCCCAGAAGCCCCCAGCGGGTCGCCTGGCCGATGTCGGGCACGACCGGCGCTCCGGGCGGGTGCGGCAGGGCATTGATGTGGTCCGATATCCAGCTTGCCTTGCCGGCGATGCCCGCGCCGACCGTGATCGCCCAGAAGGCGAGCTGGTCCCACGGCAGCAGGTAGCCGGTGAAGCCCAGAACCAGGGTCAGCACCATCAATATGACGCCGATTACCCAGTTGAACTCGCGCGGGGCTTTATAAGCGCCCGTGTAGAAGACGCGGCACATGTGGAAGAACACGATGCCGATCATGGCGTTGGCCGACCAGAAGTGCATCCCGCGCAGGATGCCGCCGAACGAGACCGACGAGTGCAGGTCCAGCATCCGGTTGTAGGCCTGCTCGGTCGAGGGCACGTAGACGAACATCAGCAGCAGGCCCGAGACCGTCAGCAGCACGAACATGTACAGCGACAGCAGGCCCAGGCCGAACGTGTAGGTGAACCGAAGGGCGTGCTTCTCGATCTTGGCCGGCTGGATGTGCAGCAGGAACGAGTTGAAGAACGCCTCGCTCCGCTCGCGCTCGGTCTTGGGGAAGGCCGTGGTGCGGAAGACCGACTTGTAGACGTTGTGCAGCAGGACCGGCGGGCGGAGGTTGTCCCATACTTCGGGGGCCTGGCGGTAGATGGCCCGGCTCAGACGCGTCAGCGGTCCGCCCGTGGAGGGGTGCCGGCCCGTGCCGTTGGTGTCGGGGCCGGAAGGGGGGCCGCTCGGACGCAGTTCTTTGACGCTCATGGCGCAGGCTTTCTACCCTACTTTGTAATAGTGGGCGGGGTCGGAGAACTTCTTGCTCTTGTCCACTTCCAGGTCGCCGCTCGGGGTCAGGGCGATGTCGAACCAGAAGAGGGAAACAAGGGCGGGGCCGTGGGTGACGTTGCCCATGTCGTCGTACTTGGAGCCGTGGCAGGGGCAGTCGTAGCCCGTGGGCGAGGCCGCCACGGTGCAGCCGAGGTGCTGGCAGACCATCGAGATGGCACCGATCTGGTCGCCATGCCGGATGATCGAGACCTTCTGGTCGGCGATGTTCTGCTTGGCCCCGTCGGGGAAGTTTGTCGGCTTGCCGATGGAGAACTTTGACGGCGGGCCGTAGGAGACGTTGGGCCAGAAGAACTTGCCGCACAGCCCCAGCGCCCCGGCCACCCCTAGAAAAGTCAGGCCGTTCGCCGACAGAGACAGAAAATTGCGCCGCGTCAGCTCCTGCTTCTCGCGGTCGTAGTCGATTGCCATTGCTCGTGCCTATTCGTCTTTTTTGCGTTAATCTTCTTCGTCGCGGAACACGATGTACTTGGCGTCCTCGGCGTTCTCGAACGCGCCGTTTTTGACGCCCCACAGGAACGCGAACAGGGCAATCGTACCCATCGTGCCGCCCGCGATCAGCAGATACCAGATACTGATCATGTGCGTCGCCCCCATTCCAAGGCCTTTTTGGTTAGCATCATTATACAATCGCGCGCGGGCGTATGTCAAGAAAAAGGGGTGACTTCGTGAAAATAATCGCAATCGCGCGCCGGGAAAACCGGCAGGGGCGCGGAACGGAAAAATCCCCCGCCTGACCTTTGAGGGTCAGGCGGGGGACGCGGCGCGGGCGGGGATGAGGGGGCGCTCACCCGACCTGGCCGGCGGCTTTGCGGCGGCGGGCGCGCAGGGCCAGCGTCCCCAGCCCCAGGACCAGCATCAGGCCCAGGGACAGCGTCGTCGAACCCTCGGGGACCGGGGCGGCGCTGGGGGCGGCGGGCGTGAGCAGGAAGGCGTCATACTGGTGGGGCTGCCTGGGAGCGGGACTAACCCGCCGGGGGGATGCCCGGCACCTGCATCCCGAGGATGCGCGAGACGCCGCCGGGCTGCTGCATGGTGACGCCGTACCAGACCGGGGCGGCCTCCATCGTGGTGGGGTTGTGGGTGATGACGATCATCTGGGAACGCTGCCCGAACTCGCGTAGCAGGTCGGCGAAGCGCTCGACGTTCGCGCCGTCCAGGGGGGCGTCCACTTCGTCCAGGACGCAGAACGGGCTGGGCTTGACGGTCAGGAACGCGAACAAGAGGGCGGCGGCGGTCAGGGCGCGCTCGCCGCCCGAGAGCAGGGCCAATGGCTGGCGCTTCTTGCCGGGCGGCTGGACCAGGATGTCTATGCCCGTTTCCAGCACATCGTCCGGGGCGGTCAACACCAGTTCGGTCTTGCCGCCGCCGAACAGGCGGGTGAACAGGGTCTCGAAGGCCGCGCCGACGGCGTGGAACGTCTCCAAGAAGACGCCGCGCGTGCCCTCGTCGATCTCCTGGATGGCGGCCAGGAGCTTGGCGCGGGCTTCGTCCAGGTCGGCGGCCTGGGCCAGCAGAAACTCGTGGCGGGCGCGGACTTCTTCAAACTCGTCGATGGAGGCGGGGTTGACGTCGCCCAGCAGCCGCAGCTCGCGGCGCAGGCGGGCGACCTCGGTGGGCGTCCCGCGCGGCACGTCCGGGTCGTCGTCCAGGGCCAGCGCGCCTTCGAGCGAGATCTCGTATTCGTCCCACAGCCGTGTGGCCTGCGTGTCCCGCTGGACCTGGAGGCGGGCCTCGCGGACCTCGTGCTTGTGGACGGCGTCAAGGGCCAGAGCGCGCGACTCGGCCAGGGTCCGCATCCGGCCGCTGACGGCGTGGGACTCGTGCAGGAGCGCCTGACGGGCCTCTGTCGCCGCGTCGAGGGCGATTCGGGCGGCGGCATGGGCGGCGCGGGCGGCGGCGACTTCCTGCTCGCGGTCCTGTGCGTGGGCGGATAGGGCGGCCAGCTCGTCCGACGCCGACCGCGCCTGGGCCTCGCGGCGGGCGGCGGACGCGGCCAGGGCGTCGCCCTCGCCCCGTGCCTGACGCGCGGCGCGGTCGAGGCTCGCGGCCTTCTCGCCCACGGCGGCGAGGCTGATCCGTGCCGACGTCAGCTCGCCCTGCACCGTCTCGCGCTCCCCGGCCAGCGCGGCGAGCTGCGCCGACTCGGCGGCCTGCGTCTCGTCGGCGTCCGAGGTGGCGACGCCGCCCGAGGCCAAGGCCTCCGAGGCGCGAGCGGCCCGGTCGGTCGCCTGGGCCAGGGCAGTCCGGGCGGCCTCGACCCGCCGGGCCAGCGACAGGCGCGCGTCGTCCGCCCGTTTGGCCTCATTGGCCGCGCGGTCGGCCCGGCGCTCGCCGTCGGTCTGCGCGGCCTGGGCCGACTGCCGGGCGGCCTGCGCCTCGGAGTGCGCCGCATCGGCGGCGTCACGGCCCCGTTGCGCCGCGCCCAGTTCGTGTTGACACTTCTCTAGCTCACGCTGCCGCGCCGCGAGTTCGGCCTGCCCGGTCGCGATCTCGGTCTTGCGGCCTAATATATTGGCGGTCCGGCCCGCCTGACGCCCGCCGGTCAGCGCGCCCGACGGCAGGACGATCTCGCCCGTGAGCGTCACCACCCGGTTCCAGCCGCGCGCGACCGTGGACGCCCGCAGGGCATCGTCCAATGTCTCACAGACGAACACGCGGCCCAGCAGCACTTCCAGCGCGGGCCGGAACTTGGCGTCGAAAGTCACGATGTCCAGGGCGGCCCCGCGCACCCCGCCCATTCCCAGGGCGCGGCCCAGGTCCAGCGTGTCCCGGCCCGGACGCATCCGGTCGAGCGGCAGGAACGTCGCCCGGCCCGCCCGCTGTGCGTGGAGATACGCGATGGCGGCTTTGGCGGCCTCTTCCGTGTCTGTGATGATGTCCTGGAGGCTCGCCGCCAGGGCCGTCTCCAGGGCCGTCTCGTAGCCCGGAGGCGTCTGGAACGAGTCGGCGACGACCGTGAACTCGCCGCGCAGCGCGCCGCGCCGGCTGGCCTCAAACACGGCCTTGACGCCCGCGAAGTAGCCTTCCTGGGCGTCCTCCATCTCCTGCAACGTCCGCAGACGGGTGGACAGCGCGACCGCTTGAGACTGCGCCGCCTGCGCCCGTGCCCCGACGGCGGCGAGATTCTGCCGGGCGGCCTCGCGCGTGGCCGTGGCATCCGTGACGGCCTTTTCGGCCTCGCCCAGCGCCGCCCGCGCCGCGTCGGCTTGGAGGCGGGCGGCGGACGCCTCCCCAGATGATTCCCGCCCCGCCGACTCGGCGCGGGCGGCCTCCTCCTCCAGCGCCGTCAGTCCGGCCTCCAGGGCGGCCTGCTGCGCCTGCAAGCGGGCCGCCTCGGACTCGCGGGTGGCCTGCTGCCGGGCCAGGACCAGGGCCGCCGCCCGCCGCCGCTCCGATTCGCGCGTCAGGTGTCCGATTCGCTCCGACAGCGCCTGCGCTTGCGCCTGCCGTTCGCCCGCCTGCGCGCGCAGGGCCGCCTCGTCCTGCCGCGCCTGGGCCAGTTCTGCCGCGAGTTCGGCGGCCTGCTGGGCGAGCCGCGCCCGGCGCTCTTCCAGCTCCGTCTGCTCCGTCGCCGCCATCCGCACGGACTGGGCCAGGCTTTCCGCCCTCTGGGCGGCCAGGGCGCGCCCGCTTTCCGCGCGCTCAGTCGCCGTTCCCGCTTCGGCGTCTGCGCGCCGCCGCACCTCCAAGACCGTCTCGGCCTCGGCGAAGCGGGCGGCCACGTCCTGCGCCTCGGATTCGATGGCGGCGAGCCGCTTCCCCTGGTCGCCCGCCAGCGCCTGCCCCGCCTCGCGGGCCAGCCGCGCGGCGACCAGTTCGGCCTCGGCGTAGCGCAGATCGACCACCAGCAGGGCGCTCTCGATGGCCCGCAGGCGCTCTTTCAGCTCCTGGTGCGACCGCGCCCGCTCGGCCTGGCGGCGCAGCGGCTCGACGCGGGCGCTGATCTCGCCCTGGATGTCCCGGACGCGCTGAAGGTTCGCCTCGGTGGCTTCCAGCTTCCGCAAAGCCTCGCGCTTCTTGACGCGGTACTTCTTGATGCCCGCGGCTTCCTCGAACAGCCCGCGCCGGTCTTCGGGGTTGACCGACAGCACGGCGTCGATCTGCCCCTGGTTGACCAGCGAATAAGCCTCGCGCCCCACGCCGGTGTCTAAAAACAGTTCATAAATGTCTTTAAGGCGGCAGGGGACTTTGTTGAGGAAGAACTCGCCCTCGCCGGTGCGATAGGCCCGGCGGGTGATGGTGACTTCGGCGAAGTCCAGGGGCAGGGTGCCGTCGGCGTTGTCCACGGTCAGCGAGACCTCGGCCATGCCGGACGCCTTGCGCCCCTCGCTGCCGGCGAAGATGACGTCGGACGCCTTGGTGCCGCGCAGGGCGGACGCCTTCTGCTCGCCCAGCACCCAGAGGATGGCGTCGCCAATATTAGACTTGCCGGACCCGTTCGGCCCGACGACGGCGGTGACGCCCTCGGCGAACTCGACCTCGGTCTTCTCGGCGAACGTCTTGAACCCGTGCAGTTGCAGTCTCTTCAGTCGCATTCAGTCAGGAGTATAGCGTATCGGGGAGTCCGTTGTATAGCTGAGCCGCTACTTCGCATCGAAAAGGGGAAGTGGGGAAAAGATGTCAATGGTTGTTGGGGTCGTCCACGGGAAGGCCTTCGGCCCGCGCCGCCGCGTTCAACTCCGCGTCGGCGGTGATGATGAGCGGGTCGGGCAGGCCCGCCCGTCGGCATCCGTCGTGCAGTTCCAGGGCCGCCGCAAGCTGCACGGCGTCATACCCGCGCAGCCCGTGACGCTCCGCCATGTCCATCGCCCGCTCGGCGACAGGCGCGGTGATCTCGATCACCAGAAAGGCTATGGGAAAGTCCCGGCGGAAGGTCGTGAGCGCGACAGCGGCATCGGGCGGCGTGATCTGACCTCGCCTCCGCCGGCGCGTGACCGCCGAGACCACTTCCGCGCCTGTGATACGGGCGACATACAGCAGGTTACCGGTGGCGGGGCTGGTTAACCCCTGAACCCAGGCAGAACCGGTTTCGGGGACGTACCGCTTGACCACGGCGCTGCTGTCTAGAAAAACAACCGGCATGCCGTGCCCCTACTCCCGGTCTTCCAGCAGTGTTTGAGACACGGGCGGCCCCAGCACGGTGATCGGGCGCGGCGGCGGCCCGAGCTGGCCCGTCGGCAGCTCCGTCAGCAGGCCTCTGCTGAGTAGGTCCTGAATGAGTATTGCGTGGGCCTCCTCGGTGATGTCCGGCTCCGGCGCAAGGCCATCGCGGACTAGGGCGCGCAGGGCCGCCTCCACGTCCTGCCCCCGCTGCCGCGCCCGCGTCCGTAGGCGGGCCTCTTCCTCGGCAGAGAGTTCAACCGTCCTTGTCATGTAGCCTCCTCGGCGCGGCCTCGTCCAGTGCGCTTTTGAGAGATTATACCGCGCCGGGGCCGTTCGAGACACACCTAGGTGCGTCCTACTTCTTCTGCATCAGCAGGGTGCAGGCGAACAGGCCGACGGCACCGGCGACGCGGTAGGGGTTGAGGGGGATGCGCGGGACGCCGAACCAGCCGAAGTGGTCGATGACCACGGCGGACAGCAGTTGGCCCGCGACGGTGGCGGCGATGACCACGCCCGCGCTGACCTTGGGGATGCCGATCAGGCCGATGGTGACGGCATACGCCCCGAGCAGCCCGCCGCCGGCCCAGACCCAGACCGGCACACGGGCCAGCCCGGACGGCTGCGCGCGGCCCAGAACACCAAAAGCGGTCAGCGCCCCCAGGGCGACGGCCCCGACCAGGAACGAGACCAGTGCCCCCAGGAGCGGGGACTTGATGGCGGCGCGGAGCTGGGCGTTGAGCGCGTCCTGCACCGGCAGGCCGACGCCGGACAGGGCGAGGAGCAGGATCAAAACGTAAGGCAAAAGGGACTCCCGACGCGGCCTGCGTTGGCCGGTCGAGGTCCTATACGGCCCAGAGCGCCCTGACGTTACCCTACTTCTTTTGGAGCAGCAGGACGCCGGCCAGCAGCAGGACGGCCCCGGCCACGCGCCACAAACTCAGCGGGGCGCGCGGGACGCCGAGCCAGCCCTGTGAGTCCAGGACCAGCGCGCCGAGGAGCTGGCCGAAGACGGTGCAGGCGATCAGCACCCCCGACCCGACCCGCTGGACGAGGGCGGCGGCGGCGGCGACGTAGAACGCCCCGAACAGGCCTCCGACCCAGATCCACCACGGCTGCGCCGCAAGGCCCGCGAGCCGCCCCCGCCCCAGCGCGCCGGTCAGCAGGACGAGGAGCAGGGCGGCAATCCCCACCCCGAACGAGATCAGCGCGCTCAGCACGGGCGACCCGACCGCCACGCGCAGCCGCCCGTTGACGGCGGCTTGAAGGGTCAGGCCGACGCCGCCCCCGATCAGCAGCAGGATGAAAAGAATCTGCATGGGGCCATTGTACCAGCCCGGCGGACGAACCCGGCGGGTTGCGGGGTGCGAAGAGGCGTGGTATAATCCCCCGTCGCGGCAGCGTCGCCCGGTCATTGGAAATGGACAGGATAGGAAAGGTTCCCGCATGAAATCACCGCTCCGCCGCTCCGCCCTGGCCGCAGGCTCCGCGCTTGCGTTCCTGGGGTTGTCTTCCGCCGTGGCCTGGTCGGCCCCGCCGCCTGTACGCCTGACGCTGCCGGGCCACCTGCCCGCCGCTGCCCTGGCGACGGCCCGTGGCCTGGGCCGCCTGGATTCCGCCGCGCCGGTCTTGCTCGCGCTGACGCTGCCCCTGCGGAACGAGACGCAGCTCAACGACCTGCTCGTCCGCCTGTCGGACCCGCGCGACGCGGTTCAAGGCCAGTACCTGTCCCCCGAGCAGTTCGCCGCCGCCTATGGCCCCACTCCCGCCGACTATGCGGACGTCGCAGCCTACGCGCGGTCCCAGGGCCTCACCGTTACCGGCACCCACACCAACCGCCTCGTGCTGGACGTGTCCGGCCCGGCCGCCAAGGTCGAGTCCGCCTTCGGCGTGTCCCTGCTCCAGTACCAGGGCGCGGACGGGCGCGTCTTCCATGCCCCGGACCGCGAACCCACCGTTCCTTCGTCTTTAGGCAAGAAACTGAGCGGCGTGGTCGGCCTGGAAGACGCGGAAGTCTGGCACCCGGAGTCCCATCCGGCCACGGCGGACGCCGTGCCCTATCAGATCGGGACCGGACCGAGCGGCGGCCTAGCCCCTTCGGACATCAAGACGGCCTATGCGCTCAGCGGCGTGTCGCAGACCGGCAGCGGGCAGACCTTGGGCCTGTTCGAGCTGGACGGCTACAAAGCGAGCGACATCGCCGCGTATGAGAGTGCGTTCGCGCTGCCTAGCATCCCGCTTCAGAACGTGCTCGTGGACGGCTATTCGGGCGCGTCCGGCAGCGGCGCGGCGGAAGTGACATTGGACATCGAGCTGCAAGCGGCTCTCGCCCCCGGCGCGTCCAAGATCGTCGTCTACGAAGGCCCGAACACCACGGCGGGCGTCATCGACACCTACAACAAGATCGCCGCGGACAACATCGCCAAGGAGATCAGCACGTCCTGGGGCGAGGCGGAGCAGTACGAGACGAGCACGACGCGCACGGCGGAGCAGGCCGCGTTCAAGCAGATGGCCGCGCAGGGGCAGACCATCTACGCCGCCGCGGGCGACAAGGGCGCTTTTGACTACCGGCGCACCAAGCCGGCCGTGGACGACCCCGCTTCCCAGCCCTATATGTGCGGCGTGGGCGGCACGTCGCTGACCACCAACGGCGCGGGCGGCTCCTACAAGTCGGAGACGACCTGGAACGGCGGCTCGACCAGCGCCGGGGCGGGCGGCGGCGGCATCAGCAGCGTCTGGCCCATCCCCGCGTATCAGAGCGGCGTCGTTTCGGCCGCGTCCAAAGGCTCGACCACGTACCGCAACGTCCCCGACGTCTCGCTCGACGCCGACCCGAACACGGGCTACGCGGTCTACTACAACGGCGGATGGACCATCTACGGCGGGACTTCCTGCGCCGCGCCCCTGTGGGCCGCCTTCACTGCCCTGGTCAACCAGCAGCGGGCAACCGGCGGCAAGGCCCCGCTGGGCCAGGCCAACCCGGCGATCTACGCCACCGCCAAATCCTCCGCCTACCTGTCGGACTTCCACGACATCGCCGACGGCAGCACGAACCTGTACTACCCCGCCGTCAAGGGCTATGACGACGCCACCGGCTGGGGTTCCTTCCAGGGGTCCAGCCTGCTGGGCGCACTGGCCGCTTACTAAACGGCCTGGAACCGCGCTTAAAACACGTCACGGGCCGGGGGCATGTGCCCTCGGCCCATTTTTCCGTCAACGGCAGGGGGGCGCGGCAAGCCGCGACCCTACAAAATTGTCTTCAGCCCCGGAGGGGGTTCGGTCCGTTCAGCCTGCCGCTTCGGCGGCAGGAACGCCTCCCATCTCGTCAAGCCGCGCCTGCGCCCGGCGGGCGTCCAGGCTATCAATGCCGGGCGCGACCGCATGTTGAAACGCCCAGAGGGCTTCTTCAGTATCGCCAAGCCGCAGGGCGATCTCGCCAAGTTCCAAATAAACGGATGGTACACCTACCGGATCGGGGCCGCACTCGCAGTAGAGAGTCCAGAGCCGTCGGCTTTCCAGGAGGTCGCCTAGCTGAAGCATGGCACTCCCCAGGAACCCGTAGACGGTGATCTGGGTGTCACGACTCAGACAGACCTGCGTCAGACGGCTTTCGACGCTCACCGCTAGCCGCCGTGCCTGCTCCACCTGTCCAAGTTGAGCCTGAACGTAAGCCTCAGTCGCGTCACAGATGAGGACAACGTGATTTTCCCCAGCGAGAGGCGGCGGAGGCCAAGCGGATGAGGAGTTCAATGGCACTTTCAACCCCTCTCGTGCCTCCATAACGTGTTCAAGCGCGGCTTCGGGCCGGGCCGCATAAGCCTCGATCCAAGCGGACTCGAGGCTGCCATGCGCCTGCATACGGCGCTCTGTACGAGGCTGAGGGTAGGCTGGCCCCTGACAATACCGCTTCATTACAGACCGCGCCTCCTCAAACCGACCCATGTCCCGCAGACACGCCGCCTCTATGCTGAGATCGCGCCGGGCCGGGCTGGAACAGACCGCTCTCGCCCGCTGGCACATGATTATTGTCTCCGCAAACTGTCCGCGCCTGTACTGTATTCCGGCCAGGAATGCAAGAGAGTCCGATACCTGTTCCGGCTTTCCCTCACTCTCAGCCAAAGCCAGGCTATGGCGCAGATGCGTCTCGGCCTCCTCCAGAAGTCCTTGACTTGCCAGACAAGTCCCGGCGATCTGGTGTAGCCTTTTCTTAAAGGACGCTTCTGGCCGGCTGGTCAAAGCCGCTTCGGCGTTCGCGATAGCCTCCTCAGGACGGCCAGCATTCCGTTGCGCTGCCGCTAATTTAGTCAGAATCGCTGCGCGTCCGTCCGTCGCTAACGACAGTGCTCGTTTGTACAGACCGCAAGCCTCAACTGCCCGATCCTCCTGTGTCAAGAGTTCGCCGAGAGTCAGGAGCGCAAGTGGATCTTTCGCCGCTCCCCTGGCGACGGCGCGGCATCTTTCCCGCTCGGAGGTTGCCTCTTCCGGCCTTCCCGATAGGTCCAGCATTTCTGCCAGTAACAGCCGTGTGTGTGCCTCCTGCCCAGCCGAGAGACGCCGCGTGAGCCGGGCTTGGAATGCTTCAGCGGCTTCAGCGTATCGCTCCCGCCCCCACAGATCAAAGCAGACTTCGTCCTGGTGTCGTGGCTTCAGCACCAGCCGCACCCAGAACCAATAAACGGCGGAGCCTCCCAAGGCGACCAAGATCAAGATTAGCCAGTCAGGCATGGCATTATTATACCTTGGGAACCATCTCTGCCCGTTCCGCATTCTATCCCTTGAGCGTAGTATGCTCACATAACTTCAGAGAAAACCGCCGTTTAGGAACGAGAGGGTTGGGCTACAACGTAGACAGTACAATCCCTACTCTTCATCACTTTAGGAGACGCAGACATGGCGTTTAACGACTACCGCGACATCATCCGGCAGATGGAGCGCGAAATGCAGCAGCTCTCGGACGAAGCCTTTCGGGGCTTTTTCGCCCTGCCGACCGGCGGCGCGGGCCGCTTCTGGCAGCCGCACGTGGACATCAACGAGATGCACGAGGCCGTCATCGTCAAGGTGGAGCTGGCCGGGGTCAAAGCCGATGACATCCAGGTCGCGCTGACGCCCGACGACCGCATCCTCAGCATCAGCGGCGTCCGGGGCGAGACGCACGGCGACCGGGCGGGGCGGGTGCGCTGTCACCAGTTGGAGACCTATTACGGGCCGTTCGAGCGGGCCGTGGCGCTGCCGTCCGGCATCCGGCTCGACCGCGACGCGATCAAGGCCACCTACAGGGACGGGTTCCTGCTGGTCACGCTGCCCAAGCGGCGGGCGTCGGAGCGGCCCGAAACGCGGGTCATCCCGATCAGCGCAGAGACAGAAGAGGACAACTAATCATCATGTCCGAGCAGAACGTAAACGACGAGAACAAAGACAACAACGCCACCGGGCAAGTGCCCGTGGATCAGATAGCGAAAGACACGACCGTCGAGGGCGCGGTCGCCGAGCAGATCGTCAAGCAGATCAACCAGGACGGCGACGGCCACCCGGCCATCCCCGAGGAGCTGCCGCTGCTGCCGCTGCGCGACACGGTCATCTTCCCGGTGCTCGTCGCCCCCATCGCCGTGGGCCGCGAGAACAGCGTCAAGCTGGTGGACGAGGCCGTCTCGGGTGGCGAGCGCATCATCGGCGTGGTCGCCATGAAGGACGCCTCAGTGGAGAACGCCACGGCGGCCGACATCTACCCGATGGGCGTGGCCGTCGTGATCCGCATGATGGCGAAGGTGCCCGACGGCATCCGCATGATCGTCCAGGGCATTGCGCGCATTCAGATCTTGCAGATCACCGGCGAGGAGCCGTACCTGAAAGCCCGCGTCAAGGTCATCGAGGCCAATACCGAGATCGCCGAGGAAGACAAGATCGAGGTCGAGGCGCTGAAGCGGTCCATCGGCGACCTGTTCAAGCGGATCGTCGCCCTGTCGCAGACTCTGCCCGACGAGCTGGCCGGCCTGTCGTCGTCCATCGACGACCCCGCCGTGATGACCGATCTCATCGCCGCGCACATGCCCATCGAGGCCGCCGACAAGCAGCGCATTTTGGAGACGGTCAGTCTGAAAGAGCGCATGAACGCGCTGCTTGAGCTTCTGACCAAAGAGGTCCAGGTGCAGGAACTCGGCTCCAAGCTCCAGTCTCAGGTCTCGACCGAGATCAACAAGACGCAGCGTGACTACTACCTGCGCGAGCAGCTCAAGGCCATCCAAAAGGAGCTGGGCGAGGGCGACGAGCGCGGCGAGGAGCTGGACGAGTTGCGCCGGAAGATCGAAGAAGCCCATATGCCCGAGGACGCCGCCAAGGAGGCGGGTCGGGAGCTGGACCGCTTGCAGCGGATGTCGCCCGGCGCACCCGACTACACGACGACGCGGACGTATCTGGACTGGCTGGTGTCCATGCCCTGGGACAAGTCCACGCCGGATAATCTAGACATCCCCAGCGTCAAGGCGCATCTGGACGCCGACCACTACGGGCTGGAGAAGATCAAGGACCGCATCTTGGAATATCTCTCGGTCCGCAAGTTCAAGACCGAGGGGGACCTGCGGCAGCCGATCCTGTGCCTGACCGGGCCTCCCGGAGTCGGCAAGACCAGTCTCGCCAAGTCCATCGCCAATGCCATGGGCAAGAAGTTCGTGCGGATCAGCCTGGGCGGGACCCACGACGAGTCCGAGATCCGGGGCCACCGGCGGACCTATATCGGCGCGCTGCCGGGCCAGATCATCCAGGGCATCAAGCGGGCCGAGACCAACAACCCGCTGTTCGTGCTGGACGAGATCGACAAAGTCGGCACCGACTTCCGGGGCGATCCGTCGTCGGCGCTTTTGGAGGCGCTGGACCCGGAGCAGAACGCGACGTTCCGCGACAACTACCTGGACGTCAACTTCGACCTGTCCAAAGTCCTGTTCGTGACCACGGCCAACCAGCTCGACACGATCCAGCCGGCCCTGCGCGACCGCATGGAGATCATCGAGCTTTCGGGCTACACCGAAGAAGAAAAGGCCCAGATCGGCATCCGGCACCTCGTCCCCAAGCAGATCGCCGAGCACGGGCTGACCGACGCTCAGGTCCACTTCACCGACGAGGGCGTCAAGGCCCTGATCCGCGGCTACACCCGCGAGGCGGGCGTCCGCAGCCTGGAGCGCCAGATCGCCACGGTCTGCCGCAAGGCGACACGCGAGTTCGCCGAAGGGCGGACGGCCCCGATGACCATTGACGCCGCCCAGGTGAGCGCGTTCCTGGGGTCGCCGCGCTTCGAGTACGAGGAGGTGGTCGAGCGGACCGAGCAGCCGGGCGTCGTGACCGGCCTGGTCTGGACGCCGGTCGGCGGCGACGTGGTCTTCATCGAGGCCAGCCGCATGGACGGCGGCAAGGGCCTGCAACTGACAGGCCAGCTCGGGGACGTGATGAAAGAATCGGCGCAGACCGCGCTGTCCTACGTCCGGTCCCACGCCAGCGCCCTGCACATCGCGCCGGACTTCTACGAGAAGTCCGACCTGCACATCCACGTGCCGGCGGGCGGGGTGCCCAAGGACGGGCCGAGCGCGGGCGTGACCATGGCCTCGGCCATCGCCTCACTCCTGTCGGGCCGCCCGATCAAGCCCGCGCTGGCGATGACAGGCGAGGTGACGCTATCGGGGAAGGTGCTGCCGGTCGGCGGCATCAAGGAGAAGGTCTTGGCGGCCAAGCGCGCGGGGATCAAGACGATCATCCTGCCCGAGCGCAACCGCAAGGACCTGATGGAGGATATCCCCAAGGCCCTGCGCCATGGTATGGACTTCATCTTCGCCCGCGACGTCCACGAGGTCATCGACGCCGCCTTGCAGCCCCTGGACGCACCCAAGCCGTCCAAGTCGGCGAAGAACGGCGCGCGCTTGAAGACGATGGAAAGCGCCCCGCCCTCCGTGGACGTGATCGCCAGCGTCCCCAGCAATGCCTGACGGTACCATCCGAAGCCCCGCCTTTTGATTTAATTGTTCAAGAGGCGGAGGCTTTTTTTTGTGTCCGGCAGGGTGCTTGCTTATTTCTGAGTTGTTGCGGGTATACTGGAATGCAATCCGGGACTAGCCCGGACGACCTTCTTAACTTCGCACGGTCCTTGCTTACTCTCTGTGTCTCCGGTTCATGCGGCCTTTACCGTCGTGCCTCCGAATCCCACAGTGGTGGCCTGACGGTTCTCGAAGAGAAGGCTCACATCGAAAGGAGCCATCAGAAATGGCAACCAAGCTCTACGTAGGCAACCTCAGCTACGACATGACGGATCAGCAGCTCAACGACCTGTTCGCCGAGGCGGGCAACGTCTCCAGCGCCCAGGTGGTCACCGACCGCTACACGGGCCAAGCCCGCGGCTTCGGGTTCGTCGAGATGGCGAGCGAGGACGAGGCCCAGCAGGCGATCGCGGCCATCAACGGCCGCAACGTCGGCGGGCGCTCCCTCGTGGTCAACGAGTCCCGCCCGCGTGAAGGCGGCGGCGGCGGCGGCGGTCGCAGCGGCGGCGGTGGCGGCTACGGCGGCGGCAGTGGTGGCGGCGGTCGCAGCGGCGGCTACGGCGGTGGCGGCGGCTACGGCGGCGGCGGCGACCGGAGCGGCGGCGGCAGCCGCTACTAGTTTCCCACCTGCTCACAGGCACGAAAGGGCGCGGCTGAAGTCTCATTCAGCCGCGCCCTTTTTTCGTTCCCTTTTTCGCCTTGCGCTCGCCGGGTTCAGGCCCAGCAGCGGTAGAACTGCAAGGCCCACAGGTGCCGGGAGCGGCGGGTCACGAAGTCGATCACGCCCTCGGCGCGCAAGCGCAGCATGACGTCCATGTTCTCGCGGAACTCGGTGCAGAACGGGACCTCGACCTGCTCGATCATCTCAAGCTTCTCGCCGAACGCCTGATGGGCGGCCTCCAAGGTACGCGGGATGTTCGAGATGCTGCCCGTGGGGAAATACAGGCTGCCGCCCGGCTGGAGGTGCTCGCGCGCGACCTTGAGCATGCGGACGATGTGGTCCGCGCCGTCGTGCCCGCCGGTCGGGATGGAAGGGGGATACCAGGGCGACAGACGGGCGACCTCGTCGGCGACGCCCGAAACGTCGTTGATGATCACGTCGTACCGCTGCGCCCCGACCGACTCGAAGAGGTCGCCGCTCGAAGCCGCGACGCGGTCGGCGACGCGGTTGCGGCGGGCGTTCGCCTCGACCAGGGGCCGCGACTCGACCATCACGTCCACGGCATCCACGTGGGCCGCGCCCTTCAGCGCGGCGACGATGGCGAGGACGCCCGTCCCGCAGCCCAAGTCCAGCACGGAAGCGCCGTCGGGGACGTGAACGAGCTGGGCGAGCAGGCGACTGGTGAGAGTGGGCTGAAAAACGGCCTCACTGATCTCCAGCTCGACCTTGTGGCCGCCAAGCTGATAGTCCTGAATCGATTCCTGAACCGATGCGCTCAAAGATATTCCTTTCGCCTTCTCGCCCCGTCACCCATGCGGCGGCGTCCAGTGCGTGGCTGTTGTCTGATGGTGTCTGGTTGGGTCCGTATGATCAAGAAGCCGCAGCGCTCGGAATTGTTCCCTCGTGCCCGCCGAATCGTCCTATTGTACCAGCGCATCCGCGCTTTTCCGCTGTTTCGGCGGATTTGGGATACAGTCTCAGTTCTCACGGCCCGATTCGGGCGCTTTCCTGTGGGGGCCGGGTACACTCGGCCATGACACCGGACCCGACACCGCTGCTCGCCCGCCGCGCCGGCCTCGCCCTGCTGCTGCTCGCCGACATCCTCTACAGCGTCTTCCTGGCCCCGAAGGGCGACCCGCCGGGGAACCTCTTTCTCATGCTCGCCCTGGGGCGCGGCCCCGCCCAGAACCCGGCCGTCTGGGGCGTGTTCCAGCTTCTGGGCGTCGTCCCGCTGATGTTTTGGGCGCTGCTGCTGCCGGACGGGCGCGGGCAGCGGCTCTGGGCCTGGCCGTTCGCCCTGGGCATGATGGCGCTGGGGGCGTTCGCGCTGCTGCCGTACCTGATTCTGCGCCGCCCCTACCCCGAGCCAGTGCCCGGCCCGCGCGGATTGGCCGCCCGCTGGTTCGGGGGACGCCCTTTTGCCTGGTTTGTCGCCGCCGCCCTGGCCGCTCTGGTGGCGTTTATCGCCGCGCGGGGGGACCTCGCCGACTACGTTTTCTGGTTCCGGCACTCGAAATTCATCCACACCATGAGCCTGGACTTTTTAGTCTTGACGCTGCTGTTCCCCGCTCTGCTGCGCGACGACATGGCCCGGCGCGGCATCTCGGTGGAAGACCCGCTGGGCCGGGTTGCCCTGGCGGTGCCGCTGCTCGGCCCCGCCTGGTACTTGCTGCGCCGCCCCGCCGAGCGCCTGTGAGCGGATATCCTCTTCCCGCTACACCTCGCGGCGGCTGAAGACCAGGCTGGCGATGGTCAGCAGGAGCAGGGAGTAGGCGACCGCGTACAGGATGTTGAAGCTGATGAAGTTCGGCCCCATGTGTACCTCGGGCGCGATGATCTTGTTCTGGACGTTGTAGTTGGCGAAGTTGGGGATGACCGCGTGGACGACCTTGAAGATGCCCACTACGAGGGCGTTCTTGGGGTGCGTCGGGTCGCTGGTCGGGTCGGCCAGGGCCTCGGTGACGGACGAGGCGCAGCCCAGCAGGTAGATCGCCAGCGTCAGGAAGAAGTTGACGAACGGCGAGACGAACACCGAGAAGAACATGGCGATCGCGCTGACCAGGGTGATGGCGAACACGATCAGCACCAGCCCCTTGGCGGCGTCCCCCACGGCCTTGTCGAAGCCGTGCTCCTGGATGACGACCAGAGTCAGGAAGACGAAGGCCATCAGGCCGACGCTGCTGAGCACGGTCATCAGGCCGCCCAAAAATTTGCCGCACAGAAACTGGTAGCGGTGGACGGGCTTGGACAGGATCGTGTAGACGGTCCGCCGCTCGATCTCGGTGGGCAGCAGGTTGATGCCGATGATAACGCTGATGACGACGCCCGTCAGCAGGATCACGCCCAGGCCCAGGGTGTTGATGGTGTCGTGGCCGGGCTGGAGCGAGAGGCTGGCCGCGCCGGCGATGATGATGACGGCGACGACGAGCAAAAAGACGAGCAGGGTCCGGCGGCGGATCGCCTCGCCGAACGTGCCGTTCGCGATGAGCCAGATGCTTTTCATGAGGGCGTGCTGCGGACTCCTTTATCCTGAAAGCTCATCATACCAAAAACCGCGCGATTGTGCAAGCGGCGGGCCGTTCCCCGGCGGCCCGCCGCTTTAAAGCCTGCCGGGTTAAAAGGCCCCGGTCAGCGTGAGCAGGACGCGGCGGCCCTGCTGGAAGCGGGTGCCGCTGAAGCCCGAGTTGAAGTTGAACGGCTGCTGCGCGTTGAACAGGTTCTGCACGTCCAGCTCCAGGCCGCCGGAGCCTATCAGGCGCGGGCTGCCGAGGCGCAGGTTGACCTCGGTGTGCGCCTGCCGGTGCCCGCCGTCAAGCTGATTTGAGGAAGTCAGCGGGTAGAAATTGCCGATGATGCTGGACTGGGTGCCGCTGCTGTGGTAGAGGTCCAGACCCGCCGACGCCCCGCCCTTGAGCGTGTAGTCGATCCCCGTGGAGAGCGTGTTCAGCGTGTCGTGGTCGTTGTAGGGCGGTACGGGTGCGCCGGTGTTTTGCAGGCCCTCTGGCTTGTCGATGCTGTTGGCGTAGGCGAGGTACGCGCCCAGGCCCAGGCCGCCGCGCGGCGTGAGGCTGTAGGAAAGCTCGGTCCCGTGTGCGCTGCCCTTCTCGAAGTTGACCGAGGTGAACACGCCGATCTGCGTGCCGGCGATCAGCAGGTTGGTGTCGATCTGGTTGCGCTCGTTCTTGTAGTAGTACGCGAGCTTGACGACCTGGCCGGGCGCGACCTGCCGCTCGATGCTGGTGTTGTAGTCGTCGTAGGTCTCGGGCAGGATCGGTGCCCCGACGACCGACCCCTGCGCGAGCGGCGGCTGGATGAACAGCTTGTTGTAGGAGGCGCGGAAGATGGTAATCGGCGTCACGGCGTAGGAGGCGTTGAAGCGCGGCGACAGGAAGTTCTTGCGGATCATCTGTGCGTTGTCGAAGATCTTTTCTTCCTGCTTGTAGAGGTCGTAGCGCAGGCCGTAATTGACGGTCAGCCGCGAGGTCGCGCGCCAGGTGTCCTGGGCGTACAGGGCGTCGTAGTAGCCGGATCGGTGGACGGGGGCGGTGGGCGTGGCCGCGCCGGGGCTGGCCGTGTAGACCTGCTGCCCCAGGGCGTCCACGACCGGGTTGCCGCCGGCGTCCACCTGGGCCACCCCGGCGGGGGCGAGATCGGGGTCGCTGGCGAAGAGGGCGTCAAGCGCGAACTGACTGCCCGGCTGGAGCAGGTACGACTCATCGCCGCTCTGCGTGTCCACGAGGAAGCCGCCCTTGTAGGTGTGCTGGCCCGCGGCCTGGGTGAGGCTGGCGGCGAACTGTGAGTCGCTGGACTTCTTGAGGATGTTCGGGCTGTACTCGACCGAACTGTCCACGGGCAGGGCGGCGAGGTCGGGCGTGAACGGGTTCTTGTTGCGGATGTCCAGCCGGGAGCGGGTCACGCCGTAGGAGAACAGGCCGGTCAGGCCGCCGCTGAAAGAGTGCCGGTAGTTCAGGACGCTGAACTGGTTCTCGTCGTTCTGGTAGATGTCCTGGCCGGCGTCCTGCTGCGAGGGCAGGATGAGCGAGTCGCCTCCGAGCGGCGTCGAGCCGTCGGCGTTGGGCGTGATGCCCGCGCCGATGATGCCGTCCGGGTTGCGCGCCCCGCCGAAGCCGTAGCCCTGGCCGACCGGCGCGTACTTGTCGGGCAGGCCGGTTCGATTCGCGATCTGGGTCTGGGCCGGCGCATCCTCCAAGCTCAGGGTGAGCTGGTCGCTGCCGCCCAGCGCATAGCCGAAGTTGCCGAAGAAGGACTGGGACTTGCCGCCGTTGTGGGCGGTCTGGTTGCCCGGCTGGGGCGGCTCCAGGGCGTTGGCGGTGCTCCGCCCGCTGACGTCTATGAAGTAGCCGAACCGGCGGGCGACCGGCCCGTTGCCCGCATCGCCGCTGCCGCTGAGGGGGGCACCGAGCTGCCCGCCCAGGGCGAGCGACTGATCGAACGTCGAGTACGAGCCGCCGTCGAGCGAGAGGGACCGGAACGGGGTGATTGTCCCGAATCGCGGGCTGACGTTCAGCACGGCGGCGGTCTCGCCGCCGTATTCAGGCGAGTAGCCGCCGGTCTGGACGTCCACGCTCTGGATGGTCTCGGGCAGGAGCACCTGTCCCGCCCGGCCCTGGAAGGCGCTGGGCAGCTTGAAGCCATAGAGGTAGACCGAGGTGGCCGAGTGCTCGCCGCGCGGATGGGCCTGGTTGACCGAATCCTGCACGAAGCCGGGGTTGGTGATCAGCAGGTTCCGCAGGCTCTGCGGGTTGCCGACGGTGGCCCCGAACTTGAGGCGGCTCTGGTCGATGCGGCTGGCGACGGCGGTCTGGTTGCGGTTCGGGGCGGTGCCGCCGAGCAGGACGCGCGTCGTCCCGGTGAAGACGACGCGCACGAGGTTGACGTCCACCTCGGTGCTGGTGTCGGCGATCACGGCGACGGCGCGCGTGTCCGGCACGTAATGGGCGTCTCGGATGGCGACCCGCCAGGTGCGGATGTCCAGCAGCGGGCTGAGGACGACGCCCTGGGCGTCGGCGATGGCGGTGATGTCCGGGCGGACGTTGGCGTCGTCGTGGAACACGACGGTCGCACCGGGCAGGGGGCGGCCCACGGTGTCGTGGACGACGACGCGCAGCCGTCCGAAGACGTCGGCGCGGGCCGGGTGGGCGGCGAGCAGGCAGAGGGCGGCGGCAGGCAGGGCTGCGCCGAGACGTGCGCCGAGGCGGCGCATCGGGCGTGACCGGTGAGTCATGGTGAGTCTCCTCCCCTCGCGGGGCTGGGGGTTGTGTGCCGGGGGTAGACGAAAGGGCGGAGACGTGATACAATCACCGTGGTGACGGCGCGATTTTGTAGTCACAACGGTGACCCAAAATCACTGTGATTGCTCGCGTCCGCCAGGCGCACCGGTGCTTCCAACACCGGTGCGCCTTTTTTCGGCGTCCGACAAGGTTGATGTACGTGAAAAGCTGAGTGGGGCCTCGGGCGAGGCTAGGCGAGCGGCTGCGGGGGTGCGCGGGGCGAGGTGTGGTCGAAGGTGTGCGGGTCGCCGGTCTCGGGCGAGACGGCGGGGAGGGGCATCAGGACGAGGACCGGGCGGACGAAGGGGACGGCGGGAACTTGCGAGTCGAACGCCGCATTCTCCCACTGGCAGGCGACGCAGGGGAGGCTCTCGGGGGCGGCCTGGGAGTGCGACAGAACACTGCGCCCGGCATGGAACGTCCGCAAGGCGGCACCATCGTTGTCGGCGTGCTCCAGGGTGACGCCGCCGCTGATGCCCAGGCAGACGAGCGCCAAAAACAGCGCCGTCAGCCGGAGCCTCGTCCGGGGCCGGAATGTGGGCAGGGCCTTCACGCGCCCATTCTACCACAGCCCGGAATAAAACGCAATCGAATTCTTGGAAGAGCTTGGAAGTGGCAGAAAAGAGTTCACGTGACCTCGCTTATGGAAAACGCACTGCTGCGCGCGACGGTCGCGACTTTGATCGCCTACGGGGGCGGTGCCTTGGGGGTCGGCCTGGGCCGGCTGGCCCCGCAACGGCTGAAGGGGCTGGTGTACGCGGCCCTGGGCGGGCTGCTGCTGGTGACGGTGGGCGACGTGCTGCCCGACGCCCGCGCCCTGCTGACGTGGCCGCAGCTCGGGCTGGCGGCGGCGAGCGGGTACGCGCTGTTCTGGGCGCTGGGCCGGTACGTGTACCACGTGTGCCCGGCCTGCGCGTTTGGGGCCTTCGACGATGCGACGACGCGGGCGTTGGGGCGGACGGCCACGCTGCTGCTGGTCGCCCTGGGCTTCCACTGCACGATGGACGGCCTGGCCGTCGTCGTCGGGGACGCCGTCGTGGGCCGGCCCGACTATGCCCTGCTGGCGGCGGTCTCGTTCCACAAGCTGCCCGAGGGCTTAGCCTTGTCGCTCTTGCTGCTGGGGGCGGGCCACACGCGCCGGGCCGCGTTCTGGTGGACGGCTGCCATCGAGTCTACGACGGAGCTGGGCGCTCTGCTGGGTATCGTCGGCCTGCGCCACGTCCCGCCGCTCGTCCTGGGCCTGCTGCTGGCCCACGTCGGCGGCGGCTTCGTGTATCTCGTCCTGAGCGCCCTGAGCGCCCTGAGCGCCGTCGCGCCGCGCCGGAGGCGGGGTACAATGGGGCCATGCGCTACAAAGTGACGGTCAGCTTTTCGGGGACGGCGACGATCGATATGGAGGCGGCTTCGCCCGAGGCGGCGCGGACGGCGGCGGAAGAGATGACGCTGCCGGACCTGGCCCGGCACAACGCCTCGGACGTCCGCACCCTCAAGATCGCCGCAAAGGAGATCACGGCGGCGGCGGCCCTGAGCGGGGAGGAAGAGGCGGCATCAGCCGGGCCGCGTCCCGCCCGCCCTTCGGGCTGGTACCGGCCCGGCTGATGCCGGTCACACCTTCTGGCCGAAGGTCTCGAAGTCGATCTCGGGCAGCTCGCTGACGCCCCGGCGGAGGGCCAGCTCCCATTGGACGTGGATCTCGCGCAGGTCCGGGTCCGTCGCGGTCAGGCGGCGGCGGCGGCTGACTTCCATCTCGTCCTTGCGGTAGACGAGCAGGTCGATGGGCGGGCCGACGGTGACGTTGGAGCGCATGGTCGAGTCCATCGAGATCAGCGCGTACTTCGCGGCCTCTTCCAGGGGCGTCTCGGCGTAGCGGATGCCGCGCACGAGGATCGGGCGTCCATACTTGTGCTCGCCGACCTGCAAGAACGGCGAGTCTTCGGTCGCCCGCAGGGGGTTGCCCTGGGGGTAGACCAGGTACAGGTCGTGCGGAGCGCCCTTGATCTGGCCGCCGAGGATGAAATGGACGTTGAAGCGGTACTCGTCGCGCTCCAGGGCGGCCCGGTCTAGGTCGGAGACCTGGCG